>Ga0070730_10003383_pt1 | contig 14331 bp, 11 predicted proteins | sample Coa_R1_3_FD_66447 | JGI IMG/M metagenome (GOLD analysis project Ga0070730, IMG submission 66447) | Surface soil microbial communities from Centralia Pennsylvania, which are recovering from an underground coalmine fire - Coalmine... | ecosystem: Environmental > Terrestrial > Soil > Unclassified ...
TCCGGCAAGGTTTTCGTCGTGACCACGGAAGACGTCTGGCATCATCAGGGCGGCAAATTCGCGCGCGGCCTCTCCGCGGTCCCGCACGAAGTCATTCACCTGCCCGGCGGCGAAGACCGCAAGCGCCTTGCGCATGTCGAGAGCGCGGCCGAGGAAATGCTGCGCCGCGGCGGCGACCGCTCCAGTCTCGTCATTGCCTTCGGCGGCGGCATCGTCAACGATATGGGCGGTTTCCTGGCTGCAATTTTCATGCGCGGCATCCCCGTCATCCAGGTGCCCACTACTCTGCTCGCGCAGGTCGACGCATCCATCGGCGGCAAAACGGGCGTCAACCTGGTGGACGGCAAGAACATGATCGGCAGCTTCCATCAGCCGGTCGCAGTGCTGATCGATCCCGACGTGCTCGTCACGCTGCCAGAACGCGAATATCGTGCCGGTCTGTTCGAAGTCATTAAGTACGGCGTGATCCGTAGCGTGCCCTTGTTTCAGTTGCTGGTCAAGCGCCGCGACGCAGTCTTAGCCCGGGAGGTGTGCGTCGTCGACTACATCATCGAAGAGTCGGTGCGCATCAAAGCTGAAGTGGTTTCCGCCGACGAGCGTGAGTCCGACCTGCGGCGAATTCTGAATTTCGGCCACACCTTCGGCCACGCCCTCGAAGCCGAAACCGCGTATCAGCGCTATCTGCACGGCGAAGCCGTCGGCTTCGGCATGCGGGCGGCCACTCATCTGGCAAAGTCTCTTGGCCGCGTGTCCGCTGAAGATGCGGCCGGCATCGTCGACGCCGTGGACCGCTATGGCCCCATTCCTTCGCTCAACGGCATTCCGCCCGGCCATATCGCCGCCCGCCTGGTGAAAGATAAGAAAACCATCCAGGGCGATGTGAATTTTGTGCTCCCCGCGCGCATTGGCGAAGTGACCGTCGTTTCCGGCGTCGAGGATAGCGCCGTGCTCTCGGCCATCCGGTCCGCCCTCGCATGAAAGGCACGACGCCGGCCGGAGCCGCCACCGAGCAAGAGGCTTCCCGATGGGTCCGCGCCATGTTCGGGCGCATCGCGCCCCGCTACGATCTCGCCAATCATGTCCTGTCGCTAAATCTCGACCGCCACTGGCGCGCTAAGACCGTTTCGCGGGTCGCCGAAATCTTGCAACGCCCAAACGCTCGCGCGCTCGATCTCTGCTGCGGCACCGGCGACCTGCTGATCGCTCTCCAATCGAAATCCGCAGCCCGTGTAATGGGCAGCGACTTCTGCCACCCCATGCTGACCGCCGCTAACGAAAAGATCGCGCGCCGCCGTTGGACCAGCCCGCTCTTCGAAGCCGACGCGCTCAACCTTCCTCTCCCCGACGGTTCGCTTGACCTCGTCACCGTCGCTTTTGGTTTCCGCAACCTGGCCGATTATGAGACCGGGCTCGCGGAGATGTATCGCGTCCTGAAACCCGCCGGCGTGGCCGCGATTCTCGAATTCTCGCAGCCCGGCGGCGCCGTCTTCGGCAATCTCTACCGATTGTATTCGCGCAGAGTGCTGCCATGGATCGGCGGTGCCCTCTCCGGCTCGCGCGACGCCTACAGCTACCTGCCCGCATCCATCGAAAAATTCCCTTCAGCGGAGGATTTGGCCGCGCGTATGCGCGACGCCGGATTTCGCTCAGTCCAATTCATTCGCATGACCGGCGGCGCCGTCGCCCTGCATCTCGGGTCCAAATAACACACACCCGTATACTGGAAACATGGCTCACCGCATCACGCTCATTCCCGGCGACGGCATCGGACCGGAGGTAGCCGAGGCCACCGTGCGCGTCGTCGATGCGACCGGTGTTGCCATCGAGTGGGAGCGGGTAGATGCCGGGGAAAAAGCGCTCGCCGAAACCGGGGAGTTGCTGCCCAAGAGCGTCTATCAGTCGCTCGCGCGCACGCACGTCGGACTCAAAGGCCCCACCGCCACGCCCATCGCCGGTGGCCACAAGAGCATCAACGTCACACTGCGCAAGACGCTCGATCTCTACACCAACTTCCGCCCCGTGCGTATGCTGCCCGGCTTGAAGACGCGCTTCCAGGGCGTGCCCATCGACATGATCATTTTCCGTGAGAATACCGAAGACCTCTACTCCGGGCTCGAGCACGAAGTGGTCGCGGGCGTGGTCGAGAGTCTGAAGATCATCACGCGCACTGCCTCCATTCGCATCGCGCGCGCCACATTTCAATACGCCCAGCGGGAAGGCCGCAAGAAAGTTACGGCAGTCCACAAAGCCAACATCATGAAGATGAGTGACGGCCTGTTTCTGAAATGCTGCCGCGAAGTTGCCGCCGATTTTCCCGAAATCAAGTACGAAGAGCTGATCGTCGACAACGCCTGCATGCAGCTCGTCATGCGCCCCGAAACATTCGACGTGCTGCTGCTGCCGAATCTTTACGGCGATATCGTTTCCGATCTCGCCGCGGGACTAGTCGGCGGCCTCGGCATCGTGCCCGGCGCAAACCTCGGCGAGCACGACGCCGTCTTCGAGGCCGTCCACGGCACCGCGCCCGACATCGCGGGCAAGGGCAAGGCAAACCCCACGGCCCTCATGCAATCCGCCGCCCTGATGCTCGCGCATGTTGGCGAGCGCGACGCCTCGCGCCGATTGCAAAAAGCCATCGAAGGCGTTTATGCCGAAGGAAAACACCTGACCGGCGACTTGGGCGGCAAAGCCACGACTACTGATTTCGCCGCCGCAATCATCGCCTACATGCGCTGACGGCGCTCGTGTATAATCGGCCCTTTCCGGAGGAACGATGAAAGCCTTTGCCGCCCTCGCCTTGTTGCTCGCCATGCTTCTCGCTTTGGCGTCCGGTCAGGAAAAACGCTCTGTGCAAGTGATGGCGCGCGATGTCGCGTGGACGCCCGTCAATCTTCCCGGCGTGCCGGCTGGCATTCAGCAGAAGCTGCTGCATAACAACACGGAGAACAAGGTGCAGTCCGCCATCGTGCGTTTTCCGAAAGGCTTTCGCGAGCCCCGACATTACCACACCACTTGCGGCCATTCCATCTATATTTTGAAAGGACGCATCCGCTCGCCCGAGGGTGTGCTCACGCCCGGAACCTTCTCTTACGCGGCTGTGAATGAGCGGCACGGGCCATTCGTTGCCGAAGAGGAAACCGAGTTCTTGTTCTACACTGACGGCCCGTTCGATTACTTCATCGAGGACAAGTAGCAGCAGCGCGAGAAGAGCGCCCGGCTGCCTTTACAACCCCTTCTTGGCCAAAAATTCGGCCAGATCCACCACGCGGCACGAGTAGCCCCACTCGTTGTCGTACCAGGACAAGACGTGCACCAGATCGCCATCCAGGACCTTTGTCATCTCGGCATCCACGATTGAGCTGTTGGAATTATGCAGCATATCGCTCGAAACTACCGGATCTTCCGTGTACGCGAGGATGCCCTTCATCGGGCCTTCGGCTGCTGCTTTCAAGGCCGCATTCACCTCTTCGACGGTGGTCGCACGCGCCGTCACCGCCACCAGATCCACCACCGACACGTCCGGTGTCGGCACGCGCATCGAGTACCCGTCAAGCTTGCCCTTGAGCTGCGGCATCACCAGGCCGATCGCCTTGGCTGCGCCTGTCGTCGTCGGGATCATGTTGATCGCCGCCGCGCGCGCGCGCCGCAGATCCTTGTGCGGAAAATCGAGCACCTTCTGATCGTTGGTATAGCTGTGAATCGTGGTCATCGACCCCTTCTTGACCCCGAATTTGTCGTGCAGCACTTTCACCACCGGCGCCAGGCAATTTGTCGTACATGACGCGTTCGAAATGATGTTGTGCTTCTGGGGATCGTACACGTTGTCGTTCACGCCCAGCACCACCGTGAGATCTTCGTTCTTCGCCGGCGCCGAGATGATCACTTTCTTGACGGACCCGCGCAGGTGCTTGCAGGCGTCTTTCGCATCCGTGAAGAAGCCGGTGGATTCCACCACGATCTGCGCGCCCACCGATGCCCAATTCAATTCGCCAGGATCTTTAGTGGCGAAAACCTTGATACGCTTATCGCCCACGCGGATTGCATCCGCTTCCGCCGTCACCGTCTCAGGCAGCATGCCGAGCACGGAGTCGTATTTCAAAAGATAGGCCAGCGTTTTCGTGTCGGTAATATCGTTCACCGCCACGAATTCTACGTTCGGATTATGCAAACCCGCTCGGACCACATTGCGGCCAATGCGCCCGAAACCATTGATGCCAACTTTCACTGCCATTTTCTGGATTGTCTCCTCAGGAAGTAGGGGTTAAGCTTCAGGATAGCAAACGCCGGGCCGGAGTTCCGTCAACCCGGGTGCTCCGTTAGCGGTGATCATTCACAGGCTATGCCGCGGACTCTGTCATCTCTCCACTCCTCGAATCCGGTTCTTAGGAGTCTGATCGAGGGGGAACTCTAATGTGCGGAAAGACGTATCCCAAGTGTGGGCACGCGATGTCCAGAATGTAATAATTCGCCGCAGCTCTGGGAAATTCATTACGGTGAGCCTTTCCCGTGTAGATACTGTGGCCTCGATCTGCTAGTCGCACCCAACTATCTGCGGCTTGTCTACTGGCTGACGATATCACTCACAGTCGTATTATTGTTGGCGATCGGAATAAGAGGCAGCGTTTTTTGGATCCTGCTGTTTCCAACAAATATAACGCTATTTACCTTTGTCTTGGGGGCACTCGCCTGGTATTGGGTGCCGCCCTTAGTACGGTCCGTCGACTATGCGTACGTGACCACGCTGAAGCTAACAGCTTCATGCGAAGGCAGGTATGGCCGTGGAATAACGAATCATGGGGGCTGCGGGAGCTGATCGCATGAAATCGAATACGCGCCGGAATCTTAATGGAAGCCGTAACCGGAACCATATTCGGTTTGCTTTACCTGTGTGCTGTATCAAAGCTTATCTCCGCGCAATGATCCGGGCACGGCCTGAACTTCACTAATCCTCCGCGCGGCCCCGCCTCCGGCCCGCTCTGCCCCGCATCACCGCGCGTTCAGCCAAAAAACTGCTACCGTAACAACTATCGGGAACAACTATCGGGAGGAAATTACGTGAATTTGCCCAGGCATTCTCTCTGCGCGCTGGCTGCGCTTCTGATTTTATCGGCCGCACTCTCCTCGGCGCCGGCCACGGACCCGAGCGGCTTTTCTGTCCCAATTACTTATTACAAACTCCCCAACGGATTGCGCGTCATCCTCTCGCCGGATTCCACCGCACCCACCGTCGTCACCGCGGTCTACTATCGCATCGGCTTCCGTGTCGAGCCCAAAGACCGCACCGGTTTCGCCCACCTGTTTGAGCACATGATGTTTCAGGGATCGCAAAATCTCGGCAAGATGGAGTTCATCCGCCTGGTGCAGCAGAACGGTGGCATCCTCAACGGGTCCACACGTTTCGATTTTACGAATTACTTCGAACTGCTTCCCTCGAACAAACTCGAAACCGCGCTCTGGGCCGAGGCCGACCGCATGAAGGGACTCGCCATCACCGATGACAATCTGAAAAATCAGCAGGGCGTCGTGAGCAATGAAGTGAAAGTGAATGTCCTCAACCGTCCCTACGGAGGATTTCCCTGGCTGTGGATGCCGCAATACGCCAACACCAACTGGTATAACGCCCACAATTTCTACGGTGACCTGAAAGACATCGAAGCCGCGAAAATCGACGAAGTGCAGGCGTTTTTCAAAACCTATTACGCCCCCAACAACGCTGCCCTCGCCATCGTCGGCGATTTCGAGCCCGAGCAAGCCAAGGCCATGGTGGCGAAATATTTCGGCTCGATCCCGCCCTCGAAGCTACCGCCCACTCCCGATCTGGCCGAGCCCCGCCAGGAAAAAGAACGCAGTGCCTCCCGGAAAGACGCGCTCGCCAATCGCCCGGCCCTGGCGTTTGCGTATCACATGCCGCCCAGAAATTCGCCCGAGTATTACGCCATGGGTCTGCTCGATCAAATGTTGATTCAGGGCGACGACAGCCTGCTTTACCAGGAATTGGTTAAAAAACGCGGTTTCGCAGGAGAGATTTCCGGTGGTATCAATGCCGATTTGGGCGACATGTTCGATTACTCCGGCCCCATGTTGTGGACCACTTCGCTGATTCACGATGCCTCGGCGAAGCCGGAACAGATTCTCTCCGCCACCGACGGCGTCATTCAGGAAATCGTATCGAAACCCGTCGACAAGAAGTTGCTCGATCGCAGTGTCACCAAGATGCGGTCGTATCTCTACGACTCCATGACTCAGTTCGGGGGATTCGGCCGCGCCAATCTGATGGCCTGTTTCGCGCTGTTCGACGATGATCCGGCCAAGATCAACTCGCTCGACGCCAACTTTAAAAAAGTGACGCCCGAGCTGATTCAGCGAACTGCGCGCGCGTATTTGAAACCCGCCAATCGAACCGTGCTGATCATCGAACCTGGTGCGGCCGAACCAGGCGGCGCGCAGCCCGCGCCAGCCGCATCGGAGGGACCGAAATGAGAACGCTCATCGCCGCATCCATCCTCTGCGCCGCTTTTGTCGCTACTCTTGCAGACGCCAAGGAAAATCCACCGCAGAGCCCGCCGCCCAAGCCTTTTCATTTACCCGCCACTGACGATTTCACCTTGCCCAACGGCATGAAGGTGACCATCGTGCCCTATGGCGTCGTTCCGAAGATCGCGATCCGCGCGTTCGTAAGCGCCGGCGCCGTCAACGAGTCCGCCGGCCAGGTCTGGTTGTCGCGCCTGAATGCTTCCATGATGAAGGAAGGCACCGCAGCCCGCTCCGCCGAGCAACTGGCGCGCGAAGTCGCCGACATGGGCGGCCAGCTGGAAATCAACGCCGGCGCGGAGTATACGTCCGTCGGCGGCGTCGTGCTCTCCGATTTCGGCGCGAAGTTCATCACCCTGATTGCCGATGTGCTCCAACATCCATCGCTACCCGCCTCGGAAGTCGAGCGCCTGAAAGCCGACCTCGGCCGCGAGCTGGCCGTCGAAAAGACCGAGCCCAATTCGCTGGCCCGCGAACGTTTCATGCAGGTCCTGTTTCCCGATCATCCCTACGGCCGCGTTTTCCCGTCCGAAAAAGAGCTGCAGTCGTACAAGGTGGAAGACGTGCAGGCATTTTACAAGAAGAACTTCAGTGCGGCCGGGACGCATCTCTACGTCGCAGGCAAGCTCGATCCCGGTCTCCGGCACTCGATTCAGGATGCCTTCGGAGATTGGGCCAGAGGATCCAAGCCCGCCGATTTTCCGGCAAATCCCGTGAAGGCCCATTCGCTCCATGTGATCGACCGTCCCGGCGCCGCGCAGTCCACGCTCTACTTGGGCCTTCCGGTTCCCGGCCCCACCAGCTCCGACTACATCGTGCTCGACGTATTGAATTCGTTGCTGGGTGGATCGTTTGCCTCGCGTATCACTACCAATATTCGCGAGCAGAAAGGCTACACCTACTCGCCGTTCAGCCAGATTGGCACGCGTCATCATCTGGCATTCTGGCTGCAAGTGGCGGACGTCACCACCAATGTAACGGGACCGTCGTTGAAAGAGATCTTTGCCGAAATCAACCGCATCCGCAAAGAGCCGCCACCCGAAGGGGAATTGAAAGGCATCCAGAGTTATCTCGCCGGCCTGTTCATTCTGAGAAACACGGTCAGCCCCGACGCCGTAATTGGCCAGCTTCATTTCGTGGATTCACAGGGAATGGACCGCTCGTTCCTTTCCAATTACGTGCAGAAAGTAACCGCGGTCACACCACAGCAGATTCAGGGCGCGGCCGAAAGTTATCTCGTGCCGGGAAAGATGACGGTCGTGGTGGTGGGTGACAAGGCGAAAATTGACGATCAGCTTAAACCATACGAGACGGCCGCGCCTTAGTCACTTCGCGGCTTGCTGATCTGCCGCCACCGCGGATAGAAACACTTTGCGCAGATAATCGGTCTCGCGATCCGTCTGCACGGATTTGATGGCGCGAAATTTAGCCAGTGTGCGCTCCGCGTCCTCGCGTCTGCCGGCGCGCTGGTACAGACTCCCCAACCGGTACCAGCCCTGCGCGAATTCCGGATCGATCCTTCTCACCAGCGTTTCCAGATCCGCGATCGCGGCGGCGTCGTCACCCAGCTCCTGGTGCACTTTGCTTTGTGTGAAATAGCAGAATGCGCACCCAGGAATGCCCCGGTTGGCTGCGTCCAGGTCCCGCAACATCGCGGCATAGTCTTTCGAATTCAGCTTCAGCAGCGAAGCCGCATGCAGATAATGAAGGTACGGTGGGACGCCGGGGTGGCCGATCGCCGCCCCCGTCTCCCGCGCGCAATTCTCGTTTTCACCGTTCATATAAAACGCAACGACCAGCAGCAGGCGCGCCGGGCTGAAGTCCGGGTCCTTCGCCAGAATCTTCCGGCACGTAGCCACCGCCCTGGGCGGATCGTCCCCGAAGACCTGCGCCAGCGCCAGGCCGAGCGCTACATAAATGGATTCCGGATGATATTTCGTCGTGGCTTCGAGCGTGGCAACCGCCTTTGCGTACAATTGCCGCCGCAGAAAAAAAAGGCCGAGGTCCAGCCCGTAGTTTTCCTGCTCCGGCGCGCCGTTGAACGCCGCCGTGAGGCTCCGCTCGGCCTGTTCGGTCTGGCCCAACGCATCCAGGATCTTGCCCTGTAGATAATCGCAAGCCAGTTGCCGCGATTTTGGCATTGCATCGAGGCCGTCGAGCGCCCTCTGCGCCTCTGGATACCGCCGCAGCGCAAACTCCGCTAGCGCAAGATTATAGTGGGCTTCGAAATTACGCGGATAATCTTTCGCGCAACGACCAAAAACTTCGGCCGCGGGCGCATAATATTCGCGTTCGGCGAGCTTTGCGCCAGTATCGAGCAGAACGTCCAGCTCGACATGCGGCCGTGCCAGCATTTCCGCCAGCGCCCGCCGCGCCTGCTCGGTTTGACCCGCGGCGATGGCGTGTTCCAGCTCCGCGGCCAGCGCCCGGTTCGTGGGCTGCTCGGCCACGCCGGGAAAGCCGGTCCATACAACGAGCGCGGCGATGCCAAGTGCGTTCCTCACGGCTTCGCGCACGAGCATAGCAAATCAGCGGATGGGGCGAGGAACGTGGGGCGGAAAGGTATCAACGGTGTTCCGCGCTGAGCGGAGCAGAAGGTGGCCAGGCATTTCAGATCTTCGCTCGAACGCTCTGGCAATCCGTCTGCACGATTTGGCGCCAACGCCAGTCGGGCAGCAAGCCTTTCCACGGGCGCGGTCGAACCAGTAGCACCAAGGCGGAAGCGCTCGGGGGGGAACGTCTCCGCCTTGACGGTGAGAATTGCTGCGCAGCAACGCGGCGATGCGGGCGAGCACACCGCCTTTTGGTTTCAGCATAGCCCGCCGGCAAAGAGCCCAGCTGCGCAAGCGGGCGAAAACGCTTGAATCAGCGGCAAAGAAAAATTCGCGAACCGCGTGACTGGCACACCTCCGCGTCGGGCGGCCGAGCAGCTGAACCCAACGCCGCGGAGTTACGGGTCGTCAGGGCAGGGTCGCCATGTCGACGCGCTCCCAGGCAAAGTCGAGATTTTCCGATTCCGCATGGTTGAGCGACAGCACGCGAACCTGCTGCCCTTCTTTGAGCATTTGCAGCAGCACCTGCCGGCCATTCTCGAATCGCACGGCGTCGTGATACGTATTCGCCAGGGCAGTGGTCTGAGTGAAGGTTACCGTTTCGTTTTCTCCCACACCCAGTTCGCGCTGCAGGCTGGCGGGAATGCCGATCATGCGCAGCCGCGCGCCCGGCGGAATGCATACGGCCGGCGTTTCAGCAGGCATAGCCGGGAAAATAACGGCTCTTATGCGCTCCCAGAAGCTTTGCTTTTCCAATCCGTTCCTGCAGTTTGCTGCGCGGCACAGCTCAGCGGGTGATGTCAGGCCGATGGCGCCGGTAATGAACCGGTGCGCAACGAGTTCCTCGCCTTCCACCGCCAGCCGGTTGGGAAGGCCATGCAACGAGTAATCACACATTTTCCAGTTACCTCCTTATGTTCCGGGGAGAGAAGTATGCGACACGCATTGAGTCTGATCCTGGCGATGCCGCCCAGGACGCCTTTTTTCCAGTCTGAGGACGTTCGGAAGAAAAGACAATACCTTCGATACGGTGTTGGTCTACTGGCGGACGTTCAGAGTGTGAGGATCAGCACGATTTTCTCGCGCCGCTACGCCACCGATCCCTCGCCACCGTCGACACGGATGGTATTGCCCGTCATCCAGTGGGTGTTGGCATCGCAGAGCACGCCGATACACTTGGCTACGTCCTCCGGCGTGGTGAGGCGGCCATGTGGGTTTCTAATCCGGGCGAATTCGAGGAGCTTTTCGTGTCCTGGAATTTTTCGCAGCGCCGGCGTATCCGTAACGCCGGCCAGAATCGCATTGGCCGTGATGCGGCGCGACGCCAGTTCGAGCGCGAGCTGTCGGATGTGCGCTTCCAGGATCGCCTTGGCCGCGCAAACCGGCCCGTACTGCGGTATGGCCTTGCCGCCGCCTTCGCTGGTCATGGCGTAGATACGGCCTCCCGCGCGCATCAGCCGGGCGGCGACAATGTCCCGAACCCAATAGACCAGGCTGTGCCCCATCACGTCGCTGGTCATTTCGATCTGCTTCTGCGACGCCGTCTCCTCCTGGCCCACCAGCGGTTTTAGCGCGCCGAACGCCAGCGAGTGAAGCAAAACGCGCACTGTACCTGGCGTCTCTTGAAACACACCGTCGATGTGCGCGATGACGTCGCGTCGCGTCTCCTCGTCAGCCGCGTTCTTGTTGAAGTACACGGCTTCGCGTCCAAGCGTGCGAACCTTCTCCATCACTTCGTGCGCGTGCGGAAGCGTTTCGCGGCGGTCCAGATGCACGCCGAAAATGTTCATACCGCGCGCCGCCAACTCGAGCGCCGTCGCCTCTCCAAAACCGCTGCTCGCGCCTAATATCAAGGCCCATTGTTGTTCGCTCATGTGGTGATTGTTGTGACTGTTATCTCTCTCCGATCTCCGTCGCCAGCCCCGATCCGGATCTCGATCCGCTCCGCCGGCATCAGCTCTGGAAATTTCTCCGCCCACTCGATCAATACCACGGCATCCTTCTCGAACAGTTCGTCCATCCCCAGCCGGGCCGCTTCCTTCGCCTCGTCCAGGCGGTAGAGATCGATATGGTAAACCTTCGGCGCCGCCGTTTGCGAACCCGCCAGCGGATACTCGTGAATCAACGTGAACGTGGGGCTCGCCACTTCATCGGGTTCCGCAGCGCCTAATCCCTTTACGATGCCTTTGGCCAGCGTAGTTTTGCCCGCACCCAGGTTGCCGACCAGCAGCACCACCGCGCGCCGCGGCAGTTCGCGTGCCAGCCGTTCACCGAGCGCGATAGTCTCTTCTTCAGACGCGGTCCGGAACGTGGGCACACTGCTCCATGGCCGCGGGCAAATATCGCAGCAGGTCGGTCGCAATCAGGCATTTGTCTCCAAGCTCCGCCGCACCGATCTCGCCCGAGAGCCCGTGCACATACACCGCCGCCGCAATCGCCAGTTCCGGCTCGGTAGGGAATTGGGCGAGAAATCCCGCGATGATCCCTGTTAGGATATCGCCCGTCCCTCCCTTCGCCATCGCGGGCGAGCCCGTGGGATTGATCCAAACGCGTCCATCGGGAAAAGCCAGCAGCGTACGGTAGCCTTTCAGTACCAGGTGCACGCGCTTCTCCATGGCAAAGGCGCGCGCGATCGACACGCGGTCGTCCTCCACTTCAGCCACGGTCTTCTTCACCAGGCGCGACATCTCGCCCGGATGCGGAGTCAGCACGCGTAGCCGTCCGTCACCTTTCCAATCAGAGCCCGCCAGCGCGTTGAGCCCATCCGCGTCCACCACTATGGCTTGCGCGAATTCCGCAAACGCGCGGTGCACCACGGCCACCGTCTCGGGATCGGTCGTCAGCCCCGGGCCGATCGCCAGCAGCGTTTTGTTCTTGGCAATCTCCGGCAGCCCGCCCGGCTCGAAGGCGCGCATGGAAATCGCCCCGGATGACGTTTCGGGCAGCGGCTCGGTCATCAGCTCCGGCGCGTGCGCGGCAATCACCGGCAGCGCGTGCTCCGTCGACGCCACCGTGACCAGCCCCGCTCCCGCTCGCAGCGCCGCCATCCCCGCCATGGCTGCCGCGCCTGTCTTGCCGCGCGAGCCTGCCACCACCAGCGCGTGCCCGAAACTGCCTTTGTGCGCCGTGCGCGGGCGAGGCGCGAACAGATGGCGGAATTGCGCCGGCTGCATCAGCGACAGGAAAATGTTGTCGTCGTTCTCGAACAGTTCCGGCGGGCTGCCGATAGCGCGCACGTGCAACTCGCCCACCTGCTCGCAGTTCGGCGGCAGCACCTGGCCGGCTTTCGGCGCCGTGAAAGTGACCGTATAATCCGCCCGCACCGATTCTCCGATCAGCCGCCCTGTATCACTCGCCAGGCCCGAAGGAATGTCCACGGCCACAACTTCGGCATCGAGAAATCCGGTATTGATACGATGAATGGCATCAAGCATCTCGCCCGACGCCGGGCCGTTCAATCCGGTACCCAGCAGCGCATCGACCACAATCGTCACTCCGCTGGTGTCCGCGGGAGTCTCGCGCCATACCGGACAACCGCACCCCACCAGCTTCCGGTAGTTCTCCGACGCCTCCCCCTTCATCTGTTCAGGCGCTCCCATCAGCACGACCTGGGTCGACTGCGGCCGGTGCTCGGTGTACAGCAGACGCGCCGCCACCATGCCATCGCCGCCGTTGTTCCCCTTGCCGCAGAAGATCAAGATGCGCTGCGCATCGAGCGGAGCAAATCGCTCCGCCAGAAATTCGACCACGCGTCTACCCGCGTTCTCCATCAGCACGGCGCCTGGAATGCCCATTGCGATGGTGCGCCGGTCCACTTCGCGCATCTGTGCCGCTGTCAGAACTTTCATCGGAACTACACGCCCCGGGCCAGCAGCAGCGTCATGTCGTCGAACAGCTCCGACGATCCGGTCCACTGCTCGACCGTTTCCATGATGCGCGCAATGATCTCTTTCGATTCGCGCTGCCCGTACCGCACCAGCAGGTCGACCAGCCGGTCTTCGCCGAAAGGCTCGCCGTACTCGTTCTCCGGCTCGACGATCCCGTCGGTAAATGCCACCAGAAGATCGCCCCGGCGCAGCGCGATGCTTTTCTCTTCGTAGACCGCGAAGGGAAACGCGCCCACCACCGTGCCCGTCACCTCCAGCCGTTGCGCTGTGCCATCGCGCATAAGGAGGGGCGGCAGATGACCCGCGTTGGTGTAGGTCAGCATCCGGCTTTCGTCGTCGTACAAGCCGAAATAAAAAGTAGCGTATTTCTCCGGAGAGGTATTGGCGTACACCTGCCGGTTCAGCTCCGAGACCAGATCCGACGCCGAGAACCGCCCCCGCCCGCCGCCATTGCCCGCACCGAGCGCGGCCGCCGCGTGCGCCGGAATGCCCGCCGTCAACTGCGTCCGCATGATGGACTGCAATGCGGCCATCAACAGCGCCGCAGAAATGCCCTTCCCCGCCACGTCGCCAATCGCCAGCGCGACATTCGCGTCGCGCAGTTGCACGAAATCGTAATAATCGCCCGACACCATGCGCGCCGGGTGGCAGACGCCGGTCAGTTCGAGCGTTCTCATGAGGGGAGCACTGCGCGGAAACAACTGGCTCTGCACCTCGCGCGCGATGGCAATCTCGGATTTCAGCCGCTCCTGTTCCTTCTCGATCACAATCAGCCGCTCGAGGTTCTCGGTCATGCCGTTGAACGACCGCCCCAGCTCCGCCAGTTGATCGTGCCCTTCCACCGCGATACGGTGTGAAAAGTCGCCCTCCTTCACGCGCTGCGTCCCCTCATAGAGGTTGTGGACCGCGCCGGTAATCGTGCGCGTCATCGAAAATCCGAGAATGAACGAGACCAGTTCGACCAGCAGCAGCACCGCCGCGACGACCAGGAAAATGCCGAGCACGCCCTGCGCGTAATTCGCCTGGGAGAACAACTTACCCAGCACCACCGAGGGCCGGGTGTGGACGATCAGCCCCACATCCCCGCGGCGGTCCGAAGCGCCCCAGTATTGGAGTGGCATGGGCATGATCCAGGAAACGTCCACGTCGCCGAAAAATGCAGGCGGCGGGAGCCGTCCTCCGCGCTGGCTCTTCGGCGGGGGTGGATCGTTCGGGTTCTTCGAACCGACATTCAATGGCCCGAGAAATACTTCGCCGATGTTCGGCAGCAGGTCCGCCAGCAAGCGCGGCGCGAGGGGAGCCACGAGGGTCACCTCAGTGTCGCGTTGGATCACGTGAGCCCAACTACACAACTGGCCGTC
>Ga0070730_10003384_pt1 | contig 14325 bp, 9 predicted proteins | sample Coa_R1_3_FD_66447 | JGI IMG/M metagenome (GOLD analysis project Ga0070730, IMG submission 66447) | Surface soil microbial communities from Centralia Pennsylvania, which are recovering from an underground coalmine fire - Coalmine... | ecosystem: Environmental > Terrestrial > Soil > Unclassified ...
GAAAGATATTGACATCACGATTCCTCCACCGGCGGAAGCGAAAGGTGAATCGAAACCTTCAGCCTCGAATCCAGAAGGCAAAGCGCTGGCTGCCAAAGTCGCCGCTGCGATGGGCGGACTTCCCAAGCTCCAATCCATTAAGACGATGCACGTGGCGATGGCGGAGGGCGAACCAGGCGCTGGATCGCCTACTCCGGTGGATGTCACGATTGCCTTTCCCGACAGCATGCATGTCGACGTGACGACGCCGCAGGGCGCTTTAACGCTCGTGACTTCGCCCAATGCCTCGTTTATGGCGATGGCCGGAATGGGCAGCCGCGCCATGCCTCCTGAGCAGAAAACCGACATGCTGGCGCAACTTCATCACGACCTGGTCTATGTCGCGCAACACGTTGACGATCCTGCGATCACCTTCACGGCGGCCGGAACTGAAAAAATCGGCGACGTCGATGCCGCCGTGGTGGACATCGGCGGCGCGATCCCGTGGATTCGCTGGTACGTCGATCCGAAGACCGGCTACATCCTGCGCGAAAAATATAAAGGCATGGGACAGTCCGGACCATTCGATGGCGAAACCAATCTCTCCGATTGGCGCACGGCCGACGGCTTGACCATGCCCTACACTCACAAGAACCAGCAGAACGGCCAGGAATCGAGTCTTGTTGAATACAAAAAGATTGAACTCAATCCTGCGATCGATCCGAAACTCTTCCAGAAACCTGCGGAGAAGGCGAGCGCCAAGCCCTAAGCAAATCAGCGGAATTGGACGCTCTTTTCTTCGGCTTTTTTGACACAGCCTCTGAGAGAACGGCTACGGTTATCGCTGTACCGCAGGCTCGGGTGATCGCCGTAGGACTATTTTCTATCCCCGCGTGTCGAAATTCCCCCTGAGATCCCTCCTAGGAGAGTTCCCGTAGCTCTCCTCCAAGCCACTCAAAGAAATAAGCTTGTCGCCTTTGGCCACTTGGGCCACCCCCGTGCATTTTTAAACGTCGGCCCATGCCGTCATACGCGTGTGGCCGGGAGGCATTCTAAGAATCTTATGAAACTTATGAAATGCATAGGACAAACAACTCGATACTGCCTGGCAACAGTGGCGCTTACCACGTTCTTGTGGGCTATGCCCGCGGGAGCGCAGACGCAGAGCCCGGTGCCGCAAGTCGGCGATTCCGATCTGACCCGGCAGCAGTTGGCCGCGTTCGATCAGTTTCTGGACAATCATGCGGATCTCGCCCAGCAGATTCGGAGTAATCCTTCGCTGGTCAACAATGAAGAGTTTGTGGAAAGCCACCCCGACCTGCAGAGTTACCTGCAGCAGCATCCTGAGGTGCGCGAGGAACTCAATCAGAATCCCAACGCCGTAATGCATCAGGAGCAACGCTTCGACCGGCGCGAGGACCGCGATGCTGATCGTAATCGGGACCGCGACAACGGCATCACCCGCGGAGAACTGTCCAACATGGATAACTTCATGGATAGCCATCCCGAGATCGCGGAGCAGTTGCGCAAGAACCCGTCGTTAGCCGACAACAGAGAATTTGTTGAGGATCATCCGGCCCTGCAGCAATTCCTGGCGCAGCATCCGGGCGTGCGAGAAGAGATTCGGAATAATCCCAATGTCTTCATGTCGCGCGAACAGCGGTTCGACGGCCGAGAAGACATGCAAGGGGTGACGCGTGGCGAACTGGCCAACATGGACCGCTTCATGGACAGCCATCCTGAAATCGCCGAGCAGTTGCGCAAGAATCCGGCCCTGGTCAACAACAAGGAGTTCGTTGAAGACCACCCGGCCTTGCAGCAGTTCCTGGCGCAGCATCCGGGCGTAAGGGAAGAAGTCCGCGACAACCCAAACGGGTTCATGTCTCGCGAACAGGGATTTGACCGCCGCGAGGACGACCGCGACGTGACCCGCCGCGAACTCGCCAACATGGATCGCTTCATGGACAGCCATCCCGAAATCGCGGAGCGACTGCACAAGGACCCGTCCCTGGTCAACAACAAGGAGTTCGTTGAAGATCATCCGGCCTTGCAGCAATTCCTGGCGCAGCATCCGGGAGTGCGGGAGCAAGTTACCAGTAATCCGAACGCATTCATGAGGCAGGAGCAAGGGTTTGACCGCCGTGAAGATGCTGGTATGAACCGCGACCGCGATGTCAACCGCGGCGAACTCTCCAGCTTCCACGAATTCCTCGAAGGCCACGGCTCAGTCGCGGCCGAACTCTCCAAGAAACCCTCGTTAGCGACCAATGAGGAATACCTGGAGAATCATTCCGACCTCCAAACGTACCTCAAGAACAATCCCCGGGTGCGCGAGGAATTGAGTGAAAACCCGCAGTCCTTTATCAAATCGGCGCAAACATTTGATGAAACGCCGAAGGCAATGCCCAAGCCCGGGTCGAAGCTTCCAACTTCTGATCCCAAGTTGAAGTAGGGCATCTCACGAGGCGGAAACGAAGGGCGGCCACTGCCCCGCCCTTCTTTATTACCAACGGCCGTACATCGAATTCGCAAGGGAGGCGAAATGAATCGCAAAATACTAGTGACCATAATATTTTCGTTGTCGCTAACATTGCCGGTATTTGCCCGGGGCAAAAAGCATACGCAGCGCGCCATGATCGAAAAGATGGAAGCGGTCCCCTGCGGCGCCAAGGAGCGCGGCGTGTCTGGCATCGGCAGCGTGTTCGCTTCGATCGGCGCCACCCGCATTGATTCGGACGAGAAGTTGTGCCAGCAATACATGCTACGCACCGACGACATGGAGTATCACATTCGTCCGCTAGACCGTAAGCATCCCCAACTCCTGCCGGTGGGACAGGAGGGAGAGTTCAAGATATCGAAGAACATTCTTGAAATGCGGATTCCGGACGGCGATCACAAGAAGCGACGCTATCAAGTGGTCGCCATGAAGCCGATTGACCATTCGGAGACGGCTCCCGCCGCCGAAGGCGCCAGGATGAAATACGATGCGCCCCAAAGAAGCCTGCCCGATCAACGGATCACCGATAAGCCGCTCGCGGATAAAGTCCCTCCGGCGAAACCGAATTAAACAGGCGCGGCTATCCGCCGCGCCCTTTCAACGTCTAAAATCAACAACACACTGGGCCCTGCCGTCCCGAGGTTCCAATGAAACAGATCGCGAATCGCGGTGCTGCCCTCATCCTTGCTCTGACCGCGGCTGCCGCCACGGCCCAGATCACAACGTCGCAGTACGACAACTTCCGCTCCGGCGCCACGCTGCACGAGAAGATCCTCACTCCCCAGAACGTCAATGCCAAACAGTTTGGCAAAATCGGCGCCTTCAAGGTGGATGGCCCTGTTTACGCGCAGCCGCTCTTCCTCCCGTCGGTCGAGATTCCCGGCAAAGGCACGCATGACGTTCTGTTCGTCGCCACCGAGCACGATAGCGTCTACGCCTTCGACGCCAACCACCCCGGCGATCCTCCGCTGTGGAAAGTAAGCTTTCTCGACAAAACTCGCGGCATTACCGTTCCATCGGAAGACGCCGTGCAGTGTCCTTTTATTCGGCCCGATGTTGGCATCACCTCTACGCCCGTCATTGACCTTAAGAGCGGCACGCTGTATGTCCTGGCCCGAACCATGATCCGGCACACGGTTGGCAATGACGAATTCTTCCAGCATTTACACGCGCTCGCCATCACGACCGGCGTGGAAAAATTCGGCGGCCCGAGGCTCATCACGGCGTCAGTTCCAGGCAAAGGAGCGGGTACGGTTAAGGGACAAGTCACTTTCGATCCTCAGCATGAAAATCCCCGCGCCGCGCTCACGCTCGCCAACAACGCCGTTTACCTGACCTGGGCATCTTCCTGCGACGTCGATCCCTACCACGGCTGGGTCATCGCCTACGATGTGCAGACGCTCGCGCAGAAAGCGGTGTTGAATGTGAATCCCGACGGCAGCGAGGCCGGCATTTGGCTGAGTGATACCGGTCCCGCCGTGGATACCGACGGCAATCTGTTCGTGCCCACTGGCAACGGCACGTTCGACGCGGCTTCTGGAGGCCGCGACTACGGCGACTCTGTGCTCAAATTAGACGGAGCTTCGCTCGCCATCCGCGATTACTTCACGCCCTTCGATCAGGAGCGCATCAGCAGCGCCGATGCTGATGTCGGCTCTTCCGGGCCGACTCTGCTGCCCGACCAGCCGGGCGCGCATCGCCACCTGCTGCTGCAGCCCACGAAAGATTCCACCGTCTACGTGATCGATCGCGACAACATGGGCAAATACCATCGCGACAGCAACGCCCTGGTCCAGATGATCAAACTGCCCGGCGGCGGGTACGGCGCCATGGCCTATTGGAACGGGCGCGTCTATTTCGCGGCAAGCGACGACCAACTTCGTTCCTACGCGATGAAGAACGGACAACTCACCACGGCGGCAGCCTCGAGCACTAAATTCGCCAACCCCGGGGCCACTCCTTCGATCTCAGCCGACGGGAAGCAGAATGCGATCGTGTGGGCCATCGCGACCAAGACCTGGAACGGCGCGGACACCAAGCCGGCCGTTCTTTACGCCTTCGACGCCGCGAAGCTAGGGGAGCCGATCTACACCTCGGAGCAAAATAGCCGGCGTGATCGCGCGGCAATGGCCACGCGCTTCGTGATTCCTGTCGTCGCTAATGGGCGCGTTTACTTCGGCACCCGAAGCGAAGTTGAAGTCTACGGATTGTTGCAATAAAGACGGCTGGAATAACTTCCGTCATCGAAGGCGCCGGAATTCTTCGCGGGCGGCGATGGGCCGCCACTATAATCCAGTCCGGGATGGAAACAGTCTCGGAGTCCGTTGCGCGCCACCAGGCAAGCAAGACCTCAAGGGCAGAGGCCTACGGCATTTTTGAATCCTCTGACTCCACAGCAGCGCTGGTGTTGATCGCTCTGATCATCCTTGCGGCAGTTATAAGAATCATTGCAACCCATAATGATCTTTGGCTCGATGAGCTGATTTCGCTGCGGATTGCGAATGCTGTGAAATCTCCATGGCAGATATTTGCGGCTGTCCACCAGGACAACAATCATTACTTGAACACGCTGTATCTTTACTTTGTGAAAGCGCAAAATTACCCGCCGTTGTACCGGTATTTATCGGTGCTGTGGGGAGTTGCTCTGGTTCCGGCAGGTTATTGGCTGTTGTCGCGACGTTCGCGGGTTGAAGCTTTAATCCTGGCGGCGTTGCTGGCGTGCTCGTATCCGCTGATTCATTTTTCGTCCGAAGCGCGAGGATATGCTGGCGCCTTACTGGGTTCGGTGATGGCTTGTGCAGCGCTGTCACGCTGGTTAGCGGGCGAGAACGGCAAGAAAACTTTCACCATGGGGGCGCTCTATGGATGCGCCCTGGTGCTGGCGATTCTTTCACATTTAACCGCTTGCCTGATTTGGTTTCCCTTAGCCGCCGGGTCTTTGATCATTTTGGCCCGCCGGCCCGGTCGCGTGAAATGGTTTTGGCTCTGGGCCGCTTTGAATAGCTTGCCCGCGATCGCGTTGGTGGCACTGTATTTTCTTGATCTTCGCTTCTTGACCGAACTGGGCGGCTCACCGATGAGCGTGTTTCACGGTCTGAGCCGGCTGCTGGCTCTGGGTCTTGGCTGGCCCGCCAAAGACGCGATCACGGTCTGGATTGTCGGGCTGCCTGTGATCGCCTTGATAGTGTGGAGGCTGGCGGACGAGAAAAAATCTGGCGAGCCTTTATCGGTGCTGCTCGCACTTATTTACCTGGTGCCTCTGATCTGCGTGCTGGTAATGCAGCCGTCATTTTTTTCTGCGCGGTATTTTCTCGTATTTTTGCCATTCCTCTATACCGGAATGGCGATGTTGCTGGCGAAACTTTCTCGCACACCGGCCTGGCGCATCGCGCTGGCCGCTGTGTTAGCTCTCTTCCTAGCGGGACAGGCGCATCTCTATGTAAAGTTCTTGCAGGTGGGACGTGGACAATTCACGGCGGCTCTGCAGTACATGATGGCGCGCACGCCTCAGCCTCGCATTGTCGTCGCTTCGAACCAAGATTTCCGATCAAGCGTGGAACTGGCTTATTTTGCTCCCAGAGTGCTGCACAACCATCAACTCCTATACCTAACGCGCGACAATCACGCGTCTTTCCAACCGGACTGGTACATCCTTCATCAGGAAGGCGACCAAGCTCCGGGACCGTCTACCCTCAGCGTGCCCGGGCAGCCGACGTGGTACCGCGCTGCGTATTTCGGTGCGTCGGAGCTTTCGGGGCAAGCGTGGACGATCTACAGTCATCAGCCCGCGAATTAGAGGCCCGCCGGAACATCTGGGACGAGTATGACCAAAGTTATCCAGCCGGGATGCGATAAATTGCCCGATTTCACGATATGTGCTGTAGTTTCAATAAGAGAACAAAAACAGCGGAGCACCTGCGGCGCACGCATTGACCTTCAACTTCCGATCCCAAAGTTGAAAGTGAGGACTACTCGTGAAAGCGGATGTCTTAGAGCAAGCAGAAGCGGTTCAACCTTCTTTCGATTTACAAGCCTTGAAAAGCAAGCTACGGGCGGTTGCGTCGTCGCAGCTGTTGTGGTTCCTGGGATTGGTATTTGTTTTCGCGGCGCTGCCGCTCGCCAATATCAAGTACAGCAAGTTAGCCGATCCTGACATTTGGTGGCACATTCGTACCGGGGAATGGATTGTACAAAACCACCAAATTCCCCATGTGGACCCATTCTCGGCCCCCACACTGGGCAAGCCCTGGGTTGATTATTGCTGGATTTTCGATCTGGGCTCTTACGGCATGATTTCGCACTTCGATCTTGTAAGTATCTTGTGGTTCGAGACGCTGATGCGTCTGGCGGTGACCGCTCTGCTGTTCAGCTTGATACGAACCCTCACACCCTCGTTCTGGAAGGCGCTAGCCCTCACCGGCATCGCTATGATGGCAATGCTGTGGATGTTGCCGCCACGCCCGGGCGCAATCTCGGTGCTGTTGTTTCTGGGCGAGCTTCACATTCTCGTCTCGGCGCAACGCAAATCCAATGCTCGATTGCTGTGGGTTCTGCCTGGCCTTTTTGTTCTGTGGGCCAACATTCACATTGAGTTTGTGACGGGCCTGTTTCTGCTGGGCGTGATCTGCCTTGAACCGCTCATGGAGAAAGCATGGGAGATTGCCGGCGGGCCTCGCAGCATCCCGGATCCGCTGCACCGGCAGCGCTGGTACGTCTTGGGCGCGTCGTTATTGGCAACGCTGGTCAATCCATATGGAGTCAAGTTGTTTGCGAATGCGTTCCAGTACGCCAGGGACGCAAAGATTTATGACATGATCGTCGAGTTCCATGCGATGCACTTCCGCACCCTGAACGATTGGTCCGTGTTGTTGCTGGTGATGCTCGCCTGTTTTGCGCTGGGTAGAAGTTCTCGTCTCCGTCCCGCCTGGGTTGTGCTGCTGGGTTGGTCGGCATGGATGGGCTTCCGTTCGCTGCGCGAAGTCTGGATCGTAACCATTCTGTCGGTAATGATCATCGCCACTCCCCGGCGTGAAGAAGATCAGCCGGTAAAACCTGTACGCACCAGTCTTTCGCTGCGCCTGGCAGTCGCTACGGCGGTCGCGTTGATTTTGCTGACCGGGGGTGTGCTCTGGTCGGTGTCTTCGCAGAAAATGTTGCGCCAGGTGGCCGACGCTTTCCCATTGGGAGCCGTGGGCTATATCCACCAAAATCATCTGCAGGGACCGCTGTTGAACGAACTCTCCTGGGGAGGATTCCTTATCTACGCAGTGCCGGACATTCCGGTTGCGATGGACGGGCGCACCAACGTGCACAGCCAGGACGAAATCGTGAACGCTCTGCCTCTGTGGAATGGCGAGCACGGATGGCAGGAGCGCCCAGAGCTTCAGCATGCCAATCTTGTGATCAGCAATCATTCCTGGCCGCTCGCCCTTCTGCTGCGGAGCGATCCCCGTTTCCGGCTTGTCTATGAGGACAAAACGGCGGTGCTGTTCCAGGCAGTGCACCCGCAATAAGTAAGTGCAATCCGGAGCTTCAGCCCAATATCATCAGCCTCGCCGGCCATGTGAGTCGCGGACTGATGAGTTCAGAATTAACCTCGGGATTTCTGGTCAGAGAAGGGACCTGCTAAGTCATGGGTCAACGAGTACATCGCCCTGAAGTCACCAATTACGGCCGGAACTTTCAAAGACACAGCATCTCCTATGCATATAGTTGACAACGTTCGTTATCTCCTATATGTATAGTTGTTACGGGCGAGGATCGAATCAATGCCGAAGAGAACCGGCGTCCTGACCTCCTCAGAGCGCCGAATCATGCGCGTGCTTTGGGGTGGTGGTGCGGGGACGGTCCAGAAGGTCTTGCAGGGGCTGAGAGGTGAGCCTCAGCTTGCCTATACGACCGTGCAGACCACGTTGAATGTTCTGCACCGTAAGGGAAAAGTAGAAAGGAAGCTTGTTGGGCGGGCATACGAATACAGCCCCACCGTTTCTCAAGAGGTAGCCGACTCACATGCGATCAAGGACGTCTTGCAGAAGGTTTTTCGAGGCTCAGTCGATGATCTGCTCTTAACTTTGGTTCGGAGCAAGCAGCTCGACGCACGAAAACTTGCGGAGCTACAGGAGAAATTGCAAGCCAGCGAGAGCGCAGAGGAGGAACCGAAATGATTCCAATACTAGAGACCTTATTCTCTCTTCTGCTTAATGCGCTTCTGCAAATTGGTCTCTTTGCCGTATTGGCGGTGGTCTTCTCACGGTTGGTTGCAAAGACGAGAGCTCGGTATCAGTATTCCTTTTACGTCGCGGTGCTCGTCTTCTGCCTGTTAGCTCCGGCGGTCAACACTTTTTGGCATTCGACTATAATGGCCGTCGCTGAGAGATCTCAGCAGCAGGCATCCTCAGACTCTGGGGGGGCAAACCGGAATTTATGGAGTTGGACAGGGCATCCTAAGCCGTATAAGCAGCTCACAATCTCGCATCGCTACCAAAGATGGATACTCGGTCTTTGGGTGTCTCTCTTTCTGCTTCGACTTATCGACTTCAGCCGGGCTGTTTATCGAGTTCATCGACTACGCAGAGACGCATCCCCTGTTTCTCTCACCGACTTTGGGATCGCCAGCCGGATATTCGGGGCCAAGCATCGAGTAACACTCCTTGAATCTGCAGCCATTGACGATCCCGTTACTGTCGGATTGTTTTGTCCCACCGTCTTGCTGCCCTGCAGATTGCTGCCGGGGCTGGGCGACGAAGAACTCTCGGCAATTCTCGCGCACGAATACGGGCATATCCGCCGCAGAGACTTTTCCGTCAACTTCTTATGTGAACTGATCTCGCTGCCTGTAGCTTGGCACCCCGGCATCCGTTATCTGATGTCAAAGATCTCACAAACGCGAGAACTAGCCTGTGATGACTATGCTGCGGCGCGTCTTGGGAAGCGTCGAGCGTATGCGAATGCGCTGTTGCATGTGGCGTCGCTGAGCTTGCATGGGTCTCGTCATCACTCGCTCGCACTGGGCATTTTCGAAGGCGACGACCTGGAGACTCGAATCAAGATGCTGACAGAGAAAAGGGTCCCGGTATCAATGAGTGGATTTGTTGGGCTGGTTTTGGCACTGAGCACTACGTTTGGAGCCGACGCAGTGCTAGCGCACGCGATGAGCCTGCAAATGCATTCGGATGCCTCCAGCACGGCAGACACGTTCGCTGGGACCTGGCACTGGATGTTCGACGGGAAGAGTTTCGCCACGATGACTCTGATTCGAAGCGGATCCAACTTTACCGGATCTGTCACCGAGTCTCGAATTGCACTAAAGGGTGATGGCAGTTTACTTCGAGCTGATCCCTCTAACAACACCAAGCCAAAGCAAATCACCAGGGCGATCCTGGAGGGTTCCTCACTGCACGTCATGGTGGCGGACGGTTTCCAATTCACCGTGACCAAGAAGGACGACACACATGCTGAAATCCATCCGCTAGGAGCGCCGCAAAACATGAAGCCGATATCGGCCGAGAAAGTCCGCTAGGGATTATCCGATTGCGGCTAGAGGAATCGATCAATGTGAGAGAGATGAATAGATGCCCCTACGTCCATGGCTGACATTTGTTTGGCTCGGAGATGGATGGCAGTACCTGCGGCTGACGATCCGTTTTCTTGGCCGAACGCCCGGCTTTACATCGATTGTGCTTCTCGTCATTGCCCTGGGCATTGGCGTGAACACCGCGGTCTTCTCGGTGGTGGACGCTGTACTCCTTAAGCCCCTTACCTATCCCGACCCGCAGGCTTTAGTGCAACTGGTAACGACCAGCGACGGCGAGCCAATTCCGGTCGCGAGCATTCCCGAGTACAACATCTGGCAGCAACAATCCACCATTTTCGAGCAGGTGGCCGGTTACGGTTGGGGCGGAGCCGGCATGAACCTGAATGGCGCAGACCGTCCCGAGCAGGTGCTCGGCATCCATGCTACTGCTGGATATTTTGCGTTGTTAGGCGCTCCGGTCGTTGCCGGACGGACTTTCACCGCATCAGAAGATAGCCCAAATGGCGGTCACGTTGTCGTGCTGAGTTACGGTCTGTGGAACAGGCGCTTCGGCGCAAACCGCAATATCGTCGGTTCTACGATCAAACTGGACGACCAATCGTGGTTGGTTGTCGGCGTCATCGGCCGCGACTTCGTCACAGATACCCCCGTCGATCTGTGGATACCATTTCAGATCGATCTGAATTCGCGAGAGATGGCCCGCAACTTCAATGTAGTAGCGCGACTGAAGCCGGGGATTACCGCTGCTCAAGCAAATGCACAGCTGGCGCTGGCCACTCAGCAGTTCAGCCGCATGTACGGCAGCAACGCGCTGCCACCCCAGGGCCAGTTCAGAGCAGTGCCGCTGCAAGAGTTTTTGATTGGCAGTACCCGATTGTCACTTATAGTCCTGCTCGGAGCCGTGGGGTTCGTGCTTCTCATCGCCTGCGCCAATGTGGCCAATCTCCTGCTTGGGCGAGCCTCGGTCCGAAAGCGCGAACTCGCAATCCGTGCGGCTCTGGGAGCTCGGCGCGGACAGATCATTCGGCAACTCCTGACTGAGAGTCTTGCGCTTTCCCTTGCAGGAGGCCTGTTAGGTTTGTTTATTGGGTTCGCCGGGGTGCGTCTTCTATTGCGTATCAGTCCTGGCGATATACCTCGCATTGGAGAAAATGGCTCCCAGGTCTTACTCGATTACCGGATACTGCTTTTCACGGTCGGCATCTCGGTGCTTACCGCTATCCTGTTTGGATTGGCACCCGCGATTTCGGCCTCTCGTCCGGATCTCAGCACCGCTCTCAACGAAAATTCCCGTCGTTCCGGCATGGGCCTTCGGCACGGTAAGGTCGCCTCATTGCTGGTGATGAGCGAAATAGCTCTCGCCGTGATTCTTGTCAGCGGAGCCGCTTTGCTCGTTCGGACTTTCCTGAAGCTGGAGAGTGTCAATCCTGGCTTTACTACCAAGAACGTGCTCAGTGCGTCAATGTCGATCAGCGCGAGCCGTTTCCAGAGAACCGCAGCGATAACTCGGATCGTTCGCGATGGCCGCGAACGTCTGATGTCCGTCCCGGGTGTCGTCAACGCGGGCGTGAGCTCGTGCCTGCCGCTCCAGGGCTGCTTCGGTATGGGCTTTGACATCCCGGGACGCCCTAAAGGCGACGCTCCCTTTACTGGAGCCGGAGGTCTCTTTTCCGTTTCGTGGAGCTATTTTTCGACCTTCGAGATTCCTTTGTTACGCGGTCGCGCATTCACCGAGCAGGATGATAGCGCCGCACCTGGGGTGATCATTGTCAACCAGGCGATGGCACGGCAATACTGGCCCAATGGCGACCCGCTGAAAGATCGTATTCAGATCGGAGCGGGCGGCCCTCCATTGGAAGCGGGGCCTCGAGACATCATTGGCATCGTGGGGGACACACGGGATGCTGGCGTCAGTCGCGATCCTTTTCCGACGATGTATATCCCTATTGCACAAATGCCGGATGCATTGGCGGCTCTCAATTTCCAAGTCGCTCCGCTGTGGTGGATCGTACGCACTCAGGCGAGCCCTTACCCCCTGCGGGGACCTATCGAATCGGCTCTAGGTGAGGCGACCGGGGGCTTGCCCGTCGCCCGGGTGTGGACCATGGACGAGGTCGAAGCGCGCGACACAGCCCGGCAGCGCTTCAACATGGTTCTGCTGACGATCTTCGGAATTGCTGGACTGTTTATGGCCGCCATTGGCGTATATGGAGTGATGTCCTATTCCGTTCAGCAGCGCACGCAAGAAATGGGAGTTCGCATGGCGCTGGGAGCTCAAGCCTCCGATCTGCGCAAGATGGTGATTGGCCAGGGCATGCGACTTGGATTATTCGGCTTGGCCGTTGGACTCGGCGGAGCATTCTCGCTCACACGCTTTCTGACCAGCCTCCTCTTTGGAGTCAAAGCCTTGGACCCAGTTGCCTTCATCCTTACTACGCTGCTTCTTGGCGCAGTTGCATTCTTTGCAGTTTGGATTCCGGCGCGGAAAGCAACTCGGGTCGATCCAATGACGGCGCTCCGACTCGAATAGCGCAGCGTTGTTTCAAAACCGCTTTTGTACTCAATTCTGGATGCACATTGTTGTTCTAACCCCATCATCCACACCCCACACGCACCACATCACCCAAGATGTCTCCACATGTTTGTCATCTAATCGACATGATGTGTCTTTTCATCGTCTCTATCTCCTATCCCGCCGCAGGTTGACACCGCCTTGCACTTCGCTGTACCATAGGCGAACAAAAGGCGAATACGATGTCTTCCCTGCCCTTGCTTCCGCTTCCCGACAAGCCTCAACTCGTTGGAATTGCCCGCCTGGCCTCTGAAGGCGAGTCTTTGCGTGAAGGCCGTAAAGTCGAGTACTTCACCTTGCCGGCCAGGTCTCTGTTGAACAAATGTGTCAGCCAGCGCGGCATGCCGTTCACCTGGACGATCAATCCGTATCGCGGCTGCGAGTTTGGGTGCCGTTACTGTTATGCGCGCTACACCCATGAATTCATGGAAATGCGCGACGGCATGGAGTTCGAGCAGAAAATTTACGTGAAACAGCACGCTTCGGATCTGCTGCGCCGTGACCTGCGGCGCGTGAAGTCCGATGAGGCCATCGCACTTGGCACCGCCACCGATCCTTATCAGCCTGCCGAACGGCGGTACGAGGTCACTCGCGGCATTCTCGAGGAGCTCGCGCGCCATCGCGGTTTCGAACTCGGCATCGTGACGAAATCAAATCTGGTGGTGCGCGATCTCGAACTGCTTCGGCAGGTGGGGGAATTGAACAAGCTCTCGGTTCATATCACGATCACAACTCTCGATACCGAACTGGCCCGCATTCTGGAGCCGCGCGCTCCTCGCCCTGATCTTCGCCTCGATGCCGTTCGTGCGCTCGCCCAAGCGGGCGTGCGTGTGGGGATTAGTTGTTCGCCCGTGGTTCCGGGAATCACGGACGCACCGAAAGATCTGGAATCGTTGATTCAAGCCGCCGCCGATGCCGGAGCCGACTACGTTTTCGCGAACCCGCTATTTCTGAAGCCGTGCTCTGCGGCCGTGTTTCTGCCCTTCCTGGAACAGAATTTTCCGCATCTTGTTGCCAGTTATCGTCAGCGCTATCAGGATCGCGCTTTTCTTCCAGCGGCTTATGGAAAACGCCTGTCACAGTTGATCGCGCTCCTTCGCGAGAAATATAAAATCACCCGTGCCCGCCGTCCTGCCTACGCAACCCAATGGCCGGTGCAAGGCTTCGACGAGCAGCTTAGCCTGTTCTAGATTGAGTAATTGGGGAATTGAGTAATTGGGGAATTGGGAAATTTTGTAATTGAAGATCGCTGGTTCGCCTTGCGACCCGCGTGTCTGTCAAGGGTTTCCAATTTCCCAATTACAAAATTCCCAAATTTCCCAATTCCATCGTTCCTCTATAATCCCAACTGAACGACATGGCCACCTCTCCGCCCACTGGACAGCCTTCTGCGCAGCCAATCCCGTTCGGCGTGCGTGTACAGCAATTCTGGCATCGAGTGACGGAGGGCCTTCAGGTCAGCCAACTGTGGTCGCAATTCGAATCCGAAGCGCGGGCCAGCTACCGACTGTACTCGAAAGATGTCGCGGCCAAAACGCCGGAGGGACTCACTGACCGCGGCCGCCGCCTTCATGTCGTCAAGGAATTTTTCTGGGCGGTATTTGAGAAGCTCTCGCCGGCGCGCCGAGTCCTGCTGCTGCTCGCACTGATTCTGCTGGTTATGCCCGGAGGCGGGTTTGAGTACACGGCTGCAAACGGAAAAGTCCAGGTCAGCGAATTCAATACCCACTTCTGGTCGGCACT
>Ga0070730_10003385_pt1 | contig 14325 bp, 14 predicted proteins | sample Coa_R1_3_FD_66447 | JGI IMG/M metagenome (GOLD analysis project Ga0070730, IMG submission 66447) | Surface soil microbial communities from Centralia Pennsylvania, which are recovering from an underground coalmine fire - Coalmine... | ecosystem: Environmental > Terrestrial > Soil > Unclassified ...
TGCCTGGCCGCCACCCCGTACCGTTACATCGTCTCCAAGGGACCGCTGCACAGCGAAATAGACCTGGCTCCCAACATGACGGGCGCTGAGTTCCTGCCGCAGACTTCCGTCCTCCCGTTCTGCGACCTGGTGATCACTCACGGCGGCAACAACACCATCACCGAATGCCTTCACTTCGGCAAGCCGACCGTGGTGCTGCCCCTGTTCTGGGACCAGTACGACAACGCGCAGCGAATGCAGGAACTGGGCCTGGGCCTCCGCCTCGATGCCTACAGGTTCACCGACACCGAGCTGCATGACGCGATGCGCCGGCTGCTCAACGACTCTGGACTGCACGAGCGACTGGCCAAGGGGGCGGCTAAGATCCGGCAGCGCGACGGCGTCCGCCAAGCGGCCAACCTCATCGAGAAAGCCGCGGCGACGTAGCGTGGCGGGCCAGCACGGTGCCAGCCGGCGACTGGCCGGCGCGTTCTGAGAGGATCTCACCTATGCCTGCAGAGATTCCGGCCGAAGCGCTCCAGCTGCGATCGCTGGTGAGAGCCGATCAGACCCTCGAGCTGTTCCTGGACATGGTCCCGGTGTCAGAGCCTGGACCAGACGAGGTCGTCATCAGGGTTGAGGCAGCACCGCTCAACCCGTCAGACATGGGCATGCTCTTCGGCGGGGCTGATATGGCGGCCGCGGTGGCTAGCGGATCTGCTGACCGCCCGGTCGTCACTGCGCCCATTCCCTATGCCGCCATGCGCGGCCTGGCCGGCCGGGTGGGGACGCCCATGCCGGTCGGCAACGAGGGCGCGGGCACGGTCGTGGCGGCGGGCGAGTCTGCGGCCGCGCAGGCGCTGCTGGGCAAGGTCGTCGCTGCGGCGGGGGGCGGAATGTACGCCCAGTATCGGTCGGTCGACGTCGCGCTGTGCCTGGAGCTCCCGGCCGGGGCGACGGCGCTCCAGGGCGCAGCCTCGTTCGTGAACCCGATGACGGTGCTCGGGATGGTCGAGACCATGCGGATGGAGAATCACAGCGCGCTGGTACACACCGCCGCAGCCTCCAACCTCGGCCAGATGCTCAACCGGCTCTGCATCGAGCAGCAGATTCCGCTCGTGAACATCGTGCGGAAGGCAGACCAGGAAGCGATGCTCCGCGCGGCTGGTGCCGTCCACGTCTGCAATTCGACGTCCACCGACTTCATGGCCGAGCTGATCGACGCGCTCAAGGCCACCCGTGCCACCCTGGCCTTCGACGCCATCGGCGGCGGCCGGCTGGCGAGCCAGATCCTGACGGGCATGGAAGCCGCCGCCAGCGCCGCCGCGGGCGGCTACAGCAGGTACGGATCCGCCGCGCACAAGCAGGTCTACATCTACGGATCGCTTGACCGCGGCCCGACCGATCTGACCCGCAACTATGGCATGGCCTGGGGCATCGGCGGGTGGCTGCTGACGCCGTTCCTGCAGAAGATCGGCCTGGCGCGCCTGGCCCAGCTACGCGACCAGGTAGCGGCCGGGCTCACCACCACGTTCGCCTGCAGTTACACGGCACAGGTATCACTCCCGGGAGCGCTCTCCCCCGAAGCGATCGCCGATTACGGCCGGCAGGCGACCGGCTCGAAATACGTCATCATCCCGAGCCGCGCCGCCTAGCCCGGCCATACCTAGCTACCGAGGCGGGCCAGCCCGACCTCGGTAACCGGGCTTGATTCTGGTTCGGTTCGGCGTGTGGTGTCGTGCTGGCCACGCGGTAGGTGGCCGCAGAACGCGGCGGCGCTGCACGGGGCGGCGCCGCACGGGGCGGAATCAGCGCGGAGGGGAACGCCGTTGGCGCGCAGGACGTGGCGGACGTCCAGGATCAGGGGGAAGACCTCGTGGTTGCGGTCCTCGCCTTGCTCGTCCCAGGCCTGTTGCTCGGCCTCGACCGCCATCCGGTCCTCGGCAAAAACGCGCTCGGTGAAGTGCCTGATGAATGGCCAGGCCAGGTGAAGAGCTCCGGGAATCGGGGGTTTCTCGATCATGAGCAGGCCGTAGACGTGATTGGTCCGCTGCTCGGCATCTTCCGGTACGTAGGCCACCCATAGGGAAAACGCGGCAAGCTCGGCGTTCTCGGGGACCAACTGGAGAGTCTGGTAGGGGTAGGCGGTGCAGATGGTGACGACGTCGGGTGATTTGGTGCCGCCGACGCCTTTGGCGGCGAGCAGGCCAGCGCCGCGGTTCTTCTTCCCGCCGGCGTGGGTGAATAGGTACCGGGCCTCCACAGATTGCGGGCCGGTGTCGTAGCCGAGAAGCGTGGGCTGGATCCTGCCGACGACGCCGCGGTGCAGGAACTGGTGGTTCATGTCCAGGAGGTTCTCATGCATGAACGAGTAGTGGCACCGGACCGTGCGGGAGAACGTCATGGTCTTGTGCCTGGCGGAATCGAATTCTGGCAGCTCGGGTAGCGCCGTCGTTTCCGCCTTCTGCGGGTCGCCTGGGAAGACGAACACCAGGCCGTAAGCTTCGCGGACCGGATAGGCGCGGACACCGCGCGGCGGCCGGGCGGCACCCTTAGGCAGATACGGTATCTGCGATATGCGGCCGTTCCCGCGATAGGCCCAGGCGTGATAGCAACAGCGAAGCGCGTCGCCCTCCACGACGCCCATGCTCAGCGGTACCTGGCGGTGGGCGCACCGGTCCTCCAGCGCGTAGACCGTGCCGCTGGCGCCGCGGTACAACGCGATCCGCTCACCCGCGAACGTGGCGGCGAACGTCTTTCCCTTCCGCACGCTCCCGGACACGGCGACCGGGTACCAGAAATCCGGATTGATGCCGACGCGCCGAAGATCAGTGACGGCTACGGAATGGTGATCACTCCCGTCCTCCGCCCCGCTCGTCGGTGCAGCCGCGATCGTCCCGTCCGCTGCGGAAAGTGTCTCGAACATGTACTTCTCCCTTGCGCGCTGCTCATTGATACAAGACGCGGGGAAAGCGAGGTCTGAAGCGTTTACGCTCGCCGCAGGCGTCGGCTGCCGTCTGACCGGCTTTTTGCTGATGCTCCTCGGACAACTTCGTAGGTCACGCTAAAACCTGAACTCATGCCATACCATCGCACGCCCCCGAGTTCCGGCAGCGGGCTGGCTTCCCTAACCGTGTAGAGGAGCACACGGCACCGCTGATACGCCAAGCCATGATCGGATTTCCTGCTACTGCGAGGCTGCGGAATGACCTACGCACGCCTCACATGCCGCCCAGCGCGCCAACCGCGAGGTCGAGTAGGCTCGACGCGCCCAGACTACAAGGCTCGCGTGCGAAAGAGACCAGAACCGGCCAATATGTGCCCGCCCTGCCCACCTCAGCGATTATCTCGATCTGACGGTGATTTACGCGGTGCCGGCTCCTACCCCGGTCAGTCCTGCCCAGTCATGACGCCGTCCGCCGGGCGCTGCGCTCGTCGCGATGGTCGCCCTCGGAGTGGCGCACGGCCAGCGCGAGCGCGCGCGGGCTGGGCAGGAGAAGATCCAGCGACCGAACGGCGAAATCGGCGGCCTGCTGTGCGGCAGGCACCCGGCTGGCCATGTCCAGGAAACCATGGGTCAGACCGGGAAACGGCAGGTACACGGTGCGGACGTTCGCGGCGATGAGCCGTTGCGCGTACTCCCTTCCCTCGTCGTGCAGCGGGTCGAAACCGGCGGTGGCAATGACGGCCGGAGGCAGGCCAGCGAAGTCGGCGATGGTCGCGGGGGCGGCTCGGGGATCGGACCGGTCTGCGCCAGCGGGCAGATAGCTGTTCCAGTAGAACGCCATGTCCGACCGGGTAAGGAGGTAGCCGTCGGCGAACTGAGTCTGCGAAGGGTGCTGCTGACGCGGATCCAGAGCTGGGTACACGAGCAGTTGCGCGTCGACGCGGAGGTCTTCGTCGATGCGGCCTTCTGCGGCGATGGCGGCGGCGAGGTTACCGCCGGCACTATCACCGGCCACGGCGAGCTGGACACCCGGATGAGCCTGGCGGACGGACCGGACGACCGCGGCGCAGTCGTCGAATGCGGCCGGAAAGGGGTGCTCCGGGGCGAGCCGGTAATCGACCGACACCACGCTTGCGCCTAGACCGTCGGCCAGGGTGCGGGCGAAACGATCGCCGCTGTCCAGATCGCCGACCGTCCACCCGCCGCCATGGATGTACACCACGACGCGGTTCGAGGCCAGGCCGCCGGCGTCCGGCCGGTACCAGCGGACCGGCACCACGTGCCGGTCATGCTCGACCACCTCGTCGGCCACTTCGCGGACCGGGGGCGGGGCGGCCGGCCCGCTCAGGATGCCCTGGAGTACTACAAACCACTCGCGTGCCTCGCGCGGCGTAAGGTCCGGGAACCCACGGTCCCCGTCGGCGAGGGACGCCAGCTCCGCGAGCAGGCGCCGTACGTCAGGGTCGAGCTCGTTGGGCATGGCGGGATGGCCTCCCTGCTGGTGTGGGCGGAATCGCGGTGTTCGGGAAGGGCGGTGGTCGGGAAGGGCGGTGTTCGGGAAGGGCGGATCAGCGGCGAATGGCGAACATGCGCCCGCGGCGCATGCTGTCGGCCGCGACGGCCAGGACCAGGACCCCGCCGATGATCATGTTGGAATACAGCGCGTTGATGTTGTCCACGGCCAGCGCGTTGTTGACCTCGGCGAGGAGCAAGACTCCCAGCGCGGTCCCGGTAATGGTGCCCAGACCGCCGAACAGGCTGGTGCCGCCGATGAGCACAGCGCTGACCGCGGTGAGGGTGACCGGTGCGCCGCCCGCGTCCACCTGCCCGCTGCCGGTCCGCGCGGTGTAGACGATGCCGGCCAGGGCGGCCAGCGCGCCCGAGCCGATGTACAGCCAGGCGTCCAGCCGACGTGCCGATATGCCGTTTTCGATCGCCGCCAGCCGGTTTCCGCCGAGGGTCCGGACGTTGTATCCGAACCGGGTGTGGTCCAGCACGAGGTGGTAGATGATCCCGACGATTACCCCCGCGAGCACCACGTCCGGGACGCCGAGCACCGATCCGGTGCCCAGCGAGTCGAACTGGTTGGGCAGCGGTGAGATGTCGGTGCCGTTGGTGAACAGGATGACCACGCCGCCCAGGAAGAAGAACGTGCCGAGGGTGGTGATGATCGCCGGGACCCTGAGCCGCTCGATGATGACCGCGTTGACCGTCCCGATCGCCGCGCCGGTCATGACGCCGAACAGGATGGCCAGGGGCCAGATGATGCCGTGGATCATGAAGAAGGCCGCCGACACCCCGCCCAGGGTGAAGACCGAGCCGACCGAGAAGTCGAAGCCGCCGCCGATGGTCACCAGCGTGAGAGGGCAGGCGACGATAAAGGTCTCGACGGCGGCCCGGAGGATCTCAACGAGGTTGGCTGAGCCGCCAAAGGCCGGGTTGCGGAGGGTCGCGAGCACGCCGAGGACGATAAGCACGCCCGCGAGGGTCGTTTCCTGCCGGGCCATCAGGTTGCGGGCCAGCCCGGTGCGACGGGCGGCCGGCAGGTCGGCCGGCGGCGTGGAGCGTTTGCCGGTGAAGGGCTTGTGCAGGGTCATGCCGCGTCTCCCGCCCGGGTCCCGGTGATGAGCCCGATCACCTCGTCGCGATCGGTGTCCAGGATGGTGCGGCGGGCTACGGTCCGGCCCAGGCGCATCACCGTGACGGTGTCGCAATAGTCGAAGACGAACTCCAGGTCATGGCAGATGATGATCACGGCTTTGCCCCGGTCCCTGAGGGTGGTGATGATCGTGCCGACATGCTGCCGTTCCTGTATGCCCAGCGCGGCCGTGGGCTCGTCCAGCAGCACAATGGTGGCCCGTTCAAGCCGGACCGCCCGGGAGATCGCGATGATCTGCCGCTGCCCGCCGGAAAGCATTCCGACGGGAGTACGCACCGATCCGATCCGGACGTTGAGGTCGGTCAGGACCTGCTCGGCGTCGCGCTCCATCCGCTTGCGGTCTACCAGCCAGCGCTTCTTAGGGATATCGCCGAGGTGGAGGTTGGTAGCCACGTCGAGGCACTCGACCAGCGCCAGGTCCTGGTACACCGTGGCGATGCCATGCTCGCGCGCGGCCAGCGGGCTGGTGAGCGTCACCGGGCGCCCGTCGATCCGCAGTTCTCCGGTGTCGGGACGAAAGAGCCCGGAAAGGATCTTCAGCATCGTGGACTTCCCGGCGCCGTTATCGCCGACGATGCCGTGGATCTCACCGCGGCCCGCGGTCAGGTCGGCGTGGCTGAGCGCCTGGATGTGCCCGAAGTTCTTGCTGGCCGACCTGAGCGCGACCGCGACCTGGGCCGTGGGTGAGTTCACCGGAACCCCCTACTGCATATCGCCGCTGGCGGTCAAGCTGGTGAGGGTCGGCTTGGTGGCGAAGGCGATCTGCGTTGCGATGCTGGCGGGCACCGGCTGACCCTCGGCGATCTTGACGAGCGCATCGACCGGTGCACGACCAATCTGGCACATGTTCTGCAGGAGGAAGGAGTACACGATGCCGGCCTTCATGCCCGGAACCGACCCGCTGTAGATGCTGTTGGTGGTCAGGAAGACCTTGCCGGTCTCACCCTTCTGCCTGATCGCGGCGATGACGCCAGGGGTGTCGGCGCCTTCGTTGGTGACGAACATGTTCAGTTGCGGGTGCGCGGTCATCATCGCTGTCGCAAGGTCGACGGTCTGGGTCACGTTGCCGCCGTCGTAACGGGTGTCGAGAATCGTGACGTTCGGGTACTGCCTGATCGCCGCGGTGAAGGCCTGCACGAACACCTCGTCCGGCCCAGTCGGCGCCTCGGTCAGGAACGCAACGTACTGGTGGCCCGGCTTAGCGGCCACCGTCTTGGCCGCGAGCTGGCCGAACTGCTCGAATGAGGTGCCGACATTGACGTTCTGGTTCTTCGTCTGCCCGCCCTCGACCGTCGCGACGTAGATCCCGGCTTGGCGGGCTTGCTCAAACACCGGGTCGAACTGCTGCGCGACCACCGGGAAGGTCACGATCGCGCCGACCTTGTCCGCGATACCCTGCTGGATCTCGTTGATCATCTGGGTGGTGTCGACGTTGTTCCCGGTTGGTCCCGCCTGCGTGAACGCGATGCCCTGCCTGGCGGCTTCCTGCTGCATGCAGGCCCCGATCGTCTTCCACGCCGGGTAGTCGGGCAGCGGGTTCACGAACAAGATCGACTTGAGCGGCTTGGCGGTAGTCTGCGCGCCCGCGGACGTGCTGCCTGCGGTCGAGGCCGCGGTGCTGGTGGAGTTGCTGCACGCGCTGAGCGCCAGCAGGGCCATGGCGGCTACCGCGACGGCCGGATATCGCATTGGGCTGATTCTGCGCATCTGGGGCACTTCCTCTCCTTCACGCCAATGTGCGGTAAACACTATGGAGAGTGGTGCACAGGAGCTACCGGCACGCGGCTGACATTCCGGCCCCGCAGTCCGCCAATTGGCGGAATTGCTCGTGGTGGTTTCAGCTGATGGCGGCCTTGAGCGCGTCGATCTGATGTTGCCTGGCCTGGCTAGCGAGGCGGGCCGCGGTGAAGGAATCGAAGGAATGGAACGTCCGAGCGTACAGGCGCAGGTCAACTGGTACGCCGTGATCGAGCAACCGCTGGGCGTAGCTGATCGCCTCGTCGCGCAGCGGGTCGAATTCGGCCGCGCTGATATAGGCCGCGGGCAGGCCGTGCAGGTCGGATGTGTGCGCCGGTGAGGCGTGCCGAGGCGGGGTGGCGCCCCGCCGCCACTTCGGTCCGAGATACATGGCCCACATGACCTCGACGGTGGGGCTGACCAGGACCGGGGTATCGGTGAACAGGCGATTGGACGCGCTGTCCGCCCTGGCGTCCAGCGCCGGGAACAGCAGAAGCTGCAGCGCCAGCGGCGGGCCGCCGCAATCGCGCACGCGCTGGGCGAGGCCTGCGGCCAGTGTGCCACCGGCGCTCAGGCCGCCGACGCTCAGCCGCCTGGCGTCGACGCTAAGATCGGCGGCGCGCTCCGCGATCCAGGTCAGCGCGAGCCAGCAGTCATCAAGGGCGGCCGGAAACGGATACTCCGGCGCGAGCCGGTAGTCGACCGCGAACACCGCACACTCCACGGCGGCCGCGTACGCCGCGCACCGTTCGTCCTCGCTGTGCAGGCCGCCAGTCACGAAGCTCCCCCCGTGGATGAACAGGAGCGCCGGCCGGCTGACCCGCCGCTGCCTCGGCTGAGCCGGCACGTACCGGCGCAACTCGAGAGCCGAACCGTCGGGGCGGGAACAGGACAGGTCGTCCACGTCGACCAGGCCGCTGCCCAGGGATGTGCGGGCGGCATGCATCTCGCGGGTGAGATCCTGCTCGATCCGGCGGGCCCCGGCTACGTCGGCGATGTCCATGGCGGGCATCATCACCTGCATCGCGGCTAGCTCGGGATCGTAAAGCCGACGTGGAGGCGCGTCGGCCCGTTCGTCGGGCACCCGTATTCCCTCCCGCGGTTCACCGGTAACTCCGGAATCGTCGCACGGCGGCACCGAGGTTGCCTAATCCGCCGTGGCATCATAAGGCCGTTCTCCGCCAGATGGCTAGAATCGCGGGTCACGGGCGGCTACGGTTAGCCCTATGCACGGCCTGCTCAGCAAGCTCGCTGGCATCGACTCCAGCGCCGAACGCGGCCTGCGCGTGATCGAGTTCTTCGATCAGCTCACCATGCACCACGCCGACATCGAGGCGGTTACCCGCGCGGCCGCGGTGCTTGCCCAGGCCACCGCGGGAGTGGTTCTCGATGACCTCGGTGAGATCTACGCGATCACCGCGTCCGGCGCGTTGCTCGATCATGCCGGCCCAGGTGCCGGCGCCCTCGTGAGCGAGATCGTCGTGGACGATCAGAGCGTGGGCCGCGCGTGGCTCGACCGGCCCGAGGCCGGTGACGGCCACGAGTGGGACGAGCTGATCATCGCTCGGATGTCGCTGGCCCTCGCCACTGTGTACGCCCGGACCCGCGCGGAGCACGTACAGCAACTCGGCCTAGCCGACCCCGCCCTGCTGCACGTGCTGATCAGCGACAGCAGCACCGAGGCCGAGACCGCGCGCGCCGCACGGCTGCTCGGCTTTCCTCCCGGCCAGACCGTCCGGGTCATAGCGATCAGCGGTCCGGGCCATGTCGACGAGCCGACCGCCCGGCTGCGCAAGGCACTAGCTGCGGCGACCGGCAGGCGCGTCGTCGCCGCGGCGATGAGCGCGACAACGGCGGTACTTATCCTCGCCATGGCCAGCGTCCCGGCTGCCATCCCTGGAAACGGACTCGCAGTATGCGTTGGATCGCCCGTGCCCGTCGAGCGGGCCGCCCGATCGTGGCATGCCGCGCGTCGCGGCCTGCGGTTCACCTCCCTGCCCGGCCGACGCTGGACGACTGCCGACGAATTGGGCTGCCTGGTCGCACTGGCCGATGTCGATCCCGCGCAGGTCAACGCCCTGCCCGACGTGCAGGCGATCTCGAAGGTGAGCGCGGGCCGGTCCGGCCGTAACGACCTCGAACTGCTCGACTGCCTCGGCCGCTTCGGCTCGATCAGGGAGATCGCCTCTACGCTGCACATGCATCACAGCAGCGTGGCCTACCGGCTGAGCAAGATGAGCGACGTCCTCGGATACGACCCCCGTACCCCCGAGGGACAGTATCGGGCCCGGACCGCGCTGCTGCTGTGGCATCTGCACGCGCACTAACCTCCGCACTGCAGATGGAGCCGGATTCCATGCGCCGGGAGCCGACATCAGCCAGCTAGGCGTTAATACGATGAGCATGCTTGCCACCGCGGGCATAAATGGCATCCTCGTAACCAGAGTCTCTGTGAGGGGGCGAGATGGCCGCGCCAGTTACGCTACTGGACACGTCGGCCCTGGCCCCGCGAGAACGGGAAGGCGCCACCCGGGAGTTCCTTGAGACGGTCACGGAACTCGACGTCGTGGGGCATGCGTGCCCGCCTGAATCCATCGTTACCCGGATCCGCGCCTGGGACCTGGGCACGTTGCGCCTCAACGTTTCTGAGTGCCCGTGGCTCGGCACCGAACTTGACCACAGCAGGGCGACGGAGGCCGTCTGTATCGCGGCGCAAGTGAGCGGGCAGACGGCCAGGGTCCACGGCGGGCAACGCCAGCTCTTCGCGTCCGGCGATATCAGCCTCACCGATCTGGCCAGCCCGTTCCGGTCGCAGGCAGGCGAGGCCTCCGCGACCATGTGGCTCCGGTTCAGCTACGCGGAACTGTGCCTGCCTCAAGCGGCGATACGGTCGGCGGCCGGCCACCTGGGGGCCAGCCCGCTGTATGAGCTATTCCAGGCTCATGTCCTTGAGCTCTACCGCTGCCTGGACGAGGACATCCCGGCGTCGGCCGCCGAGTCGCTCGGCGCCGCGACGCTGGAACTCGCCAGGGCCGTCATCGCGACGGTCGGCCAGCCCGAGGTGGCCAGGAATGACGTCGCCAACCAGGCCCTGGTCACCCGCATCGAAGCTTACGTGCAGCAGCACCTCACCGACCCCGCACTCAGCCCGGAAAGCATCGCCCACGCCCACCACATCTCCGTCCGCCAGCTGTACAAGCTGTGGTCCGACAGGGAGCTCGGCCTGGCCGAGTGGATCATGCGGGGACGACTCGAAGGCGCCAGGCAGGACATGGCGAAGGGCGGGAACCGCGGGATCGCGGCAGTCGCCCGGCAGTGGGGCTTTACCGACTCCACGCACTTCGGACGCCGGTTCCGCGCCGCCTACGGCCTCTCACCCAGGGAGTGGCGCCAGGCTCAAGACCATCAAGAGACCGTCCGCGCCGCCGCCAGTTAGGAGAAGATCATGCTGCTGGTGGATACGTCACAGTACTCAGTCAAAGATCGCGGTGAGCTGATACGCGACGAGTTCTCTGATCCGGCCAGTGGTTACTTCGCGCCCGCTGACGGGGACGATCTGATGAAGATGCGGTTCCGAACATGGGATATGGGAGACGGCTGCAGCCTCCTCAACCTACAAAGCAGCGGCTTGCTTATTGGCATGCGTCCGCCACGCCTTTCCTCCGCTCAATCACCCATCATCGGCTTCGCCCTGAACCTGAACGGCACGAGTCCAATGCGGTTCAGCCAGGACGATCGGCGCGAGATAGTACCCGGTGGAACCATGTACATTGCCGAGATGAGCGAGGCGTTTACCTTGCGATCCGGCACAGACAGCGAAGCTATCAATCTCCGGATTCCGCTGGAGGTTCTGGATATGCCGCTGCGCGACGTTCGGAAGGCGGCACAGTTTCTGCCTAGGAGCCCCCTTTACGAGATCGCCCGCAAGCACCTGCTAACCCTCACGCGGTACACCGAGGAGTTCGGCGAACCGCAGCCAAACGCCCAGCAGGCCGCACTCCATGTGCTGCGCGCGCTGATAAAATCGTTCGGTAGCGATTGAATGCGTGCGCCGAGCCGTGGCGCTGCTTCTCGACACGTCTGACCTCCCGCCGGGCCGCCGGGCCGAGGCCGTAGCTGAGGTATTTCAATTCGCTGGCGCCCGGACCCGCATCGTGTATGACTGCCCCGACGACGAGGTGTCAGCCCGGTTCGAGTACTTCACCGTCGGTGAGTCTCACGTCCTGAAATCCCGGAACTCACCCCTGGGCTTCATCACGACACCTGCGCTCCTGAAAGGCGCCGATTCCGATCTGCTCGTCGCCTCGCTGAAGCTGGCCGGGACGGCGACCCACACCCACGCTCCGGGGCGGCTGCTCAGCTCCGGAGACCTCTTCGTAATGAATCTGTGGCGGCCCTATGAGTACTTCGATGACGGGGGCGAGAACGCCTGGTTTCACATTCCCCTTGATCGTCTCGGGCTGCCGCGCGATTACGCCGCGCGCGCCAGCGAGGTTATCCACACGAGCCTGTTCGCCGCGCAACTCCAGCGGCATCTCCAGATCCTGTTCAGGGACGCCAACGCCATCTCGCAGGGCCCGGCCGCGTCCACTGTCGCCCAGGCGACCACGGACCTGGTGCGAGCCGCACTCATATCGGCCGTCGACGAAGAGCCATTCCGCCACGACAGCGGGGGCCAGAACCTGACCACCGTAGCCAAAAGCTACATCGCCGCGCATCTGGCCGACCCGGACCTCGGCGCGGAGCGGATAGCGCAGGCGATGTTCATCTCGGTCAGGCAGGTGTACAAGCTCTGGGAGACCGAACCCCTCTCCCTAGGCCAGTGGATCCTCGAGCGCAGGCTCGAAGCGGCCCGCGACCAGCTGACGAGCTCGCGCGGACGCCGACAGACCATCGCCGCGATAGCCAGACACTGGGGCTTCGCGGACCCCACTCACTTCAGCCGCCGGTTCCGCCAGGCCTACGGCATGTCGCCCCGCGAATGGCGACACGCCATGGCAGTGCAGCGGCCCTGACGGCTTCATCCGGGTCCGGCGGCGGATCCGTGCACGCATAGTCGGTAATCCAGCGCAACCAGCATCAACCCGCCACACCTTTTCCGCCACTGTGAATCACGGTCTGTGATCAAAACGGCACGGCCTGCGCCGCATACAACGCAACGTGCAGGGAGGGGTACACGTGAACACTCGCAGTGATCGCGGCGTCATCCTGCTCATCCACGGCCTGTGGTTCCACTCCGGCGTGTGGACTCCGTGGCTGGAGGAGTTGGACGAGTCGGGCTACGACGCCATGGCGTTGTCCTGGAGTGGTGAGGACCGGCCGTCAGACACCAGGCTTCCCGTGGTAGAGCCCGACTTCGCTGCGCTGTTGCGCACCGCCAGGAGACACGCCGAGACCTTCCAGCCCCGACCGATCGTTATCGGGCATGGCGTGGGAGGAGTGGTCGCGGAGCGGCTGCTCAACGACGGTGATGCCGCGGCCGCCATCTCCCTGGCGCCCGTCCCCGGTGGCTACGCGTCCGTCCCGGCGGTCGTCCGCCTGCTCAGCCGCAGGACCCGCCTCGCGCTGCTGAGCCTGCACGGTGGCCCCGTCGCGCCGACGTATCCTCAATTCCAGCGGACAATCGCCAACGCGAGCAGCGACGCCGACGCGCAGGACCTTTATGAGAGGTACATTACGGCGGGTAAGCCCCGGGACATATTGCTCCATGCCATGCGGCACCGCGTCCCTGAAGGGAGCAGGCGGCCGCACCGCGGTCCGTTGCTTCTGGCAGTTGGCGGTAAGGATGAGCTGATCCGGGAAACGGGTGTCGCCTTGCTGCACCGGACCTACCGGAAGCGCCAACCCGATGCCATCACTGATTACAAGGTCTTCGTTGGCATGGACCATACCCTGGGTCTAGGGACCCAGGATATGGTCGTTCTCTTCTACTGCCTTGACTGGCTTACCGCGCACAATATGTGACGGGCCACCCTCTTAGGAAAACGCCTCAGGTCCATTACGCCCGTCAACCAGCCGCCCCAGAAATAGCGGTGACCTATGCAGCTATCGATGATTGCTATAGCACCCGTTGGGGCCGCCGGCCTCACGCAACCCCGTATGCAGCGTGCACGCATAGCCGAATTTTTCGCAGGCACGGCATTTCAGGTCATGCAACACTGATGGCGACATTTCCATCCGGGGAAACCCGGTCGCCATGCCTGCCTCGAATGCATGGAGAAGTGAAAAGGAGTGACCACAATGTTTCACCAACGCTTCGGCCTAGTCAATAGCGCTCCAAAGTCAGCTGGAACCGCTCCCGTCCCGGGCAACTGGCCCGGTCCAGAGCTGGACGACTTCGGGCTGCCGCTCCCCGGGTTCTGACGGTCAGCGGTGCGGGGAGTCAGAGGGTGTGGGGAGGCGGTGCGAGCGTGGCGCCGGCTATGTGGTCACTTTCCCGGTGACGGCGCCACGCCCCGCTCGCGGAGGGCATGGGCGATCCGCACCCGGCTGGTGATTCCCAGCTTGCGGAACACCTTGCGCAGGTGGTATTCGACCGTGCTGGCGCTGATGAACAGTCGCGCCGCGATCTCCGCGTTGGACTCGCCCTCGCTGGCGAGCAGGGCGATCTGCAGCTCTTGGGGGGTGAGCTGGTCGGCCTCCTCCACGGTGCGCTTGCGGGCATGCTCTCCCGCGGCGAGCAACTCGACCCTGGCCCGCTCGGCGAAGGCGTCCATGCCCAGCTTGCTGAACATCTCAAACGCGGCACCGAGTTGCTCGCGGGCGTCCTGACGGCGTCGCTGGCCACGCAGCCACTCCCCGTATAGCAGCCTCGCCCGGGCCAGCATGGGAACGTGGCGGCACCGCCGGAGGTGCTCGATGGCCTCCTGGTACCCGTGCTCTCGCTCATCATCGTCGCGGATCATCGCCTGGCACAGGGCAAGCCAGCCCAGGGCCGCGGGGGTCTGGGCGGCGGCGGCCAACGGCGCCAGGCCGTCAAGGGCGGCGGTAGCGGTGGCGATGT
>Ga0070730_10003386_pt1 | contig 14325 bp, 11 predicted proteins | sample Coa_R1_3_FD_66447 | JGI IMG/M metagenome (GOLD analysis project Ga0070730, IMG submission 66447) | Surface soil microbial communities from Centralia Pennsylvania, which are recovering from an underground coalmine fire - Coalmine... | ecosystem: Environmental > Terrestrial > Soil > Unclassified ...
TCCTTGGTCTTCGGCTCGACCGAGATGTCGATCACCGGCACCGGGAACGCCATGCGCTCCAGGATCACCGGGTCCTCGGGGCTCGCCAGCGTGTCGCCGGTGCCGGTGTCCTTCAGGCCGACGAACGCCGCGATGTCGCCGGCGAACACCTCCTTGATCTCGGCCCGCTTGTCGGCGTGCATCTGGAACATCCGCCCGATACGCTCACGGTGCTCCTTCGTCGTGTTCATCACCGTATCACCCGACTTCAGGGTGCCGGCGTAGACGCGCACGAAGGTCAGCGTGCCATACTTGTCGTTGATGATCTTGAACGCGAGGCCGGCGAACGGCGCGTTCGGATCGGCCTTGATGCGGCGGCGGTTCGGGTCGTGCTCGTCCTCGCCTTCCTCGGCCGCGATGGCGATGCCAGGCACGTCGACCGGCGACGGCAGGTAGTCGATCACCGCGTCCAGCAGCGGCTGCACGCCCTTGTTCTTGAACGCCGTGCCGCACAGCACCGGGCGGAAGGCGCCGGAGATCGTGCCGGCCTTGATGCAGCGCTTCAGCGTGGCGACCTCGACGTCGCCCTTGTCGAAATACTCTTCCATCGCCGCGTCATCGACCGAGAGCGCGGTGTCCAGCAGGATCTGCCGGTGTTCCTTCGCCTGCTCTTCCAGGTCCGCCGGGATCGGCTCGTCGTGATACTTCGCGCCCAGTTCGCCGCCTTCCCAGATGATGGCCTTCATCTCGACCAGGTCGACCACGCCGATGAACTTGTCCTCGATGCCGATGGGAAGCTGCAGCGGCAGCGCAACGATATCGAGCTTCTCCTTCAGCGTCGCGAAAGCGCGGAAAAAGTCGGCGCCGGTGCGGTCCAGCTTGTTGATGAAGATGACGCGCGGAACGTTGTAGCGGTCAGCGAGACGCCAGTTCGTCTCGGACTGCGGCTGCACGCCGGCAACGCCCTCGATGATGAAGATCGCACCGTCGAGCACCCGCAGGCTGCGGTTCACCTCGATGTTGAAGTCGATGTGGCCGGGAGTGTCGATGATGTTGATGCGATGGTCCTGCCACTCGCATGTCACTGCGGCCGAGGTGATCGTGATGCCACGCTCACGCTCCTGCTCCATGTAGTCGGTCGTGGTGTTGCCGTCGTGCACCTCGCCGATCCTGTGCGAGACGCCAGTGTAGTACAGGATGCGCTCGGTCGTCGTCGTTTTGCCCGCGTCGATGTGCGCGGTAATGCCAATATTGCGAATTCTGTCGAGCGGCGTACCAGGCACGGTGAACCTCCATACCACGACGGGCGCCCCGGAACCCCTGTTCCGCGCGCCCGCATGCTGATCCGGCTGAATCGAGCCGGCTATGTCTCGCCTGAGATGCTGCACTGCGGCGCTTTTTGCAAGTATTATTGGGAACGAGCCGCGCAACTCACGCATGCGTTGAACAATTGGGGCCGCCGATCACCGTTTGTAACCCTCCGACATAGGGTTCGGCCCTAACTTCCCAGAAATGGACCTGCGAACCGCACAGGCGCTGATCCGCTTCGGCCTGGGGCGCCGGGGCGATGAGCCTCTCCCCCCCGATCCCGCAGTGTGGCTGCGTGACCAACTGGACGCCCCGGACCCATCGGAGATCAATCCGCGGCCGAACTCCGCCACCGCAGCCGCTGCATTCCTGGCCGACCGTGCCGATAAGCCGAAGCCCGAGAATTCACGGGTCCGCGCTCTCTTCCTCTCCGAGGTTCATGCGGAGCTGGACAACGCGCTCACGACGCGCGCGCCGTTCCGCGAGCGGTTGGTGTGGTTCTGGACCAACCATTTCACTGTGTCCGTCCGTGGCGGGATCGCAGCCGGCGCCTGCGCCTACATCGAGGAGGCGATCCGGCCTCATGTGACTGGCCGCTTCGAGGCGATGCTGTTCGCCGTCATGCACCACCCGGTTATGCTGCGCTATCTGAACAACGCCGGCTCTGTGGGACCGGACAGCCTGGCCGGGCAGAATGGCAAACGTGGGCTGAATGAAAATCTGGCGCGCGAGTGCCTGGAACTGCACACGGTCAGTCCCGCCGCCGGCTACACCCAGGCCGACGTCACCAACTTCGCCAAAATCCTCACCGGCTGGTCGATCGATTTGCGGGGCAATCCGCCCGGCTTCGTTTTTCGCCCGCGCGCACACGAGCCAGGTGCGCAGACCGTCATGGGCCGCACCTTCCCTCCCGGCGAGGAAGGCGGCGACGCGATGTTGCACTTTCTCGCCAACCACCCATCCACCCACAGCTTTCTCGCACGCAAGCTGGTATCGCATTTCGTCGCCGACGAACCGCCGCCGGACGCAGTGCGAGGGATCGAGGGCGTGCTGCGCGATACTGGCGGCAACCTGGGCGCGGCAGCGGCGGCGCTGATAACGCTGGACGCCGCCTGGCAGCCCGGCGCCAAGCTGCGCCGGCCGCAGGATCTTGTCATCGCCACGTTCCGCGCGCTGGACCTGCCGGACGATCAGCGGCAACAGGTCAATCTGCAGGGGATCCTGGCCAACCTGGGCCAGCCTTTCCAGAACGCACCACAGCCAAACGGCTGGTCCGATCACGCCAGCGATTGGGCCGCGCCGGAGGCGATGATGCGAAGGTTGGACTGGGCTTATGCCGTATCCGGCCGCGTCGGCACACGCGACGTGGCCGAGCTGGCCGAGGCCAATCTCGGCCCATTGCTGCGCGATGACACGCTGCAAGCGGTGCGCCGCGCCGGCTCTCGCCGTGATGCACTGACCTTGCTGTTGACCGCCCCCGAATTCCAGAGGCGCTGATATGTTCGCATTGACCCGACGCTCCGCCTTGCTTGGCCTTACCGCCGCCGTCTCGCTCGGCCGCGTCTCGCTTGCGCTGGCAGCAGCCCCCACGGAGAAGCGCCTGATCGTGGTCATCCAACGCGGTGCGCTGGATGGCATGGCCGCCGTCGTGCCCTATGGCGACCCGGCCCTGGCGGGATTGCGCGGCGAAATCGTACCGCCAGCCCCTGGACAGCCAGACGGACTCCTGGACCTGGGAAGCTTCTACGGCTTGCACCCATCCCTCGCCAATCTGCATGCCATGTACACGGCCGGCGAGGCGCTGCCGGTGCACGCGGTCGCCGGGCCAACACGAGTGCGCAGCCACTTCGAGGCACAGGATTGCCTGGAAAGCGGCGCCGATCACCGCATGTCCAGCGGCTGGCTGAACCGCGCCGTGGCCGCGATGCCCTCGACCGGTGCCAATCGGCCTGAGGGCGACGCCGTCGCGATCGGCGTCTCGGTGCCCCTGCTGCTGCGCGGCTCCGCCGTGGTGGGCAACTGGGCGCCGCACGGTATCGCAGCTCCCCCTCCCGACCTCTACACGCAGATCGCGGCACTCAATCGGTCCGACCAACTGACCGGCCCAGCCATCACCGAAGGCCTGCGCGAACGGGGCTTTTCCGCCTCGGTCATGGGTGACGATGCCGGTGAGGCGAACCGCTACGCCTTCCCTACCCTCGCCCGCCACGCCGGCGAGCTGCTGCGCGCGCCGGACGGCCCCCGCGTCGCCGCACTGGAAATCGGCGGCTGGGACACGCACGTGGCACAGATGCCGCGCCTGAAGCGCGTCCTGGAGCAACTCGATGCCGGCTTGGCCGGACTGAAAGATGGGCTGGGCGATGCCTGGGCGCAGACAGCCATCCTGACCATGACCGAGTTCGGCCGCACCGCGCGCGTCAATGGCACGAAGGGCACCGACCACGGCACCGGCACAGTGGCCTTCGTGCTGGGTGGCGCAGTCGCCGGCGGACGCGTCATGGCCGATTGGCCTGGCCTCGGCCCAGGGCACCTCCTGGAAGATCGGGACCTGATGCCGACGACAGACCTGCGATCGCTCGCAAAGGGCCTCCTGGTCCATCATCTCGGTGTGCCCTCAACCGCCATGGCACAGGTATTCCCGAACAGCGCGACAGCGCAGGCGACCAGCGGGTTGCTTCGCGCATAAGACCGCCAGACCGTTACGCTTCGTTCCGGGGACTGGAACCAGGACGCAAGGACCTTTGGTTCAGGCTGCGACAGCGATCGGGGGCCTGACCCATCCAATGAGCATCTGCGTGTCGCTTCCCGTCTGGCTGCCCGCGCGGTCCGATCACTCGGGGCGTCTGCGGTCGATCTACCGCCCCAACGACTGGCTGCGTTTTCGCCTCGTCGCCCTGGTTGTCGCCATCCTGCTCGGCGGCTTCGTCACCACCACGGTCATGAGCTACCGCGACGCCGTGCTCGCGCTGAAGCAGACGATACTGCACAACGAGCTGCCGCTCACCGGCAGCAACATCTACTCCGAGGTTCAGTCCGACCTTATCCGCCCCGTCTTCATCTCCTCGCAGATGGCCAATGACACCTTCGTCAAGGACTGGCTGCTCGCTGGTGAGCACAACAGCGACCAGGTCGTACGGTTCCTCGACGCCATCCGACAGAAATACGGGGTCTTCACCAGCTTCCTGATCTCCGAGAAGACACGCACCTACTACCATTTCGACGGCAAGTTCCGCACGCTCAGCGAAAAGAACCCGGACGACGCCTGGTATTTCCGCGTCCGCACGATGCAGGCGCCCTATGAGATCAACATCGACTACGACGAGTCATCCAATCGGACTGTGACAATCTTCGTCAATTACCGCGTGCTCGATTACAACGGTGACCTGATCGGAGTGACCGGCGTCGGTCTGAACATCGATTCCGTGCAGAGCATCGTTGAGCGGTACCGCAACGCCTTTCATCGCAACGTCTATTTTGTCAGCGCGAACGGCGAGGTGACCATCACCTCCAGCGTCGGACCACGCACCGGCCAGAACATCCGCACACTGCCGGGCATCGCCGACATCGCACCGCAGATCCTCCGCGACCGGGAAGGCCAGTTCGAGTATCAACTCAACGGCGAGAACGTCCTGCTGGATACCCGCTTCGTTCCGGAGCTCGGCTGGTATGTCTTCGTCGAGCAGCCCGAGGCTGACGCCACGCGTGGTCTATGGTCATCGCTGGTGACCAACCTCTGGGTGGGTCTGGCCATCACGCTGCTGACGGCCGCGATGATTGCCGGCGCCGTCACGGTCTATCACCGTAAGCTCGACGCGATGGCGACAACCGACAAGCTGACGGGCCTCGCCAATCGCCAGGTATTCGACAGCACATTGGCGCATCTCCTGAAATCTCGGCGTCGCGGCACGCACCCCTTTGCACTGCTGCTCTGTGACATCGACCACTTCAAGCAGATCAACGACACGCTCGGCCACCTGCGCGGGGACGACGTCATACGCACGATCGCCACCACCATGCGCGCGACGCTGCGGGAGACGGATGTGGTATGCCGCTGGGGCGGCGAGGAGCTGATCGTACTGGCGCACAATTGCAAGCTGGACGTCGCGTGCACGCTGGCCGAAATGCTGCGTTCCGCGGTCGCCGATCAGCCGCTGTTCAAGCCTGACGACGGCACGCGCGTCACGATCAGTGTTGGCGTTACCGCCTACTATCCCGGAGATACGGCCGACACGATGCTGAGCCGCGTTGACGCCGCGCTGTACCGCGCCAAGCGCGAGGGGCGGGATTGCATCCGGGTGGCGGAAGTGCCCGATGCAATGCGGGTACCGCCCGCCACCCTGATAGCCGCGGAGTAACCGTGCTGGGTGCTGGATCCGCAGATCACCGCGCCAACCCGCCATTAAGCCTTACTTAAGCCCCGCACCTCACAGTCCGGCCCTCCAAGTCGGAGTTGAGCAATGCGCGGTGTCGCCTCGCGGCATTTTGCCCGGCTGCTCTGGAGTGCGCTTGCGGGTGTCGCCCCGCCGGCGTGGGCACAGACGATTGAACAGCCACGCACCGTGATCGGCGACAACGCGACGGCCGAAAGCGACACTGATCTGGCCAAGCAGATCCAGAACCCGGTCGGCGAACTCATAAGCTTTCCGCTCCAGGACAACGTCAACTTCGGCTATGGGCCGCACAAGGGGATACAGAACGTTCTCGACCTGCAGCCTGTCGTCCCCTTCCACCTCAGTGACGACTGGAACCTCATTACCCGCACCATACTGCCGATCGTCTGGAACCCGTGCTCGTCGTCGTTTCCGCTCGCGCAGTTTGGCCCCGCGCCAACCTCATTCACCGCATTCCTCCCGCCCAGTCATGACATCAACGGATGGCTCTGGGGCGCCGGCGCGCTGCTGAACAATGTCTGGTCGCTCGGCGGCACACATGGGGCAACAACTACAACAGTTTCCCGGCCAACCCCTTCGTCGCCTACAACTCCGACGACGGGTGGTATCTCTCCTCCGGCCCGAGCATCACTGCGAACTGGCAAATCAGCGGGACCAAGTGGACGATCCCCGTCGGCGGCGGCGGAGGACGAGTGTTTCGCATCGGCGCGCTCCCGGTCGATCTGCCGCTCAGCGTCTATTACAGCGCCATAAGACCAACCCTCGGAGCCAACTGGCAGTTGAGCACCCAGATCACGTTCGTCTTCTGATTGGATCGCAATGGCCAACGGTACAAACGTGGCAAGGAGGACATGCAAATGTATAGGCGAAAACTTATGGCCGCGCTGCTTGCCACGCCGGTCGTGATGCAGGAGAGCATCGCCTGGGCGCAGACCGAGCCCGCCGACCCACTCTGCTTCGCGTCGGTCGATGATCTTGTGGCGATGTTCCTGGCCAGGAAGGCTTCGCCGGTCGATCTGCTGAAGGCACAGATCAAGCGGATCGAAGCGCTCAATCCAAAGGTCAATTGCATCACCTACACGCACTTCGATCAGGCGCTGAAGGACGCCCAACAGTCCGAAGACCGGTATCGGCGCGGCGACGCAAGGCTGCTCGAAGGGATCACGGTCGCCATCAAGGACGAATTCACCCGACCGGGCTGGCGCGTCACGCAGGGCTCGCTCATCTTCAAGAATTCGCCCCCCGCAACAGGAAATTCAGCAGTCATCGACCTGCTCGAGGCATCCGGCGCTGTCATGCCGTTCCAGACCACAGTCCCGGAATTCTACTTCTTCCTCGGCGCCTCCACCCGGGCATGGGGTACGACCCATAATCCATGGAATCTCGAATACTCCCCCGGCGGGTCGTCTGCGGGATCGGGGGCGGCACTGGCCGCGGGCTTCGCGACGCTCGCCATGGGTTCGGACATGGGCGGCTCGATCCGCATTCCTGCCTCACAAAACGGCCTCTACGGCTTCAGGCCTCCGTTCGGGCGGGTCGCGAGTGGGGAAGTCCCAATGTCGACCGCGGGCCCGCTCGCGCGACGCTTCGACGATCTCGTCCATTTCCAGAATGCCATCGTCGGACCCTCTGATACGATCATGGCTGCGATCCGGCCTCGCCTCGACTATCCTTACCAATATCCGGACATCTCAGGCTGGCGGATCGCCGTTGATTGGGGTGCGTCCATCGCCAAGGTCATTCCGCCGGTGAAGGACGCGATGCTGAAAGGCCTCGAGACGCTGCGTAGCGCCGGTTGCGTTGTGGATGAGGTCGACTGCGGCTTCTCGAAGGAGCAGAAGTTCGTCTACATACGCGGGCTGATGTCGACGTCCATCGGCACACTGGCCGAGATCGCAAATTCCCATGGCGATCTGCTCTCGCCCTATATGGTGGAGATACTCAATCAGGTCGGAGCCGTCGGGCCGCGCCAGCTCGACGAAGCCGACGAACTGTCAGAACGCCTGCACCAGCAGGTCCAACAGCGCGTCTTTGGCAAAGGCTATCGCGTCCTTCTGATGCCGACGATGGCGACGCCTCTTGTCCGCGCCGACATGTTCAAGAGCAAGGCGGACAAGGTGGACCCATGGGCGGGCACCGGCCTGGGATTCGCACTGACCTGGCACTGGAATCTCCTCAACCGCTATCCGGTCATGGACGTGCCGCTCGGCGTGGTCGAAGACCGGATGCCTTCGGGCATGCAGGTGATCGGCCAGACCTTCACCGATCTCGACACTTTCCAGTTCGCGTCCAACTGGTCTCGCCTCCAGCAGTCGCTCTTCGCCGCCGGGCGCTTCCCGACCTTCACGTGACGCCGCGGGGACTGTCGCGAGTGTCGTTCGTGATGCGACGCCTCTCTGGCCAGGAACGCCTGGCCAACCGGCCGCACTGTTCCTGGGGGTCGCGAGTGCGTCTGGTCTTGTGACCGACCTAGAGAGCAAGGAGGCGACGTTGCCCTGGATCTACCTGACAGCCGCAGGCCTCATGGAAATCGGCTGGCCCGTCGGCCTGAAGATGGCGCAGACGGAAGGCCTGCGCCTTATCGGCGTCGTCATTGCGCTCGCTTTCATACTCGCGAGCGGCTTCCTCCTTTGGTTCGCACAAAAGGAAATCCCCATCGGTACCTCCTACGCGGTGTGGACCGGGATTGGCGCAGCCGGGACCTTCCTCTACGGCATCCTGTTCTACGGTGACGCCGCCAGTATCGCCCGCTTTCTCGGCGTCGGGCTGATTCTCCTCGGCGTCGTCACCCTGAAGCTGACGCATTGACGTCGCGGCCACGTCTTCCGATACGTCTCCTGAAGATATTCCTAGCCCATTCTAACAGCTCTATGGTAATTGTACTACCGAATGGGACCAACCGGACCTGCCTCGTCAGTCGCCTCCCCGCCCGATCCCGCACAGGATCACCCCGCCCCCACTCTGCCCAACAACATCTCGGTCTTCCTCCACGCCGTCGGGATCCTCCTCACCTACGGCCGCCATCTCATCGACACCATCCGACACCGCGCCGCCACCCCGAACTTCAACACCATCGCCGCGTGTTTCGGTACCGCCAGTCTTTCCACCATCGTCGCCCACCTGAATCGCGGAATCCTGCGCGCCGAAGCACTGGAGCGCGTGTTGCTCGTCCGCGCCGCCACCGGCCGCGACCTCGACTTTGTCGAGCGGCGCAAGCCGGAACCGCGACCTGCCGCAGCCGAAGCCCAGCCCGAACAACAAGCCGCCGAGCCGCCCGTGACCCGCAAGTGCGCGCCATGCCCATCTCGGCCCGCCGGCTGGAATGATCCCGAGCTCTTCATGCCCACGTTGGAGGACCTGGTGCGCCAGGTGCGCCGCCGTCCCGTCGGCCGCACCATCTTCGACATCTGCCTTGATCTGGCTGTTGTGCCCGCCCTCTGCCACAGCCAGTTCTGGAACGAGCTGTTCGAGCTCATGACCTATTTCGGCGGCAGCATCGACAAGCTGATGCGCCAGAAGGCCCGCCGCTGGCAGGCATTTGGCCAGGAACAGGACCGCACCCCCGGCAGCACCTGGGACTGGCTGCATCCGAGACCGGACAGACTCCGCCAGGTGCTTGGCTTCTTCATCGGCGAACCTCCGGTGAACCCGCTCTATCCCGCCGCCATCGCCACCGGCCCGCCGTGACCCGCCGCGAAATGCCGCAATGATCTAACGCCGCGTAATCCCGGCCCGGTCAAATCGTTCAGGACAAACGGCGCCGCTTCGCCCAAAATGCCCATCCGGACGCCATTGCTTAACCAATGGTGAATTGCAGGGAGGGCACACCGTGACTGATGCACCAGGTTGGCCAGGCATTCCGCCCCGCTGGACCTCCAGCGCCAAGAGCGGTGTCGGCACCGCTCTCTCCCCCGTCAGCCGCGTCTGGTTCACCCTCAGCCACGGCATTCTGGACGAAATCTACTATCCACGCGTCGACCAGGCCTGCACCCGCGACTTCGGCCTCATCGTCACCGACGGCGATGGCTTTTTCGCCGAGGAAAAGCGCGATTGCACTTACGAGCTGTATCGCCTCGAGGACGGTGTCCCCGCATTCCAGCTCACCAACACCCATGTCGGCGGGCGCTTCCGCATCCACAAGTACGTCCTGTCGGACCAGCGCGCCGACGTCGTCGTGCAGAAGATCCGCCTCGAAGTCCTCGATGGATCCAAGATGCGCCTCTTCGCCCTGCTCGCCCCGCACCTCGTCAATGCCGGCGCGCACAACACCGCCTGGCTCGGCGAATACAAGGGCCACCGTTTTTTGTTCGCCGAGGGTGGTGAAACCCGTCTTGCCCTCGGCTGCTCCATCCAGTTCGCCGCGCGCTCCGTCGGCTTCGTCGGCATTTCCGACGGCTGGCAGATGCTGCACCGCGAAGGCAGGCTCGCCGCCGAATACGACCGCGCCGCTGACGGCAACGTCGCACTCTGTGCCGAAATCGACGACCCCGAGACTGAATTCCGCCTCGCACTGGGCTTCGGCCGCACCGCGCCGGAGGCTGGGTTCCGAGTCCGTGCCAGCCTGCAGACACCATTCAATCGCCAGTTGGAAGAATACGCGATGCACTGGCGCGCCTGGCAGGCGCAGCTTCACTCGCTGGACCGCAAGGTGGACGGTCAGAACGTCTATCGCATCAGCACCACGGTGCTACGCTGCCACGAAAGCCCTACCTTTCCCGGCGGCCTGATTGCGAGCCTTTCCATCCCGTGGGGCGGCAGCAAAGGCGACGACGACCTGGGCGGTTATCACCTGGTCTGGCCGCGCGACCTGGCGCAAACCGCCGGCGCACTCCTCGCCTGCGGCGCTAATGAGGAGGTGACGCGCGTCGTGCGCTACCTGCGCGCGATACAGGAGGATGATGGGAGCTGGCCGCAGAACTGCTGGCTGGACGGCACGCCCTACTGGCACGGCCTGCAGCTCGACGAATGCGCATTCCCGATCCTGCTGCTGGAGATGGCCTATCGTGAGGGCGTGCTCGCTCGCCCGGTATTGCCGGCCTATTTGCCGATGGTCATGCGTGCCTGCGGCTTCATCATCAGTCACGGCCCCCGGACCGGCCAGGATCGCTGGGAGGAAAACGCCGGCTATACGCCGTTCACGCTTGCTGTCGTGATAGCCGCGCTGTTGGCTGCAGCCGACCTCGTCGAGGCGGCGGAAGTCGATGGCATCGCTGACTATCTGCGGGACACGGCGGATGCCTGGAACGAACAGATCGAGGATTGGATCTACGTCTCCGGCACGCGCCTCGCGCACGAAGTCGGCGTCAACGGCTACTACATCCGCATCGCCCCCGATGTGCCCGGCGAGGCCCGCGCCGAGCTTCGTGGTCTCGTCGAAGTACGCAATCGGTTCGCCGGCACCTGCGACCTGGAAGCTGACGATCTGATCAGCACCGATGCGCTCGCCCTGGTACGGTTCGGCCTCCGCGCCGCCGACGATCCGCGCATGGTCGATACCGTGAAGGTGATCGACCACGTGCTGAAGGTCGACCTGCCCTACGGGCCCGGCTGGAAGCGCTACAATGGCGACGGCTACGGCGAGCACGACGACGGCACAGCCTATAACGGCGTCGGCGTGGGTCGTCCCTGGCCCCTGCTCGCCGGCGAGCGCGCGCACTATGAGCTGGCCGCAGGTCACCGCGCTGAAGCGGAACGGCTGCTCCGCGCGCTGGAATCAGGCGCCAGCGACGGCAAGCTGCTGCCCGAACAGGTGTGGGACGCCGAACCAATCCCCGACAAGGAGCTGCAACCCGGCCGCCCAAGCGGGTCCGCGATGCCGCTGGTCTGGGCGCATGCTGAACACATCAAGCTGCTGCGTTCCCTGGACGATGGCGCGATCTTCGATCGGCCGCCGCAGACGGTGCGGCGCTATCTGCGCGACAAGCATAAGGCGCGTGTGCGTACCTGGCGTCCCGACTGGCGCACGCCATCTGTGCCGGCGGGGCGGATGCTGCGCCTGGACCTGCCCGAGCCATGCCTGGTGCACTGGAGCACCGACGGCTGGAAGACGCGTAACGATGCCGAGACGACAGACACCCAGCTCGATATATACAGCGTGGAGCTTCCGACGGATGGGCTCGCGCCGGGCCAGTCCATCGTGTTTACGTGGCAGTGGCTGGGCAGCGGTCAGTGGCTGGGTCAGGACCACACGGTGACGTTGGCTGCGTCATGATCGCAGCCTACCGGAGTGCGAACTGGGTCTTGCCGAACATGACCTCGCGTTCTGCGTCGGTCATCGTGCCTTTGCGTTGAAAGTCTCCAAGGACCGCCACGCCACGCTGCACCGCTGGCCGCGCCGCAATCGCATCGTGCCAGCGCTTCACGTTCGGGTAGTCGTCGAGATTGACGTTGCGGCGCTCGGGGTTGCGGATCCAGGGGAAGTTGATGATGTCGGCCATGCTGTATTCGTCGCCCGCGAGCCACGGCACGTCACCAAGCCGCTTGTTCAGCACGCGGTGCAGCCGGGCAACCTCATTGGTGTAACGCTCGATCGCGTACGGTATCTGCTCCACGGCGTAATTCGCGAAGTGATTATACTGCCCGAACATCGGCCCGACGCCGCCCATCTGGAACATCATCCATTCCAGGCATTTGTAACGCCCGACCGGGTCCTGCGGGATCAGTTTCCCGCCGGTCTTTTCCGACAGATAGATCATGATGGCTGCTGACTCGAACAGGGTGAGCTTCTTGCCACCGGGCCCGTCCGGATCGACGATCGCGGGAATGCGATGGTTGGGCGTGAGTGCCAGGAACTCGGGCCTGAACTGGTCGCCTTTGCTTATGTTGACCGGAATGACCTTGTAGGGGAGCTCCAACTCCTCGAGTGCGATGTGCACTTTGTGGCCGTTCGGTGTGGGCCAGGTCCAGACTTCGATCATTCGGTGCCTCCTGTATCGCCAGCGTTCCGCTGCTTGCTGCAACGACGATAGACGGAACGCCGCGGAGGCGGCCAGAGTGTGGCGGATCCTGGGGCCAGTTCAGATCGCGCAACGCAACTGTGTGCGAGTCAGTGGAGGGCTCCGAGAGTCCAAGGTACCGTCGGAAAACCCATGGAGGTCGTCCCGTCGCCGTTCGTCATACTTTATTTGTCCATGGCCACTGGCTATTGGGTTTCACTTGGCTCGGTAAATGTCAGGCCCTGATAGACATCGGCAAGAGGCATGACAACATTGAGGTCAGGCAGGACCAATTCTTCCCCGGTATGACCAGATGCGATCCACACGACGCCAGTTTTGCGCTGGAACAGCTTTGCGGCGACAGCAGTCTGTTCCAGCAGAACGTAGCAGCGCGACGAGGGAACATTGGTGTAGTCGATGAGCATGACCACTCGATCGCTCGTCGCCCTACGCATTCCCCGCCAGATAATCCATCGCCGCCTGGGCACCACCCGCCCGATGCGGCACGCCGGCGACACGTAGCCCCATCTCCACCCCGCTCAGCGTCCCCATAAGTTGCAGATCACCGAAATCGCCCAGATGCCCGATGCGGAATGCGCGATCCTGGATTTGCCCCAGCCCCGTACCGAGGCTCATGTTGAAGCGCTCAAGAATGATCCGCCGCAGCTTGTCGGCACTGTGCCCTTCAGGCACCCGCACCGCGGTCAGCGCCGCCGAATGATCGAGCGGTTCTGCGCACTGAGTCTCCAACCCCCAAGCCCGCACCGCCCGCCGCGTCGCCTCGGCATGGCGAGCGTGCCGCGCGAAGATGTTGTCAAACCCCTCCTCGCGCATCAGCTTCACCACCTCCACCAATCCGAACAGCAGATTTATGCCCGGCGTATACGGGAAATAGCCGTTGGCGTTCATCTCCAGCATCGCTGGCCAGTCCCAGTAATTCCGCGGCAGCTTCGCCATCTTGTTCGCTGCCATGGCCTTCTGGCTGACCGCATTGAACGACAGCCCAGGCGGCATCATCAGCCCCTTCTGTGAGCCGCATATCGTCACGTCGACGCCCCACTCGCCGTGCCGGTATTCCATCGCGCCCAGCGAGGAGATCGCGTCCACCATCAGCAGCGCCGGATGCCGGCACTCATCCATTACCCGCCGCACCTGATCCACATGCGTGACGCAGCCAGTGGAGGTCTCATTGTGCACGATGCACACGGCCTTGATCCGGTGTGACCTGTCGTCGCGCAAGATCGTCGCGATCTCGGCCGGATCAGCGCCCCGCCGCCAATCCGTATCCAGGAAGATCGGCTCCAGCCCGAGCTTCCGCGCCATGTCGTTCCACAGTACGGCGAACCATCCCGTGCGGGCCATCAACACCGTGTCTCCTGGCGACAGCGTATTCACCAGTGCTGCTTCCCAGGCCCCGGTACCCGATGCCGGATAGATCACCACCGGTCCCTGCGTCTGGAAAATCTCCTGCAGCCCGGCAAGACACGTCCGCCCCAACTCGCCGAACTCCGGCCCTCGGTGATCGATCACCGGCCGGTCGATTGCGCGCAGCACGCGGTCGGGCACGTTGGTCGGACCGGGGATCTGCAAGAAGTGTCGCCCGGCAACGCGGGTTGGCTGAGCCATGGAACGGTTTCTCCCTTTGGGGGCGCTAGTTACCTACCCCCGGGGATACCGCCAAGAGCCGCGATCAGATTTCAGTGCCGCGCTAA
>Ga0070730_10003387_pt1 | contig 14324 bp, 16 predicted proteins | sample Coa_R1_3_FD_66447 | JGI IMG/M metagenome (GOLD analysis project Ga0070730, IMG submission 66447) | Surface soil microbial communities from Centralia Pennsylvania, which are recovering from an underground coalmine fire - Coalmine... | ecosystem: Environmental > Terrestrial > Soil > Unclassified ...
CGCTCGGAGCTGGCCGAGCTCGAGAACCTCGGCTTGCTCGCGCACCCGCACACCTCCGCGGGGCGTGTGCCGACCGAGCGCGGCTACCGCTACTACGCCGACGAGCTGCTCGGACGGCTCGAGCCGCAGCCAGCCGCGTTCCCGCTCGACCTGACGACGACGAGCACGGAGGTCGAGGCGGCGCTGCAGGCCACGACCGAGATGCTCTCGCAGGTCACGCGCCTGCTCGCGCTCGTCTCTGCGCCGCCGCTCGAGGCAACGCGGGTGCGTCACGTGGAAGTTCTCCTCCTGCAGCCGCAGCTCGTCATGGTGGTCGTCATCACCTCGACCGGCGGCGTCTCGAAGCGGCTCTTCCACTTCGACGATCCCGTCGACGCCGGCCTTGCCCAGTGGGCGAGCGACTACCTCAACGAGGCCGTGACCGGGCTCCAGCTCGGGACGGGACTGCTGCAGCGGCGCTTCGAGGACACGGGGCTCGGCCACGCGGAGCGCGCGTTCCTCGCGGCGCTCCGGCCCGCGTTCACGGAGCTCGTCTCGGCGGAACAGCGGCTCTACGTCGGCGGCGCCGCCGACCTGCTCGGGGAGGTGCGCGCGGAGGAGCTCGACGCGTACCGGAGCCTGTTCGAGCTCGTCGAGCGCCGGGCAGACCTCCTCAACGTGCTCGGCCGGCCTCGAGGGTCCGAGCGTCCGTTCGTGCGCGTCGGCCACGAGCTCGCGCACCCGGCTCTCGCCGAGATCGCGCTCGTCGGCGCGTGCTACGGGCTCGTCAGCCGCACGCTCGGCGCCGTGAACCTCGTCGGCCCCGTGCGGATGGACTACGAGAAGGCGCTCGGCGCCGTGCGCTCCGCCGCGCTCGAGCTTTCGCGCTTCGTCGAGTCCATCTACGACGAGACCTAGGGTTCGCCCGCAGGACCCGTCGCTACATTCCGAGCGATGGCGACCACCGACCGCGACTACTACGAGCTGCTCGGAGTCGGGCGCGACGCGAGCGAGACGGAGATCAAGCGCGCGTTTCGGCAACTCGCGCGCGAGCTCCATCCCGACGTCTCCGAGGCGCCGGACGCCGACGAGCGGTTCCGCGAGGTCGTCGAGGCGTACGAGGTGCTCTCGAAGACCGAGACGCGCGATCTCTACGACCGCTACGGCCACGCGGGACTCCGCAGCGGAGGTTTCCAGTCGGGGCACGTCGACTTCGGCAACCTGGCCGACCTCTTCTCCGCCTTCTTCGGCGACGACGTCATGTTCGGCGGTCGCGCCCGCAGTGGCAGCGGCCGCGGCGCCGACCTCGCGGCGACGGTCGAGATCGAGCTCGTCGAGGCCGCGCACGGCGTCACGCGCGAGGTGCCGGTCGAGGCCGCCGTCACCTGCGCGCGCTGCGGCGGAGACGGCGCGGAGCCGGGCACGGAGATCACGACATGCCCGAGGTGCGACGGAACCGGGCGGCTGCAGCAGGTGACGCGGAGCGTCTTCGGCGAGTTCGTTCGCACCCAGACCTGCCCGACGTGCTCCGGCTCCGGTCGCAGGATCGAGCAGCCGTGCACCGAGTGCCGAGGCGCCGGACGCGTCGTCGAGGAGCGCGCTGTCTCGGTCGAGATCCCGCCGGGAATCCATCACGGCCAGCGCATCCGCCTCACGGGAGAAGGCCATGCCGGGGTCGTCGGCGGCCGCGCCGGCGACGCGTACGTGGAGGTGCGGATCCGGCCCGACGAGCGCTTCGTGCGCGAGGGCGACGACATCTACGCGACCGTCGATCTCACTTTCACCGAAGCGGCGCTCGGCGCGACCCGCTCGATCCCGACGCTCGACGGCGAGGAGGAGCTCGAGCTGGCCGCGGGGACGCAGCCGGGCGAGATCGTCGTCCTCCGCGGCCGGGGCATGCCCGTCCTGCAGGGGTACGGACGCGGCGACCAGCGGATCCTCGTCAACGTCCTCGTGCCGCGCCGGTTGACCGACGAGCAGCGCCGCCTGCTGCGCGAGTTCGACGAGCGCGCCGACGAGCGGACCTACGAGCGCTCCGAAGGCATCTTCGACAAGCTCAAGAGCGCGTTCCGCTGAAGCGCTACGTCGTCGTCGGCGGAGAAGCCGAGCTCATGCTCCTGCTCCACATCTTTCCGGAGGGCGTCGAGGAGCTCGACGGCGCCTTCGCCGTGTACGCGGACGAGCCGCCGCCCGGGTTCGACGTCGTCGAGGTCGAGGACGTCGCGGAGGGTTGGGAGGACGCCTGGCGCGGCTTCCACCACGGCGTTCGCATCGGCCGCCTCTGGGTCGGGCCGCCCTGGGAACTGCCGCAGGCAGTTCCCGGTCTTCCGCCGGGGGTCGACGGCTTGGCCGCCGACGCTTCCAGCACGGAGGAGCCGCCGTCCGACGCGATCGCGGTCGTGATCGACCCCGGTCGCGCCTTCGGCACGGGCGCTCACGCGACGACGCGGCTCTGCCTCGATCTCCTGCAGGAGGTGGAGCCGACGAGCCTGCTCGACGTCGGCTGCGGATCGGGCGTCCTCTCGGTCGCGGCGGCGAAGCTCGGCTTCTCTCCCGTGATCGCAACCGACATCGACGAGGTGGCGCTCGAGGTCACGGCCGCCAACGCGGAGGCGAACGGCGTGACCGTCGACCTCGCGACCGAGCTCAAGCCCGCGAGGCTCGGCGTGATGAACATCGCGCACGACGTCGTGGAGCGGCTGCTTCCCGAGCTCCCCGTCGAGCGGGCGATCACGTCCGGCTACCTGGAGCGAGACGAGCCGCGCGTCGGCGGGTGGCGCCGCCTGGAGCGCCGCGTGCGCGACGGCTGGGCCGCGGATCTGCTCGAGCGCGAGTAGCTACCGTCGGGCCGTGGGGTACAGCGTCATGCAGCCGAGCGAGCTCAGCTGGATCACCCGCCCGCACGAGCCGGGCGGGCCCGCGCGGCACGTTGCAGAGCTGAGCGAGGCGCTGGGCTTCGCGCACGTGCGGGGGAACGTCTGGCGGTACGAGCCCGGCGCCAGGGGGCGCCGTCACCGGCATGCCGTCCAGGAGGAGACGTTCGTCGTCCTCGCGGGCGCGCTCACCATGTACCTCGGCGAGCCGCCCGCTCGCGTTGATCTCCCACCCGGCGGTGTCGTGCGGGTCGACCCCGGTACCGAGCTGCAGACGGTCAATCACGGGATGGAAGAGCTGATCGTCTGGGCGTCCGGCTATCCACCCGAGGACGAGCACGCCGAGCTGCTCGAGTCGGCGGTCTAGCTCTACGATCCCGCCAATGGCGAGCTTCTCCGTTCGCTTCCTCGGCTGCAAGGTCTCGCACGTCGACGCGCACGCGGTGCGCGAGCGGCTGCTTGCAGACGGCCATCGTGAGCTGGAGCGAGCCGCCGACGTGGCCGTCGTCAACACGTGCTGCGTCACCCACGAGGCGGTCGCAAAGTCGCGCAAGGAAGCGAACCGCGCGGCCCGCACGCACCGGCGTGTCTACGTCACCGGATGCGGTGCGAATCTCGCCGGTGACGCGTTTGCGGGGCTCCCGGACAATGTGGTCGTCGTCGCACGCCGCAGCGAGGAGACGCCGGAGTTCGTCGCGGGAGAGGTCGGCGCGATCGGCTGCGTCCAGGCCGACGCACGACTCGACCGCGTTCGCGCCTTCGTCAAGGTGCAGGACGGCTGCTCGTTCTCGTGCCGCTTCTGCGTCATCCCATTCGTGCGCGGCGCCTCGCGCAGCCGGCCGGCCGACGCCGTGCTCGCCGAGGTGCGCCGCCGGGTCGTGCAGGGACACCGCGAGGTCGTCCTCACAGGGATCAACCTCGGCTGCTACCGCGATCGCGCATCCGACTACCGCCTGCCGCGGCTCGTGCGCGAGGCCGGCGCGACGCCTGGCCTCGGGCGGCTACGCCTCTCCTCGATCGAGATCAACCACGTCGACGACGAGCTCGTTCGCGCGCTGCGCGACACCCCGACCGCAAGTCGCCACCTCCACGTGCCGCTCCAGTCGGGCGACGACGACGTGCTGCGCGCCATGGGTCGCCGCTACTCCGTCGCCACGTACCTCCGCCGGCTCGAGCCGCTGCGCGAGGAGTTCAACCTCACGAGCGACGTGATCGTCGGCTTTCCCACCGAGGGCGAGAGCGCATTCGAGAACACGCTGAGCGTCGTCGCCGATGCAGGTCTGACGAAGGTGCACGTCTTCCCGTACTCGCCGCGCCCCGGCACCAGGACAGCCGCCGAAGACCCGGTGCCGCCGCAGGCGAAGAAGGAGCGGAGCGCCAGGCTCCGCGCCGCGTCCCACGCAGCGTGCCTCGAGCACTGGCGCTCGAAGATCGGTCGCGACGACGTCGTCCTCGTCGACCGGCCGGGCCGCGGCTACGGCGACGACTACTCGCCGTGGCTCGTTCCGGAGTCGGTTCCCGTCGGGGAGCTGATCGGCGTGCGGGGCGGCGCCGTCTCGGAGGAGGGGATCCTGGCCGCGTGAACGACGACTGCCTGTTCTGCAAGCTCTACCGCGAGGGCGAACACGTCGCGGCGGCCGACGGCTTCGTCGCGATTCGCGACATCAACCCGCAGGCGCCGGTCCACCTTCTGGTGCTGCCGGAGCGCCACGTCGATTCGCTCCGCGAGATCGGCGGGTTTCCGCCCGAGGAGACGCAGCGGATGCTCGAGTTCATCGCCGACGTCGCCGCACGCGAGGGGTTGAGGGATTACCGTGTCGAGGTCAACGTAGGCCCGGGCGCGGGCCAGACGGTCTTCCATCTGCACTGGCACATCAAAGGCGGCTGGGCGTGAGCTTGATCGAGGAGATCGACGACGAGCTGAAGGATGCGATGCGGGCGCGCGACGCCGAGCGCCGCGACGCGCTGCGTCTGATACTCAACGCGCTCAAGAACTCCCAGAAGGAGCTGCAGCGGCCGCTGAGCGAGGGGGAGGAGCTGCAGGTCCTCCAGCGCGAGCGGAAGCGCCGGCTCGAGGCGGCCGAGGCGTTCCGCAGCGGCGGCCGCGAGGAGCGGGCGGAGGCGGAGGAGCGCGAGCTCGAGATCCTCGAGGAGTTCATGCCGGAGCCGCTCACCGAGGACGAGATCGACGAGATCGTCGACGACGTGATCGCCGAGGTCGGGGCGACGAGCATGGCCGATCTCGGCCGCGTGATGGCCGACGTCATGCCGCAGATCGCGGGTCGCGCCGACGGCTCGCAGGTCAGCCAGATCGTCCGCGAGAAGCTGGCTTAGCGCCGGGCGAAGAGCTGCGCTCTTCGCCCGGGGTGAACCGAACTGCGCCGTCCGGAGAGCGCGGTCTCCGGACGGCTCCGTGCTGAGAGCACATGAGGGCTGACGCACGGCTCCAGCCGCTCTCCCGTGGCGCGCTTCGCGTGCTACGGGACTCGTCGGGCGCCGTCGAAGCCGCCGAAGTTCCCGAGGCTGTCGATGCGCACGACGGAGCCGGTGTGCGGTGCGTCGACGAACTGGCCGTTGCCGATGTAGATCCCCACGTGGCCGAGGCCGTTGAAGAAGACGAGGTCGCCGGGCTGCATCTGGGACTGCGAGATCGGCAGCGTCGCGTTCCACTGCGCGACGGTGTAGTGCGGAAGCGAGATCCCGAGTTGCGCGTAGACGTACATCACGAGGCCGGAGCAGTCGAAACCGCTCGGGGTCGATCCGCCCCAGACGTACGGGACGCCGAGATACTGGAGCGCGATCGACGCCGCCTGCGGATGCCCAACGCCGGGATCCCCGACCGGGACGCTCACCGGCGGCGACACCACTCCGCTCGACGGTGGCGACGGTGAGGCCTGAGCCGCCGCTGCTTGCGCCGCCGCCTGCCGGGCCTGGGCCGCTAGCTGCGCCCTCAGTCGGGCTTCGGCCGCTGCCCGAGCCGCCCGCTCCCGCGCGGCCTCCTGCTGCTGCAGGTGCTGGATCGTCGTGTGGATCGACGCGAGGAGGCGCTTCTGCTGCGCGAGCGCCGCTTGCACCGTCCCTTTTCTTGCCTGGAGCTCGGTCAGCGTGTGTTCCCGCCGGGACTTCAGTGTCTGGAGCTGCCGCTCGCGGTCCTGCACGGCGTGCTCGAAACCGAGTGCCTGCCGCCCCAACGATGCATCCTGGTTCGAGAGCACTTGCGCCGACTCGGCGCGGGAGATCATCTGCGAGACGCTTTGCGCGCCGGCGATCACGTCGATCGTGCTCGGCGAGCCGTCGACGTACAGCGAATAGAGGCGGTCCATCACGCGCTGCTGCGCGGCATGGAGATTGCCCTTCGCCACGTGCAGCCGGTACTCGTTCGCCCGCAGGCTCCGCTTGACCAGATCGAGCCGCTGCAGCGCGTTCGAGGCCTGGTCTTCGACGATCTGCAGGTGCCGCCCGATCTGGTCGACCTGGGCGATCACCTGCTTCTCGTGAGCCCGCTGCGCGCGGATCTGCGGGGTCGAATGCGCCCACGCCACCGTCGCCGCGAGCGAGGCAGCGGCGATCGTGGAAAGGAGGACCAGTGCGTTACGGCGCGTGGAAAACGGCATAAGAGAGACGACCCGAGGCCCGAGACGCTAGCGCACGGGGCCGACGGAGTCACGTTCGTGCTCTGCGCAACGAACCCTTGTTCGACGCCTCCGGCCCGCTTGGAAGCGCCGCGCAGCGCCCTACACTGACCTCGTGCAAACGGTTCTGGACGTGTCGAATGAGGTTGCCGCCGAGCTCGCCGGCATCGGCGACGGAGTGCTGAACGCGCTCCGCGACCGGCTCGGCTGCACCGTCAACCTGCGCGGCAACCGGCTCACGCTCGCCGGCGACGACGTGAAGGTGGTCGAGGCGCAGGCCGTCGTCGAGGAGCTCGTCGAGCTCGTCGAGGGAGGTCAGGAGGTCGGCGCAGGCACCGTCGACGCGATCCTCGGCGCGATCGACCAGGTGGAGGACGTGCGCGAGATCTTCTCCGACGTCGTCTGGTCGCACCGTGGCAAGCAGATCACGCCGAAGACGGTGACGCAGAAGCGCTACGTCGACGCGATCCGCGACTGTACGGTCACGTTCGGGATCGGCCCCGCGGGCACCGGCAAGACCTACCTCGCGATCGCGCTCGCCGTCGCGGCGCTGTCGGAGCGGCAGGTCGGCCGGATCATCCTCACGCGTCCCGCGGTCGAGGCAGGGGAGCGCCTCGGCTTCCTGCCGGGCGACGTCCTCGCCAAGGTCGACCCGTACATGCGGCCGCTCTTCGACGCGCTCTACGACACGATGGACCCGGAGAAGCTCAACGCATACATGGAGCGCGGCACGATCGAGGTCGCGCCGCTCGCCTTCATGCGCGGGCGCACGCTCAACGACAGCTTCGTCATCCTCGACGAGGCACAGAACACGTCGCCCGAGCAGATGCAGATGTTCCTGACGCGGCTCGGCTTCGGCTCGAAGATGGTCGTGACCGGCGACGTCACACAGGTCGACCTCCCGCGCGAGCAGGCCTCCGGGCTGATCCAGGTGCGCGACATCCTCCGCCCCGTCGACGGCATCGCGTTCGTCGAGTTCAGCCACCAGGACGTCGTCCGCCACAAGCTCGTGCAGCGGATCGTCGAGGCGTACAAGGCGCACGCCGAGCAGACCGGGACGCAGCGGAGCCGGTGATCGAAGTAGAGATCGCCAACCGGTCTGGCCGCGAGGTGGACGAGGCGGCCGCGGTCGACCTTGCGCGCTTCGTGCTGGCGGGCGAGGGCCTCGGCTCGGGCGAGCTCGGGCTCGCGTTCGTCGGGCCGGAGGAGAGTCGCGCGTTGAAGCAGGAGCATCTCGGCGTCGACGAGGCGACGGACGCGCTCGCGTTCCCGATCGACGGGCTCGGCACGCTGCCCGAGGGCCTGCCGCGCCAGCTCGGCGACGTCATCGTCTGCCCCGACGTGGTGGGCGACGCGTGGCGCGGGCCGCTCGTCCATGCGCTGCTCCACCTCGTCGGCTACGACCACGGGCCCGAGATGGAGGAGCGTGAGGCGGTGTACGCCGGATGACCGTGACGCCGCTGTCGCGCGACCCCGAGAACGAGCCGCAGGAGCGCCCGGCGCGCCGCTCGACGCCGCCGGCTCCCGGCCGCGCGCCCTCGCTGCTCGAGAGCTTCAACTACGCGGTCGAAGGGATCATCCACGTTCTCCGCACGCAGCGGAACCTGCGGATCCACTTCCTCGCGGCCGTCCTCGTCTTCGGCGGCGCGATCGCGGCAGGCGTGACCCGCCTGCAGCTCATCGCGCTCGTCCTCGCGATCGCCTTCGTCCTCGTCGCCGAGATGCTGAACACGGCGATCGAGGGCGTGATCGACGTCTCGACCACCTCGTTCGACCCGAACGCGAAGCTCGCGAAGGACATCGCCGCCGGCGCCGTCCTCATCGCCTCGATCGTCGCGGTGGCCGTGGGCTTCCTCGTCTTCCAGAGCGCCGTGGGAGACCGCGCGACCGATGCGCTCGACCGGGTTCGCAACGCGCCCGCCGACATCACGCTCGTCGCGCTCTTCCTCGTCGTCCTGCTCGTGATCGCGACCAAGGCGTGGACGGGGCGCGGGACGCCGCTGCGCGGTGGTCTGCCGTCGGGGCACGCCGCGGTTGCCTTCGCCGGATGGGTCGCCGTGACGTACCTCATCGGCGACCACCACCGCTTCGTCGTCTCGGCCGTGACGCTGATCATGGCGCTGCTCGTCGCGCAGACCCGCGTCGAGTCGGGCATCCACTCACTGCTCGAGGTCATGTACGGCGGCGCGCTCGGAGCGCTCGTCACGCTCGTCGTCTTCCAGGTGGTCGGATGAGCGACGTCCTCTCGGAGCAGAAGCGTTACTACGCGGAGCGGGCGCCCGAGTACGACGATTGGTGGTACCGGCGCGGCCGCTACGAGCTGGACTCCGACGGCTTCGCGCGCTGGCAGGCCGATGTCGCGGAGGCCGAGGCCGCGCTCGAGGCGCTCGCGCCGCTCGGCCGCGCACTCGAGCTGGCCGCGGGGACCGGGATCTGGACGCGCAAGCTCGTGCGGCTGGCCGACCGCGTCGTCGCCGTGGACGCGAACACCGAGACGCTCGCGCTCAACACGGCCGACGCCGAGCTCGTGCGGGCTGACGTCTTCGACTGGCGGCCGACCGAGAGATTCGATCTCGTCTTCTTCTCCTTCTGGCTCTCGCACGTTCCCGCGGAGCGTCTCGAGGAGTTCTGGTCGCTGGTTCGCTCGGCGCTCGCCCCGGGGGGTCGCGTGTTCCTCGTCGACAGCGGGGCGGGCGACATCGCGCACACCGGCACCGACCAGGCCGGCTGGGAGGAGACGCGTTCGCTCTCCGACGGGCGGACGTTCCGCATCGTCAAGAGGCGGTGGGAACCGGGAGAGCTTGCAGAGGCCGTGCGGCCGCTCGGCTTCGAGCTCGAGCTCGGCGACACCGCGAACGGCCATTTCCTCTACGGCGGAGGGACGCCGGCGTGACGTCCGAAGAGCTGCTGGCGCGAGCGGACGAGGTGGCGCGCAACGCCTACGCGCCCTACTCGGAGTATCGGGTCGGCGCCGCCCTCCTCACGCGCGACGGGCGCGTCTTCGCGGGCGCGAACGTCGAGAACGCCGCCTATCCGCTCGGCATCTGCGCCGAGCGCTCGGCGATCGGGAAAGCGGCGAGCGAGGGCGTCCGGCCGGGAGACGTCGAGGCGATCGCGATCACGGCCTCGCCGTGCGGCGGTTGCCGCCAGTGGCTCCACGAGTGGCGGTTCGACCGGGTGTGGTTCCGCCGGGCAGACGGCTCGATCGCCGAGTACAGCGCCGACGACCTCCTGCCGGACACGTGGGATCTGCCGTAGTCACGATCCGGCGCGCCGGGCCGGACGACCACGAGCGGCTGCGCGAGCTGACCTTCGCGTCGAAGGCGCACTGGGGCTACGACCGCGATCTCGTCCGAGGCTGGACGGACGGCCTGAGCTTCGAGCACGCGTGCGACCGGTGGGTCGCGGAGGCGGCCGGCGAGCTCGTCGGCTGGGCGGCGCTCACGGGGCGGCAGGATGACGGCGTCGCCGTGCTCGACCACCTCTGGGTCGATCCCGCCCGGCTCGGGCAGCGCGTCGGGACGCGGCTCTTCCGGCTCGCGGAGGAACGGGCGCGCGAGCTCGGCGCCGCGCGCCTCGAGTGGGGAGCGGAGCCGAACGCCGTCGGCTTCTACGAGAAAGTCGGCGGCCGCTTCCTGCGCGACCACGTGTCCGCATGGGGACGCATCACGCCCTGGATGGGCCTCGAGCTGTGAAGTCCGGCTTCGTCGCCGTCGCGGGCCGCCCGAACGTCGGGAAGTCGACGCTCGTCAATGCGCTCTGCGGCGGCAAGGTCGCGATCGTCTCCGACAAGCCGCAGACGACACGCCGCCGCATCTTCGGGATCGCATCGGGCGACGACCACCAGCTCGTCCTCGCCGACCTCCCCGGCTTCCAGCGGCCGCTCGACGCGCTCACCGTGCGGATGCAGAAGACGGTCGACGCGGCGTTCGAGGAGGTCGAGGCCGTCCTCTTCGTCCTCTCGGCGCGCGAGCGCATCGGCGCGGGCGACCGCTTCATCGCCTCGCGGGTCTTCGGTCTCGGCGTGCCCGTCGTGATCGCGCTGAACAAGGTCGATCGCCTCAAGGCGGGGCACATCGCGACGCAGATGAGCTCGGCCGCGAAGCTCGGCGACTTCCGCGCGCTGCACCCGGTGAGCGCGAAAACCGGCGACGGCATCCAGGAGCTGCGCGACGAGCTCGTCGGCCTGCTGCCCGAAGGGCCGCTCTACTTCCCCCAGGAGCAGCGCACGGATCTCTCGCTCGAGCACCAGCTCGCCGAGTTGATTCGCGAGAAGGCGCTCTGGCTGACGCGCGACGAGGTGCCGCATGCGATCTCGGTGCAGATCGAGGACATCGAGGAGAAGGTCGTCCGCGCGTCGATCCTCGTCGAGGCCGAGTCGCAGAAGCAGATCGTGGTCGGAAAGGGAGGCGTGGTCGTGAAGGACATCGGCACGCGCGCCAGGCCGGAGATCGAGGCGCTGCTCGGCCATCCGGTCTTCCTCGAGCTCAAGGTGAAGGTGCGCCCGCACTGGCGGCGCGACGACGCGACGCTCGAGCGGCTCGGGCTCTAGCCGGAGCGGGCCGAGCGCGAGACCCCCGACAATTGCCGGGCGGCCGCCCGGGCTAGACTCGGTTCGTGGCCCAGGCGCCTGCACTCCCGGCCGGGTTCGAGCTGCCGCTCGAAGCTCGGCTCCCGCGGATCGGGGCGGTCGACGCGGTTGCGCTCGAGGAGCGCGCGGCGTCACTCGCGAAGCGCTCGATCAAGCGCGATGCGAAGGTGTGGGCGCTGCTGCTCGCGATCCGCACGACCGACCTGACGACACTCGAAGGAGCGGACACGCCGGGAAAGGTGGCGGCGGTCGCTTCGAAGGCGCGCCGCCCGGACCCGGCGGATCCGTCGCTCCCCTCGTGCGCTGCCGTCTGCGTCTATCCGAACCTCGTTCCCGCCGTGCGGGAGCGGGTCGCCGGGACTTCCGTGAAGGTTGCGGCAGTCGCCACAGGGTTCCCGTCGGGCCAGTATCCGACCGCGATCAAGGTCGCCGACGTGCGCGCGACCGTCGAGCTGGGCGCGGACGAGATCGACATGGTGATCGACCGTGGCGCATTCCTCTCCGGCCGCTACGCGAAGGTCTACGACGAGATCGTCCAGGTGAAGGAAGCGTGCGGCGATGCGCACCTGAAGGTGATCCTCGAGACGGGCGAGCTCGGCACGTACGACAACGTGCGGCGCGCGACCCTGCTGTCGATTGCCGCCGGGGCGGACTTCGTCAAGACATCGACCGGAAAGATCTCGCCGGCCGCAACCCTGCCTGTCGCTCTCTGCATGCTCGAGGCGATCCGTGACGTGTACGAGGAGACCGGCCGGCGCGTCGGCTTCAAGGCCGCCGGGGGGATCCGGCAGGCGAAGCAGGCGGTACAGCACCTCGTCCTCGTGCACGAGACGCTCGGCCCGGCGTGGCTGACGCCGGAGCTGTACCGGCTCGGCGCGTCCTCTCTGCTCAACGACATCCTCATGCAGCTGCGCAAGGAGCGCACGGGGGCATACCAGAGCGGCGACTACTTCACGCTGGATTGAAGAAGCACGCTTTCATGACGACGTCGGCACGCTTTCGCAAGGCTTTGGCCCCTAAGCTCGCCCCCTCCCACATGGGTGGGGGGTGGGCTTGGGGACCGCGCGCTCCGCTCCCCGCACGCGTTCCTTCGGGACAAGTCCGGAGCGCGCGTGGCTGAGCTCGACAAGACGCACTCCGAGGTCGGCGTCCCCGGCGACTGGACGTACGCGAGCGCTCCCGAGTCGCGCGACATCGTCCACATCCGCGACCGCTATGGCTACTACGTCGGCGGCGAGTGGCTCGAGCCGGCAGAAACCTACGAGACGATCGCGCCCCGCGACGAGGAGCCGCTCGCGGCCATCGGACAGGCGACGCCCGAAGACGTCGGCCGCGCCGTCGTCGCGGCGCGCGAAGCGTTCGCCGACGGCTGGTCGTCGCTCCCCGGCTCCGAGCGCGCGAAGTACCTCTTCCGGATCGCGCGCATCCTCCAGGAGCGCTCGCGCGAGTTCGCCGTCCTCGAGTCGCTCAACGGCGGCAAGCCGATCAAGGAGTCGCGCGACGTCGACCTCCCGCTCGCTGCCGCCCACTTCTTCTATTACGCCGGGTGGGCGGACAAGCTCGAGTACGCATTCCCGAACCGGCGCCCGCGCCCCGTCGGCGTCGCCGGCCAGATCATCCCGTGGAACTTCCCGCTCCTGATGCTCGCGTGGAAGATCGCGCCGGCGCTCGCCTGCGGGAACACCGTCGTCCTCAAGCCTGCCGAGACGACGCCGCTCACCGCGCTCCTCTTCTGTGACGTCCTTCGCCAGGCCGAGCTGCCGGCGGGCGTCGTCAACATCGTGACGGGCGACGGCCGCACCGGTGTGGCGCTCGTCGAGCACGAGGACGTCGACAAGATCGCCTTCACGGGCTCGACCGACGTGGGGAAGGCGATTCAGCGTCAGGTCGCCGGCACCGGCAAGAAGCTCACGCTCGAACTCGGCGGCAAGGCCGCGAACATCGTCTTCGACGACGCCGCGCTCGACCAGGCGGTCGAGGGGATCGTCAACGGCATCTACTTCAACCAGGGACACGTCTGCTGCGCCGGCTCACGGCTCTTCGTCCAGGAGTCGATCTACGAGCCCCTCGTCGCGAAGCTCGAACGCCGCCTCGCGACACTGCGCATCGGCGACCCGCTCGACAAGAACACCGATGTCGGCGCGATCAACTCGGCCGCGCAGCTCGAGAAGATCCGCGAGCTCGTCGCCTCGGGCGTCGAGGAGGGCGCCGAGATCTACCAGCCGCCGTGCATCCTCCCCGAGAAGGGGTACTGGTTCGTGCCGACCGTCTTCACGAACGTCGCGCAGAGCTACCGCATCGCGCAGGAGGAGATTTTCGGCCCGGTCCTGTCCGTGCTCACCTTCCGCACTCCCGAGGAGGCGGTGGAGAAGGCGAACAACACGCCGTACGGGCTCAGCGCCGGGGTCTGGACGGAGAAGGGCTCGCGCATCCTCTGGATGGCGCAGCAGCTCCGGGCCGGCGTGGTCTGGGCGAACACGTACAACCGGTTCGACCCGGGCTCGCCGTTCGGCGGCTACAAGGAGTCGGGCTTCGGCCGCGAGGGCGGGCGGCACGGCCTCGAGCCGTACCTGGAGTTCGACGAATGACGCGGCTTCCCGTCAAGAAGACGTACAAGCTGTTCATCGGCGGTGGCTTCCCGCGCAGCGAATCGGGCCGCACCTACGAGGCGGAGGGACAGAACGTCGCGCGCGCGTCGCGCAAGGACGCGCGGGATGCCGTCCGCGCGGCCCGCGGCGCGCAGACGAAGTGGGCATCCGCGACCGCCTACAACCGGGGCCAGGTGCTCTACCGGCTCGCGGAGATGGTCGAGGCGCGTGTCGCCGAGTTCGCCGAGCTGTGTAGCGGGCGGGACGAGGTCGAGCGCTCGATCGATCGCATCGTCTGGTACGCGGGCTGGGCCGACAAGCTGCCGCAGGTGCTCGGCGGCTCGAACCCCGTCGCGGGCCCGTACTTCAACTTCACCGTGCCGGAGCCGACCGGTGTCGTCGCCGTGCTTGCGCCCGACGAGCCGCCGCTCCTCGGGCTCGTCACGCGTGTCCTCCCGCCGCTCGTCGGCGGGAACGCCGTCGTCGCCGTCGCCTCCGAGGCCCGGCCGCTTGCGGCGATCGAGCTCGCCGAGGGGCTCGCGACCAGCGACGTTCCCGGCGGAGTCGTCAACCTCCTGACCGGCCGGCACGCAGAGCTCGCGCCGGTGCTCACGTCCCACATGGACGTGAATGCGATCGACATCGGCGGTGCGAACGGCGA
>Ga0070730_10003388_pt1 | contig 14324 bp, 8 predicted proteins | sample Coa_R1_3_FD_66447 | JGI IMG/M metagenome (GOLD analysis project Ga0070730, IMG submission 66447) | Surface soil microbial communities from Centralia Pennsylvania, which are recovering from an underground coalmine fire - Coalmine... | ecosystem: Environmental > Terrestrial > Soil > Unclassified ...
GCACCGACCCCACGGTGCCGGCCGACCATCTCTTCGTCCTCGGCGATAACCGCAACAGCAGTGACGATTCCCATGTCTTTGGCCCGATCGTGACCAGTAGCGTCATCGGGCGCGCCTGGTTCTGTTATTGGCCGCGCGACTGCATCGGGCCACTCGCCCAGCCGAGCTATCCGGCCCCCTAGTCCCGCATGAAGGAGTCTGGCGATGAGTAGCCGCCCGCCGCCCGCGCCGGTCCCCGGCGCGGGACCTGACCAGACCACACCTCGACCGGCCGGCGCCCCGCCCCCGGCCCCCCGCCGGCGCCGCTGGCTCCCGATCCTCTTGCTGCTCCTGCTCGGCCTGGGCGCCGCCGCGGCCGCGGGCACCGCCTGGATGGCCAATGCGGGCTGGAGCACCGATCCGCCCCAGGTGCTGGGCATCTTCCCGCCGCCAGGGAGCCGCGATGTCGCGGGCGATGCGCCGATCAGTATCGCGTTCAATATGCCGATGAACCCCGACAGCGTGCGCAGCGCACTGCGCATCGACCCGCCGGCGCCGGGCACCTTCACCTGGGAGGGCACTACCCTGATCTTCCGGCCGCAGCCCGGCTACCAGCGCGGGGTCACCTATACCGTGGAAATCGGCACGGGCGCCAGCAGCCCGCTCTTGCGCAACCTGGCGGCCCCGGCCCGCACCAGCTTTCAGACCACCGGGCTGCCCGCCCTCTACCGGAGTGTGCCCCCCGCGGGCGCCGCCAACGTGCCCACCGACACGCTGGTGACCCTCCAGTTCAGCCGGCCCATGGCGGCCCTGGCGGCACTCGACAGTGCGCCCGATCCCAGCGCCCATGTCCACATCCAACCCGACCCCGGCGGCCATTGGCAATGGCTGGGCAGCACCACCCTGGCCTATCGGGCGGCGACCTTGCAGCCGGCCACCGAGTACCAGGTCGCGGTCGCTCAGGGGCTCGCCGACTATACCGGCGGCTCCCTGGATCGGGATTACCAGTTCAGCTTTACGACTCTACGCCCAGCCATTGCCGCCACGCAGCCGGAGACGGATACGCAGTTCGCCGGCCGCCGCGATCCGATCGTCGTCACCTTTAACGAGCCGGTCGACCACGCCTCGGCCCAGGCCGGCTTTAGCCTGGCGCCGGCGGCCCCCGGCACTTTCACCTGGGCGCCGGACAGCCGAGTCTTTACCTATACGCTCCGCGCGCCCTTGCCCGCCGATACCCCGATCCAGGCCACCCTGGCGGGCGTCAAGCCGGCCACCGGCAGCCTGGCGCTGGCGGCGCCCTATACCTGGGGCTTCCGCACCAGCCCGCGGCCCCGGATCGCCGACACGACCCCCGCCGATGGGGCGACGGACGTGGCGCTCGGCAACGAGCTGATCGTGCATTACAGCGCACCCGTCAGCAACACAGACGCCGAGCTGAAGGCCGGGCTGCGCGTCGATCCGCCGGTCCAGGGCCTGAACGCCTATTCCTATGACCAGGGCGCCACCCTCAATATCTTCGCCCCGCTGGCGCCCTCGACCGACTATACCGTCACCGTGGGCGCGGGCGCCGGCTACCAGGACCGCGACGGCCAGCCCGTGCCGGCCTACACCTGGCATTTCCGCACGGCCCGCCGGACTCCTGATGCCCACGCCCTGAGCAACGACGGCATGGTCAACTATTACGCCGGCTTGCCGACCCGCGTCTTTGTCAGCGCCGTCAACGTCGACGGCTTCCTGCGCATGCGCCTCTGGAAGCTCAGCGGCGCCGAGCTGGCCAGCTATATGACCCTCACCCCTGAGCGCCGCGCGGAATACCAGCCCCGCACCGCCGTCGCCCGCACCTGGGACATCCCGGCCACCTATCAACTCGACCAGATCGCGACGATGAACCCGGTCGTGTCGCTGGACGGCCAGGGCGATCGCCTGCCGCCAGGCTTTTACTACCTGCGCGTCTCCACCCCGCAAACCGCGAACAGCCCCGGCACGATCAACGGCACGGCCCTGGTCGTGGGTAACGCCGGGCTGATTATGAAGCAGGGGCCGGGCGAAGCCTGGATCTGGGCCGTCGATATGGGCAGCGCGAAGCCGCTGGCCGGGCGGCAGGTCCGCGTCCTGGCCGGCGGTCAGCCGGTCGGGACCGCCGTCACCGACGCCGACGGCCTGGGCCACATCCTGGCCGACTGGAACAAGTTCAATAGCCAGCCCGTCGCCATCCTCGACGACGCCGGCGACGCGGCGGTCGTCGCCTCCTGGTGGAACGAGAACATCGGACCCTGGAACTTCAATCTCAATTTCAAGGACCGCAAGTATAACAGCGGCCAGGCGATCTATACGGACCGGGCGATCTACCGGCCGGGGCAGATGGTCTATTTCAAGGGCATCTTGCGCGACGACGACGATGGGCACTACAGCGTCCCCACCCACCCGGTGGATGTGACGGTGAACGATAACCAGGGCCGCCCGGTCTATAGTGCCACCCTGGCCCTGTCGCCCTATGGCAGCTTTGCCGGCCAATACGCCCTGCCCGATTACGCCCCCCTCGGCACGTATTACCTCACCTATAAGTGCCCGAACGACACCGGCAACTGCGCCGATGGCGCCGCCTTCGACGTGCAGGAATATCGCAAGCCCGAGTACCTGGTCGACGTGATCACCGACAAGAAGAGTTATGTCAATGGCGAGTCGATCGCGGCCACGGCGGGGGCCAGTTACTTCTTCGGCGGTCCCGTGGCGGGGGCGAGCCTGACGGTGCGGGTGCTGACTCAGGATTATCTCTTTACCTGGACGGACCCGGTGACCGGCGCCTGGTATGACTTCCAGGACCCCGAGCCCCTCGCCGACCGGCGCAACAGCTTCCAGGGCGCGAAGCGCAACGAGACCACGGCGACCAGCAATGCGGCCGGCCAGGTCACCCTCCAGCTGCCGGCCGACGTCAGCACGGACCCGCTCAGCCAGGTCGAGACGATCGAGGCCACCGTGCAGGATAGCGCGAACCAGGCCGTCAGCAGCAACACCCAGGTCATTGTGCATAAAGCCCAGTACTATGCCGGGCTGCACCCGACCAGTTATCTGGGCACGGCCGGCCAACCGCTCAGCGTCGAGGTGCAGACCCTGGCCGCCGGCGGCGACCGCTTCCCCCACGCGGCCCTGGCCCTGACCTTCTATCGCCGGGAGTGGGAGCAGACGACCGAAAAAGACGAAACGGGCCTGGACCGGCCCACCTGGAAACCCCGTGATACCTTGCTCACCAGCAGCGCGGTCACGACCGACGCGCAAGGGCACGCCCAGGCCAGCTTTACGCCCGCCGCGGCCGGCGAGTACCGCATCGCCGTGGAAGGCCGCGACGCGGCCGGTAACGTCGTGAGCTCGGCCACCTACGCGTACATTACCGCGGCCACCAGCCCGGGCCCGGTGGCCTGGCGCCAGACGAACGACAGCATCGTCAGCCTGGTCGCCGACAAGACGAGCTACCAGCCGGGGGATGTGGCCCATATCCTGGTCACCTCGCCCTTCGCCCAGGCCACCGGCCTGCTGACCGTGGAGCGCGGCCATATCCTGAGCCATCGCCTGGTCGATCTGCGGGGCCCCTCGCCGGTCATCGACCTGCCGATCGACGACGGCTATCTGCCCAACGTCTACCTGAGCCTGAGCATGGTCGCGCCCCCGGGGAGTCTCAACGCCATGCCGGGCTTTCGCCAGGGCTACCTGGCCCTGCCGGTGTCTGCCGCGCAAAAGCAGCTGACCGTCACGATCACGCCGAGCAGCAGCGCCGTGCATCCCCGCGATAGCGTGACCTATACGATCACCACACGGGATGCGGCGGGGGCCCCGGTGGCCGCCGAGCTATCGCTCGCGCTGGTCGACAAAGCGATCTTTTCCCTGGCCGGCGACACGACGCCTACCTTGATGGATAGTTTCTACGGCGTGCGCGGGCTGGATCTCAACACGGCGAGCAGCCTCCTCTTCCTGGCCGACCAGGTGGCCACCGCCCGCGCCTCGGGCGGCAAAGGGGGCGGCGGCGGCGCCGGCGGCGCCGACTTCGTGCGCAGCCAGTTCAGCGACACCGCTTACTGGCGCGCGCAGGTGACCACCGACGCCCGCGGCCAGGCGGTGGTCGTCGTGACGCTGCCCGATAACCTGACGACCTGGCGGCTCACGGCCCTGGCCGTCACCGCCGACACCCGCGTCGGCCAAGCCACGAACGAGGTGGTGTCCAGCCGGCCCGTGCTGCTGCGCCCCCGCGTGCCCCGCTTCCTCGTCGGCGGGGACCGCGTCGAGCCGGCCGTGATCATCGAGAACCATAGCAGCTGCCAGGCCGATGTCGACGTGACCCTCGTCCTCGCGGGCGCGACCTTCGTGGCCGGGGGCCCCGCCGCCACCCAACGTGTGCATCTCGACGGTGAGAAAGTGGTGAGTTGGCAGATCACCGCGGGCCAGGAAGCCACGACGCGCCTCGACTTCACCGTCGGGGCGGCCACCTGCGGCAGCACAACCGTCAGCGGCGATTCGGTCGAGGTGCTCTTGCCGGTGAAACCGCCGCTCGCGCCCGAGGTCGTGACCACCAGCGGCGATGTGGGTCCCGACAGCACCGTCACGGAGCATGTATTCCTGCCGCATGGAGTCGACCCGGGCCAGGGCGCGCTCCAGCTCGCCGTGACCCCCTCGCTGGCGGCCGGCGCCGCCGAAGCGGTCCAGTATGTCCAGGATGAGCAATACGATAACATCGAGCAGACGGTCAGCCGCTTCCTGCCGTTGTTACAGCTGTCCCAGGCCTACGCAACGGCCGGGCTGACCACGACCTATAGCGCCGCGGTGCCGCCGCTGGTGAATCGCTCGGTCGCCCGCCTCTACCGCGATCAGCACTACGATGGCGGCTGGGGCTGGTTCGACAGCGTCCCCAGCGATCCCTACCTCACGGCCTATGCGCTGGAAGGGCTGACCACGGCCCGCGCTGCCGGCTACCCGGTCAGCCAGCCGGTCGTCGATAACGCCGCCACCTATCTGCAAAAGTGGCTCTCCAGCGGCCCGGCAGATGCCCGGGGCGCCCCGCCGCGCTTCAACACGCGCGCCTATGTCCTCTTCGTCCTGGCGGAGAACGGCAAGGCCGACCTCGCCCTGGCCCGCGCGCTCGCCGTCCGCACGCCCAGCCTGGCCCTCTACGGGCGCGCCTACCTGGCCCTCGCTTTCCAGCGGCTCGGCGCGGCCGCGGATGCCCGCACGCTGCTGACCGACCTGGCCGGGGCGGCCCGGCAGACGACGACCACCGCCCACTGGGAAGAGCCGAACGGCCGGACGCCCGAAGCCTACGTCGATATGGACAGCGATGCCCGCACCACGGCGCTCGTCGTCCAGGGGCTGCTGGCCCAGGAGAAGACCGATCCGCTGGTGGCCAAAGCCGTGCGCTGGCTGATGGAGAATCGCCGGGCCGGCCACTGGCTCAGCACCCAGGAAACGGCCACCATCCTGGCGGCCCTGGCCGCCTATATGACCGCCTCCGGCGAGCTGAATGGCCAGAGCACCTGGACGGCCACCGTCAATAACGCGCCCTGGGGCGCCTCCCCGGGCCCGAGTGCGCCCGGCGGGCCGGTCGAGCTCCAACACAGCATCAAGGATCTGCTGATCAACCAGGATAACACGGTCACCCTGACCCGCCAGGGGAGCGGCGGCCGGCTGTACTACACCTTGAGCCTCAGCTATGCCCGGCCCGGCGCCGCGGTCACCGCCCGCAATGAAGGCTTGAGCATCCTGCGGGAGTATGTGCCCGCGGGCCAGGCCGCCGACCAGGCGACCGCGCCCCTCCAGCAGGTGGCCGCCGGCGCCCTGGTCGAGGTGCGCCTCACGGTCATTGCCCCGAGTGATGCCTACTATTTGGTCGCGGATGATCCGCTCCCCGCGGGCCTCGAAGCCGTCGACGGCACCCTGCAGACGACGGGCCTGACGGAGCGCCTCAATCCCCAGCCGCCGTATGGCGGCGACGCGGGCCAGGGCGATAGCGGTCCGGGCAAAGACGCGCAGGCGGCCACGGCGACCTTCTTCGACAATGTGGAGATGCACGACGACCGCACGGTGCTCTATGCCGCGTACCTGCCAGCGGGGGTCTACGAGTACCGCTACCTGGCGCGGGCCACCACACCCGGCGACTACACCGTGCTGCCGGCCAGCGTCCACCTGGCCTACCTGCCCGACGTCTGGGGCCGCAGCGACAGCGGCCACCTGACGGTCAAGTAGCCGCGACCCCCCCAACACCCAGCCATAAACCAAGGCCGCGGGGCCGGGCCCCGCGGCCTTGGTTTATAGCCGGATCAACGCAGTGTCGCTTACTGGTTCCCGGCCCCCGGTGCGTTGGTGGAGGCGCACATCGGCACCGGCTGGCTCTTGGTTTTCGAGTCACAGACGCGCGGCACATCCTGGATCGTCACCACCAGGTGATAATTCGCACCGGGCGGCATGGCGCCGAGCGCGCCACAGACGGTCCCGCTCACGGTGGTGATGCTATTCGGGGCCAGCGTGGTCGCCGGGATATTGGTGTGGCCCAGCTCGCCGCCGCCCTGGTCCTGGAGCACGACGACGCCGTCCACCACGGCCGATTCCGCAGCCGTATTCTGCAGCGGGATGCTATAGCTCACGCAGCCCTGCGCGTTCATGCAGGACTGGAAGCTCAGGATGGCAAACTGGCAACTGTTATGTGGGTCGGGAGTCGCCGTGGCCGTCGGCGGCACGGGGGTGGCGGTCGCGGTGGGCGGCACGGGGGTGGCGGTCGGCGGCACCGGCGTCGCCGTGTGGGGGGGCGGCGGGGTGCAGGTGCGTAATGGGGTCGGGGTGCGCGGGGGCGGGGTCCAACAGGCCGGCCCGGTTGCCGGCCCGAGCGCCGCCCCGGCGACCGGGGCCGCCTCCCAGCCGCCGAGCAGGAAGACGCCGATGCCGCCCAATACCAGGGCGGCCAGGAAGAAGCGCCGGAAAGTTGATCCAGGAGTAGGTAGCAAGGTTTAGGCCTCCTCACCTGTAGGGGTGCCTGCTCAGGGTCCTCCTGGCTTGCCAGGGGCCGGGTCGCGCAGTTCCGCGCAAGAGGTTTCCCGAGCCGGCGGGTATTAAGGATCTTGGGCCAAGGTCGGAATGTTATAGGGTAGGATCATTATAGCATAGATTCGGTACGAAAGTCTACTAGTCGCGCGTTGTTTGTCAGGGCAATTGCATCTAAATTGGGCACCTTCCCGGCCAGTTTCAGGCCGGTTTCCGCACGTGGGTGCAAGACCTCCTCGCTGCGGCCGGGCGGGCCCTGGCCGGCGTGGTCGCCTGCGACGGTAAGACCCTCTGTGGCTCAGCTACCAGCCCCGGCAAAGGGGCGATCCATATGGTCAGCGCCTGGGCCGCCCATGCGCGACTGGTGCGCGGTCAAGTCAAAGTGGCCGAGAAGTCCAATGAGATTACGGCCATCCCCGCGCTGCTGGCGGTGCTTGCTGGCCGACGTGCAGATGGCGGCGCGCGCACCGCGGCGGGGGGCCGGGGCGCCCCTGCCGCGCCCCGGCCCCCCGCCGCCCCGGTCCGCGCGGGGCTAGCGCCCCGCAGCGGCGCCCGGCGCCCGGCGCAGCCGGTGGCCCGCGAGCAGGGCGAGCAAGCCCAGGGCCAGCGCCGCGCCCAGGCCGCGCCCGTCGGGGGCGCCCGTCGCGGGCATGCCCGGCCCCGCGCCGGCCGCCGCCTGCAACTTGGCCAGCGACGCCGGGGTGAGGCCCAGCGTCTGGGAGACGATCTTGCCGTTCTGCACGACGAAGTCCCCCATGCTTTCCAGCGCCGCGAAGCCGGCCTGGCGGAGAGCATCCGTCGAGAGCATCGTGAGCACGTGGACGTGATCGCCGTCGACCTGGATGCTCTCGATCACGATGTGCTGGTGCTGGCTCAGCGCCGCCAGGGTGCCCGCCCGGATCTGGTCCTTGCCGGTGGCGACCAGCGGTTGGCCGCCCGGGCCGCCGCCGTTGACCGTGAGCACGGCATTGTCGGCAAAGAGCGCCATGATGGCGTCGATATTCCCGGCATTAAACGCGGCGAGGCCGGCGAGGACCACGGCGGCCGGGTCGCTGGCCTGGGCATAGGTGCGGCCGGGCGCCGCCAGCAGCGCGAACGCGCTCACGAGAGTCAGGATGCATACCAATCGTTTCATTGCTTCCTCCATTGGGCATTTGGGTGTCGAAACAAACAGCTGGTCAGGATCCCGTGCGCCGCGGTGCCGCGATCGCTCACCTCCTTCCTGGGTGCCGGCAGCGGCGCGCCCGGCGGGGCAGTGGATGCGCTTAGACGAGGGCCGGCGGGTGCGCCGCAGGGCCGGCCGCCACCTGCTCGACGAGGGCCACGGCGTGGTGCAGGTCGGGCAGGGCGTGCATCTCGTTTTGCAAGCGCCGGATATTCTGCCGGTAGAGCGGGTTCGCGAGGACTTCGCGCGCGGCGTCGCGCACGGCGTCGGGGGTTAGCTGGGCCAGGTCGAGCACCTGGCCGAGGCCCAGGTCGCGCGTGATGGCGCCGTTGATGAACTGGTCGGCGATCAGCGGGACGAGGACCATGGGCAGGCCGGCGTCGATGGCCGCCAGCAGGCTGTTACTGCCGCCGTGCATGACCAGCAGGGCGCAATGGGGCAGCAGCAGGGTCTGCGGGATGTAGAGCGCGATATGCACGTTGGCCGGCTGGGGACCGAAATCGGCGGGGTCTTTGTCCCGGCCCAGGGTCACGATCAGGTTGACAGGCTCATCCCGCAAGCCCGCGATCAGCGTTTGCAACACGCGCGGGTAGAAGCCGGGCATCGTGTTCGCTTCGGTGCCCAGGGTGACATAGACGGTGGGCTGCGCGGGCAAGCCGGCGACCCAGGCGGGCAGGGTTTCGCTGCCCGAGCGGTCGTAGAACTCCGGGCGGATGAAGTGCGTGGTGGGCGGGTAGGCGCCGGGCACGCCGATGTCGTGGGTCGCGAACGTGGGCGGGGCATGGGTGAGCAGGAGATAGCGGTGCAGCGCCTGCAAGGTCGGGTCGGGCGCCAGGCCCCACTGTTGCCGGATGGGGTCCAAATGGGCCGCGGCGCCCTGCTTGAACAACACGCCGCCCATGAGGTTGGCCCCTGGGGTGATCTCCGCGTGGGGCACGCCGAGCACCTCGGCGGCGATGACGGCCCCGGCCTCCCCCGACTCGCGAATCAACATGTCCGGGTGCCAGGCCCGGCCGATGGCCACCAGGTCGGGCACCATCAGCCGCGTATTGACGCCCCAGAAGACCTGCGAAAAGATGACGATTTCACTCGCGGGACCGGGCGGCATCGTCTGCAGTTGGGCCATCAGGCGCTGAAACTCGGGGTCCTGATTCCGGTCGCCGCCCGCCGGGAAGAAAGTCAGCCCCGCCGCCTCCACCGCCGGCCGGAAGGCCGCGGCGCCCGCGTAGGCGACCTCATGCCCGGCCGCTTTCAGCGCCAGGGCGAGGGGCATCACGGGGTGAAAGTGGCCGGACCCGGCCGTGCTGGTAAACAAGAACCGCCGCGCCCGTTGCGCCTGTACATCTGCCGTCATGCCGTTTGCTCCTTTGCTGGGTCGCGTGATCTGGTGTCCTGAGTCGCAGTGTAGCGCGGGCGGGGAGCCGGCACAACGGTGAAATCACCTATATGCACACCTAGACCCACGCCGGGCCCCTCGCGTGACGGACCAGGTGTGTATCCAGGTGATTTTAGGGGGGCGGGGATCGCAGCTTCTTGTCAGGTTGAAGGCGCCGGGGGCAGGCGCCCTAGCCGAGGCCGTGCTCCAGGGCGAAGCGCACGGCCGCGCTGCGGGAGGGCACGTCCAGTTTGCTGAAGATGGCGCGGAGGTGCCCTTCCACGGTGCGGCGGCTGACGACCAGCCGGGCGGCGATCTCGTTGTTGGAGAGCCCGGCCGCCACCAGGCGCAGCACTTCGCGTTCCCGGCCCGTCAGGGCGGGGAGATCGGGCGCGGGGGCGGCCACCGCGGGGGACGGCTGCGCGCGCGCGGCGGGGGCCGGCTGCGTGATGGCCGCGCCCAGGGCCAGCAAGCCCGCCGGGGTGAGGGCGCGGCCGGCGGCAAAGTGCAGGGCAAAGCGGCGCGCCCCGAGCCGGGCCCCGGCCTTCGCCACGCGCGCCGTTTCCCCGGTCGCCCAGGGCGAGGGCGGCCCGCCAATGGTCTCATCCCGGGCGGCGAAGACGCCCGCGATCTGCGCGGCCCAGGCGGCGCCTTCCAGCCGGTTGGGCGCGGCGAGTGCCGTGTCGAGCAGCACGACCAGCGAGCCGACGAGACCAAACGTGTCGCCCGATTGGAGTTGTAAGCGCAGGGCTTCCGCCACCAGGGGTTTGGCCTGCTCAAAGTGGCCGCGGACCTGCTCGGCATGCGCCATGATCGCCAGGACCGTCGCGACATTTCCCGTATCGTCCACGGCCCGCCAGGTGGCCAGGCTCTCGGCCAGGGCGTCGGCGACGCCGTCCAGGCGGCCGGCCTGCACGGCGGCCACGGCGAAAAGGGTCAGGGCGGCGGCCACGGCCCGGCGGTCCCCGGTCCCGCGGGCCACCGCCAGGCTCTCGCCAGCATACTGGCGGGCCTGGTCCAGTTGCATCGCGTTAAAGCTCTGCCAGCCCTGGCCGAGCAGGGCGGCGGCGACTCCGGCCGGATCGCTCTGGCTGCGCCACAGCGCCAGGGCGTGGTCATGGAAGACCGCGGCCTCGTCATAGCGGCCGGAGGAATGGGCCAGCACGCCCAGCGCGTTGTACAGGCGGGCGCGGATCGGCGTGGGCAGCGCTTCGTGCGCGCTGCGGGCCAGAATCTGCTCCAGCCAGCGCAGGCCCTCGCTCTGGAAGATGCGCGCGTTCCAGAATTTCCACAGGGCCAGGCCCAACTGGGCCGCGTCGGCGAGCGGTCCCGTTGCCAGCGCCCCGGCCAGGGCGACGCGGAAATTGTCATGCTCCTGTTCCAGGCGGGCCAGCCACTCCGGCTGGCGGGGGCCGTTCAGGTGCGCCGCCCCTTCCTCGGCCGCCGCGAGATACCAGGCCAGGTGCCGGCGGCCCAGCGCCTCGGCTTCCCCGGCCCGCTCCAGTTGCTGGCGGGCAAACAGGCGGATGGTTTCGAGCATGTGATAGCGCCCGTCGGCGTGGTGCAGCGCAATGAGCGATTTGTTGGCCAGTTGGAGGAGGAGGTCCGCGATGTCGGGCGGGCGGAGGGCGTCCGCCGCGACCGCGGCGCCGGGGGCGGCGGGGTCCGCGCAGACCTGTTCCGCCGCCGCCAGCGACCAACTCCCGGCAAAGACGGCCAGGCGGCGCAAGAGCGCCTGTTCGGGCGCCGTCAGCAGGCTGTAACTCCAATCGAGGAGGGCCTGGAGAGTCTTCTGGCGCGGCGGGGCGCGGCGATCCCGGTTGGGTAGCAGGCGCGAGCGCGCCGCGAAGCCGGCGTCCAGGCGGGCGGCCAGGTCGCGCACATCCATGCCCGGCAGGCGCGCGGCGGCCAGTTCGAGGGCCAGCGGGATGCCGTCGACGCGGGCACAGATGGTGGCGACCGCCGCGGCATTGTCCGCGGTCAGTTGAAACTGCCGGTCCAGCGCCTACACGCGGTCGACAAAGAGGCGCACGGCCTCACTACGGAGGAGATCGGCCACCGAGGGCGGCGGCCCGAGGGCGGGCAAGGCCAGCGCGGCGACCTGCATGATGCACTCGCCGCCCAGGCCCAGGGCTTCCCGGCTGGTGGCCAGGATTGTCAGGCCGGGACAGCGGGCGAGGAGCTCGGCGGCCAGCCGGGCGCATTCGTCCAGCCGGTGCTCGCAGTTGTCGAGGACGAGGAGCCGCGGCCGGGCCGCCAGCAATGCGGCCAGGCGGTCCGCGAGCGCGAGTCCCGGCCGGTCGGGCAGGGCGAGGGCGGCGGCGATGGTTTCCGCCACCAGGCCGGGCTGCCCCAGCGCGGCCAGTTCGACCAGCCAGACGCCCCCGGCGAAGCGGCCCGTTTCCGCCAGGGCGGCCTGCAGCGCGAGGCGCGTCTTGCCCGTGCCGCCCGGCCCGGTGAGCGTGACCAGGCGCCCCTCGTGGAGCAGGCGCGCGATGGTGGCGAGTTCGTCCCGCCGCCCCACAAAGCTGGTCCACGGCACGCTCAGGTTATGGTTGGCTGGCTGTCCGCCCATGCGGTTCCCTCGCGATGCAGCCCCGTCCCTGGCCCCTGGCCCCGGCCCCGCCCCCCCGGTCGCGCCGCGCAAGTGTGCCTGTCGTTGGGGCAGATGCGCTATCTTAGCACGAAGGCGGGTGCGGAGCAAGCGCGGCCGGGGGGGCGTCTGGCCGGCCCCGGGTGGCCGGCCGCGCAGGCGGGCCACGCCTACACGAATGCCGCCCCCGCACCCCCCGCGCCGAGCGCGCGCCCCACAGAACGCCGCCGCCCTGCGGGGGCGGCAGGGCAATTGCATCTAACAGGGGCATTTTCTGGCGGTGCCCACCGTGGGAACAATCCTGGCTGGTGTACGCGGGGTTCACGGCGACAAACTGACGACCGGCCCATGCTGCCTTGTACGCCAGAAAGCCGCGAAACTCGGTCCACGCCGCGTCCAGAATGCTCTTGGCCAGACAATGGTTCCGCACCATCTGCTCGACCGCCAGGTCCTCGACCGCTGCCATATTGCGGATAGGTGATGGAATTGTACCGACCGCGACCGCGAAAACGCGGGTAGCCGGGGTCTTCCCCCGCTTTCACGCGGCGGAAAAACGCCTTGAACGCCAGATCGACCCGTTCCGACACGTTCTGCAAAACCTGGCTATGCACCGCAGCCAGCGTGGGGCGATCCCCCTTGAGGATGGGCAGGTACGCCTTCTGATCATAATACCCGACGGAGATCCCAAACTCGTCCCAGTAGACTTGCCGCTGTTCGAGCAACGGGTTGTAGGTCCAGCGGCATTCCTCCAGCGCCTGGGCCAGCTTGGTGGCCTGCGCTTTGGTGGGGTAGATCGGATAGAGAAATGCCTTACGCATGGGGCGCGTTTAGACGTCTTTCTGGCGCGCGATAGGCTGCTTGATGATCGCCAGCGGCGCGCCGCCGACCGTACTGACAAAGCTCGGCCATCCGTTCGGTGCAGACTGCGGCAATGATGGCCTTCAGCCGGGTATCCACCCCCGCCACCAGCACTTTGCGCCGGTAGGGGGGACACCACACCACAGGATACTTGCAGGAGTAGGTGACGTTGTGGTTGGACTTGAATTCCCTCAGGAAGACATTATATCACGGGGAGCCATCTATTGCAATAGGGGCGGATACAGACCTGGATTCGGGCTTCAAAGGACTTCCAACCAACCTCCTGACGAGGGCCGCCGTATCCCCATGTCTAAAGCCAGGGGGATTGGCGGCTTTGGAATCCGCTAAAATCCCCAACCCAAAATCGCGGGGGGGACGTGCGCGCGCAGGAAGGCGAACACGGGCGGGATGACCGCCGCCTCGTGCGTGAGGGGACAGGCGTGCCCGCCGCCCGGGATGGGGAGGAAGCGCGCGCCGGGCACCGTGGCGGCCAGCCACTCCGCGTGCGCCAGCGGGACCACCGTATCCGCCGTGCCATGCACGACCAGGGTGGGCAGGGCCAGCTGCGCGACCGGGTAGCGCGGCAGGTGCGGGAAGCCGCGCAGGTCGGCCGCGCACCCCGCCCGCCGCAGGCTGATCGGCAGGGGGTAGAAGAGACTGCGCACCCGCTCGCGCGCGGCGGCGGGCAGGCGATCGACGGTCGCCGGGTCCAGGCCGTTGCGCACCAGCTGCTGCCGCAGGGTCAGCCCGCGCAGCAGCCAGAGACCCCAGTCCTGGCCGGCCAGCGCCGCGATCAGCCGGCCGCGGGCCGTCGTCCGCACCGCCAGCGGCCCGGTCACGGCGGCGATAGTCACGAGCGCCCAGCAGCGATCGGGGTAGCGCAGCGCAAATTCGAGGACTGCCGGCCCGCCCGCCGAGATGGCGAGAATCGCCACTGTGGGGATCTGCAGGGCGTCGAGCAAGGCGACCAGGGCGGCGGCCTGCGCCGCCGGGCTGGGGTCGGCGGGGAGCGGGGTGCGCAGATAGCCGAAGCGGGAGACGGCGATGATCTCCAGCGGATAGGTCGCCGCCAGCTGCGCGGCCAGCAAGCCCTGGTCGTAGCCGCCGCCATAGCCATGCACGACCAGCACCGGCGGCCCCTGGCCCACGCGGGCGTACTCGACGGGGCCCATGCGGGTGGCCACTACCTGGCTGCCGGCCGCCAGGCGCTGGCGCACCCCGGCCAGCTCCTGCCGGTAGTGCCGGCCCAGCGCCGCCCCCACTACTCCCCCGGCCACCGCGCATCCGGCCGCCAGCCAACGTCCCTGCATCGCTTCGCTCCTCTCGCTCCGGGG
>Ga0070730_10003389_pt1 | contig 14324 bp, 14 predicted proteins | sample Coa_R1_3_FD_66447 | JGI IMG/M metagenome (GOLD analysis project Ga0070730, IMG submission 66447) | Surface soil microbial communities from Centralia Pennsylvania, which are recovering from an underground coalmine fire - Coalmine... | ecosystem: Environmental > Terrestrial > Soil > Unclassified ...
CCAGCAGCGCGCCGTCGCGGCACATTTGCTCAAACGCGGCGACGCTCTTGAAATGGTAGTCGACGCCGTCGACCTCCGCCGGGCGCCGCGGCCGCGTCGTGGCGGTGACCGCGTAATGGAAATTATAGTCGAGCTCCCGTAGGCGCGCCAGGGTCACGTCTTTGCCGACGCCGGAGGGCCCGGAAATGACGACCAGCAGCGGGGGCGCCGAGCGGGAGACATAATGGCGCATCTCCGGGACGTCGGCATCCCGCGGCACGACGCCAGGCCCGACGCCAGGGGGCGGGCCCTGCAGCGCCGAAACTTCGATTGCCGTCTCGCCCATGCGTGCCATCCTGCAATGCGCGGCGCCCCGGCGGGCCGCGCGGCGAATCCGCGTCTATGCGCACAGTATAGCGAAAACTTTCGCGCTTGGCAAGCAGCAACCTCCCGCGCTATACTGCAGCGGGATGCGCGATCCCGGGATCGGCGATCGCCGGGTCCCGATCAGAGGAGAGGGGATCGGGGTATGTTCTTTGATGCGCTGACGATTGCCGCGGCCCGCGACGAGCTCCGGGCCAGCCTGCTGCCCGGCCGCGTCCAGCAGGTGCGCGCGGTCGGGCCGCTGGCGATCAGCCTGGAGATCTATGGCGCGCACCGCCGCCGCTATCTCCTGCTCTCCGCCCATGCCGAATATGCGCGCGCCCACCTGCTGGCCGCGGCCCCGACCCGTGATCCGGCGATCCACTCGCCGCTCTTGCTCCTGCTGCGCAAATATCTGCGCGGCGCCATCCTGCAAACGATCGAGCAGCCGCAGTTCGAGCGCGTGCTCGACCTGGGTTTCACCAAGGTCTTGCCGGTGCAGAAACATGGCCCGCCCACGCTCGACGAGCTCGAAGCCGAGGACGAAGGGGAGGACGACCTGCCGCTCGACGATCGCCGCGCCGAGATCCCCCCGGGCTTTGCCCTCTACGAAACGCACCTCGTGGCCGAGATCATGGGCCGCCACAGCAATCTGGTGCTGGTCGGCGCCGACGGGCTGGTCCTCGACGCCGTCAAGCACATCCCGGCCAGCATTAACCGCTATCGCACGACCCTGCCCCACCAGCCCTATGTGCCGCCCCCGCCCCAGCGCAAGCTCGACTTCCTGGGCCTGGGCGAGCGCTCGTTCGCCGGCGAGCTAGGGGAACTCGATCCCCAGGCGTTCCTCTGGCAGACTCTGGTCGCCCGCTTTCGCGCGGTGAGCCCCCTCCTCGCCCGGGAGGCGGTCTACCGCGCCACGGGGAGCGCCGATACCCGCGTCGCGGCGGCCGAGGTCCCCCCGCTCTACGCGGCGCTCACCGCGATCCTGGGGCTGGCCCGCAGCGCCGCCTGGCAGCCGTCGCTGGCCTGGGAGCCGGGGGCCGAGCGCGTCGCCCTGGCCTTTGCCCCCTACCCGCTGCAGCATTTGGCCGCGGGCGGGGCGGTCCTGGAGGCGGCCGCGTCGATCTCGGCCGCCGCCGACGCCTTCTACACGGCCGTCGAAGCCGTCGGCGGGCACACGCAGCTCAAAACCGCCGTCCGCGCCGAGTTGGGCGCGCTGCGCCACCGGCTGGAGCGGCGCCGTAGCGCGCTGCAGGCCGAGCTCGACCGCGCGGTCGGCTTCGAGCAGGAGCGGCACAAAGGCGAATTGATCCTGGCTTATATGTACGGCCTGGCCCCGGGCCAGACCCGGCTGGAGATCCCGGAGGAAAACCTGGTGATCCTGCTCGACCCCCGGCGCACGCCGCTGGAGCAGGCCCAGGCCATGTTCCGCGAATACCAACGCGCCCGGGCCGCCGTCGAAGGGGTACCCGCCCGGCTGGCCGCCGTCGAGCTCGGCCTGCGCTACCTCGACGAGCTGGCCACCCACCTCGACCTGGCCGAAGACCACGATACGATCCAGCTGTTGCGCGGCGAGCTGGCGGCCCTGCCGGACGAGATCGGCACGCACGTGGCGGCCCCCGCCGCACCGCCCCCGGCCCGGCGCCCGCCCGCGCGGCCCCACGGCGCGCGACGCAAGCCGGCGCCGGCGACCCCCGCGGCCCCGCGCGAATCGCGGCTGGCCACCACGCCGGCCAAAGTGGTCTCCCAGGACGGATTCACCCTCTTCTACGGCCGCAGCGCCCGCCAGAACGACGCGCTCACCTTCGGCCTGGCCCGGCCCGACGACCTCTGGCTCCATGCCCGTAACGTGCCGGGCGCCCATGTGCTGATCCGCACCGACCAACGGCCGGTGCCCGAGAGCACCCTCGCCGAAGCCGCCCGCCTGGCCGCCCGCCACAGCCAGGCGCGCGACGACACCGCCGTCGACGTCATCCTGACCGAAAAGCGCCACGTCCGCCGGGTGGCCGGCGCCCCCCCGGGGCTGGTCACGGTGAGTCACGAGCGCGTCCTGCGCGTCCGCCCCCAGCCCGCCGAGCCGGACGCGCCCGGCGGCTGAAGGCGCGGCCATCCGCCGTTAATTGTTCACCGCCCGGTGGATCGCCTCGAGCGTCTGGCGGCTGGCCGCGGTTAGCGGGTGGTCCTCGCCGAGCGCCAGGCGGCGGATGTCCAGGGCGCGGCGCGCGAGCGGCATGGCGGTGGCGTAATTGCCGGCCGCCCGGTGGAGCTCGGCCAGGTTATGCAAGCAGGCGGCGTACAGCGGGTGCGCCTCTCCCACCGCCGTGCCCCAGATCGCCCGCGCCTGTTCGTAGAACGGCTCGGCGGCGGCGTAATTCCCCTGCATATGCTGGATCTCACCCAGGGTGATCAGGCTGACGGCCACCTGCGGGTGGTCGGCGCCGAAGGTCTGGCGGGCGGCCTCCAGCGCCTGGCGCGCCAGCGGCTCGGCCTCCGCGTAACGTGCCATCTCCCGGTAGAGGATCGCCAGGTTATTCAGGCTGATAATATAGTCAGCGTGCGCGGGGCCCCCGGCTTTGCGGGTGATCGCCAGTGCCTGGCACAGGATCGGCTCGGCGGCGGCGTAGTTCGCCTGGGCCTTGTAGACGCCGGCCAGGTTGTCCAGGGCAATCGCGTAATGCGGGTGTTCTTCCCCCACGGTGCGGCGCCACACATCCGCCGCCTGGCCCAGCAACGCCTCAGCCTCGGCAAAGCGGCCCATCTTGCGGTAAAGCTCGCCCAGGTTGTTCAGGCTGCCGGCATAGTCTTCGTGGCCCTCGCCGACCGTCGCGCGGCGGATCGCCAGCGCCTCGCGGTAGATCGGCTCGGCGGCGCGATAGTCGCCCGCTTCGTCGTAGGCCACGGCCAGTTCGGTCACCATGCGGGCATACACCGGTTCGTGCTCGCCCAGCGCCGTGCGGGCCAGGGTACGTATCTGCTCGCCCACGGGGGCGGCCTCGGCATAGCGGCACTGATCGAAGAGCTGCCGGAACTGCCCGACCAGGGCCAGCAGGGCGGCCCGGTCCCCATTCCCGCGGCGCACGACGGGCGGGCGCTCGGCGCCCGCGGTGGCGCTGAACAGCGCTTGCCAGAGGTCCGTGGCCGTGGGGTCCGCGCCGGGCAAGCCAGGCAGCGGTTGGGTGATGTCCAACTGCGCGGCACGCACCTGGACGGCGTGGGCCACGACGGCCGGGTCTGTGCCGCCCACACCAGCCTTGGCCATCGCTTGGACCAGCGTGTGGAACACCGGATCATCGGACCGGATACGCAAGGCGCGGCTGACGCAATTCAGCGCCAGGTCGGTATCTTCCAGGATGCCGGAGATGCTAACCAAGGCCTCGAAATAGTTCGGGTTGAGGCCGAGCGCGATACCGAAGGACTCGCGCGCCCGTTGCAGGTCGCCCAGCTTCTTGGCGACCACGCCCAGGTTGCAGAACGCCTGCAGCGCGCCCAGGCCCGGCCCACCCGCAGCGGTGCGGCCGGCGACGATCTCCTGCACGTAGCAATGGATGGCCTGGTCCCAGTCCTCCTGCAAGCGGTAGCGCATGCCGATCTCGGTGTACAGCCCGGTGACGTAGCCGTGCTCGGCAAGCTGTTTCTGCAGCCCTTCGAGCGCCAGCGTGTGCATCTGGGCTGGGATCGGGCCGCGACCGGAGCGCGCCGACACGCTCACGCCCAGCCCGCCACTCCAATCGAGCACGTAGGGCGCATAGCTCCAGTGGAGTGGCTCGCTACGCCCGACAGTCTTCCGGAAGAAGCCTTTTTCCTCTTGCAGCACGATGCTCAGCCGCCGGGACGCGGTATTGGCCGCCGCCAAGGCGCCAATCTGCGCGTCGGGCACCACCAGGCGGTCCTGATAGTTGCCGGGCATGGCGTCATCCAGCGAAAACTCGATCCAGAGCCGGCTCTCGCGGGGCAGGTGGACGCCGGGTGGCAGCGGGAACTGGTGGATGAGCGCGCTGTTGAACGGCAACAGCGCCGGCGGGAACAGGCGCAATACCTTGATCGCGCGGTCGAAATCGCGCGTGCGCAGGGTAAACACCGGCTGAGGCGCCCCGCCCTCCGTCACCAACTCCACCCCGCTGCTCGTGATCAGGCTCATTGTCCGCCCTCCCCAGCCGCTAAGGTCCAAGGTACCGCACCGCCCAGTATAGCAAAACCTGGCGCGGAACAATCATAGTGATCAGCCTTAGAAGCGGGTGCCGGCGCCCCCTCCTCCTTGGCCACCGGTGTGCATGAAGAGTTCATCCGCCGCCCGGCTTCGGCTCAGGCCAGCTTGGCGAACAGCACACCCAGTTCATAGAGGACATAGATCGGCAGGGCCACGATCGTCTGGTTGACCGGGTCGGGGGTGGGAGTGATGACGGCGGCGATCACGAAGGCCAGGACGATGACATAGCGCCGGAAGCCGCTCATGCGCTTGACGCTGACGACGCCGAGTTTGGCCAGCAGGAACATGACCGGGGGGAGTTCAAAGGTCAGGCCCACGGCCAGGACGAAGGTGGTCACGAAGCCAATGAATTCGCTGATCGTCGGCCGCTGCTCGATCTTCGTCGTATCGCCGAAATTAAAGAGGAAGTTCAATGCGCTGGGCAGCACCAGGAAATAGCAAAACAGGGCGCCGGCGAGGAAAAAGACCGTGACCAGGGGCAGGCTGAGCAGCAGCCAGCGGCGCTCCCGCGCGCTGAGGCCGGGCGCCAGGAAGCGGAACAGCTGGTAGATGATCACGGGCATGGCCAGGATGATGCCGCAGGTCAGGGCCACTTTGAAGTACGCGGTAAAGGTCTCGGCGGGGTGCGTCGCCTGCATATGGACCCCGGCCGGCAGCAGGTTGATGAAAATCTGGAAGAGCTGGTTGATGAAAAAGAAGCTGAGCGCGGTGGTCAGTGCCACGCCCAGCACGGCGCGGATGAGGCGATCCCGCAGCTCGCGGAGGTGCTCCACCAGCGCCATATGCTGCTCGGGGTCGGGCGCCCGGCGCGGGCGGCGGACTAAGGGTCGTCGATTCATGCAAAGAAAGGGGGCATGACCGGCCGGTGCCGGTCACGCGCCCCTGCGCTTTCCGGCTAGCTCGCGGCGCCCTGATTGAGATAGGTCTTGATATAGCCGTCGATCCGATCGACGGCTTCCCCGACCGTGTTGATGTTGGCATCCTCGTCGGCGATCTTCAATCCGCCGAACGGCTCGAAGGTGTCTTCGATGCTCATCAGCAACTCCACCATATCCAGCGAGTCCGCGCCGAGATCGGAGAAGGTCGCCGCTGTATTGACCTTGGCCGCGTCCACCTTCAGCAGGTCGACCACCATATTGGTCAGCAAGACCTCGATCAGACTCTTCGTGTCCTTGCCCTGCAGCTCGCTCGCCTGCACATCATATTTCTGCGTCGCGATGCCCCGCAGCACCGCGTCCACGAGCTGGTCATCGCTCATCGCTTGCGCTTCCGTAGCGTCCACGCCGTAATCACGGGCGGCCACCTCGCGCAAATGCTCAGTCACCTGGCTCATACCCTTTCACCTCCTTTCGCCCCCGGCCCAACCTGACACAGATGGACCTCAGTCGTTCCGTTTCCGCCGCCCGGCCTGCTGGGCCCGCCGCTGCTCCACCTGGACCGCGACCGTGCCCAGCACGCCATTGATGAACCGGCTGGAGCTGTCGCTCCCGAACCGCTTGCCCAGCTCGACGGCCTCGTTGATCGCGGCCTTGAGGGGCACATCGGTATCGAACAGTAATTCCTGGATCGCCAGGCGGAGCACGTTTTTGTCGACCTTGGCCATCTGGTCCATAGGCCAGCTGGGCGCGGCCGACGCAATGATCGCGTCCAACTCGGCGACGTGGCCGTCCACGCCGAGGACCAGGCTCTGCGCGAATGCCGCGCCCTCGCCGCTCAGCCCATTTTCGGCCAGGTGGCGGGCCAGGACCGCGGCCGCCTGGTGGCCGCTGCTGTCGACCTCAAACAGCGTTTGCAGGGCCAGCACCCGGGCTAATCTGCGCATGCTCGTCGCCATAGGGCCTATCCCGGCCGGCTCAGCCGGCCCCTCCCGGTTCGCCCGGGGCCGGCAGCGGGATGCGCGGCCCGGGCGAACCGGGGTCGGGCGCCCCGGACGGCTTGCCGATCGCCGCGTCCACCAGGTCGTCCATGTGCCGCGGCAGAAAGCCGGTATCGAGTTCGGCCTGCACGAAGGCGCGATGGGATAAAATCTGCTGCTGGAAGGCGACCGTGGTCACCGGGCCGGTGATAATGCACTCTCCTAAGGCGCGCCGCATACGGGCAATCGCTTCGGTCCGGTCTTCGCCCCAGACCATGATTTTAGCCACCAGGGAATCATAGCTGGTGGGCACGCTATACCCCGAGTAGACATGCGAGTCCACGCGCACGCCAATGCCCCCCGGGGGCAGGAACAAATTAATCATGCCGGCCTGGGGCAGAAACCCCTTGGCCGGGTCTTCGGCGTTAATTCGGCACTCGATGGCATGCCCCGCTATTCTAATCTCTTTCTGTTGCAGCGTCAAGTGTGCCCCGGCCGCGATGCGGATCTGCCACTTGACCAGGTCGACCCCGGTCACCATCTCGGTCACGCCGTGCTCCACCTGGATGCGGGTGTTCATCTCCATGAAATAGAATGCACCCTCACGGTCGACCAGGAATTCGAGCGTGCCGGCGTTGGAGTAGCCCAGGTGTTTGCAGCCTTTGACCGCCGCCGTGCCGAGGGCTTTGAGCACCGCCTCGCTCAGGCCGGGGGCGGGAGCCTCTTCGAGCACTTTCTGGTGCCGGCGCTGCAACGAGCAGTCCCGGGTGCCCAGGTGGATGATATGCCCGTAGTTGTCCCCCAGCACCTGGACCTCCACATGCCGGGGCGCGATCAGGTATTTCTCCAGGTAGAGATCGGCGTTATTGAAAGCGTTGCGCGCCTCGTTGCTGGCCACCGCGTAGGTATCGGCGATCTCCGCCTCGCTCTCGACGACGCGCATGCCCCGGCCGCCGCCGCCGCCCACCGCTTTGAGCAAGACCGGGTAGCCGATCGCCGCCGCGCGCTCCCGGGCGTCGCTTTCGTTGAGCAGGGCCGCAGAGCCCGGCAGCACGGGCAGCCCGGCCTCCTTCATCGTCTGGCGGGCCAGCGCCTTATCGGCCATGCGCTCGATCACGCTGGGCGCCGGCCCGATGAAGGTCACCCCCAGCTGGGCACAGATCTCGCCGATATACGGATTTTCGGAGAGGAAGCCGTAGCCCGGGTGGATGGCGTCACAGCCGCTAATCAGCGCCGCGCTCATGATCGCCGGGATGTGCAGGTAGCTCTTGCCCGGCGCGGATGGCCCGATGCAGACGGCCTCGTCGGCGGCGCGCACCGCCAGGGTGTCGCGATCGCCTTCGGAGAAGGCCACGACGGAGGGGATGCCGAGCTCCCGGCACGCCCGGACCACGCGCAAGGCGATCTCGCCGCGGTTGGCGATCAGGATCTTTTTGAACATCAGCGGCCCGGCGGATCGCGGCGCAACTGGTCGACCACGGTATCCACTTTGTGCTGCATCGAGGTGGCTTTGTCCCGCCGCTCGTCGATCTTCAGCGTGGTCCCGACCCGCAGCGCGCCCGCCTGAAAAATGGCCTCGTTCATTGCTTCGACCGCGGCCAGGATCGCGGCCCGCTCGCCTTCCAGCACGGTGCCCATCGGGTTCAGCTGGTAGGTCACATCGGGGCGCGTCGGCAGCACGGCCAGGGCAGCGGCCACATAGCGGCTGAGACTCGGTGTGCCGGTGCCCAGCGGCGAGAACGTTACTTCGGCGATTACTTTCAAAGGTACGTCTCCGATTGCTCGATCGTGGCGCTGGGCACAATGCGCTTGATCAGGCCGCCCAGGACCTTGCCGGCGCCGATCTCCCAGAAGGTGGTCACGCCCACCTCGGCCATGGCGGCGATCGACTCGACCCAGCGCACCGGCGCGGTGAGCTGCGCGACCAGCAGGCGCCGGATCTCGTCCGGGTCGCGCGTCGGCTGGGCGGTGACATTGGCCACCAGCGGTACCTCTGGCGGCCGCAGGTCGACCGCCGCCAGTAACGCCCGCATGGTGGCAGCGGCGGGCTGCATCAGGCGCGAATGCGAGGCGATGCTGACGGCCAGCGGCAGCACGCGCCGCGCGCCGCGTTCTTTGATCAGCATGCCGGCGCGCTCCACCCCGCTGCGGCTGCCGCTGATCACGGTCTGACCTGGGGCATTGAAATTGGCCAGGTCGACGTCACACGCGGCACAGACCTCGGCCAGCGCCGCGTCGTCGGCGCCCAGGACCGCAGCCATACTGCTCCCGTCCGGGCTCAGGTCGCCGGCGGCCTGCATCGCCGCGCCGCGGGCGCGAACCAGGCGCACGGCGGCGGGCAGGGAGAGGGCGCCGGCCGCCAGGAGGGCACTGTACTCGCCGAGGCTGTGGCCAGCGACAAAGCGCGGCGCCGGCACCGGCACCCCGCGCGCGCGCAGGGCCACCAGGTGGGCCAGGCTGGTCACGACGAGGGCGGGCTGGGCATTGATCGTCTGGTTCAACTCGGATTCCGGGCCGTCGAAACAGAGGCGCGACAGGGCAAAGCCGAGCGCGGTGTCCGCTTCCTCGTAGAGCTGGCGCACGGCCGGCAGGTCCGCGTAGAGCGTACGGCCCATCCCTACCACCTGCGAGCCCTGGCCCGGGAAGACCCAGGCCGCCGGGGCCGCGGCGGGCGTGGTCATGCGTCCCACCCCCAGCGCACCACGGTGGCGCCACTGGTCAAGCCGGAGCCAAAGCCGACGAACAGGAGGTTGTCGCCGGGCCGCACCCGCCCGGCGGCGACCGCCTCGCAGAGCGCGATCGGGATCGAGGCCGCCGAGGTATTGCCCATTTTGTCGATGTTGACGAAGAACTTCTCCATCGCGTAGTCCAGACGCTTGGCCACCGCCTCGATAATGCGGATGTTGGCCTGGTGCGGGATCACGAGATGGATGTCCTCGCGGGTCAGCCCGGCTTGGCGGACCGCCGTCGTGGCGTCGTCGCTCATCGTGCGCACGGCATACTGATAGACCTCGCCGCCGCTCATGTGGATATAGAAGTCTTCCTCGGCCAGGGTCTTGCGGGTGCCCGGGGCCGCGCTGCCGCCGGCGGGGACCTTGATCAGGTGGGCGCCGGAGCCCTGCGCGTTCAGCACAAAGGAGAGCACGCCCGCCGGGCTGTCGTTGGCCCGCAAGACGGCCGCGCCTGCGCCGTCGCCAAAGAGCACGCAGGTGGTGCGGTCCTTGAAGTTGAGGAAGCGGCTGAGCGCCTCGGCGCCAATGACCAGCACGTTCTGGTAGCTGCCGGTCTGGATAAATTGGCTGCCGGTGACTAGGCCGTACATAAAGCCCGAGCAGACCGCGCCCAGGTCAAACGCGGCGGCGCGGGTGGCGCCCAGCGCATCCTGGACCAGGCAGGCGGTGGAGGGTAACAGGTAATCGGGAGTACAGGTGGCGACAATAATCAGGTCGAGCTGGCTGGCTGCGAGATCGGCCTGGGCCAGGGCCTGGCGGCCGGCCCGCGTGGCCAGCGTGGCACAGGTCTCGTCGTCGGCGAGGATATGCCGTTGGCCGATACCGGTGCGCGATCGAATCCAGTCATCCGAGGTGTCGACAAAGGTGGCCATTTCGGCGTTGGTCAGCACACGCTCCGGCGTGTACATCCCCCACCCACGAATCGCGGCGTACTTCTGCACAGTCATGCTCCTGCACGATGTGGCCCGCTGGGGGCGGACTAGCCCATAAACCAACCGGCGGCGACCGCGGGCCCAGGCCCGGGGCCCGGGCCCTGCGCCGCGGCGCGGGGCGCGTTATTCTTCGTCTTTGGCCTGTTTGATCTCATAGACCTGCCAGGTCTTGTACATACCGCACGACGGGCAGACATAGTGCGAGCGGTGCAGGTTATGGCAATTCGGGCATTCGACGATATGGATCGGCCGCAAGGCCTGGGCCGCGCGGCGCTTCTGCTGATGCGAGCGCGAGATACGTTGTTTAGGGAGGGCTCCCATGGTCGGTTCAAACTCCTTTGCTAATACGTGGTGAGTGCGACGGCGGTCGCGGAGCTACGGGGGGGCCGGGCCCTCGCCGAGATCGGCGTCGGCCAGCAGGCGCCCCAGCACCGCGAGCCGGGGATCGAGCTCCTCGGTGGGGCAATCGCACGCCGTCAGATTCAGATTGGCCCCACAGTGGGGACAGAGGCCCCGGCATGCCTCGCTGTGGAGCGGCCGCATCGGCAAGCTCACCAGCAGGGCCTGGCGGACCGGCTCTGTCAGATCCAGGATATGGTTATGGTCGATCGGGAACAGCTCGTCGTCGTCGCCGGCCGGCACAAGCGCCGTCCCGCTGACGACGTCGACGGTCTGCTGGAACAGCTCGTCCAGGGGCGCGACGATCGTGCTGGTGAACGGCTCCAGGCAACGGCCACACTCCAGCGTGACCTGGGCCTGAACCTGCCCCACGGCCCGCACCTGCCCGCGCAGCCGCGTCAGGGTGATCGTGCCGTGCACCCCGCGGGCGACCACCGCGTCCGCATCCCCCTCCAGGGGGACGCTGAGCGGCAGTGCGGGCATGCCAAACTCATAACTGCGCTTGGCGCCGACCAGCTCTTTCATCAAGCCGGAGACATTAAATTCCATATCCATAGGACCGTGATTCTCCTGGCGCGCACCTGGCGCGAGATAACCTCTGTATTATAGGGAACGCCCCCCTGCATGTCAAGCGTCAAAATCGAGCCGGGGCCCCGCCCCCGCGAAACCGTTCGCGAGGGCGCGCCGTACATAAGAAGGAGCCCGCGCTACCGCGATATGTTGGGCGGCTGCCGGCGGACTGCTGACCAATGATCAGCCAACTCAACACTCAACACTCAACACTTAACACTCAAAACTCAAAACTCAACACTTAACACTCTTATGGACCGACAATCACAGATCGATAATTTGCTGGAGCTGTACCAGAATCCGGAGCACCGGGGCGCCCTGGCGGATGCCGATATCTCCGTCGAGGGGGGCAATCCGGGGTGTGGGGATATCATCACCTACCACCTGAAGGTGAGCCCGGACGGGCACGTCGCGGCGCTGCGCTTCGAGGGCCAGGGCTGTACCATCAGCCAGGCCGCCGCCGAGTTGGTCGCGGAACGGGCCGAGGGGGCCGCGCTGAGCACGATCGAGGGGCTGACGCACGATGAGATCGTCGACCTGCTGGGCCGCGAGGTGGTGATGAGCCGGCCCCGCTGCGCCACCCTGGCGCTCGGCACGCTCAAAGACGCGGTGCGCGCCTATCGCCAGCAGCAGCGGGATCGCTGCCCCGAGTAGCCCCGGGGGGCTACCGGCGCAGGCCAGACCATGGACCAGACCCTCACCGCGGAGCTTGCCGGGGCCGTCGCCCAGTACGGCGATACGCTGCTCTTTCTCGGCTTCGACCTGGGCGACGGCCAGATCCAGATCACCGTCTATCCCGGCTACCGCTTCCCCGCCGACGACCGCGTGCATGGCCATATCGGCATCTTCGACGTGCCGCTGGGCACCCCCTGGCCGGAGATTTTACGGACGGTGGATGCCGTCGAGGTGGAAGCGCAGGCCAACTACCAGCGCTGCGTGCAGCTGCGCATGGGCGGGGGCCGGGGGCGGGCGGCGGCCCGTGGCGATAGCGACAACGGCGCCGACCACGTCGCGGACGCCTTTCGCGAGAGCTGGGCCGGGTTTGCGCTGCGGCTGGCCCGGGAAGGCCGGCTCACGCGCCGCGATGTAGAATTCACGGGCGATCCGCGGCGGGCCTTCCTCGCCCGCTGGCACAACCGCACCTATACGGTCCGGGTCTACGATAGCGGATCGCTGCTCGTCGTGCCGGGGGACCGCACCGCCGAGATCCCCTGATCTCAGCCGCCCGCCGGCGCCGGCGTCCGACCCGCCTGGCACGCGGCGCATTCACAGTTGGCCCGCAGATACTCGTAGGTGTAAATCCCCGTGCGGTGCCCGTCGTCCCAGATCGGCATCAGGCCGTAGCGCCCCACCGGCTGCACATCGGCCAGCGCGGTTTGCGCGGCGGTGAGCGCGTGGGTGTGCGTGAGCTTGCCCGGCGCCCCCCACTCGCCCTTGCACTCCGCACAGGGGCAGAGCCAGCGCAGGTGCGCCAGCGCGTGCGCGCTCGTGTGGCGATCGCTCCAGGCGATAAATAGCGTCTGGGTCGTGTCGTCGACTTCCAGCCCCACCGGCTCGATAAACTCCATGCCTGATCTCCGTCTTGCCTAACACCCTTGCCTAACACCGTTGCCTGATGTCCGCCGCCCGAAAAGGGCGGGCTGCTACCATCTTACGGGTTTCGCCGCCCCGTGTCCAGGGGCCGGTCGGGCGGCCGCCCGGGACGGCGGGGGCGGGTCGCTACACGTTGTTCCCTCGCTGCGCCGGCCACTTAGGCTGATAGGCGTGGGGCGAGGCATGCCGTGCCCTGGTGGGGCGCGGATCTGCGGGTCAGCAGCGGCTCTCGCGCCGGATTGCCTGGCGACAGGGATAACCGCGCCCCACCGCGGGCGAGGCATGCCTCGCCCCTACGGCGGATGACCGCGCCCCACCGCGGCGCGGCCGATCGCATGGACGCGCCCGCATCCCGCGCCACGCATACACAACGACTCCCAGGCCGGCCCAGACCTGGGAGTCGTTGCGCTTCAGGAAGGAGTTCTCATGCGTCGCTCGTATCGCTCATGATTATTATCGCTCTCGCACCTCAAGATTTCCGCAGAACGCCCGCAGAATCCGCTAAGAGTGCCCCGCCCCGCGCCGGGGAGAGATGCCCTACGCAAAACGGCGGGGGGGCCGAAGCTCCCCCGCCGCCAGTGGCCCGTCGCCGGGTCCGTTGCTTTAGTAGTTCGAGGGCGTGCCGTAGCTCGCGTCGGGCGTGGTGTCTTCGGCGGTCTCTTCCGCGCCTTCACCGGCGGCGCCGCCCGCCGCGCCGCCGATCGCCGCGCCCGCGACCGTGCCGACTGGGCCGGCCACCGAGCCGATCACCGCGCCGGTCGCCGCGCCCGCGGCGCCGCCGACTTCCGAGCCGGTCGGGTGGATGCCCGGCTTGGTGGCTTCGTGGCCCGCGCCCGCACCGGCTGCGCCGCCGATGGCCGCGCCCGCGGCCGCGCCGATCGGGCCGCCGACCACGCCGCCGATCAGCCCACCGGCCACCGCGCCGCCGGCCCCGCCGACGGCCTCCGGCGCCACACTGGAGCCTGCCGGCCGCGGGGTGCTGTAGTCTGTGCTTGTCGTCGTGGTGCTCGTGCCGAAGCTCTGCGTAGCGTACGGATCATTGGTCGTCGTGGTCGTCGACGTATACGCGTCGCTATAGCCCGGCGTGCCGGTGGTCGCGTCTTGCGTGTGCTCGCCGGCCGCGCCACCCGCCGCGCCGCCGATCGCCGCACCGGCCACCGCGCCGATCGGGCCGCCGACGACGGCGCCGAGGGCGCCGCCGGCCACCGCGCCGCCCGCGCCGCCGACTTCCGAGCCGGCCGGGTGCGTCCCCGGCTTGCTGGCTTCGTGGCCCGCACCCGCGCCGGCCGCGCCGCCGATGGCCGCGCCGGCGACCGCGCCGATCGGGCCGCCGACGGCCGCGCCGATCAGCCCGCCGGCCACCGCGCCGCCGGCCCCGCCGACGGCCTCCGGCGCCGCACTGCCGCTGGCGCCGTAGCGCTCAGTGGTCGTCGTTGTCGTCGTATCGCTGGGGTAGGCCGGCGTGGCCGGTGCGCCGGCCATGTACCCCGTGCCACTGGTATAGCCCGGAGTCGTTGTGGTTGTCGTGGTGGAGGTCACGCCCGTGTTATACGGATCGGCGGCTTCCGAGGTGCCTTCGCCAATGGCGCCGCCTGCGGCCGCGCCCGCGATCGCGCCGACGGCAGTGCCGACCGGCCCGCCGATCGAGCCGATCGCCGCGCCGGTCAGGGCGCCGGCCGCGCCGCCGATTTCCG
>Ga0070730_10003391_pt1 | contig 14319 bp, 11 predicted proteins | sample Coa_R1_3_FD_66447 | JGI IMG/M metagenome (GOLD analysis project Ga0070730, IMG submission 66447) | Surface soil microbial communities from Centralia Pennsylvania, which are recovering from an underground coalmine fire - Coalmine... | ecosystem: Environmental > Terrestrial > Soil > Unclassified ...
CCGCTTCCAGTTGAGGAGGCCCTCTCCACCATCCGCCAGTTCAGCGCCTCCACCGTCCTTACAGCGCGCATCGCTCTGGCTATCTGGCACAGGCGGCGCTACGAGCAGCACCTGGCGAAAAACGGGGCTGCCGCCTTGCGCCTGGATGAGATCCTCGCCATGCGAGGATTCAAAAAACGGAGTATGCCGGCCTATCCTGAGAGCGGCTCTCCGAGCCGCTACACCATCGGCTACCGGCCGGAAGATAAACAGGCCATCCTGCTCGACCTGAGCCTGCTGCAGCGTTGCTATGTGCGCGGAGAATGCACGGTGATGGTGGCCGGGAAGTGGCAGCAGTTCTCCGTTGACGATGCCTACCTCCGCTATTCGGCCGTCTATCGCAAGACCGGGCGCGGTCGGGAGATCTCAGGATTGTTCGTCAGCGCGGGCGACTGGATCAACGTCTACGAAGACCAGGGGGCTCTCTTCCTCGCCGCAGTCGAGCAGAAGGTCTTCCAGCTCAACCCGCACGACGAGCAGCATGAATTGCGCATCGCCCTGTTCCTGACGGAGCGCTGGCGCGAACAGGCACGCCAGGGCAACTATGAAGAACCTATCTCGATGCAGGACCTCCTTGACGAGAGCGTGATCCCGATCGATAAGAAACACGCCTACCGCTTCATTCCCAGGATCGAGGATGCCCTGCACCAGCTGTTCGTCAAGGGTATCCTGGGTGCGGAGCCGCTCTGTCTCAATCCACCAAATAAGGAAACACCCCGGTGGACTGGAGCATGGCTGACGTCTCAGTGGGTCCTGCTTCCGCCGGCCGAGATCATGAAGCGCTACCAGCGCATGATTTCGGCACCAGGGCTCGCACTGCTGGAGAGCTAGAAGGCGAAAGACGCGCCCACAGACACTCAGTAACTGTCCGTATTCTCATCCTCTCTGAAAGAAGGGAAATAATTTCCCCCGGCTGAAGGCAGAAATACTGTCAGGAGTAAGCTGGCAGAGCAGCCTTTTCCTGCTCTTTCTGCTCTCACACGGTCGCGGTCGGGGGAAAATTCCTCTTGATCCGTCGCTCTTCACTGATCCTCGACGCTTTATGAGCAAGCAATCGCCGCATTTTATAGTAAAAAATGCTCACACGGTCGCGGTCGGGGGAAAATTCTTATCACAGACCTACTTTCAGGGCTATTTCTGGTTCATCTCAATTCCCTTAGATACACAATCGGAGAGCGCTTTTCTTCGGCCCAGCACGGTCGCGGTCGGGGGAAAACACGGTCGCGGTCGGGGGAAAACACGGTCGCGGTCGGGGGAAAACACGGTCGCGGTCGGGGGAAATTTTACGCTCGAAACGCTGACAGTAGGAGAAGCCGCACAGCCGGTTTCCGGTACTTGTGTTCTACCCTGGAGTCCTTTATGATGGGAAGCACAACCATCATCATGCGCTGGGCGGGACCTCACGCCAGACTGCTGGTAGCATTCCTTGGACATCGGCAAGGGTTCCACCACTCACGTGCTGTTGATGGAGAGAAAGGAGAGATAGGCGCCTATCGAGAAAAGGAACGAACCGTACCTGTAGCCAAAAATGAAAAAACTAGCGAGTTTTGCCAGCCGCTAGTCTTTTCACCAATCTACGATTGTCCAGTTCGCTGGAGGGTCGGCCAAAACCATTCCAGAGCGAATAAAAACCTTGTTCGCTCTGATTGTAGCATCTTTGTGTTTTTTTGCAAGTGGACGAGAGAGATACATTCTCGCTGGTTCGCTGCACACTTTTCACATATGCGAGGCCTTCCATGCGTACAGGACGCCACTTCACATGAACTTGTAGGAAGAAGGAACGCATGGAACAAACTCTACTCATTCGCGAGCAGGTTGCTCATCATTCCCTAGCCCACTCTATCGCATTTCCTATAGCCTTAGTGCTATACACCGGCGATCTAAGGAGGGAGGTGTCGCATGAGTGACACGGCCCTGCTAGAAAAGCCTGTTGAGCAGCACGAGAACGGCGCAGCCCCCCCGCTGCTCAGCAAGTACCACTACCCGGAGTTTGCCGATTATGCCGGCGAACGCTACTTAGACTCGATCATCATGCAGATTTTGCCCTATGCCCTTTGGCGAACCTGGCACTATGCGGTGGACTTCCAGCGGCCTGACAGCCAGTGCTATGTGGGAACAACACGACTGGCAAGTCGGATCAAGCCGGGCATTCGCAAGGTCGAGCTGGACTTTCAAGAACTCCTGGCACGCGGCCTGATGCGCAAATATGCGGCCCGCCTGCCCATCACAGAGAGTGGCAAGCTGGAGGCCGTCGTCGTCAAGGATTTTACGCCGCTCTATGACTTGGCGCACGAGTATCATCTGTGGACGATTTCCGACGAGTTCATCCCCGCCTCGCGCGACCAGGTGGATCTCATCCTGGCTGACGCGCGCCTACGCGCCAAAGTGCTACGCTTTGACAATTATCGCCGCCTCCTGGAATGCCAGAAACCAGGTCGCAAGGCACAGCCTTCACCGGTCCACCTCTACTATCAGATTGTACGCCCAGAGGATGACCAGGGATGGGAAGATACACCGGAGCAGGCAGCCACGCCCGCGCAAGTGGCGCAGGAAGCTGAAGCTGCCCAAAATGCGAATCTTTATTCCAATAATCCTGACAAAACTTCTTCGCCATATCGAGAATCGAGGAAAGAAGAAGATTTATTAAGAAAAGTTTCGTCTTCGAATCCCTTCGACGGTGTAGTCGGCGCGGCTATAGGAAATTCACCATCGAGCGAAGACAGCGAATCGAAACCGAAAACGAAAGAACCGAATCCCACCCAAGAAGAGAAGGGCGGCGCGGCGCGGGCAGAAGATGCAGAAGAGTACGATATCGAACAATTGAAGCGCGATCCGATGGCGATGGTCGCGGCGCTCCTGGACATGCAAGCACGTGGGAAGCTGGGCGAGGGTCCCCAGCCTGCTCCGGGCCGCAGCCAGAAACCCAAAAAGCCGCAGCGGCCCCGGAGAGTCCCACCGCTGGGCCTGCTGCGCACGATGGGGCAATACGCGCAGGAACTCGGGGACAATCCCAAATATGTGCAATCGGACATCACTCGCGCCAGCAAAATCTACTTTGCCGCGGCGCAGATCTTCTCTGGGTTCAGCAATAGCTGGTTCCGGGAGCAGCTGGAAGCCGCCTATGCCGCCGCCAGCAAGCGCGGCATCAAGAAGCGCGTGCCGTTCTTTTTCACCACGCTTGAAAACCGGATGCAGTTTTCTGTCGAGGAGCTGGCCTTTGTGCGCAGCGACGAGGCGCTTTATGCCGACGGCGACATCAGCGACTTCGTAGCCCGGCTCAAGCGGCAGTACGAGAAGAGCGGTAGAGGCCTGGACTACGAGCAGTGGATTCGGCAGTCCTGGCTCCCCCCCGGATCGGCGCAGCGGGTGTAACTGGGCAAGGCAAGAGTAGAAAAGCAAACGTGACCACCTGGTCACACCGAATTGATACAGAAGAGATGGAGCATGGATAAGACCACCTCCAGCAGCGAATCACGCTGCAAAAACCCTGGCTGCAAGCGTCAACTGCCGCCACCGGCGAGCGGCGGCCATCGCCAGCGCGAATACTGCGACGATACATGTCGGCAGGCGGCGCGCCGCCATCGAATAGAGCAGGCCCACCATGAAGAAGTCGCCCAGCGCTGGGCCACGTTCGCGCCAGAAACGCGCAGTTTTCTGGACTGGCTGACAACGCGCTACAGCTCTGGCAAGGATCTGGCTGACGCGGTGGAATTGGCGATCAACCGGGAGATCGACCGCTATTCAGCGGAGTCCAGCGCACAATTTGAGCCAGCCCTGGCGGCGCTGCGTGAAAAACAATTGAGCCGCGTCGAAAAGCTGAAAGCGCGCATCCACCAGTTGGAGCAGAAAGCTGAAAAGCCGCATCCTCGCACAGTCCTCTCGGCGGAGCAGGCACGCGAACGTGCCGGGCTGCATGGCTATCTCGATGGCTCGTATCTTGAAAGCACGCAGCGGCTGTTCGTCAGCGTCTTCCAGACCGGTCAGATCGAACCTGGCCAGATGCGAGAAGCGATCCACCAGGAGCACGGCGCTGAAACTGCTCGTCTCCGGCAGCGCATCGCGGAGCTGGAGCAGGAACTTCAGGAACGGCCGCAGCGCTCACCCATTGAAGAACGAAGCATCAGGCGCATCGAGCAATATGCCATCGATTGCAGCCTTGACGCTGGGCAGGCAAAAGAGCGGATCGCGGAACTGGAGCAAGAGCTTGCCGACGTTTCCCAAGGCCGCGACCAGGTACAGGAACGGTTTCGCGAGTATGTGCAAATGACGAATGAGCGCTTGAGCGAGCTGACCGGCGAACTGGCAACGCTGAGGCAAGCACAGGAACGGGCAGCGGGGCAAGAGGATCAGCGGAATATCGACGACTACCGAGAGAAGCTGGCGCAGGCCGGCCAGCGGGTCGCCAAACTGGAGAAGCAAGTGGACATCCAGCGCCAGCAGATCGGCCAGTATCATGCGCGTTTTTACCCGTCCTCGCTGGCCGTGGCGGAGCAGAAGCTCATGGCGCTGGGCGCGGCGATGAACTACAAAATCCTGCTCAAGTACGACTCGCACGCCGTGGAAGTGCCGTCCAGCGAGGCTGCCTGGCGCGAGTTCGCGACCCATGCCAACTACGATGATCTCGCGCAGGCCATTGTGCAGGCGCAATTCTTGTTCGACAACCTGTATGCGCTGGGGATGGTGGGCAAAGGGTGTCCCACAACTTTTGCATCCAGTGAAGGGCCGAACCTCATTGGCTGACAAATTTCATTGCGCCCGCCGTGAGGGAAGAAGCATGGTCAACCGTAGATAGTTGAGTGGTGAGTTGTTCTCAGCCATTCTTCTCTTCAATTCGTCTCACGTTTGCCGTCAACGGCTTCCCCTTTTGAGACGGGTTTTGACACAAAGCATCAGGTTATAAGATACAGGAAATCAGACGCTAGAACCCGTTGCCGACTGCTGTTTGGCCGTCTCACATAACGGCCGGTTTTGAGACAGCTTATCGGCTCAAGATTTGCCGTAAAAACGATCCTTTATGGGGAGATTTTAGGCTCGTTGTGCGAATAACTCCCATGGCTATGAATAGAGAAGTGCTGTCATTTGGGAAGCTGAAACATAACCTTTCTTTTCTCCTGGTAGAAAAACTATATCATGCAAATTACAATAATATAGTCTGTTCCAGGCTTCCCTTGCCTGCACCCAGCGTTGATGGCCACTTGCCGACTCCTCTTCCAACTTTTTCTTTTTCTCCTTCATTTTCTTCACATAAGGGCGGGTAGTTAAGTCGATAATAACCAAAACAATAAGAAGTACTATAGTTATTGAAACAAATACAAATGGAGGAATATTTAACTCTTGACCATTATATGTTATCCCCGAAGAATGTCCAAAGTGGGCTAACTCATATATCGACCCCGGTATACCAAACATAAGCAAGAAATAGCTAATGCTTACAATAAGCGCAGCCCAGCCAGGAAGGAAAGAAAGGAAAGAGAAAGCATCGGGTTTCTTCTTCTTATACGTAGGCTCGCTAGGAGGGGCAAACTTTGAATATGCTGCTGTTTTAAGAAAGATTCCCGGTCCTTCAGCCCCATAGCTGCCTATCGCGGTACTGGCTTCAAATAAAACACTCACCTTTTCAACACGCTCTGCCCCTTTACACAGAGGACAGTGATAATCTTGAGGGTTTCCACCGGACATTTCTGTTTCCTCCTTTTCTGGTTATGGGCAGTATAACTACTGAAAGTCTCAAGAACCGAACGATTTTGAGACATCTCATCCATTCGTGAAACTTGCATATGTCACTTAGGTAGGTTCGAGGAGTCCAGCAATCTTCCAGATGGGTCTATCTTATCATCTTTCCTTTTGCTTGAACATTCTTTTTGCAAAAACTTGTGGGATACCCGTGAGCAAACGTGGCAACCAGGTCACACCGAAATGATTGAGACCCACAAGCAATCGTAACAGAAGAGACCCGGAGGCCTGGCCGGGTTCTGCGTAACGATTTGCTGAGTGAGAGAGGAAAACGGCCATGATCGATGAGCAGCCTCGCTGCGAAAATCCGGCCTGTGGTAACGAGCTGGTTCTCATTCCTGGCCACCGGCGACGGCAGTACTGTAGTGACACTTGCAAGATGGCTGCGCACCGCGCACGCATCGCAAGGGAGAACCAGGCGCGCTATGAGGCGCTGCAGCTGGAACTGGCACGCCAGGAACGCGAAGCATTGCGCCAGCGCTGGGGAGACCTCCCCCGGAGGCCCTCGACCTGCTGCGCTCTTTGCGCATGGCCTACGGGATCATGTTGGCTGACCAGGTCGCCGGTATGCTCACACTGGTACGCGATGAGGCGCGTAAGAGCCTGATGGAGGAGCGCGCGTCACTCATCGACCAGGTGATGCTGGCTGGCGAGCAACTTGAGTTCCCGGCGATCACGACCGAGACGTTCGACCTTGCGCCGACAGTGTTCTGCTGGAGCGAATTTTGTGGCAGCGCCAGTGTTGAGCAATTGCGCCTAGCGCACGAGGCTGTCCATTTCAAGGTGCAAGCCAAGAATGGCCGGTTGAGATTGGCGCAGCAACCGTAACGCGCCGGCGCAGCTCGTAATGTGTTACTGAAGACTTATCCATATCTTGGCAGTCTGGGCCTATAGATGCTTCACAAACGCATCGGCACGATATGCTTCACAGACCATGTTTGAGTCGTCATTTCGGCTCAGGCCGCATCTGGACCTGTCTGAACAGATATCAGATAAAACACACAGCCGATGAGTGATGCCTGTCTCATCCTGGTCGCTCTGTTGGGAAAGCCAGCAATGTGCTGCCACGACTTGCTTCACAAAGCCATTTTGAGTTGGTATGCAGTATTCCTGCTGGATGCGCCCGCGAGCGGCGTGGAGATCAACCAGGCTCGAATCTCTGAACCATCTCATGGCATGTGCAGCATATGTTGTCCGCGCCAAGCAGAGGCAGAACCATCAAAAGCCTTGAAAGGGCAACGAAATGACTCACTGCCACGAATTGCTTCGTAAATCGGAATCGCTGCCACTATGTGGCTTCACTTTTAGGTTTGTCTCTGCAATATGAAGCAAGGAAAGAAGCCAGGTGTATCGGCGTAATATGCTTCACGAAAAGGCCAAATTATGGATAAAATCGCAGTTACGGTTGCTCATTTGTCATTGGGTGCGCCACAGTTTTTTTGCACAGGCACCACCGGACTGTAGCGGGATGTGAGGGCTTTGAACCAGACTCGCATCGAGTGATGACAGAAAGATGTAACATATCCTTCGAGAAAGAGTAGAACGCTTTTCTCGCATCCATAGTTGTGCTATACTCAAAGCGTCATCCTCGTCTCCACCTGGTTTGTTCTTCGGTCGCTCACATCTGAGCAGAGAGGTGGTCTGTATGCCGCTGGAAGGGTTACATCTAGGCCCCTACCGGCTTCTGCGCCTGCTGGGCAGCGGCGGCATGGGTGAGGTCTATCTGGCCGAGGATGCCCGCATCGACCAACAGGTCGCCATTAAAGTCATCCGCAGTGAAGGTCTCGCCTCTCCTGGGGGCGATGTCCCCAAAGAAGCGGTCCGCCTCTTCGAGCGGGAGGCCAAAGCGATTGCCCGCCTCGACCACCCCAACATCCTGCCCCTGTACGCCTACGGGGAAGAAATGCTCAACGATACCCGGCTCACCTACCTGGTGATGCCCTACCGCAAAGAAGGCACTCTGGCCACCTGGCTGCGTCAACGGGGGGGGAGTCAACTCCTTTCTCCTGCTGAAGTGGCCCCCTTGCTGCAACAAGCCGCCGATGCCCTGCAACATGCCCATGACCAGCAGATTATTCACCAGGATGTCAAGCCCACCAATTTCCTCATTCGGCTGCGTAGCGATCGACCGCGTCGTCCCGATCTCCTGCTGGCCGACTTCGGCATCGCCAAACTCACGAGCGCGACCGCCAGCACCAGCCAGAGCATCCGGGGGACGCCGATCTATATGGCCCCGGAGCAATGGGACGGCCATCCCGTCCCGGCCACCGATCAGTACGCGCTGGCCATCATGATCTACGAACTCCTGGTGGGTCGTCCCCCATTCAGGGGTGGACCTGGCCAGGTCATGCACCAGCATTATATGACCCCACCCCCAGCACCGAGTACCCTCAATCCAGGCTTGTCTGCTGCCATTGACGACGTGCTGCTGCGTTCGCTCGCCAAGCATCCCGAGGAGCGCTTTCCTTCCGTGAGCGCCTTTGCCCGAGTCTTCCGACAGGCCGTGCAGAGTGGCGGAGAGCTGCAAACGGCTGAGGAAGCGAGCAGAACCGCAGTGCGTTCAGAGACTCCACCTCTCTTGGAGCCGACCTCCTCTCCTGCACAGGAAAGCAGGGCTGCTCCAACAGTCGCGCCAGCCAATGCGACCTCGCTGCCAACAGAACTCGCTACGCCAGCACGCCAAACACCATTTCCAACAGGGTTGGCTCGCTCTACAACCCCACCTGCTGGACGATCGGAGGTGACGCTTCCAGCGAAGCCAGCGCAACGCGGCACCTCACGGCGTCTCGTCCTGGGAGGGCTGGCAATACTCGTCGTCGTGGCCTTGGTGGGCGGTATCGCCTGGTTTAGGCTTCCTCATACTCCTTCAGCTCGGGATACCCAGCCTTCTCCAACCGGAGTCATCCACCCTTCTCCGGCTGGGGTTATCACCGAGTTTCCCATTCCAACACCCAGGAGTTCCTCTCAAGCGATTACAGCGGGACCAGATGGCAATTTCTGGTTTACGGAGTCGGCGGGCAACAAGATCGGGCGCATCAGCACCAATGGCAGTATCACTGAGTTTTCCATCCCAACACCTGGGAGTGGCCCCGCTGGAATTGCTGCGGGACCGGATGGCAACCTCTGGTTTACCGAGTACGATGGTAACAAGATCGGGCGTATCAGCACCGGTGGGAGCATCACCGAGTTTCCTTTAACATCTGGGAGCACCCCTGTCGCGATTACAGCGGGACCGGATGGCAACCTCTGGTTCACAGAGTTCGGTGGCAACAAGATCGGGCGCATCAGCACCAGTGGGAGCATCACCGAGTTTCCAATACCTGGGAACCTCGATGGAATTACAGTAGGGCCGGATGGCAATCTCTGGTTTACAGTTTTCGCTGACAACCTGATCGGGCACATCAGCACCACTGGCAGTATCGCCGAGTTTCCCATCCCAACATTCAAATCCGCCCCTTATGCGATTACAGCGGGGCCGGATGGCAACCTCTGGTTTACGGAGGACGACGGTGACAAGATCGGGCGCATCAGCACCAGTGGGAGCATCACCGAGTTTCGCATTCCAACATCTGGAAGCAACCCTTTTGAGATTATACTGGGGCCGGATGGCAACCTCTGGTTTACGGAGGGTAATGGTGACAAGATCGGGCGCATTAGCACTAGTGGGAGCATCACCGAGTTTCCCCTAACATCTGGGAGTTCCCCCATTGGGATTACAACGGGGCCGGATGGCAGCCTCTGGTTTACAGAGTCTGGCAGCGACAAGATCGGACGCATCACGACCGGCAAGTGATGAGGCGCATGAGCCAGGTGCATTTCGAGCAGGTCACCAATTGGCAGGGAGCCAAGCTGGCGCATGAACGCTTTGTGACTGATTACAATGCCCAACCACACTGGTGGACATCGACTCGTATGAGGCTTGACATATACGTGCAGTATCTCGTGGAAAAACCCCCCTTGCTTGGCTCACAAAAATAGCATAAGATACCGGCATCGGGAGAACTTGATTGCTTGTAGCGAAGAGGCCCTGACTTGCTATGCCTAAAAACAGGTATCAACGTCGTGAATTGACCCACAATTGGGAGGAGATTCGCCCACTCCTCAAAGACTCGGCTCAAATAACGTATGAAATTATTCGCCCAGTCGTGTTATTTGGCGTCAGTCCCAAAGAGCGTGCGGAAGAGACGGGCATGTCAAAAAGCGCTATCTACTACAAGGCCAACTTGTTCGATGCGTCAGGGATGGCCAGCCTCCTGCCGCCAACACCTCCACCAGCTATTCCAAAGCAGGACCGGCGCACTCTCCCGCCTCCCATACGTCAGGCCATTGTCGATGTGCATGCCGAGTATCCCTCGCTGAGTCTGCACGAAATTGCTTCGATCTGTTACGTGCAGTTTGGTCGCAAACCTTCACCGCATACCATCAAGTACATACTTGCCACAGGGCCTTCACCATCGCGTCCAACGCGCCGCTATAAACGCTTCTCCGAGATCGACGATCCAGTTGAACGGCGGCGAACGATTCTCAAGCTCCATGCAGAAGGGTGGACCGCCAAAAATATTGCCGGGTACCTGGAAACCAGCCGTCAGACGGTGCATACTACGCTAAGAAGATGGGCTGAAGAACAATTTGCGGGGCTACCAAACAAATCGCATGCGCGTATCGGGTTGCGAAAGGTCGATGTGAAAGTCGTGCAAGAGGTGAAAAAGCTGTCTGAAAATCCAGAGTTGGGAGCGTACCGGGTCAGCGCTGCGTTGGAACAGATGGGCATCAAGCTGAGCCGAGCCACCTGCGGTCGTCTGCTGGCACTCAACCGAGATCTGTACCATCTGAAGCTGCCTCGCAGATCAGCGCGCTTCAAAGCGAACATGCCTTTTCGGGCAGAGCGGAGACATCAATTTTGGTCGGTTGATATTCGCTACCTGGATATGCATCGCCTGGGTGGAGGAGAGATCTACTGCATCAGCATTTTGGAAAACTTTAGTCGCGCGATTTTGGCTTCCGCGATTTCCCGGCGGCAGGACACGGAGGCTTTTTTGTCCGTGTTGTACTCGGCCATCCGCACATACGGCGTTCCAGAAGTCCTGGTGAGCGATAGCGGAGGGGTCTTTCTCTCTCATGACGCCAGGCGCATTTACAACGCCCTGGGCATCGCCAAGCAGGAGATCAAGAAGGGCAAGCCCTACCAAAATTACATCGAAGCGGCCTTTGGCGTGCAAAGACGCATGGCCGACTGGTCCTTCGAGAAAGCGCAGGCATGGGAAGATCTGCTGGCAGCGCACGAGAAATGGCTCAGAGATTACAACTTTCAAAAACATATGGCCCACGAAGAGCGCGATGATGACTGTCACAGCCCGGCTGCGGTCCTCAACTGGGTCAAAGGGGTGCAGCCCAAGCCAGAACTGATCTACCGGGCCTTCTCCGCCATCGGTGAGACGCGGGTCCTCAACAAAGCAGGCTACGCGCGGTTTCGGAACTTTCTGCTGTATGGAGAGCAAGGGCTGGCAGGGCAGGAAACGCTCGTCAACATCTTCCAGGAGACCCTGACCCTCGAATACGAAGAGTCCCCGCTCTCCAAATATTCCGTGGAGTGGCAACCGGATGACAAACACCTGCTGCGGGTCGGCAATCCCCGCCTGTACGCCCACCCGTACCAGCTCCCACAATTACCACTGTGGGAGCCTGCCGAGGTGCAATGGCATGTCATTCTTCGGTGTGAACCAAAGTCACCCCGGCGGAAACGGGTGGTGCGTTCTTTCATCATCCAGCTGCCCCTGTCATTTGAAGAGTTGACAGGATGAAGCTGGATGCATTTCGCTGTTGCTCTCAACGGTTCTCGTGAGGAAAGAAGAAAGTATGACGCTCTATATTCCCGTTTCTGATCCCATTACCCCTGCCTGGCTCACTGCCGTGCTCCGGCAGTCAGGGGTTCTTTCGCAAGGAGAAGTGCAAACGGTTGAGAGGGTGACAACGAGCGCCTTTAACTCGCAGATCAGCCGTCTCTTGCTCCAGTATTCAGATGATGCTTCTGCCGGAGTACCCACACGGTTGGTACTCAAACGCAATGTCCAAGAGGCCTGGGGAGTCGAGGCGGGTGCCGAAGAAGTGAAATTCTATACACTGGTGGCTTCACTTCCAGACCATCCCGCCATCACTATTCCCTGCTATGCAGCAGCCTATGACCAGGAGAGTGGCAATTCGTACGTGCTGTTACAGGATGTGTCAGACACCCATGTGCCGCCCCTCACCCGTGATCAGCAGGTCGGCATTGTGGAGGGTGTGCCTCCTGCCGTGTACATTGAACCAGTGATTGAGACGCTCGCACACCTCCATGCCTACTGGTGGGAGCATCCGTTAGTGGAGACGGAGACGTTCGATGTCGGATACTGGTCCCGTAACGCGGAACGCTTTGAGCAGTATTTGCAACGGCGCACCACCTCGTGGAAAAGCTTTCTCAAACAAGAGGGAGACTGGTTCCCTGGCGACCTACGCGACCTGTATGATCAGGTGCTTGGGCGCTTGCAGCACCACTGGCAGCACTATCTCGAACCGCGCTTTCGCGCCAGAAGGAATCTGACCCTCACTCACGGTGATGCCTACTTTGCCAACTTCCTCTGTCCACAGGAGCCAACACCCAGCGCCACCTATTTGCTGGATTGGCAGTCACCGAGCTTTGACATCGGAGGATACGACCTGGCCAACCTGTGCGCGACGTTCTGGACTGCTGAACAACGGCACGAAGCACAGCGTGAAGAAACCATCCTGCACCGCTACCACACGGTCATCCAAGCGCATGGCGTGAAAGGGTACTCCTGGGATGACCTGGTGACAGACTACAAGACCGGCCTCATCGTGTGGCTGTTCATCCCGGTCCAGGATTGCTATGATGGAGCAAGCAAAGACTACTGGTGGCCGAAAATGCAATGTCTGGTTGCTGCATTCCGGGACTGGCACTGTGAGGACCTTCTCGGTCCGAAGAGAAACAGAACTTGAACTGTGAGCCGGACAAGGGGGTTTTTCCACGAGATACTGCACGTATATGTCAAGCCTCATACGAGTCGATGTCCACTGGTGCGCAATGAGGCGCGCAAGAGCCTGGCGGAAGAACGTGCGGCCCTCATCGACCAGGTGATGCTGGCCGGCGAGCAACTTGATTTCCCACTGATCGTGACCGAGACGTTTGATCTCGCGCAGACGGTGTTCTGCTGGAGCGCGTTTTGCGGCAATGCCAGCATCGAGCAGTTGCGCCAGGCGCATGACGCGGCGTACCTCAAGCTGCAGGTGAAACGTGGCCGACTGAAATTGGCGGAGCATACGTAACGCGCCGGCGCAGCTCGCGACGCGTTACGTATGCTCATGGCAAACGAAGCACAAGACCTAAATGGTAACAGTCTCTGGATGGAGGTCTAACGTCCACCAGACCTCAGTGGGCAGGCCATAAGCGTTGCTATGGCTCCTTGGTATCATAACTCGATCCAAAAATGTCGGTAACGCCTTGCTCTGTACAACAAAAATGGACATACGAGCTGCAGTTTGTGCAGCTTCCCAGTAACTTTCGTATGTAATGTCTGTGATACCAGAAGAGGGCTGTAGGGCAACAGGTAGAGCATAGTTGAACAGGAGATAGGGACACTTGATCAACTTCGCCTTATTCCAGGGTATTTCCCCCGTTGCCAGATCTATATCTTCGTCTTGGAACTCGCAAGTGTAGAGGTTTGCAGTCGTGACGATGGTGGGGAAGAAGAGCGAAGAGGCATAAGGGCTAAAGCCGCCGCTCTGACTCTGGAGGAGCGCCGAAGACAACTTTTGTACGATTTGATGCTCTTGCTGAAGAATCGATTGAGTCGCAATAGCAATTTGTGTTGCGGCATCTGTGATAGCCGCATTTGATGTTTTGGTTCGATCTTGGCTCTTCTTAATGAGCTGATAATTTCCTTTCGTTTCTCGGGCCTCGTCGGCCACCACCAGGTCATATTTCATTCGCAGACGCAGAGGGCTAATTGCCCAGTTTCCGGCACGGCCTATTTGCGGATTAATCTCAATGCCCCGTACAAACAAATTAGAGGTAGAGTGGGCAGGTCGAGGAAAAAAGACCCAATCAACAAACTCCGGGTTATTTTTCTTACATTCAATAGGGAAGAACAATCGCGCTGCCGCTACCTTTTTTTCCGCCCAGATATCCAGGTTACTCGCTTTCCCCTGGTGTTCTACAGGATAGTTTATCCCTCGAAGTGTCCAGTTTGTGGCTTGGATAATGATATCCTGGCATTTACGTTCGAAAAATGCTCCGTGAATAGTTAAAGCTTGAACAGTAAATTCTTCGTCTGTATTGGGCGCGGGTGTGCTGACTGATTGCTGGCTCATAGAGAAGCCTACCCTTTCTACAAATCTATAAAAACACATGTATTTCTATGCACAGTGTCTCATTGTAAATTTGCTCGCTTCATGGGAGGCGTTTTGCACATTGCGTGGGAGGTTCTGCCTCTTTTCAGGGAGCAAGACGATGTTGTGCAGGAGTTTCCAAGGGAACCCAGCTTCTGGAATGGC
>Ga0070730_10003392_pt1 | contig 14317 bp, 9 predicted proteins | sample Coa_R1_3_FD_66447 | JGI IMG/M metagenome (GOLD analysis project Ga0070730, IMG submission 66447) | Surface soil microbial communities from Centralia Pennsylvania, which are recovering from an underground coalmine fire - Coalmine... | ecosystem: Environmental > Terrestrial > Soil > Unclassified ...
CAAAAAGAACAGGCGTTGGATTTGCTTATGTCGCATGGAATTGTGTTATTGAGCGTTCGGAAGAATAATGTGTTGGGCGGCGAGCTAGCCTTGGGACCTATTGCGATGGGCGCAATACTATCACAACTGTCGGGCGAGCCTATGCGGCTGGTAAACCTGTGAAAGCCGAAAACACTGGATCTATCGATCCGGTTGAACCCCTGGCCGGTAGGCGGCCCGAGGGTGATTTGGGCGTGCGTGGGGCTAGATTATATGAACTGCCCTACTTTGCCGACTTTCGCGGCAGCCTGAGCTTTGCGGAGTTCCCTGGCCAGTTGCCGTTCCTGCCGCGGCGGTATTTTTTGACTTACAACGTTCCCAGCCAGGAAGTGCGTGGTGAGCACGCGCACCGGACGTGTCACCAGTTTCTGGTGGCCGTGGCCGGCAATTGTGCCGTGATCATTGATGATGGGCATAACCGCGTGGAAATAGTTCTGGATCGACCCACCTTAGGCATTCATATCCCACCGATGGTGTGGTCGGTTGAATACAAACACTCACCCCAGACGGTCTTGATGGTGTTGGCGTCCGACGTCTATCAACCTGAAGATTACATCCGCGATTATGATATTTTCCTGCAAGAGTTAGCGACCCTGCACGGTTAACGCCGATGTTGCCGGGCATTGGAGAATTTAGGCGGGGCGGGCCGCTTTGTGGCCCGCCCCGCCTAAATTTTCAAGTTCATCGGAAAATGATCGGGAACAACAGCGCCACACAAAAGGGGAGCGTGTATACCGGATTAGAGAATAGCTGCGGGTGGCCGGCGTGGTCAATTAGGCGCACGCGAAACGCACAATAGTTCTGGGTAAAACTCCCAAACTGGCCAGATGCCAGCGTGTGTTACACTTATGATTGTCCATCACCGACTGGTATATGGCTGTTCGCGCTTGCCTGGGGGGCTTCTTTACGTGGTGCGCCGGCCCAAGCCAGTGCTTCGGACCGCCCCTAATAAACGCCTGACCCGTGAGCAGAGAACCCGTTAATGACAACTGAACTTCCATTGGTGGAGTACGATTCGGCCGCGCGCCGTTCGTCGCCGCTAGCCGAACTGGTCGAGCTATTTCGCTATCGCGATCTGGTGCAGATGATGGTCACCAACATCATCAAAACCCGCTATAAGCGCTCGGCGCTGGGCGTAGTGTGGACCCTGCTGAACCCGCTGTTGAATATGGCGGTGCTGACCGTGGCTTTTTCGTCGCTCTTCAGCAGCACCCTGGTGCATTACCCGGTGTATGTGCTCACCGGCCTGATCTTCTGGAACTTTTTTACCCAGACGACGATGTACGCGATGAACACGCTGGTATGGGGCGGCGGGCTGCTGAAGCGGGTGTATATTCCGCGTACGATCTTCGCGGTGTCTTCGGTGGGCAACGGGCTGGTGAACCTGGGCTTATCCATGATCCCACTCATCCTGATCATGCTGGTTTTAGGCCATCCGCTCCATGGCACCTGGTGGATGATGCCAGTGGCGGTGCTGCTGTTGGCCACGTTTGCCTTGGGTGTCTCCCTGTTTATGTCGACCCTGGCCGTCTTTTTCACTGACGTGGTCGATATTTACCAGGTCTTCACGCAAGCCCTGTTCTTCCTAACGCCGATCATGTACCCCAAGAATATCCTGCCGGCGAATTTGGTTTGGCTGCTCAATCTGAACCCGCTGTATAACCTGCTGGAGGTGTTTCGAGAGCCAATTTACCTGGGAGCGATACCCGGCAACCATACCTTGGCGGCAGCCGTTTTTTCGGCCATGGCGGCGCTGGTCATTGGCTGGTGGGCATTTACGCGAAAGGCGGACGAGTTTGCTTACCGCCTCTGAGGCGGCGCCGGCGCTGACGGCCAGTGCCAGCGCCCAGCCGGTGATCCAACTTGAAGATGTTTCGGTGCGCTACCGGGTGCCGCGCCAGCGCATCCCATCCTTCAAGGAGTACATGATTCGCTGGTTGCGCCGGGAAGTGGAATATAACGAATTCTGGGCGCTGAAGGGGATTAACTTGGAAGTGCGCCAGGGCGAGGCCTTTGGCGTAATCGGCCCGAACGGCGCCGGCAAAAGCACCCTGTTGAAGGTGGTGGCGCGCGTACTGCGGCCCATTTCCGGGCGGGTGCGGGTGCGCGGGCGGGTGGCACCGCTGCTGGAGTTGGGCGCCGGTTTCGACTTTGAGCTGACGGGCCGCGAAAACGTATATTTGAACGGGGCCATCCTGGGCTATTCACGCCAGGCCATCAGCGAGCGCTTTGAGCGGATCGTGGATTTTGCCGGCGTGCGCGAGTTTGTGGACGCGCCCCTGCGCACCTACTCTAGCGGCATGGTGGTGCGGCTCGGGTTTTCGGTAGCGACGGATGTGCGACCCGAGGTGCTGATCGTCGATGAAGTACTGCAGGTCGGCGACGCCGAATTTGGCCGCAAGTCGGCGGCGCGCATCGAGGCCTTTCGCACGGCCGGCACGACCATACTCATGGTGTCGCACAATCTGACCGCCGTGACCAAAATGTGCGCGCGGGCCGCATGGATTGAGCATGGCGCGGTGCGCGAGATTGGACCCGCCGGAGACGTAGTCCGGCAGTACCAAGCCGGTGCGGGCTAGTTCAATGGTTGCGTCTGATTTGGCCGATCAAGGCCTATTGTATTACCTTCACATTCCGAAGACGGCTGGCACGACATTTACGGCCATTCTCGATCGACAGTTCTCGGCCGAGCACATCTGCCCTGCGCAACTCTGGCACGAGCTGTTGCGCATTCCACCTGAGCGACTGCGACAATACCGTCTGCTGCGGGGGCATTTTTATTACTGTGTGCGGGCGTTGCTGCCGCCTGGCACGCGCATGGTTACCCTGCTGCGCGATCCGGTGGAACGCTCGCTCTCGCATTATTCCCATATCCTGCGTGAGCCGGGGCATTATCTGCATGACCGCGCCCTCGCGTTGGGGAGCCTGGAGAATTTTCTCCACGATCATGAAACCCGGACGATGATCGAGAATTTCCAGGTGCGGTCCATTGGGCTCGATCTCGATCCGGTGGCCATGGCGTCAGCTCTGGACGCCGACAGCCTGAATCATCTGATGCTGGAGCGCCTGGTGGAGACGGCCATGCCGGCGGGGATTGCCGATGACGAGCTGCTCAAGCGAGCCAAGGACCGACTGGAGACCTTTGCATTTGTAGGTTTGGCTGAGCGCATGCAAGAGGCGCTGGCCGTTCTGGCGCATACATTTGACTGGGTAATGCCAACGGCGTACCCCAACTTGAATGTATCGTCGAACCGCTTGCGCCGCGAGGCTATACCCATGCAGACATTGGATCTGATTCGTGAATATACGCAGCTGGATTCTGAGCTATACGAACACGCGCGCTGTTTGTTCGAGGCGCGCCATTATTTGATCGAGACCTAACATATATGCCGACTGAACGGGTCGTCGAAATCCCATGGGCGCTCATGCAGCTCCCACAGGCCGGCGTGATTTTGGATGTGGGCAGCTGCGACGCCGACTACCTGGGCGTCATTCAGCAAGCCGACCGCCAATTGCACTGCTTGGACCCGCGCGACTGCAGGGAAGACGTTCCGCCGGGGGCCGTGTTTCACCACCAAAGCCTGATTGGGAACGATTTGCCCGAGCATGCCTTCGATGCTGTGCTGCTGCTGTCGGTGCTGGAGCACATTGGGCTGCCCTGTTACGGTCAGTCGCCTTTTGCCGACGGCGACCAATTGGCGCTGGCGGAGGTCTGGCGTCTGTTGAAACCGGGCTGCCCGGCCATCGTAACGGTGCCGGCAGGCCAAAGCAAGGTGGTCTCCTGGTATCGGCAATACCACCCCTCAACATTGCAGCGGCTCTTTCGGGGCTGGCGCACGCAAATCCTGTATTGGGGGTTTGCCGGCGGCCGCTATGCGCCAATTTCGGAAGGCGAGGTCGAACAGCACGACTATCGTGACTATCATGCTCGCGGGGCTGGCGCGGGCGCATTGGCCGGTATCGTGGCTTATCCCTCAACTTAGCACGTTATATGGAAGAGCCTTCGACTTTCTTTGTTGACGATGGACCCAACCGCGTGCGGGCTGTCACGCGCCAGATCGGATTGACAACCTTTGTGGGGCATGACAGTCCGATCACGTTCGACCTGGTGGTTGGCCTGGATGATCTGGACAGCATCAGCCAGTCGATTATCAATCAAACCTATTCGGCCCCCTCCAATTTTCAAATGATGTTTGAGCTGATACGACCTGGCTGCCGGGTGCTGGACCTGGGGGCCCATATCGGCACATTTGCGCTGGCGGCGGCGGCGGCCGGCTGCCAGGTGGTCGCGGTAGAGGCTTCCCCGCACAATATCGCGTTGCTGAACGAAAGCGTGGCTCGCAATCACTTTTCGCAGTTGACGGTGGTCCACGCCGCCGTCAGCGATCACGTTGGTCGGCTCGATTTTGTCCAGAACGGCCCGCACGGGATTGTGGCCAGACCTGTCTTGAACGCGACGACGGTGACGGTGCCAGCCCTGACGGTTGACTTGATCCTGAAGCAGCTTGGGATTGACCGGGTCGATCTCATCAAAATGGACATTGAAGGTTCGGAGGCGGCGGCCATACATGGCATGCCGGCCTTGCTCTCCGGGCCGGACGCTCCGCCGATTTTCTATGAGTCGAATGGGCACACCCTGCGGATATTTGATCAAACCCCATACACCCTAAAGGGATCGCTGTCTGAGCTGGGCTACAACAATTATCTCTGTGAAATGCAGCAATTGATCCCAACGCAGCCCGATGAGCTGCAGGTGGAGTGTATTGTTGACTATCTGGCGGTCAAACAGTTTCCGGGTCAGCTCCGGCGCTGGCGGCGCACAAAGCCACTTTCGCGCCAGGCCCTCATCCAGCGCGTGCTAGAGCAGAGCCAACACTCCAATCCTGATCATCGCGCCTTTCTGGCGCGCACTTTGGAATTGAAAGGCCGCCATTTGCTGACAGACGTGCGTGTGCGTGCCGCGCTCACCACGCTCAGTCGCGACGCCGACCCGGAGGTGCGCGCGGCAGCGGCTTGGGTTCCTCAGTGGGCGGCCCGGCCCTATCCGCGCGCTGCACGCACGCGTCCGGTGCCCCCCACGAGCAAGCTGCGCATCGGCATCGATTATCGTATTCTTTCGTCGGGTATTAATCTCAACCGCGGCATGGGGCGCTATACGCAGCAGCAGCTGCGGGAGGTGCTCAAGCTCGATCCGCACAACGACTACGTTCTATTCTGCCCGCCCGAGTCGGACCTCTTCCTAATCCTGCCTGAGATTCGATCGGCGCCGAATGTGTCCATTGCTACCATCGAAGTATCCGCAGATAAAGCTGTTTCTGAGCCAAACCCACCGGAGAAAATACTTCGATTTGCTGAGGAATATCAGGACTGGATCTATCGCCAGCGAGTCGATCTATACCACGCGACCACGCCATTTTCTTGGCATGAAACGGTGTTGCCTTATTTTGACGCTTGCCCAATGGTGGCGACGTTTTATGACGCGATTCCACTGATCTTTTCTGACAAATATTTCCCGCCGCAGGATCCCATCGGGGCAGTCTACAGTCGGGCGATTCAGTTTGTCCACGACGCCCGCCGTTTTGTGGCCATCTCTCATTCGGCCCGCCAGGACGCTTCCCGCTATTTTGGTTTGCCGGCCGAGCGGATCGATGTGGCCTATCCTATCGCGGACCCCTGGTTTCAAGTTCTGCCGGAGGAGGAGGTGTCGCCGCGGCTGCGGGAGCTGCGCAGGCGGGTCGGACTGCCAGGGCAGTTCGTGCTGGCTGTTCCGCATTTGCATCACAGCAAGGGCCTGGATGTATTGCTGGACGCCTACGCCTTGGTGCCGCTTGAGATCCGCCGGCAGTTGCCATTGGTGATCACATGCCACCTTACCAGTTTTGAGGATCAATACCTCAGAAGCCTGGCGCAGAGCCGCGGCATTAGCGACTCCCTGGTTATTACTGGTTACGTGTCTAACGAGGAAATGGCGGCTCTGTATAACGCGGCCACAATGCTTGTCCATGCCTCGCGCTATGAGGGCTTTGGCTTGCCCGTGCTGGAAGCGATGCGCTGCGGCGCGCCGGTGATTACGATGGCCGCATCTGCTTTGCCGGAGGTAGGCGGCGAGGCAGCGGTGTTAATCGAACCGGGCGATTTGTCTGGTATTGCTCAAGCAATTGAGTCACTCTACCTTGACCCGGATCGCCGCAAGGATATGAGCCGCCTGGGTCTCGAACAGGCCGCCAAGTTTAGCCCGAGTCAGCTGGGCCAGGAAACGCTCGACTGTTATTACCGCGCGCTGCAGCCGGGCGCGGCTGCTGAGCCTGCTAAGCCGCATCTGGCGCTTTGGACTCCGCTCCCACCGCAGCACAGCGGCGTGGCGGATTACAGCGCCAACGTCCTGCTGGGCGCGTTGGCCCGCTGGTACGATATTGAAGTCTTCGTGGATGACGACGTTTGGCCCGCTTGGGATGTTCTGCGCTCATTCCGGGTGCTGCATCACAGCGCTTTTGCCAGACGGCACGCTCAGCGGCCATTCGACCTTACGGTTTACCAACTGGGCGCGTCATTGTTTCATGTCTATATGTACCGCTATTTGCAGCAATATCCAGGTGTCGTCGTCCTCCACGATTTGACGTGGAGTTACGCCATCTATGCCGATCTCGTGCTACCCGGCCGGACGGCCCAATTCCTGGAAGAGCTGCGCGATTGCGAGGGGCCCGAGGCGGTTAAGCAGTTCCGGCAAATCTCGCAAGCCCCGGATAATGTGCGCCAAAGCCAGTTGATCGCCTTTCTAGATCAGCACTTAATGCTGACCAAAATCGTGGAGCACAGCCTGGGGCTGATTGTTCATATGGAGGCTTCGGCCGTAGAGCTTCGTCAGCGCTTCGCGGAGCACGCCGAACAGGTCTTCGTCGTGCCACATGGCGCCGAAGATACCTACCGGGAGTCGCCAGAGCCTCGTTGCCAGGCGTCGCGGGCCGCACTTGGCATTGCTGACGAGGCGTTCGTGGTCGGAGTTTTCGGCATTTTGGATCCCGTTAAACGCGTTGAGACAACGCTGCGGGCCTTCGCGCAGTTGCTGGCTGCGCATCCATGGGCGCGCCTGGTGATCGTTGGCGAAGCGCCAGACCCACTTTACCAGGATACCCTGCGGAGCCTGACCGACTTTCTGGGCATCGCCGCGAGCGTAACGTTCACAGGCTACGTCTCCGCGGACAACCTCAAACAATGGCTGCTGGCCTGTGATGTGGTCGTCAACCTGCGTTATCCGTCACGGAAGCAAATGTCTGGCACCCTGGTGCGGGCGATCGCGGCCGGCCAGCCGGTCATCATCACCGATTTGCCTGAATGGCGGTTCTTGCCCGAAGAATTTGTGTGGCGGATTGCGCCGGACGAGCGCGAAGTGGAAACGCTGGCGGATGACCTGGGCCGGCTGGCGACAAACCCAGCGCTGCGGGCGGCCCTATCGGTCAAAGCCCGCGCCTATTATGAAAAAGAGCTGAGCCCCTGGCAAATGGCCGAGCGTTATCGGGCCGTCTTCAAGCAAATCGGCGGCGAACGCCTGGCGCCGCCGCTGCCCGCGCAGGCTTTAGGGACGGCTGTCCTGGCGCTGAACAAGCCAATCGAAATTGAGGACTTCGAGCTGGCGGCGGTGGCAGCGCCCATCCGCGAGCTATTCGCGGCTGAGGCTGATTTCTACCCGCCGGCTTTCCCCCAAGGCGCCGAGTACGGCCGCTTTTGGCGCGCGGCGATGGCTCTGCACACATTGGACCAGGCCGGCCATCTGCGCCGCGATGCCGTGATCCTGGTGATTGGCGCGGGCAGGCATCCGCTGCCCTACTACCTAACCGGCCAGGTGGGCCAGGTGTTTGCTATAGACCGGTACCTGGAGACCGGACAGGCGGGCAGTCAGGCGCTGGCCCAGCCTGAATTTGAGGCGGCGTATGGGGTCGATCTTAATCGGCTGGTCGTGCAGCACATGGATGCGCGCGCGCTGCGCTTCCCCGACCAGAGTTTTGATGCGGTTATCGTGTGCCAGGCGCCGGGTCAGCTTGGCACGCAAGCCGACCTGGCCAGCGCGATGTATGAGATTGGGCGGGTGCTTAAGCCGGCCGGTGTGGTGTCATTGACGATTGAGCATCTGTTCGCCGGACCCGCGACACAGGCCGGCGCTAACCCCAGCCAGCCTTTTCTATCCCGCGAGGACATCGACCATTTCGTCGTGGCGGCCAGTGGTCTGGAGTTGATGGATGCACTGCGCACCGAGCCCTCGGAGCGGACGCTGGCCATGCCGCGCCGCCTGGATCTGCGGCAGCGGGACCTGGTTGAGGACGAAAGCGGGCCGCCCCAGTTCGTGACGGTGATTGGCGGCAATGTGGCGACGCTCTTGCACCTGGCTCTGCACAAGACCGCCGTTTATCCGCAGGCGGACAATGGCTGGGCGAAGCCAGCGCCCGAATTACTGGAAGAGATCCGTCACGCCTCCAGTGTGGTCGCGACCCAAAAGAATACCATTCCCCCGCCTGGAAACAGGTTGGGCTCGATCTCCGTTCATAGCTCTAAGACGATGCCTGCCATGAATGATACTAGAAGCGGTTCACTCGATGTCGTGCGGGCCAGGCTAAAGACCTGGAATCAAATACGGCTGAAAGGCTGGTACGACAGCCGGCTGCGGCGGCTGCCTGCGCCGATTGCTTACCTGGTGCGGACGTTTACGCGGGTCCTGTATTTGGGCCACAGTGAGCAGGCGCAAGCATACTTCTTTGAGCCGCTGCTGGATCACCTGGCTGAGGTGGACGCTCAGGTGGCCGAGGCTAACGCTCACGCCCAGGAACTCAGTCAAGGGTTGAGCGCCCTATCCGGCGTGCAAGAGTCGCTGCGGCAAGATTCGGCGCGTCAAATTGAGCGGATAACGGCCGACTTTCAGAATTCGGAACAGCAACTGACGAGCCAGCTCGCGCAGCAAAGGACACAGCAGAAGCAGCAATCGGCGCGGTTGGAGCAGCAGGCTGCCCAGCAAGAACAGCGCATCGCACAGTTGGAGCAGCACATCGCACAGTTGGAGCAGCAGGCTGCCCAGCAAGGGCAGCGCACCGCGCAACTGGAACAGAACGCCGCTCAACAGGCACAGAACGCCGCACAGCAAGAACAGCGTGCCGTGCAACTGGAACAGAGCGCCGCGCAACAGGCACAGAACGCCGCGCGGCAAGAGCAGCAATTGCAGCAGTTAGAGCAGGAGTTGAGACTGCGCATTGCGACGGAGGCGGATGTCGCCACCCGGCTGGCGCGCTACGACGCGGCCCTGGTGGGAGTCCAGTCGGACCTCGAACGGCTTCACGCTCTAACCGATCCGTCCATTGCTGAAGGCCAACGACAGCATTTCGCTGTGCTTGAAGAACAGTTGCGGCAAATCACCAGCCGTGTTCGCTGGCTCAGCCAGGTCCTGGCCGTGACGCCACCGTCCGGCAGTCCCGGCTCAGTCGAACTGACGGCCGATGAGCTTGTCAATTTGTTGCAGCAACTGGAACAGCGGGTACCGGTCCTGGCTGGCTTGCGCTCCGTTGACCTCTCACTGCAAACCGGTAACAGCGACACCCTGTTTGCGGGCGCCGCCTACCTGGGTGAGCGCCTGTCTTCCAAGGGAAGCGTGTACCGCGCACCGAATGATCTGTGCTATCACGTCGACTTCACCGCTGATTGGGACCGGAGTGTTTTGTTTGCCAGTGCCGCGGCCAGGCTCGCTCCGGGCGGTTGTTTTGTCCTGGTGACGGCGCCAGAACGCAGCCAACCGGCCGGACATCCGCAGTTGGAATTTGTGACTGAACATGAGATCCGGCTGGAGTCTGGAAAGAGCGTGCGCGCCTATGTGTGGCGCAAACGGCCCGAGCCAGCTTGATGATCCGCGCACTGCATGTGTTCCCGCTGTTCGGCCGTGATCTGACAAATGGGTCCGAGCAGTATGCTTACCACCTGACGCAATCCTTAGCGCGCTTGCCGGTTAGCGTCGATGTGGTGACCACCCAGGCCCGCCAACTGCGTCTGCCCTCGCTTTTTTCGGCGCAGTGGCGCAATGAATATCGCTCTGGACTGGAGGAGTTGGATCGTATGCCGGTGCGGCGTTTTCCGGTGACAGCCAGCCTGCCTCCGTTCTTGGGACGGGTCTTATCCTTGTTAATCTGGCGGCGTTGGCAAAGCGAAGTCAGCCGTGACCGCTCGTTGGGCGCTGTTGGGCCAGACCGGGCAGCGGCCCTATTCCAGCGGGCTAATGCGCGCCCCAAGGTTTATCACTGGCTCACACTGCTGGGGCTGGGACCCTGGTCTTGGCCTATGTGGCGCTGGCTGGGCCGGGCCATTCCGAGCTACGATATCGTGCTGGTCAGTTTTTCGCCTCTGGCCATTATTTGGCAGGTGGCCAGTCTGGCGCACCGGGCCGGCAAGCCCGTGGTGATTCTGCCGTTGGCGCATCTGGACGACCTTTATCATCATTTGACGCCGTTGTATGCCAGCTATCGTCAAGCGGCGGCGCTGTTAACGATGACGGCTTATAGCTCAGCGATATTCAAGCAGTTGTTGCCCGCCAGTAACCCGGTTGAAGTGGGCGCTGGCGTGGATGTGGCCGAATTTTCTGGACCCGAAATTTCGGGTGAGCGTTTTCGGGCCCAAAATGGCTTGGGGCTAAACAAACTGGTGCTGTATGTTGGACGAAAAGAGCGTGTGAAGGGTTACGATCTGGCTGTCGCCGCCGTCAATGACATCGCGGCCGCGGATACTCAGCTGATCATGGTGGGCGAGGACGTGGACCAGCAGCCTATCCCCTCGCCATATGTGCGCGTGCTGGGCAAGCTGCCCCGGGCGGAGGTGCTGGACGCCTATGACGCCTGCCAGGTTTTCATTTTTCCGTCGGAGAGTGAGAGTTTTGGGTTGGTTGTCTTGGAGGCCTGGATGCGCCGCAAGCCGGTTATCGGCAATGCCGCCTGCGGCCCGCTCACCGCGCTGATCGAGCCTGGCATTGACGGCTATCTTTGCTCCACCAGTCAGGAAATGGCGCAGCGCGTCCGCGAGCTCATGGCTGATCCCACGCTCTGCGCCCGCCTGGGCGAGGCCGGCTATCAGAAAGTCAGGGCGCGCTACACCTGGGAGCACGTCAGTCGTAGGGTCTACTCTGTTTACCAGCAGGTGTTAGGTTAAAGGGGCCGCATTCCGACTATGAATCAACTGAAAGTGTCTGATGAAGCGCCTGCCCCGCCCGCGGCGACCCAACCGTTCACTTCGCCCGGGCGTTCTGATCGCGCACCGGCGCACATTCTGATTATTACGCCGTTCTGTGATGCTGGGCCAGAATTCCAGGCCACGGCCCAGTCGGTTATGCGGCAAACTTATACGAACTGGGAATGGCTGATCGTGGATGACGGCTCGACCAACCCTGAGGCCTTGTCGATGCTGGCAGTGTACGAGGGGCATGACCCGCGTGTCACCGTTATTCACCACTCCGAAAACCGCGGTCTCAGCGCCGCGCGCAACATCGGCGTTCTCCAATGTCAGGCGCCCTACTTCCTACAACTGGACGCCGACGACCTGATTGAGCCCACCTTTATCGAGAAGTGCCTGTGGGCGCTGGAATCGCACCCGGAGTGGAGCTTTTGCAATAGCTGGTCGATTGGTTTCGGGGCCAAGGAATTCCTGTGGGATCGGGGCTTTGACCGCGGGCGAGATTTTCTGGCCGAGAACCAGGTAACCCCCACCGCCATTATCCGGCGCGCTGCCGACCGGGCGATTGGCGGGCACGACGAGACGATCCGCGAGGGGCTGGAGGACTGGGATTACTGGCTGAAGATGGCCGCCCATGGCTTCTGGGGCGGTACGATCCCCGAATATCTCACCCGCTATCGCCATCACGCCACGCCCACCTATTGGCCCAATCGCGACGATCCACGCCGCAAAACGGCGTTTCGCCGCGAGATGCGGCGGCGCTATCCGGCTTTGTGGCGGCGCGGCGGCTTTCCCGCGCTGCGCCCCCCGGTGGCCAGCCCCATCGGCCACGACCTCCCATTGGGCAGCGTTCGCACCAGGCCGCCGGGCACCAGACGCCTACTGCTCCTGCTGCCGTGGTTCAGCCTGGGGGGGGCCGATCGCTTCAATCTGAGCCTGCTCGAGCAATTCGAGCGGCACGGCTATGAGGTGACGCTGTGCGCCACCACCGATGGGCCGCACCCCTGGCTGCCGGCCTTCGAACAACTCAGCCATGACTACTTTTTGCTGCCGAGCTTTCTGAGGCCGGAAGACTATCCGCGCTTTTTGCGCTATCTGCTCGACGCGCGCCAGATCGACGTGGTGCTCATTTCCAACTCGATGCTGGCCTATTCTCTGTTGCCCTACCTGCGCGCCCATTGCCCCAGCACGATTTTTGTTGATTACAATCATATGGCCACCGAGTGGCTGCAAGGCGGCTTTGTGCGCGTCGGCTTGAATTCACAGCGCTGGCTTGATCTCAACATCGTCAGCTCCGAGCAGGTGAAGGCCTGGATGGCGGCGCAGGGGGCCGACGACAGCCGTGTGGCGGTGTGTTACACCAACATCGACCTGGCCGTGTGGGACGCCGCTCGCTTCGACCGGGCGGCGATCCGGCGTGACCTGCAAGTGCCGGACGGCACGCCGGTGATCGTGTATCCCGCTCGCCTGGTGCCGCAGAAACGGCCGCGTGTGCTGGCCGAGATTCTGCGCGGCCTGCGACGCGCGAACCCAAACTTTCTGTGCCTGATCGCCGGTGACGGACCGCAGCGCTCGTGGCTGGTGGCGACCCTGGCGCGTTTTTCGTTGAAGAAGCACACGCGGTTGTTAGGCGCGGTGAAGCCGCAGGACATGCCCCGCCTGCTGGCAGCCTGCGACGTGCTGCTGCTGCCTTCGCAGGATGAGGGCATCTCGCTGGCGATCTATGAAGCCATGGCCATGGGGGTGGTGCCGGTTGTGGCGGATGTGGGCGGCCAGCGCGAGTTGGTGACCCCCGGCACCGGCTATCTCATCCCGCATGGGCCCAGCGAGGTGGACGATTATATTCAAACGCTGGCCCAGCTCCTGTCCGCGCCACAGTTGCGGGCCGAGGTGGGCCACGCGGCGCGTGAGCGTCTGAGCGCGAATTTTACGGTCGCGCAGATGGCCGAGCGCATGCAGGGGCTATTTGCGACAGCGCGGCGCTTCGCCGAGCTTGCCCCGCGCCTGGCGCCAGACCTGAGCGCTGCCAGCAGCCTGGCGGCCCAGGTGGTGGATGATCTGCGTTTTGAGCGTTTGCAGGAGCGCCTGCGCAGCAACGAGCCTTTTTCGCCTTCAGGCTCGAAAGATGGTATGGCCGGCCGGTGGCACGGTTTTGTCTATCAGGTTAAGCGGCACGTATTTCGCCCCGTGTATTACTGGGCGCTGCGTAATGGTTTCGACCCAATCGTCCCACTGGCCAACCGGGCCTATCGAATGTTGGGCTGGCTGCTTCAATAGGTTCTGCTATGCGCTGGCTCTGACCGGCAGCCGGCACTAACTCAAGCCCGTAGCAGGAATGTATAATGGAACGACGTTCGCCGTGCCAGCGGCGGCTTTGCCGTGCCTGCTGGCAGGCGCCAGCGTGACAACCCAATGGATACTGCGATTCACGATTTTACCCAGCCGAACCTGCGTATTGCTCCCGACGTCCGCCTGGGCCGCGACGTCAAGATCTATGCCTTTGTCAACCTGTACGGCTGCGAGATCGGCGACGAGAGCCGCATTGGCGCCTTTGTCGAAATCCAGAAGGGGGTTCGCATCGGCCGCCGGGTGAAGGTTTCCAGCCACAGCTTTATCTGCGAGGGGGTGACGATTGAGGACGACTGCTTTATCGGGCACGGCGTTATGTTCACCAACGACAAATACCCGCGTGCCACCGGCCCCGCCGGCGCGCCGCAGACCGAGGCCGATTGGCAGGTGGTGCCAACCCTGGTGCAGCGCGGCGCCTCCATCGGCAGCAACGCCACCATCCTGTGCGGCGTAACGGTGGGCGCGGGTGCCATTGTGGGCGCCGGTGCGGTGGTCACGCGCGACGTGCCGGCTGGGGCCATTGTGGCCGGGGTGCCAGCGCGCCCACTGCGCCAATCGCCCCACCAGGCCAAAGCAAAATGAACCTGCCCCGATTTGCCCCTGCGCCAACTGAGATGGCGCCGTTAGCCCGCCGGCCTGGCCCGCAGGCCAAATGGCGCTCGCCCGCGGCGATCTGAACCACGTTTGAGCTGTGTCATTGGACCCTTCTATGCGCGCCCCGCTCGATACGGCTGAC
>Ga0070730_10003393_pt1 | contig 14313 bp, 16 predicted proteins | sample Coa_R1_3_FD_66447 | JGI IMG/M metagenome (GOLD analysis project Ga0070730, IMG submission 66447) | Surface soil microbial communities from Centralia Pennsylvania, which are recovering from an underground coalmine fire - Coalmine... | ecosystem: Environmental > Terrestrial > Soil > Unclassified ...
TGCGGTTCGACAATAGTTCGTGGCCCAGAGCCAGGAGGCTGGAGACTGCGAATTCGTAATTGACAGGCACAGCTCAGGCAGCCTTGGGGGTCATAAAGTCCAGCGCGCGCGCCAGGTACGCCTTCATCTCTTTGCGGTCCACAACCGCATCCAGCATTCCATGCTGCAGCAGGAACTCGCTGCGCTGGAAACCCGCAGGCAGCTTCTGGCGGATCGTCTGCTCGATCACCCGCGGTCCCGCAAAGCCGATCAGTGCGCCCGGCTCCGCGATATTGATGTCTCCCAGCATGGCGTAAGAAGCTGTAACCCCACCCGTGGTAGGGTCCGTCAGTACGGAAATATAGGGCACGCGCGCGGTATCCAGCTTGGCCAGGGCGGCGGAGATCTTTGCCATTTGCATCAGGCTCACCACGCCTTCCATCATGCGGGCGCCACCGGAAGCAGAAACCACAATGATGGGTTTACGCTGGCTGCAGGCCCTCTCAACCGCACGGGTGATCGCCTCGCCGACGACGGCCCCCATACTGCCGCCAATAAATGAGTACTCCATGGCGCTGATGATGACGGGGCGTCCATTGAGCGTTCCTTCAGCGTTGATGATTGCATCCTTCAAACCGGTTTCTGACTGGCTCTTCGCCAGGCGCGCCTTGTAAGGACGAGTATCGGAAAAACTTAGCGGATCAGTGGAAGCCAGCTTATCGTCCTGGATGGCATAGCCACCTTCATCCAGCAGCAGCGCCAGGCGTTGGTGCGCGTCAATCCGGAAATGATAATTGCACTTGGGACAAACCTTCAGGTTCTCTTCCAGCTCTTTTTTCCAGATGATCTTGCCGCAGCCGTCGCACTTCAAAAACAGCCCTTCCGTGCGCACGCGCTTCTCGTCCGAAGGCTGAATTTCACTAGATTCGCGTTTAAACCAAGCCAAAGGATGTTCCTTTCTGTCAGATCTATTTCTTGAAACTCTTAAACCGTCCGGAAACCTGTCAGGGTAAAGCCACTTAAAATCACAGGCAAACTCTCCGGTTGTCAAATTTGAAATTACAAATTACAAATTACAACTTCCTCAATATTCGATCCCACGCTGGGCCAGTACACCTTTTTCGTAGGCATGTTTTACCTGCTTCATCTCGGTCACCGTGTCGGCCAATTCCACAATTGACGGATGCGCATTCCGGCCCGTCAAAATTACATGCACCTGCTCGGGCTTCTGCTTCAGTCCCTCTGCCACCTTGGCCGGGTCCAACATGCCATAGCTGATGGCGTAATTGATCTCGTCAAGAATCACCAAATCCCATTCTCCCGAAGCGATGGCCAGCCGCGCCTCTTCCCAGGCTTCCTCCACCATGCGAATATCTTCCGGATCGGTCTCGGCACCACCTACTTTTACAAAACCTCGGCCCATCTGCTTCATCACGAACTTGCCGTCAAAGGCCTGCACTGCGTCCAGTTCGCCGTAATGCCAAGAGCCTTTCAGGAATTGCAGCATCAACACCTTCATGCCGTTTCCCACCGCCCGTAACGCGGTCCCCATGGCTGCGGTGGTTTTACCTTTTCCCGGCCCGGTATTCACGATGATAAGTCCGCGATGTACGTCACTCATAAAATTTTAAAATTGATAATTTCTAATTTGTAATTTGAAAATCAAGAAAATCGACCGGTCCGAACCAACGTGAGGCTCTTGGTTTTCAAATTACAAATTAAAAATTACGAAATTACAAATTCTTCTAGTGTCCGGTGTGATACGGATGGCCCTTCAAGATTGTAAATGCCCGGTAGATTTGCTCCAGTAAAACGATCCGCGCCAGTTCGTGCGCCAGGGTCATCTTGCCGAAAGATAAGATCAAATCGGCGGCCTCTCGCGCCTGGTCGCTGAAACCACCCGCCGGTCCAACGGCAAACAACAGGTGCTGGGTGCCTCGGTCCTGTTGATCGCGCAACACCTGGGCAAACTCTTCTGAAGTAAACTGGCGTCCTCGAGAGTCCAGCAGAATGAGCACCGGCCTGGTGCGGCCGGAGCTATGCACAGCTAACTTAAGGAGCGCAGTCTCCGCCGGCAGTTCGCGCGATTCCGATGGCACGTGGCGCGAAATGCGTTTTAAATACTCCTCTGTCAGCGATTGGATCGCCGCTTCCTTAGTTTTTCCAATCCAGGCAACCTGAAGTTTCACTTGGAAGAATTTACAAATTTTAAATTTGAAATTTAAAATTTTCCTTTCCGGGCCGTTCTCTTTGTCGTCTTTTTCGCTGTTGAACTCTTCCTGCGTTTGCCGCCGGCCTTCGGGCCTGCCGTGCTTTTGGCCTTGGCAGAGCGTGCGGTCACAATCCTCTTCGCGGGCTTTTGGACTGCTGGCTTCTTCAACAAATCAGCAGCGGTGAGACGTGTAGCGGACTTCCAGAGCCGCTCCAGGTCATAAAACTTGCGCGCCTTCTCGGAAAAAATGTGGACGACAAAATCCACATAGTCCAGCAGTACCCACTCCGCCTGGCTATAGCCTTCAACGCTGGTAGGCCGCGCACCCATGGTCTGGAGTCCGCGCTCCACTTCATCGGAAATGGCCTGCACCTGGCGAGGGTTGGTCCCTGTGCAAACAACAAAATAATCCGTGAAGGGGCCGGTAGTCCGGTCCATCTCCAGAATCGCCAGGTCTTCACCTTTTTTACTCTCTACCGCTCGGACCGCTTGGGCCACCTGCTGCCGGGTTTCTATACTCATCCGCGTTCATCGCTCCTGATGGTGCGCTCCACGAAAAGATAGCACTTTAACGCCTTTTCCCGCGCCTCATTTTTCTTGCCTGGCATCATTCCCGAGATATAGATGCTCTTTCCTAATGTACTCCGCAACCAGCCGGGGAACATACGTGCTGAGATCTTCGACCGACTTATGCGCCGCTGCGCGAATCTGGGTTGACGAAACATGCTCATGAACATTATCGAGCAAATGGATAGTGCTTGTCGGCAACTTAATCGTGCTGCCGGACTGCGGCTGCTCCAAAGCTTGCAGTGCCGCCTGCGAAGGACGCAGGGGCTCCGGCAGGGCCTTCGCTAGCTCCCCTAAAGAATGCCCTGGCCGGCTGGCCACCACGAAATCACACTCCGAGAGCAATTCCACCGGCTGTTTCCAGATGCCGATCTCCATAAATGCATCTACTCCGATCAAAAAGTAAAGCTTGTCCGATTGTTTCAGCGCACTCTTCAGGCGCCGGATGGTCTGAATTGAGTAGTTCGGCTGCTCGGAGTCAGCTTCGAGCAGCGACGGCACAAACCGCTGATCATCCGCAGTAGCCAGGGCCAGCATGGCAAAGCGATGTTGAAACTCCGTAAGGCTTCGGCTGCGCTTATGGGGAGGCACATCCGCCGGAACAAAATAGACCACATCAAGGTCAAACTTCTCTGCTGCAGCTCGCGCAATTGCCAAATGGCCCAGATGAACCGGATCAAAAGTGCCGCCAAAGAAAGCCAGCTTCATATTCGGCCAGTCGTGTTCATTGGCTCTTTCTCTTCTTGAAAGCCGCGCGTTTCGGTATACGGACGCTTTGAGGCTTGGCCTTCCTCGCCTTGCGCGGCAAAGAAGCCTTTTTTCTGACCGATGGCTGCACGTATTTACCGGCGCGAATCTGAGCTACGAGTTTTCCCAGACCGTATTTCAACTCCGGGATCCCTTGGCCGGCGACAGCAGAAATCTCATACAAGTCCAGCTTCAACTTTTTGCAATGATTGCGTAACTGGGCTAATTTCTCTTTGTTGACCACATCCATCTTGGAGGCCACCACCACCATCGGCTTTGCCTCCAACCCGGCGCCAAAGCTGGTCAATTCGTTCATGATTATTTTGAAATCTTCAATCGGATCAGGACGCCCGCTGGCGTCGGAGACGTCAATGATGTGGGCCAGCACCCGGGTGCGCTCAATGTGGCGCAGAAACTGGGCCCCCAACCCTGTGCCGGTATGCGCTCCTTCAATCAATCCGGGAATGTCCGCTACCACGTAGCTGTCTTCGTGAGGGAACTCGCCGATCGTCACTACACCCAGATTGGGCTGAAGCGTAGTAAAAGGATAATCCGCAATCTTAGGCCGGGCCGCCGAAACACGCGAGATCAACGTCGACTTGCCGACATTGGGGTATCCCACCAGACCAACATCGGCCAGCAGTTTCAGCTCCAGCCGTAACACCCTTTCTTCCCCGGGCTTGCCCAGTTCGTGCTCGCGCGGCGCTTGATGCGTGCTGGTGGCAAAATGCTGATTGCCCCGTCCTCCGCGGCCGCCGTGGGCCACTACGATGCGCTCATCGGGCTTGGAGAAGTCGTGAACCAACTCGCCTGTCATCTTGTCGTAAACAATGGTGCCCACCGGAACTTTTAAGACAATGTGCTCGCCATCTCGCCCGGTACAATTGGAGCCCTCTCCGTGCCGTCCGCGCTCACCGGTGTATTCAGGATTGAACCGGAAATGGACCAACGTATTATGGCGCTCGCTCGATTCCATGATGATGTCGCCACCATGTCCACCATCGCCACCGGAAGGCCCGCCCCGTGGAACAAACTTCTCCCTGCGGAACGCCATACAGCCATTCCCGCCACCACCCGCTTTAATCCGAATTACCGCTTCATCAATAAACATGATCCTGAATAAACATGCTCCTGTCGCTTTGCTCCCCGCCTAAGACGTTTTGACGTCCGCTTCCAGTATCTGCGAAGAACGATTTCCTTTTGATTGTACCGTTGCTTCGTGTATTGCCATCATCTTGATTAATTGTGTTCTTGTGGCCCTCTTCTCTCTGATGTTTTCTCCAGTGAGTTTTTGATTTTGGTTTTCCTCTGTGTTTCTCCGTGGCCTCAGTGGTAAAGGGTTCTCGGTTTCCTTGCGGCGCCTTGGCGCCCTTTGCGGTGAGGACTCTTATTGTGGCGCGTTGCGTCAAATACAAAGCCCCGTTCTGCAACGGGGCCAAATTCTTACCCTAAATTTTTAGCAGTGAACTTCCAGCGAACTGAATCTACGCTATCTCTGCAGGCTCCACCAACACAAAGCGCCCGCTCGCGCCCTTGTCCACGAACTTGATTACGCCTGTGACCTTGGCAAAAAGAGTGTCGTCTTTCCCGCGACCCACATTGGCGCCCGGCTTGATCGGTGTGCCACGCTGTCTCACAATGATGGTGCCGCCCGGCACGAGTTGCCCACCGAAGGCCTTCACACCCAGCCGTTGCGCGTTTGAATCGCGCCCGTTTCTAGAACTGCCTAATCCTTTTTTATGTGCCATAACAAAATCCTTTTTCTTTAAATCTCAGAGCCGCTGCTTATTTCTTCTTCTTGTTCTTGGAACTGCCACCTGTTTTGGCTGCCTTCTTAGACGTCTTGGGTTTGGCAGGCTTTTTAGCCCCGCCTTTTTTAGCGGCAGCAGCTTTGGCCTTGGGCGCAGCCGATTCGTCGTCCGCGTCGGTTGCTGCCGGAAGAGCGGCTTTGGGCTTTCTCTGCGGCAGCTCCGGCGCGGTAAAGCGCTGGCCATCAAAAGCGATCTCAGTGATCCGTACTGCGGTGAAGTGCTGGCGATGTCCAAGAATCTTCTTGTATTGTTTCTTGCGTTTGAAATGGAAAACCAGGACCTTGTTGCCACGTCCGCTTTCCACTACCTGGCCGCTCACCACGACTTCAGCTCCAGGGCCAATCTTGCCCTCTTCCCCGGATACGGCGAGGACATCATTGAACTCAACCGTGTCTCCATCGTTGGCAGGCAGCTTCTCAATCTTGACGATGTCTCCGGGAGCAACACGATACTGCTTTCCCCCGGCGCGAATGACCGCGTACATATCTCTCTCCGTTGTCCTTTTAAATTGCTGCAAACAAAGGACGTTTCTGTGGACTTTAGATTTTTGCTGAAATTCTGCGGTTTGCTAACAGCCTTGCTCCAACAGGCAGGAACTGACAGTACCGGCAAACCCTATAATTCTAACGTGATACGTCAGGTATGGTCAAATATAAAGTCCTCTGGTTCTCCAGAAGAAGTAAGCAGTCATCGTGGATCCAATGGCAATCACGATGTAGCGTACTATTTTCTGGTCCAGCTTCTGTGCGTAATGTGCGCCTCCATATCCACCCAAAGCTGCGCCGCCAATCATGAGCAGCGCCTGGGGCCACATTACGGCGTGGGCAAAGATAAACATCACAATGGCCACACCGTTCCCGCAGGTCGCCAGCACTGTCTTCATGCCATTCATGGAATGGATATTTTCAATGCCCATCATGGTCAGCAGAGCTAGCATCACAAATCCCACGCCTGCGCCGAAGTACCCGATATAAATGGCCACGCACAACTGCACAAAAGCGACGCCGAGTACGGTGATGCGTGAAGGCCCCTGAACAGTATGGTGCTGCTTTACCCAAGAGGTGATCCTGCCACCGAAAATGAACAACAGGGTGGCGCCGAGCAACAGCCATGGCACCATTTTGAGAAATGTGGTTTGTGGTGTCCGTAACAGCAGGACCGCGCCCAAAATGCTTCCGGAGAAGGTGATAACGATCAGCGGCAACAATGTTTTGAAAAGTTCCCGGTTTAGGGCTTTACGATACGCCCAGCTCGAAGCCAGGGTGCCGGGCCAGAGCGCAATCGTACTGGTAGCATTGGCATTCACCGGAGGCATGCCGACAAAGAGCAGAGATGGAAAGGAGATAAATCCGCCTCCGCCCGCCACTGAGTTAATCGCGCCACCAACAACGGCAGCGGAAAAAAGAAGAGCGATCTGCGAGAAACTCACTCCATAGTGTAATCAATTTGAGCAGCGCCCGGCCCCGATCCTATAATTACGGGTAGTGGGTCATTTTGCCTGAAGACATGTAACAGGGCACAAGCTTGTCCTTGAGGTGAGCTCGCGAGCCGAAGGAAGTTCACTCGTGCCGAAAGCATTGAAAATATTTGGGCTTTAACAGGCTACGGAAAAATGGGGTATCAGCGGTTGGTTTGTATCAGGGCATGGCTTCAGCCGTGCCGCAAAGCATTTAGAATCAATCGGGCTTCAGCCCCTGCAAACTGCGTGTTGCGGATGAATCTGATTTTTTCAGCGGCCTGTTAAGCCCCTGTGTCTCTGGATGTGAACACTCTGGAAATTCAAAATGACCCACTACCAAATTACTCAATTACCCAAATCTCAATAAAGTAAAACGCAGCTCGTACCAGAAAGGCATCGGAGTACTCGATAACACTGGCACAACGACTCAGTTCGCCCGATAGCGGGACTTCATCACTACGAGCATTCCGATCAAGGACAGCGTAACCGCATTGGCGACAATGATCGGCGCAGCGCGTACCAGTAAGCCATAGATCAACCAAAAGACAACACCCAGTCCGAATGTCAACAGCATTCCATAAGAAAGATCGTCACAACGCCGGGTGCGCCACGCTTTGTGGACCTGGGGAACAAAAGAAACGGTCGTCAACGTGCCCGCGATAAAACCGAGAAGACTGATCATGAGTTTTAATTCTAACGCGGCATAGCATGACCTCAGAATCAACAAGCGCGGCTCTTGAGCTTCACACGTAGTCGAAAAGCGTCATGAAACCAAAGTCCATGTGCAGTTGCTGGTGGCAATGGAATAGCGTCAGCCCGGGGTTATCAGCGACGAAATCCACGGCGACCTCCTGGTAGCCTCCGACCATGACCACATCTTTCAGGATTCCCGCCGTCGAAGCTCCCGCCACACTGGTCAACTCGAAGCTGTGCCGGTGAAGATGAATGGGATGAATATCATCACTGGCATTCTGCATGTGGATTCGATACCGCCTGCCCCGCTTTAAGTGAAATGCGGCCGGAGCCATTTGATTGGCCATGGGGTAGGCAACTCCGTTGATGGTCCAGCGATTGAAGCCGCCTTCGGCAGCGTTGTCTTTTTCAAAGATCATCTGGAAAGTTTCGTCCGGTGCCGGTGCGCTGGCGCCACGTTTGGCAAAATGGGCATAATTCCAGTGAAACCGAGGGGGCGCGATCCATTGGGCTTTGCCCTTGCGCCCCGCGTACTCAACGACTATGCCCATGCCATGGCGCCTGTCGTCATCCGCCGTGTCTCCCAAAATCCAGACTCCCGGATGGTTCATCTGCACAACGGCAGAAATTCGTTCGGCGGTACCCAGCCAGAGCACCGGAACGTTTGCGGGATTGGGCACGGGATTGCCGTCCAACGCAACCACACGGAAGGCATGACCGGGCAAAGCGAGACTGCGAATCTCCGTAGCGCTTCCGTTCAACACATGGAACAAAACCCGTTCACCTTGCTTAACGCGAATTGGCTCCCCGTGGTGCAACATGCGGCCATTGATCGCAAAAGAACCGTAACCCACTTCGTATCCATGTGGCATACCCTTGGCGATTGAAGCCTTCATGGCAGATTCGCCCTTCTCTTCCAGCGCCTTCACCTTGGCTGCAGGAGCGAGAAAGTTCATAGGCATGTCTCCACCCCGGCTGAACGTGGGCTCGAACTCCTTCAGTACCAGAAAGACCTCACGATCGTAGTTGCCCGGTTCGTTTTTCGGTTCGATATAAACTGGACCAACTTCGCCGCCATACTGGCCGGCATAGAGGTCCGATCCGGCTCGGTTGTGCGTGTGATAGAAGCGAAAGCCTGCCGGCTTTGGGGTTAATGAAATTCGGCGTTGGCCATGCGCCGGGATAAAAGGGGTGCCCTCTTCGGCTGCTCCATCCACGTCAACCGGCAACATCTGGCCATGCCAATGCAGTTGTTCGGCGGCATCCGTTTCGTTGTGGACATCTACGATCACCTGTTGCCCTTCTTTCAGGCGAAGCAGTGGTCCTGGAAACTGGCCGTTGTACGTGGTTAACGACACGATCCGGTTTTTAGCAATCTCCACCGGCGACGTTTTGATGCGTAGCGTGTAATTTGCCGGCTCAGAATCAGCGGCTCTCCCTGAGGGCTGACTTTGCTGCACTCCCGCTTCGGTCTGGCCAGAGCTATTTTTGCCAGAAAGCAAGATGGCTCCAGCGGTCATGCCTGCCGTTTTTAGAAACTGTCGCCTTGACTCAAGAATTTTTTTCATCGGTTATACCGAAGCGGCAACAGAATCATTTGGAGGCTCAATACAATGAGAGAAGCAGGGCGCGGAAGCCGCGCCCCACCAGAAATTACCCAATTACCAAATTCTCAAAAAGCTGAGCAAGGCTGAATCATACAAAAGTAGTTTTCGTAATACACAGCCATTGCTCACATGCTCACTTCTTCGGTTGGTATCTTGGCCGCCTGATTGCGAAGATCTTCAAATAAGAGCGTGCTCAAGTACCGCTCGCCGAAGCTGGGAATCACCACCACGATGAGCTTGCCGGCGTTTTCAGGGCGGTTGGCGACCTTAAGGGCCGCTGAAACCGCCGCCCCCGAAGAAATCCCAACCAGCAAGCCCTCTTCACGCGCCAACCGCCGCGACATATTCATGGACTCTTCCGCCGTGGCGGTAATGACCTCGTCAATAAAATCAGTACGCAGAATTTCCGGGACGAAACCGGCCCCCAGGCCCTGCAGTTTGTGCGGACCTGGTTTGCCCCCGGAGAGCACCGGGCTATCTGCGGGCTCGACCGCCACAATTTTGAACGAGGACTTCTTGGGTTTGATGAATTCGCCCACGCCCGTCAGCGTGCCACCGGTACCGACACCTGAAATCAGGATGTCAATCTTGCCATCGGTGTCATTCCAAATCTCCGGCCCGGTTGTTTCCCGGTGGATTTTTGGATTGTCCGGATTAGCAAACTGCTGAAGCATCACGCTGTTGGGGGTCTTCTCCAGAAGCTCCTTGGCCTTCACCAGCGATCCCCGAACGCCCTTCGCGCCCGGAGTCAAAACAACCTCGGCGCCAAAAGCCAGCAGCACCACGCGCCGCTCCATGCTGACCGTGTCCGGCATCACCAGAATCGTCTTATACCCTCGGGCTGCCGCCACAAATGCCAATCCAATCCCCGTGTTGCCGCTGGTAGGCTCGATCAGCACCGTTTTGCCCGGCTGGATCTTGCCGGCCTTTTCCGCCTCCAGGATCATGCTCACGCCGATGCGGTCTTTCACGCTGCTACAGGGGTTCTGGCTTTCCAGCTTGGCGACCACGGTCGCCTTGCAGCCATCGGTAACTTTGTTCAACTGCACCAGGGGCGTGCGCCCAATCAATTCGGTAACGTCTTTCGCGATCTTCATATCTTTGCCTCTCCAGATAATTTCGACGGATAAAATGTATAGGATTACGGCGTAAGCCGCAAAGAGCCAAAAACTTTTGGGAAATGCAAAGATTAAGTGAGCTCTTGGTTTATCTCGCGTTCATCAGCGAAATCAGCGGCAACCGATCTTCCTTTGCGGCCTTGCGGCAAAAATCAGATATTTTCAGCCGATACCGATTCAACAGGCTTCTTAAATGCCACCAATCCCTCGTATCTGCAATCGGCACACTCCGAGCGCTCCGAGACATATTGGGCAAAGCATCGCGGACAATACACAATGCAGCCGCTGGTTTGTACCGAGGGAACGAGCAGTTGCTCAGGTTGCAGGCCTTTTTGCCGTATGACCTGTTCGATCAGGGCTTCCAGCTTCTTCTGATACCAATGATTGGCAAATACATTGAATTTGCTGCGACGGAGTTGCTCGCCTGCAAGCGTTTCAAATTCTGCATCGGAACAGATCGCGCCCCCCACCGCCAACGGATGGTAGTTTACGACCAGGTCGCGGCAGAGAGTGTCACAGGCCCTTATCGCCGAAATGGGAGAGAGGGCAGTGGTGATCGTGGCTTTAAATCGGGTGTCTTTAGCTTTGGTGAACAACTCCCGGTGCAGGCTCCAGAACTCCACGGCGATGGCGATGGAGGTAACAACAACGATCGCGATTGCCATCCACAGAATTCGCGGCACGTATGTGCTGATGGCCACCGGAAGCAGAAAGAACAGGAAAAAGAACTGCAGGTTACTGACGATCCTCAGCCATAACGACCGGCGGCGAAATACCTTCAAGTGGCGCGCAGCCGATTGGGTGTTCATGCTCTTCCGCAACCATTTTTGAATGATCTGTTCCCGCTGAGAACGCTTGGCTTGCCGAATCTGTTGCAGCAGCTCGAAATACCCCAGAACCTGGGTTTCATCGCCCTTGAAGATTGGAGTTTCGTTACAAAGTACCTTGGAGTCGGAATGGGTGATCGCCACCTTGTCCCAGGGAATAGAAACCGATCCTTCCGAGGGTTTGGTAAACACGATTGCATCGGGATCAAGTTGGAAGGCCGGCCATTGCGTCACCAGCGGAGGAGAGAGCGGCGGAAGAGGATTGGCGAAGAAAGCGGCTGTGTCGAACGCGCTCCAGACAAAGCCCTGGCCCTTCCTCTTCCCCCGGCCCCGAAAATTCAACACAAACACTACTGAATCAGGACTGACCCAGCAGATGCATTGAACAATATAGACAGCTAAAACAATCAGACACAGAGATCCGAGCTCTGTCATCCCTGTGCTGCTGCCTGCTTGTTCGGATCTTCGATCTTGGTCTCGTTGCCGCCAAAAATCGCCTTGAATATCTTTTTGATAAAACTTCCGATAGCTACGAATACCACTACAATCAGCTTCCAGAACTTGGCGATCAGGCCGGTCTTGAACAACACCGCTCCCGCGCCACCAGCAATCAATGCCGCCAGGCCATACTCGGCCACCTTGTCGCCTTTCACAAAGTCGGCATAACGGCTTCCCTGGCTGTAGTTAAATCCTGAAATCAACGTATTGAATTCCGGCGTAATTGAGGCATATTCCCCTGGAGAGGCCACCAAATCCACATTCATCGTGCCCCGGCGCCCCAGCAGCCTGATGGAGTGATTCACCGATCCGGTATCGATTGGATCATCGCCCTTGCCCCGGATGGCCCAAGTCAAGTTATGGGTCTGCGGGTCGTAGAACGGGGGCCGTTCCCAGCCGGTCACGTGAAATGCTTTCCAGCCTTGCTTCTTGCGCTCTTCATTAGCGGCTTCGGTTCCATCCTTGATGCTCTTGAGGATGGCGTCGGCATCCAGGCTGTCCTTCTCGGTGTCTTTGACGTAGCCGGTCTCGACGAACTCAAAGATCATGAACCAGTTGGCGGTGGCACTGGAAGGAACCAGCACACCTAATTCCTTGCCACTGGGAATGTTATGGGTTATCCGCAAAGCCGTTTGAGCGCCTTGCTTCCCCGCAAATTGATAACCCTCGGGAATGTTGATGTCGGCGATGTTGCCCAGATGCCCGACCGTGGGACCATGCTGCCAGTCGATTTTCAGTGCTTGCTGTTGTGAGGCAGGCTCTTGTGCCCACGCGGCCAGGGAAAGAACTACCATGAACAAAAAGAAAAAAAGGAGCGCTTTGCGCCCGTTGCTTGCCATACCCTTCATCCTCCTGAGGCTGTTTTGGCATTGTGGAGCCTAAATTCCCATCTGGCAACACTTTTCTGGCGGGAAGTTACCTTAGGTACATCTGTCAGCCCGTTAAAATGACCGGCGGGGCGGCACATGGTTTTCCGGTTGCTTTCTCAAAATGGTTCAAAGCAGATTGGCCCACCATAACAAAAGCTATGCCGTCTTTAACCTGCAAGGTTTTACTGTGCCCTTGTATTTTGTGCGGCAGCACAATTTGAAAGGAACCCCTTATGAATTCCACTCCCAGCATTCGCACTGAAACCGAAGGGCATGTGCGTTCGATCATCCTATGCCGGCCAGAACGGTACAATGCCATCAACGCGCAGCTTCGTGACGAGTTCTCAGCCGCAATGGATGCCGCCGACGCGGACGACAATGTGTCCGTGATCTTGCTATGCGCCGACGGGCCCGCCTTCTGCGCCGGATATGCTCTTGATGAATATGCCGAAGCCGTTCAGACGCAACCAGCTCAGAGGCACGTCGGGCGCGTGTGGGATTCGGTGTACGACCTCCGCAATATCTCCGCCTTTGTCTCCGCCTTCGCCAAGCTTTGGTATTCCGCCAAGCCAACCATTGCCGCTGTTCAGGGATGGTGCATCGCCGGCGGGACCGATTTGGTCTTTTGGGCAGACATGATTATGGCCGCTGAAAACGCCTCTTTTGGCTACCCACCGGCCAGGGTGTGGGGAGTTCCCACGAATCCCCTCTGGGTGCAGCGGCTCGGATTCCAGCGGGCCAAACAGTACCTGTTCACCGGAGACGAGCTTCCCGCGCAGGAGGCCGCAAAGCTCGGCCTGGTATTGGAGGTGTGTCCTGACAGCGAGCTTCAATCTCACGCCATGCAATTGGCGCAGCGGATCGCCCTTGTCCCATCAAGCCAGCTCCAGCTTATGAAGCTCTTTTTGAACCAGCAGGCTGAGAATCAGGGCATTGGTTCATCGCGGTTGATCGGTGCCCTGTTCGATGGGATCGCGCGCCATACTCAGGAGGGGCTGGATTTTGTGACCAAAGCCCAAGCCCAGGGATTCCGGACTGCAGTACAGGAAAGGGATGCACCCTTCGGCGATTATGGCGAAGGAGTGAAGGGCAAGAAACGAAAACGATAGAAAGCGCTAAAGACAAGATCTAACTAAATCTGAGCGGCGCTCCTCGCAAGAGCGAGGATTTAATCCATTTATTTTCATTGAGTTACGGGAGAGTAATCCGCATACTGTTACTATTCAATTAAGAGATCTTTTTCACCTGCACGGGGTTCCACGTAGAACGTGACAGAAACGCTCGTTTTGGAACTTATCCTCGCTGGCGCGCGGGCAGACCCGTCGAGATGACGATTTTTTATTTTCTTAGCCTAACGAATGAGAGTTCAAGCAAGAAGAAAGCCTCCCACTGGGAGGCCACGATTCGTGAATTGAATCCCTTAAGACGCCTTAACGACCTTGCCAGATTTAAGGCAGGAGGTGCAGACGCGCACGCGCTTGGATGCGCCGTTCACAACCGCCCTTACCGGGCGCAGGTTCACATTCCAGCGCCGCCGGCTGACATTGTGGGCGTGGCTGATGTTGTTTCCAAATTGCGGCCCTTTGCCGCACATTTCGCATACTCGTGCCATGTTGGATAACTCCAGGAATCTACTCAGAAGGGCTTGCAAACAGAAGACTTCAGAGCTAGTGATTAAAGACAGATTTTACAGGAAGATAGCAAAGCTTAGCAAGACTGCCCTTGAACCAGGGTGTAATTTAAAAGTGCGAGTCAAACGCTCTGCCGGTGGATGCTTGAGCACTCATGCGGTTAAAACAAAGTGCCGGTAGGCACGACCCGAAAGTAGCCCGGCACGTAGCGTTAGCGGAGTGCCGGGTAATTGTTCTACCCTGGATGAGAGTCCCGCAGGGACGACTGAGTCTTTACAATGACTCGCACTTTTAA
>Ga0070730_10003394_pt1 | contig 14313 bp, 11 predicted proteins | sample Coa_R1_3_FD_66447 | JGI IMG/M metagenome (GOLD analysis project Ga0070730, IMG submission 66447) | Surface soil microbial communities from Centralia Pennsylvania, which are recovering from an underground coalmine fire - Coalmine... | ecosystem: Environmental > Terrestrial > Soil > Unclassified ...
CTGCGTCGCGAAGTCCGGCTGGGCGAGGGTGCACCCGGGGGCGTCGGTCCGGCCCGCGATGGTGAATAGGCCGTGCACCCCGCCGTCGAGCGGCGCGTTGTTGGCGTTCGACGCGGCGATGAAGCGCGCCTCCCGGACGGGACCGCCCGGGGTGATGAAGGGGGGTATCGCGTTCGTCGCGCCGTCGAGCGTCGCGAGGGCCACCTGCGGATTCGGCACGGGGTTCTGCGGGCTGCGCAGCCCCGGGCTCGAGCCTCCGACGGCGGGCTGCGCGTGGCACATCGCGCAGCTGTTGCCGTTGAACGTCGGGCCGAGCCCCGTCCCCGCCTCGCCCGTGATGGTTCCGCTCACCGAGTTGACCTCGTCGAAGGTGTCGAGCGCCGCCGCGAAGAGCGCCTGTTCCGCGGCGTTCAAACCGGGAAAGAAGCCTCCCGCCGCCGCGGGCCCGCCGCGCGGCCCCGGGTCCGCTCCGTTGCTGGCGATGGCCGGACCGACCGTCTGGGTGCTCGCGGCCGAACCGACATTGTCGCTGCCGGATGCCTCCGAACATCCTGCGATTGCGGTCGCCATGGCGATGGGGCTCACGAACCAAAACTGCCTACGTAATGCGCGCATGGAGTCCTCCAGTGTCGTTTCGTCCGTTTTCTCTCCTGCCTCCCTCCCCGATCACAAAGGCCCCCCCGGCCTCCGTCAGACGTCGACGGACGCTTCGCCAAGCTGTGAGTGGCTGCGCCGGCTCCGGTTCGTTTTGCCGAAAATGCCGTGGCTCGGCCGTGCGCGGAGCGGAGCTTAATCTCCACGCAAGTAGAGGTCGTATGATTTATAAGGACACCTTACGATTTGTGTGCAACGCGCGGACATGAGCAACGCGGTTGCGCACATGGGCCCGCTGGGCTCCGCTCGGCTTGTGTAATTTTCAGTCTACGGCGGTGACCCGTGCGTCAGCACTGCGGCGACGACGCGAGCAGCACCACGCCGCTGCCCGCGACGAGCGTGATCGTCGCGCCCTGCACGGCGCCGTGGAGGTCCGTGAGCTTCCCGCCCGGCAGCGTGAAGGTGACGCTCGCCTTGCCGGGGTTCGCGATCGCGATCGCGTGCTCGAAGGTGCGCGCGTACGCCCCTTGCGCCGGTTGCATCGCGCCGCACGGCGGACCGATCGCGGCTCCGTACTCGCTGCGCCAAAGGTCGCTGCCGTATTGCTGTACGCCGGACACGAAGATGCCCGACGCGTGCTCCTTGCTCATGAGGTACGAGGCCAGCGCCCACTCGACCTCCGCGTCGTTCACGGTCGCCACCTCGTCGATCGCCATGTACGCCTTGCCTTGCTGCTGCACGTACTCGGCGAAGCTCACGAGATCGAGCCATGTCTGGCCGGACGCATGGCCCGACCCACACTGCGTGAAGCTGCACTCGTCGAGGATGCCATCCGTGTTGGCGACGACGCCGAGGACGCTCGGGTCGGTGGGCGACGATCCTCCGAGCTGGAAGTTCGGGATGAGGCCCATCGGGTGCGGAAGCGCGTGGGCCGCGTCGCGAAACGCCTTGGCCCACGCCACCGCGTCCGCGTCGGCCTTGGGATCACCGGTGCCCGCGGAGTAGAGCGCCTTCCACTGACCGTTCGCGTACACGCCGCAGCCGCCCCAGCCCCCGAGCTGGAGCTCGTCGGCCGCGATCATGTCGTAGCCCTGCGACGACGCCGGGGTCGCGACGGTCTGGATCTGCCAGGCGACGACCGCGGGGTTCGAGATGTCGAGCGGCATGTTCGTCGTGCCGGGGTAGTAGGCCGGCGTCGTCTCGTCGCACTGGTAGAGGACCCAGTCGGGGTGCAGGTTCTTCCAGTACGCCAGGTCGTGGCTCGCGTCCGGGTCGTACGCCCACGGCATGTAGTCGCTGAGCACGATCTTCGGGTTGCTCGAGGACCGGTACGCCGCGATCGATCCCTGGTCCGCGCCCCACACGAAGACGGCGTGCGACGCCTCGCCGGCGATGTCCGAGACGGCGGAGTCGAACGTCTGGAAGTAGTGGATGCCGTCGTAGGTGTCCTCCCAGAAGGGCGGCGACCCGGCGTCCGGGCCCGAGGCGTCGCCGCTCGCGTCCGGCCCGCCCGACGAGCTCCCCGATTCCCCGGCGCCGTCCTTGGTCCCGCCGCCGCCGGCGTCGTGCGCTCCGGAGTCGGTGGCGCCACCCGCGTCGCTGGAGCCGCTGGAGCCGCTGGAGCCGCCCGCGTCGGCGGTGCTCCCGCTGGAGCCACCGCCGCACGCGAGCCAGAGCACGGCGGAGACGACGCCGAGCAGGCGTGGCAAGCGGGCGAGCGCGCGGGACGTTCGATGCATGAGAGGTTCCCTCGAGCCGCGCAACGAGCATGCCGCGTGCCCGCGCTGGGGGCGGCGCGCCGCTGCGCGCGTCCGTCGGCCGCTGCTGCCAACGCGCCAACGCGCCAACGCGCCAACGCGCCAACGCGCCAACGCGCCAACGCGCCAACGCGCCAACGCGCCAACGCCAACTTGGGGTTGGCTCGCGCAACCGGGAGGTGACAACTCGTGGTACGGTTCAGGATAGTGCGCTTCGCGTCGATCCCGGGGTCTCGTCCGACCGCACGGACGCTCGCTGCCGGGGCGCTGTTCGGTGCGCTCGCCGCCTCGTGCTCGCTCGCGCTCGACTTCGGCTCGCTCGAGAACGGAGCACCCGACGGCGGTCCGCCGGACGGGACCTCGACGGACTCCGCATCGGACCGCACCTTCGCAGCCGACGCGCCGCTCGATGGCGGCACCGGCGACGGAGCGACGGGTGACGGGCCCCAGACCGATACCTCGCCGGGCGATGCCTCCCTGACCGACGGGGCGCCAGCCGACGGGGCGAAGGATGCCCCCGCCACCGACGGGCCCACGGTCGACGCCCCGGCCGACGCTCCGGTCGACGCTCCGTCGGATGCTCCGTCCGACGCGATCCCGGACGGGCCGTGCGGGCCTCTGCCCGGCGCGACGATGGTCGCCATCGGAACGTTCTGCGTCGACTCGACGGAGGTCACCGTGGCCGAGTACACGGCCTACCTCGCGGCCAAGGGCGGCGACACCAGCGGGCAGCCGCCGGAGTGCTCGGCGTGGAACAACTCGCTCGTGCCGGGGGGCTGGCCGCCGGCGGGCCCCGACACGCAGCCGGTCGTGAACCTCAACTGGTGCCAGGCCTATATGTACTGCGCGTGGGCGGGCAAGCACCTGTGCGGCGCCCTCGACGGCGGGCCCGCGGATCCGAACCTCTGGTACGACTCGACCGCGAGCCAGTGGTTCAAGGTCTGCTCGCACAACAACGACGGCCTCCACGCCTATCCGTACGGCAACAGCTTCCAGCCCACGACGTGCAACGGCAAGGACGACGGGATCGGCCACGCGGTGCCCTCGCTCGCGACGTGCGTCGGCGGCTACCCCGGCGTCTTCGACATGAGCGGCAACGTCCTCGAGTGGGAGAACTCGTGCAACCCGCCGGGCGACGCGGGACCGGGCCCCGGGGAGTACTGCCACACGCGCGGCGGGGACTACGGCAGCGACGACGGCGGGATGGTGTGCAACGCCGGCGTCGAGTACACGCGCGGCAGCGCCGCGCCGAACCTCGGCTTCCGCTGCTGCGCGCGGTGACGGGCCAGGGCCGCCCGCCGCGGACCATGGCCCCCGCCTAGAACGCACCCCCGAGCTCGACGACCGCGCCGTCGCCGCGCGGGCGCACCTCGAGCGTCGACGTCGCGGCCGGGGCCGGGGTCTCGCGATGCGCGAGGAACGTGTACGCCGCGATCCCGAGCGCCACGACGCCGACGCCCAGGGACACATCCGCGATGAGCGCCTGGCGCCGGATCGAGTCGACGTCGGACGCCGCGCAGTACGGGGAGCACGTCCGCTGCAGGTTGTCGAAGCTCGAGCGCGCGCTGACCGCGAACCCTGCGAACGTCGCGAGGCCGGCGACCCCGATCCCGCCGAAGATCCACGTGGCGGCCGTGGGGCTCGGGCCGCCGCCGCTGGCGGGGCTCTCGCTCGGCGGCGGCGTGGCAGGCTCGGTCACGGCCGCGGCGGGGGCGGGCATCTGCAGCGTGACGAGCCGCGCCTTCTGACCTTCCATCACGACGACGTGGTCCTCGACGCTCTCGCCGTCGTCGGCCTCGGCGCGCACGACGTGCGCCCCCGGATCGACGGCGATCGCGGCGCCGGCCGTGGCGGACTGCGCCGCGCCGTCGATGGAGAACCGCGCGCCGGGCAGGTCGTCGCCGCGCGCGGAGGTCGCGCGCAGGACCAGCGTGGGGAGGCGGTGGTCGACGTCGGTGAGCCACTCCGCGCAGGCCTTGCGGACGATGGCCGGACACTCGTCCTTGGCGCAGGCGAGGAAGCTCTCGCGGGCCAGCCGCAGCTTCGAGGCGTCGCGCTGGGACTGGCCCTCGGTGGAGGCCTGCACGCACGCCTTCTTCTTGTCGCCGTTTCCGTCCGCGCGGCTCTCCCGCGCGCCGGTGAGCGCGGCGACGAGCACGGATGCGAGCAGCGCCCAGCGGTTGTGTCTCACAGGCACTCCGTCTTGAAGATTTTATGCCCGGAGGCGTCGATCCGGTACGGAGGATCGCAGCCCGCGGGCCTCGGCGTGACGGGGACGGCGGGGCGAGGCGCTCCGCGAGGCGCTCGCCCCGTGGCCGCCGCAGAGGCTGCGGGCGCCGCCGTCGATGCAGGAGGTTCGACCGGGACCGCCGCGGGCGGCGACCCCGCGGGCGTCGGCGACGCCGAGCCGATCTCCGCCGCCGGCGCGGCGGACGCGGGGGACGCGGGGCCGACCGTCGACGTGGCGGGAAGAGGCGACGCGGACGGCGCCTGGGCCGCCGGTGCGCGCGAGCGCGAGCCCGCCGCGAAGGACACCGCGACGAGCACCGCCGCGACCAGCGCGACCCCGACGGCGCCGAGGGCGAGCCACCCGCGCCTGCGCGGGGCGACGGTCGCGACGGAGCCCGTGGCCGCGGCCGCCGTGACGCGCGACACCTCCGCCGCGCCCGGCCCGGCGGGAGCCTCGGAGCGCCGCTGGAGCTCGACCCCCGAGGAGCTCTCGATCTCCGCGACCCGCACCGCGCGCGCGGTGAGCGCGCTGCCGGCCATGGCCTGCACCCACGCCCCCACCTCGGAGGGCAGCGCGGGGTGCAGCGCGGCCTCGAGGGCGAGCGCCATCTCCTGCGCGGTCGCGAAGCGATCCGCCGGGCGGGGGGCGAGGCCTCGCAGCGTGATGCGATCGAGCTCGGGCGAGACGTCCGGCGCGCGCTGGCTCGGCGCGTCGGGCGTGGCGTTCAGGACCGAGAGCATGACGGCCGCGTCGTTGGGGCCGGCGAAGCGGCGCGCGCCGGTGAGGAGCTCCCAGAGCAGCACCGCGGAGGCGTAGACGTCCGCGCTGCGCGAGACGTGCAACCCCTGGAGCTGCTCGGGCGCCATGTACGAAGGCTTGCCCTTCATCTTGCCGTCGACCGTCGTCTGGATGCGACCGCTGGCCTTCGCGACGCCGAAGTCGACGACGCGCGGCACCCCGTCCGCCCCCACGAGGACGTTCTGCGGCGACACGTCGCGGTGGACGATCTCCAGCGGCTCCCCGCGCTCGCTCCGGGCCTCGTGCGCCGCGTGCAGCCCGTGCAGCACGCCGCTGACGATCGCGGTCACGATGCGCGGCGGGACGCGCTCTCCGCGCGCGGCGACCGCGCGCATCAGCTTCGAGAGCGGCTCCCCCGAGACGTAGTCCATGACGAGAAAGAGCTCGCCGTCACGCGCGACGACGTCGAGCGTGGGCACCACGTTGGGGTGGCTGATGCGCGCCGCGATCCGGGCCTCGTCGACGAACATCGAGACGAAGTCCGGGTCCTTCGCGAAGTGCGCGTGCAGCCGCTTGATGGCCACCGTGCGGCTGAAGCCGGCCTGCCCGAGCAGGCGCCCGAAGTGGACCGTGGCCATCCCGCCGGCGGCGATCTCGCCGTAGAGCTCGTACCGCCCGATGATCCGCGCGCCGACCGCGGCACGATCCGCCACCTTCCCAACCTAGCGGGCGGGAGGCCATCGGTCGATGTAGGGCGTTGGCGCCCATCCGGATCGGGATGACCGTCGCCTTCGCGCGGACGGAGCCTGACTCGGGTTCTCGCGGACCGAGCCTGGCTCGGGGCGTCAGCCCCGCTTGGCGCGCCGGATCACGACGCCGTTGCCCGAGGACCGCGCGAGGCTCTCGCCCGCGCGCAGCGCCACCTCACTCTGCCTCCGCGGAGAGGGCGTGGATGCGCTCTCCGGCTGCGGCGTCTCCTCGGTGGTGAGGAGCCACTCGTAGGCCCTCGGCGCGCCGTACTCGGCAACGGCGGCGTCGAGAAGGGCGCCGGGATCGGTGATCTCGCCGACGGCGGGCGCGTCGGGCTCGCGGGTCGTCGCGGCCGGGGTGACCTCGGGCGCCGGCAAGGACACGGCCCGCGCAGGCAACGCGGCCGGGCGGGGACGTGGGCGCGCGCGACCGGCGGGCGCCTTGACGGGCTGCCGCGGAGCAGCTGCCTGAAGCTTGCGTCGCGGTGCCGTACGAACCGGCGGCTCGAGCTCCAGCGCGCGGCGCAGCTCCTCGGGGCTCGCTCGGCGGATGGCGCCGAGGACGTCGTCGACGAAGCGGGCGATGAGCGGCTCGAGGTTCAGCATGCGACGGGGGCGTCTCTCTAGCACCTCGGCAGCGCCTCGGCGACGCGGTCTTCTCGGGCGCGTCGTGAGGACCCGATGTCGATCCGGCGTCCCTTCGCTCGTTCTTGTGCCAGAAGGAGAGTGCGATGGCACGAGAGGAGCCCATGACCCGATACATGCTCATCCTGGGCGGTGCGGACCTCGACAAGCGCAGCGGAAACGCCGCGCTCGCGCCGCGGATGTTCGAGCGGTACGCGAGCTGGCTGCGGTCTCTCCGGGAGAGCGGTCGCTACCTCGACTCGTACAAGCTGTACGACCAGACGGGCGCGCGGTTGACGGTGCGCGGAGGACAGGTGACCGAGGGACCGTTCATGGAGACGAAGGAGGCGGTCGGCGGCTTCGTGCTCGTCCAGGCCTCGTCGCTGGAAGAGGCGGTGGCGGTCGCGCGCGAGTGCCCCGTCTTCGACCTGCAGAGCGGCTACGTCGAGGTCCGCGTGGTGGAGGATGTCGCCCGCCCCGGCTCGGCCTAGCGGCGATCGCGACGCGATCGAGCGCGCGTTCCGGGCGGCGCACGGCCGCCTGCTGGCCGCGCTCACGCGCCGCTTCGGCGTCGACCATCTGGCGCTCGTGGAGAGCGCCTTGCAGGAGGCTGGCCTGCGCGCGCTCGAGCGGTCGCCGCCGGGTCTGGCGGGCCCGGACCTCGAACGCTGGATCCTTCGGGTCGCGCACAACGCGGCGATCGATGCGGTGCGGCGCGAGCGGCTCGAGGTGCCGCTGGCGGAGCAACACCTCGCCGACTCCGTCGAGCTGCCGGTGCCCGAGGTCGACGACGAGCTCCGGCTCGTCTTCCTCTGCTGCCATCCAGCGCTGACCCGGGCCGCGCAGGTCGCCCTGACCCTGCGCGTCGCGTACGGGTTTTCCACGGGGCAGATCGCGCGCGCGTTCCTGTCGGACGAGCGCACCATCTCCCAGCGGATCGTGCGCGCGAAGCAGCGCCTCCGCGACGAGCACACGCGCTTCGAGCTCCCCGAGCCCGACGAGATCCCGTCGCGCCTTCGCGCCATCCTCGACGTGCTCTACCAGGCCTTCACGGAAGGCTACTCGACCACCGACAGCGAAGCCGGGATCGACGAGCAGCTCTGCGGCGAGTCGCTGCGCCTGGTCCGCCTGCTGACCGACGATCCGCGCTGGATCTTCGCGCCGGGCGAGGCTCTCCGCGCGCTCTTCTGCTTCCACGCGGCGCGTCTGCCTGCACGCTGCGCGGCGGACGGGAGCCTGGTCCTCTTGCACGAGCAGGACCGGTCGCGCTGGGACCGTGACCTCCTGGCCGAGGGCTTCGTCTTGCTCGAGCGATCGGCGCGGGGCGAAGAGATCTCGCGGTTCCACGTCGAGGCGGGCATCGCGGCCTGCCACGCAAAGGCCGCGAGCTACGCGACGACCGACTGGGGACAGATCGTCTCGCTGTACGATGTCTTGCGCGATCTGTCCCCGTCGCCGGTCGTCGACGTCAACCGCGCCCTGGCCGTCGGCATGCTGCGCGGGGCGCTCGCAGGGCTCGACGAGCTGGACGCCATCCCGGAGCGAGAGCTGGTCGGCCGTTATCCGTACGCCCTCGCGACGTACGCGGAGCTGCACGCGTCGCTCGGCCACCGCGACGAGGCGCGCGCGTTCCTCGACCGCGCGCTCGACCAGCAGTCGTCGCCGGCCGAGCGTGCCTTGCTCCTGAGGAAGCGCGCGGGCCTACGTCACGGTTCGTGATACTCGATCACGAGCGCGAAACGCGTCGACGAACCGTGAGGCACGACGTGACGAGAGACATCGCATCGGGCAAGAAGAAGCGATGCGCCTGGTCGGGCAGCGACCCGCAGTACGTCGCGTACCACGACGAGGAGTGGGGGGTTCCCGTCCACGACGATCGCACCCTCTTCGAGTTCCTCGTCCTCGAGGGCGCCCAGGCGGGGCTGAGCTGGAGCACGATCCTGCGCAAGCGCGACGCCTACCGGCGTGCCTTCGACCGCTTCGACCCGAAGAAGGTCGCCCGCTACGACGCGCGCAAGCGCGCGGCGCTGCTGGCCGACGCCGGCATCGTGCGCAACCGCGCCAAGATCGAGTCGGCGATCAAGAACGCGAAGGCGTTCCTCGAGGTGCAGGCGGAGTTCGGGAGCTTCGACGCGTACCAGTGGCGCTTCGTCGACGGGCGGCCGCTACAGAACCGCCGTCGCGCCGTGGGCGACATCCCCCCTCGCACGCCCGAATCCGACGCGATGAGCAAGGACCTCAAGAGCCGTGGCTTCAGCTTCGTCGGCTCGACGATCGTCTACGCGCACATGCAGGCCGTCGGCATGGTCAACGATCACGTCGTGGACTGCTTCCGGCATCGCGAGGTCGCGAAGCTGGGATCTCGGGCGTCACCGTCGTCGCGCCGACCGCGTACGTGATCAGCCCCGTCGTCGGTCGAGGTTCGGTTGCCGAACCAGGTTCGTTCCGGTTGCGTGAAGACCGGCGGCGAGCGAGCTGCGCCGGCTGCGCGTCAGATGCGCGTGATGAGGGGACCGGGGACCACGTGGCGCGGGGGCGCGGAGCGGCGCTCGGTGACCTCGGCGCAGTCGCCGCCGTCGAACGCGACGACGACGCGGTACGGGAGCTCGCGCGCCGCGAAGCGGCTGAGCAGGGCGGCCGCGCCGAAGCGAAGCGAGTGGGTCACCGCCGTGCGCGACGGCCCCTGGATCGCGCGGGCGACGCGCGCCAGGGCGTCGAGCGACGCGCTCACGAGGGCGGGGCGGTCGGGCACCCAGCTCGGCTCGGGGAGCCAGCGACTGCCCGGGTCGAAGCCACCGAGGCCCGCGAGGTGATAGCCCGTGAAGCCGCCCTCGCCGTCGGCGATGCCGTCGAAGATCCCGAAGACGAGCGTGTCGACGCGCGGCGGGGCCGACGCGGCGGCCGCGGTCACCCCGCGCGAGAGCCCCGGCAGCTCGAGGTCCAGGTCGAGCTCCGCGATCCGCTGCACGACGTCTCGCCCTACCGTCCGCTGCGCGCGCACGCACATGGTCCGCCAGCCGACGGTCGCGCTGCGTGCCGTTCGCGCGATCGCCACCGCGTCCTGGAGCAGGGCGTCGGCCCCGGGGAACGGCGGCGCGTGCACGCCGGCACCATACTCCCGCGCGGCGCGGGCCGCACCACGCGCTCGCGGCGGGTCGGGCGGGAGGAGGTCGATGGGGACGCCGCCTCGTGCTAGCACCCGACTTCGTAAGGATGCCGAACCACGACCGCAGCGGCCGCACCGCCCGCGCCACCGGCGCCACCCGCGCCACGCCTGCGCGGCCATGACGTCTGCGTCCCTGACCCACCTCCAGGCGCTCGAGGCCGAGAGCATCCACGTCATCCGCGAGGTGGCGGCCGAGTTCGAGAACCCGGTGATGCTCTACTCCATCGGGAAAGACTCGGCGGTGATGGTGCGCCTGGCGCAGAAGGCGTTCTACCCGGGCAAGCTGCCGTTTCCGCTCCTGCACGTCGACACGACGTGGAAGTTCCGCGAGATGATCGCGTTCCGCGACCAGTTCGCGCGCGACAACGGCTTCGAGCTGCTCGTGCACACGAACCGCGAGCCCGAGGCGCGGGGGATGAACCCCTTCGATCACGGCAGCCAGACGTACACGACGGTCATGAAGACCCACGCGCTCGTGCAGGCGATCGCCAAGTGGGGCTTCGACGCCGCGTTCGGCGGCGCCCGCCGCGACGAGGAGAAGAGCCGCGCGAAGGAGCGCGTGTACTCGTTCCGCGACCGCGCCAGCCAGTGGGACCCGAAGAACCAGCGGCCCGAGCTCTGGAACCTCTACAACGGGCGCCACCACAAGGGCGAGAGCATCCGCGTCTTCCCCCTGTCGAACTGGACGGAGCTCGACGTGTGGCAGTACATCCACCTCGAGAAGATCCCCATCGTGCCCCTCTACTTCGCCGCGCGGCGGCCGGTGGTGAAGCGCGACGGCACGTGGATCATGGTCGACGACGAGCGCATGCGCCTCGCACCCGGCGAGGTCCCCGAGCAGAAGGTCGTCCGCTTCCGCACCCTCGGGTGCTACCCGCTCACCGGCGCCATCGAGTCCACGGCGACGACGCTGCCCGAGATCATCCGCGAGATGCTGCTGACGCGCATGTCGGAGCGGCAGGGGCGGATGATCGACCACGACGAGAAGGGGTCGATGGAGACGAAGAAGCGCGAGGGCTACTTCTGATGAGCGCCGCCTCGGAGAAGCAGCTGCTCGACACCGACGTCGAGGCGTACCTCGCGCTGCAGCAGCGCAAGGAGCTCCTGCGCCTGCTGACGTGCGGCAGCGTGGACGACGGCAAGAGCACGCTCATCGGCCGCCTGCTCCACGACTCGAACATGGTGCACGACGACCAGCTCGTTGCCCTGCGGCGCGACTCGGCCAAGCGCAGCTCCGCGGGCGGGGCCATCGACTACAGCCTCCTCGTCGACGGCCTGCTCTCCGAGCGCGAGCAGGGGATCACCATCGACGTGGCGTACCGCTACTTCGCCACCGACAAGCGCAAGTTCATCATCGCCGACACGCCGGGCCACGAGCAGTACACGCGCAACATGGCGACCGGCGCGTCCACCGCGGAGGTCGCGGTCATCCTGGTCGACGCGCGGCTCGGCGTGCTCCCGCAGACGCGGCGGCACAGCACGATCGCGTCGTTGCTCGGCATCCGGCACGTGGTCGTGGCCGTCAACAAGATGGACCTGCGCGGCTACGAGCGCGGCGTCTTCGACGCGATCCGGCGCGAGTACCAGCCGTTCGCCGAGAAGCTCGGCTTCGCCAGCGTGAAGTACATCCCGGTCTCCGCGCTGCAGGGGGACAACGTCGTCGCCGGCAGCGAGCACATGCCCTGGTACGACGGGCCGCCGCTGCTCGCGTACCTCGAGACGGTGCCCTTCGCTCGCACGCCCGACCTCGAGGCGCTCCGCTTCCCGGTGCAGTACGTGCTGCGGCCGGATCTCACCTTCCGCGGGTTCGCCGGCACCCTCGCCTCGGGCGTCGTGCGGCCCGGGATGCCCGTCGTGTGCCTCCCCTCGGGCCGCGCGACGAAGGTGGCGCGCGTCGTCACCTACGACGGCGACCTCGCCGAGGCCGCGTCGCCGCTCGCGGTCACGCTCACGCTCGCCGACGAGATCGACGTCGGCCGCGGCGACACGATCGTCGGCGCCGCCGCCGAGGGCCATCCGCAGGTCGCGCGGTCGATCGAGGCCAACGTCGTCTGGATGAACGAGGCTCCGCTGCGGGTCGGCGGGTCGTACCTCCTCAAGCACGGGACGCGCGTGGTGTCCGCCACGGTGAGCGAGATCCACGACCGCGTGGACGTGACGACGCTCGAGCGGCATCCGGCGCACTCGCTCGGCCTCAACGACATCGGGCGCGTCACGCTCACCGCCGCGCGCCCTCTGGTGTTCGACCCCTACGCCGTCTGCCGCTCCACCGGCGCCTTCATCCTCGTCGACCGCATGACCAACGGCACCCACGGGGCGGGGATGATCCTGGGCCGCGGCGCGCACGAGCCGGGACGATCGGTCGCCGGCGCGCCGGTGACGGCGGAGGAGCGCGCCCGGCGGCTCGGTCACGGGGCGGCGCTCGTCGTCGTGACGGGCGCCGACCGCGCGCAGCAGGACGAGCTCGCGCGCGGCCTCGAGCGGCGCCTCTGGGACGACGGATACACGGCGCACGTGCTCGAGGCGCACGACGCCGCGGCGCTGGCCGCGAGCCAGAGGCTCGGGCTCATCACCATCGCCGTGCTCGCGGCGGGCGAGGATCCCTCGGCGGTCGCCGCGGCGGCCGGCGCGGAGCGCGTCGTCGTGGCGGCGCCGGACGCGTCGATCGAGGGGCTGCTCGGCGAGCTGCGCTCGCGCGGGGCGCTGCCGGCCGCCTAGGGCGTGTACCAAAGCCTTCTGTCGCGCGGGGGCTGGTAGATCAGCGGTCGAGCGCCACGCCTCCCAGGAACGCGTCCAGCTCGGAGCCCACAAGCGCGAGAGCCTCGACGACGTCGGACCAGCTCCCTGCGCGCGTGGCGACCTCGACCTGCTCCAGCGCGTCGACGACGAGCTGCGCGTCGAGCGAGGCGGCTTGACCGCGTAGCCGGTGCGCCGCGAAGAGAAGGCCCGGGGCGTCGCGCCCCGCGAGGGCGACGGCGAGGGCGTCGCGCGCCCGCGCCGCCTCGACCCGGAACTGCTCCACGATGCGCCCCAGCAGCTCGCGGTTGCCTTGCAGGCGTTGCAGGGCGCGCTCGAGCGGCGCGCGGGGCGGGAAGACCGAAGAACGCACGGTCGCCGGGGCTCGCCCCGTGCGTCGTGCCAGCTCGGCGAGCAGCCGCCGCGGATCGATCGGCTTCGAGACGCGTCCGTCCATGCCGGCTGCCAGGCACCGTTCGAGGTCGACGGCGGTCGCGCTGGCGGTGAGGGCGACGATCGGCACGGGTGGTCGCGCGTCGGCGCGCTCCATCGCGCGGATCCGCCGCGTCGCCTCGTAGCCGTCCATCACCGGGAGCTGACAGTCCATCAAGACGAGCGCGTACGTCCGCGCCGTCACGGCGGAGACGGCCTCCGCGCCGTCGCGGACCACCTCGAAGCGGAAGCCGGCGCCGCGCAGGATCTCGGCGGCCACCTCGACGTTGACCGCGCTGTCCTCGACCAGCAGGATCGCCGCGTCGCGTGCCGAAGGGGGGGGCGCCGCGACGGGCGGCGTGCTGCCGCGCTCCGAGGCCGGCGATCGCCCCGAGCGGGCGAGCGGCAGCTCGAACCAGAACGTCGAGCCCGAGCCGACCTCGCTGCGCACGCCGAGCCGCCCGCCCATCCGCTCGACGAGCTCGCGGCAGATCGCGAGCCCCAGCCCGGACCCGCCGTGGGCGCGCGTCGCCGTCGCGTCGACCTGCGAGAACGGCCGGAACAGCTTCGGCAGAGCCTCGGCCGGGATGCCTCGCCCGGTGTCGCGCACCTCGACCCGGACGTCGAGCGCGTCGCCGGGCCCCGCGAGCGCGCGCGCCGTGACGGACACCTCACCCGAGTCCGTGAACTTGATGGCGTTGCTGACGAGGTTGACCAGGATCTGCCGGATGCGCGTGGGATCGCCCATCAGCGGGACGTGCAGCTCGGCGCCGCACGCCGTCGTGAGCCTCAGGCTCTTCTCCTCGGCGTTGCGCGCGAGGATCGTCGTCACCTCGGCGACGATCTCCTCGACCGACAGCTCGACCTCCTCGAGCTGCAGCTTGCCCGCCTCGATCTTGGAGAAGTCCAGGATCTGGTCGATGAGGGACAAGAGGAGGTTCGCCGACGTCTGGGCCACCTCGACGTAGCGGCGCTGGCGCGCGTCGAGCGCGGTGCCCCCGAGCAAGCCCACCATGCCGATGACGCCGTTCAACGGCGTGCGCAGCTCGTGGCTCATGTTGGCGAGGAACATGCTCTTCGTCAGGCTCGCCGCGACGGCCTCCTCGCGGGCGCGCGCGAGCGACTCCTCGGTCGCCTTGCGGACGCTCGTGTCCGTGATGACCGACTGCATCAGGCGGCGGCCGTCGCCCGTCTCGATCAGCGTGATATCGATCTCCGACGGGAAGACCTCGCCGTCGCGGCGCCGCGACGGCGAGGTCTTCCCGTCGGAGATCGATATCACGCTGA
>Ga0070730_10003395_pt1 | contig 14312 bp, 19 predicted proteins | sample Coa_R1_3_FD_66447 | JGI IMG/M metagenome (GOLD analysis project Ga0070730, IMG submission 66447) | Surface soil microbial communities from Centralia Pennsylvania, which are recovering from an underground coalmine fire - Coalmine... | ecosystem: Environmental > Terrestrial > Soil > Unclassified ...
TACTGTTTGCCGTTGTCGTTGAGAACATCATGTTCGCCGGGCACATAAAATATGCGGCCGGTCTTCGCGCTCTTAAGCACCTGGTCCAGCGCGTCGAATTCCCCGGCCTCAGAAAGGTGGGAGAGATCGCCCGTGTGCAGAATAAAATCCGGCGCGGTGGGCAAGGCATTAATCCTGGCGATGGCTTCCTTGAGCGTGCCGATGACGTCGGTATTGGCCGGTTTGCTGAAACCGATATGGCTGTCGCTGATTTGCACAAAACTGAAGCCGCCCCCAGGACTGTCCGCCGCTGCCGCATTGACCGGGCTTAAAATCTTTGAGGCCAGCACCCCGCCGCTGATGGTCCACAGCATCCCTGTGCCGGCCCAGGCCATGCACTTCAAAAAACCGCGCCGGTCAACGCCGTCGTTTTCCAGGTTGCGCTCAATATGGCCGGCGCCCGCCTCCAGAAAGTCGATCTCAATTTTCTTTTTATCGTTTTTCATAATGTCAGATGGATTCAGGGATGCAGACTGCGCGGACCGGACAATTATTCCCGGAAATAAAAAATATTTTGTGGAAATTGGGAGTGTGTCTGGATTTTGCTGCCGTCTCCCTCGCCCCGCCTAAGCGGGGAGAGGGCCGGGGCGAGGGGATTTGAGCTTGAGATCAGTTAAACGCGCCACCTCTCCCCGAACCCTCTCCCCCAACTGTGTTGGCGGAGAGGGAGAAGGTGTGTGGCCGCATTAAAAACTTTTTCCGGGAATAAAATCCGCTGAAAATTGGTCTTGCCAAATGATGAATTGGCCAACAAACAGTTCGGGTGGACGAGCGCGAACGATTGAAATCCTTTGAGCAAACGGTGTTGCCGCACCTGGACGCCGCTTACAACCTCGCCCGCTGGCTCGCCGGGAACGACCACGACGCGCAGGACGTGGCACAGGAAGCCTGCCTGCGCGCGCTCAAGTTCTTTGGCAGTTTCCGCGGCGACAATGCCCGTGCCTGGCTGCTCACCATCGTCCGCAACACGTTTTACACCTGGTTGCGAAAAAACCGCCCCCCGCAAAACGTCATCGAAATCGGTGAGGAAGGCCTGGCGGTCGAGGACGTTACCGTGAACGCGGAGATTTTGAACTCGCGGCTGGCCGACACCGAAACCATCCGGCACGCCATCGAGGAATTGCCGGTCGAGTTCCGGGAAATTGTCATTTTACGCGAAATGGAAGGATTCAGTTACAAAGAAATCGCCGGGCTGGCCGACGTGCCCATCGGTACGGTCATGTCGCGCCTGACCCGCGCGCGCCGGCAATTGCAGAAACGCCTGGCCGGCGAATTCAAACCCGGAGCCAAACCATGAATTGCCAGCAAGCCAGACTGCTTATTGATGCCTACGCCGACGGGGAGTTGGACCCCGCCGGAATCCTGGAACTGGAAAAGCATTTGCACGACTGCCCCGCGTGCGCGCTCGTTTTTCGCAACGTGCAAATCCTGAAGAAATCCCTGAAATCGGATTCGCTCTTTTTTACCGCGCCGACAGAATTGCGGCAAAAACTGAAGGCGGAATTGCGTCCGCAAACGGAATCCACAAAGCCTTTCCGGATCTGGAAGTGGTTTACGGCTGTGACGGCCAGCGCCGCGGTGATTTGCCTGGCGCTTTTGCTGTCGCTCGTCCTCACCCGTCCCTCCGCCCGGCAACAACTCGCGCAGGAAATTGTTTCCAGCCATATCCGCTCCTTGATGGCCAATCACGAGATGGACGTCGCCTCCTCCGATCAGCATACGGTCAAGCCGTGGTTCGACGGCAAGCTCGATTTCTCACCGCCGGTCAAAGACCTCGCCGCACAGGGATTCCCGCTCACCGGCGGCCGGCTCGACTACCTTGGCAATCGCGCGGTTGCGGCGCTGGTTTTTCATCGTGCCAAACACGTCATCAACCTGTTCGTCTGGCCGACGAAAGAAGGTGATTCGGAACCCGCTGTAGTTGTGCCGATTAACGGTTACAATTTAATTCACTGGGCCCGGGGCGGAATGACTTTCTGGGCGGTGTCCGACCTTAATGAAAGAGAATTGATGGAATTTGCCCGGGATTTCGGGGCAAACTGAAGGATTGGTACAGCTTGGTGGGGCGAGGCTTTCCATAAACCGGTTTGTAACGCAGTCGTCCCGACTGCGGGTTCCGACAGCGTCCCGCTGTCGGAAGGAACTTCCCCGGCGGGACGCCGGGGTGAACCCGCCGGCGCGGACGCCTGCGCTACAACGATGCGGCTATTTTTCCAGCCGGAAGAATTGGTGGGAACCGGAAACAGGCATCAACACAGAAATCGTGTTGCCGTTGGTGGACGGTGTTTGTGTTACGCTTGACCATACCACCGGTGGAACGAGGCTGGGAGCAGACTGAAGTCGATAGCCGGCGGCCGAGCCTGGCCAGGAAATCGTAGCATTTGCGCCGGCAAGCGCGATGGTCAGTTGCGGCAACGCCAGGCTGGTGATGAGTTCGGTGATTTGCGTCTGCCACAGGTCACCGCTGTCCAGCGTGCTGTCGTAGATCGGAAGCATTTGAATGGTCCAGAAATGAGTCGCGTCGGACGGATCAACCGAGACCGTGCTGTAATCGCCCCAGCGGCTATCGATGTCGATGCCGACCTGTTCGTAAATGTCGTGATAATCGATGCTGCTCGCGGCGAGTAAAATCGAACTGCCGAAAGTGGTGACGCCGTTCACGGTCTGGCCGACGTAGGCATAGGAACTGATGTACGCATTCGTTCCCGGGCCGCACCCGTTGCACGTGATGACCGCAATGCCATTCGTGTTGGCCGCGATGGATGGGAAAATCAAATCCAGGTTGGGGTCAGCAATGGTCCCGGATTCCAGCAGGGCATAGTTGGTCGCGTTGATGCGATACCAGCGGATTGCGGCGCGATCACCCACTTCGGTATTGTGGACGGCAAAAATGACACCGCCGACGGTGTACACCCGGGCGCTGAAGCGCGCGTCGTTATCAGCGAGCGTTGAAGTGTTATCGGGCTGTGTCGCGTCGAGCGGGGCGGTATAAGCGTCAACCAAAATGCTCACTGCCGGCGCGAGCCTGGCATTGGTGGCTCCCGGATTGAGCATGGTCGTGGCCACGAGATTGGAGTGAAAGAGAAAGTCGTCACCGAGGGCGCCAGCCGCCAGAATGTTTCCCACACTGCTGCCATCGAAACAGGTGACCGGTTGCAGCACGGCCCCATGATTCGTATAAGCCGTGGTTGCGAAAAAAACCCGGTTGGTGATGACCGGCGGGCTGGCCAACAAATCCGCCTTCGGAATCATGGTCAGTGACGTTCCGATGGAATTGCTCTGCCCGTGATACATGTCTCCCGCCAGATACACGGCTTTGGCATCCACGCCCAGCGTCGGAAAGTCGGCAAATTGGACTGCGCCAGTAACGCTGAGGAAGGAAAACACATGCCACGAGCCGCTCGGGTCGTCGGTGTCGGAAACCCCGAGCAGATAATAGTCGGATTCCAGACTCGGGTCCGACGCGTTCCCGTCGAATTTCACCTGCGACGCGAACCAGCGTTGCGAAGCCGGATCATAAATCACGCGCGGATCGCTAATGGCGTCCGATGACGCAAAGTTGATTCCGCCCACGCCACCGCCGCCTGGTCCGGCATTGCTCCAGAATTGCATGTCAGAGATTTTTACCACCCCCGAGCCATCGGATTTATTATAGACGGCAAACGAGCCGTTGATGAATTCAACAAAATAGTTCGGCCCGACCGCGCCATTGGCATCCGCCGGAGTGATGTAGGTTTGGGAATTATCGCTACCGGGAAAATTCTGTCCGATCTGAACGGACACCTGGGCATTCCCGGCAACGAGGGACAAAAATATAAAAAGGATAAACGAACATATCCCTGCACCGGGGCTTCTCCTGCCTGGCTTCATCAGGCTTAAAAGATACTCCAAAACGCGGATTTGTCGAACCCTCGATTTGCCGTGCGCTAATCAAACTTTTTGCACTTCAACTCTCGCTGACAACCGCGTCAGCTCCGATCGATTTACCTCTCCGGCCATGAGCGTGAGCGCATTCGCCGTGCCGGCCGCAGCGCCCCGGCGGCAGGCCTCGCCGAGATCATCGCCATGTACCAGACGCGACACCAGCCCGGCAGTAAAGGCGTCGCCTGAACCGATCGGATTAACCACGAGGACTTGAGGTGTGACGATGCGCCAGAAATTTTTCCCGTCAAACGCCAGCGTCGGCTCTTTCCCCGCCGTGACTACCACCCGTTGGGCACCGCGTTCGCATAATTCGCGCATCGCTTGCATCACGTCCGCGTCGTCCCCGAGTTCGCGGCCCACGGTTGCCGCCAATTCCGTCCGGTTGGGTTTGACCAGGCCGGGTTTTGCCTTCAATGCCTCAACGAGGGCGGCGCCCTGCGCGTCGACCACAGAAAGCGCCCCGGCGTTTTCCGCCAGTCGGGTACAGTCGAAATACAAATCTACCGGTCCGCCGGTGACAATGGTTCCCGACATCACCACCGCCCGGCATTCGGGCACATGCCGGCGGATGACCGCCATGAGTTTACCAAAGTCCGCCGGCTCCACCGGCCGGCTCTCTTCCACCAATTCAGTTTGCGTGCCCGCCGATTCATCAATCACCGTAAGGCATTGCCGCGTCCGGGTGGATACGGTCACGAAATCGGACTCGATGCCCTGCCCGGCCAGCGCCGCGCGCAAAAATTCTCCCCGGTCACCGCCCAGGAACCCTGTCGCGATTGGCTGTTCGCCCAGCACCTTCAGCACCTTCGCCACATTGACGGATTTGCCCGCGGCACCATCCAGCGTGACCACGGCGCGATTGACCGCCTCCAGCGTCAATTGGCGGAAAACCATCACCCGCTGAACCGCGGGCGTGGTGCCAAGACAGAGGATTTTCATCGGATTCATTTTGAACCAATGACCGCGCGGAGGGAATCAAATTGCCGATGCTCGAAATGAACGAAACCGCCCGTCACCCCTCAAGGTGGGAGACGACCCGGCCGGTCCAGAGCGAGGCAAATTGCGTGAGCATGACCGAGATAAAAAACAGGAAAAAACCATCCTCCACCCGGATGCTCGCGAGACCGCCTGATTTGATCGTCAGCACCAGGATCGCCACGACAAAAACGTCAAGCATGGACCATTTGCCCATGTTCGACACAAAGTGGAACAACCGACGCGCGTGTTCGACCGCCAGACGCGGCCACAACCACAATACCAGCATGGCATTGATTTTCACGAATGGAAAGATGACGGTAAACACAAACAAAATCAGGAATAGAAACAACTCGCCCGCCTGCCACAAAATGATCAACCCGCGATATACCGAGATTTGATTCTGAAACAACCACAGCTTGGTGACCGAAGTAAACGGCAGGAAAATTCCGGTGATGAAAAGGGACATGGCCAGCGCCAGCATCAGCACAATCACCGTACCGGAGCGGAAATGGGTCCTGACCAGCGCCGATCTGCCCGTTTTGCCGTCCAGGCCGGTAACGGCAGATTGGGATTTGCCGGGAAACTGCCAACCCTGCGCCACCGGGCCATTGCTTCGCAATTTCATTTCAGTCCTCCACCCTGGCATCCATCGTGACGTTCGCCCTGAGCAGGCGCGAAATGGGGCACCCGAGCTTGGCCACGTTGGCGATGCCGAGCACCTGCACCTTGTTCGCGCCGGGAATTTTCGCCGTCACGTCCAAATGCGACGCCGTGACCGTCCAACCCGCGTTGGTCTTGTCCAGCGAGACGGTGGCGGTGGCTGAAATGGAATCGGGTGAAATGCCCGCCTTGCCCAATTCCGCCGAGAACGCCATCGCGAAACAACCGGCATGGGCGGCGGCAATCAGCTCTTCGGGATTTGCGCCAACGCCGTTCTCGAAACGCGTGCTGAATGAGTATTGCGTTTCCCGGAGTACGCCGCTTTCGGTGGAGAGGTTGCCCTTGCCGTCCTTCAAACCGCCATGCCAGACTGCCGTTGCTTTGCGTTTCATAATTTTCCTTTCATCCTCGGAATACGGGCTCGCCCGAACGCCGCAGAGCCTAGCGCGGGTTCGGGATAACCTCAACCCCGAAAGCCTTCGGGGCTTCGCGTTATGAACGAAACACCTTTTCCTCGCAAGCCTGGAGCCGCTTCGCCAGAAACGCCTGCTCGGATTTGATTTCCGCCAGTTGCAGTGATTTGCGGAAATGGCCGGCAGCGGCCTGCACATGGTTCAGCCGCGACTCCAATTCACCCAGCACGGCGTGAAGCAGATAATAAGATTCCAATGATTGCAGATTTTGTATTGCGTTGACGGCTTCAATGCCGGCCTGCGGCCCGTTCACTTCGGCAAGGGCCACGGCCCGGTTCAGCGCGACCACCGGCGAATCGTCAAATTCAATCAAACGATCGTAGAGCGACAGGATCTGCGGCCAGTCCGTGGACGCATAATCTTTCACCGCACAATGGCACGCGGCGATGCCGGCTTGCAGGTGATATTCCGAGATCTCGTCGCCGGCCGCCGATTGCGCCAGATGCAACATGCCGCGGGCCATCATCGGTTGCAGCCACCGCGTCCGGTCCTGCTCTTCGAGACGAAGCAGGTTGCCCTCGGGATCCGTTCGCGTGGGATTGCGCGCGGCGTTCAGCAACATCAGCGCCAGCAATGCGTGGGTCTTCGGCCGATTGCCGGTTGGATGTTCCGCCAGCAGGCTGGCCAACCGGATCGCCTCGGCGCAAATTTCTTCGCGCACCAGTTTGTCGCCGGTGGAAGCCTTGTAACCTTCATTGAACAACAGGTAGAGCGATTGCAGGACGCCGTCCAGCCGCCGCGACAACTCTTCTCCCGCAGGAAGTTCAAACGGTATCCGCGCTTCCGCGATTTTTTGCCGCGCGCGGGTCAGCCGCTTGGCGATGGCGGCGTCGGTGGTCAGAAAGGCCCGGGCAATTTCCGTGACGTTGAAACCGCAGAGCACTTTCAACGCGAGCGCCACCTGTGCCTCCCCGGGAACCTGCGGATGACAACAGGCAAACATCAGCCGCAGGCGGTCGTCCGCAATTTCTTCTTCGGGGAAAATCGCTTCGTCCGGCGCAGGACTTCCCCGGTCCATCAACCGGATGATTTCCGGCTCCTTGTCGCGGAAAACTTTCTGGCGGCGGACGACATCCACGGCGAGGTTGCGGGAGGCCCGCATGATCCACGCCGCCGGATTTTTGGGCACGCCGTAGAAGGGCCACGTCTGTAACGCGCGGGCCAGCGCCTCCTGCACCACGTCTTCCGCCAGCGTGAGATGTTCAATCCCGAAAATCTTCGTCAGGGTGGCGACCATCTTTCCCGCTTCATGGCGAAAAAGATGTTCCACCACCGTCGAGACCTCCGGTGATTGAACTTCGGCGGCCTGGAATTCGGTTTGCATTCAACCCCCTGCCATCGCGCCAACAATCAGAAATGGTTCGGCGCCATTCACGATCTCTTCCGGCAATGGCGCGTCCGGCGGGTCGAGCGACAAATCTTCTTTGCACGCAAAAAATCGCACGAACGGGCGCCGTTTCAACGTGTCGTGGTCGCGCAGGGTTCCCCGCAAAACCGGATACCGCGCCTCCAGCGCGTCGAGCACGGAGCGCACGGTGACCGGGGCGGCCACTTCAAGCAGCACCTCACCGTTCACGCGCGCCAGGTTGCGCAAATGAAATGGCAGGACGACGCGGATCATCGCAGGGTCTGCACTTCCACCGAATAAACCGCCGGCAGATCGCGGACGATGGCGTTCCACGAGTTGCCGCCGTTGGCCGAGCAATAAACCTGGCCGCCGGTCGTGCCGAAATAAACACCGCATTTGTCCAGCGTGTCCACGGCCATCGCATCGCGCAGGACGTTCACGTAGCAATCTTTTTGCGGCAGACCTTTGGTGAGCGGTTCCCATTCGTTGCCACCGGTCTGGCTGCGGTACACCCGCAGTTTGCCGTCGGGCGGGTAATGCTCGGAATCGCTCTTGATGGGCACGACGAAAATGGTTTCCGGCTCGTGTGCATGAACATCAATCGGAAAGCCGAAATCCGTTGGCAGGTTGCCGCTGACTTCAGTCCAGCGCTCGCCGGCGTTGTCGGTGCGCAACACGTCCCAATGTTTTTGCATGAACAGCACGTCGGGCCGGGACGGATGCAATGCGATCCGGTGGACGCAGTGGCCCACTTCCGCGTCCGGGTCGGGCAATTCAAATTGTGACTTCAGCCCGCGCGTAATCGGCTTCCAGGTTTTGCCGCCGTCATCGGTGCGAAAACAACCGCCGGCCGAAATCGCCACGTAAATCCGCTTCGCATTTTTCGGATCCAGCAGGATGGTGTGAACCGCCATGCCGCCTGCGCCCGGTTGCCAGAGATGACCCTTGGCACCGCGCAAGCCGGGCAGTTCCTGCCACGTTTTGCCGCCGTCAGTGGTTTTGAAAATGGCGGCGTCTTCCACACCGGCATAGGCGGTGTCCGGATTGGTGAGCGACGGCTCGATGTGCCAGACCCGCTTGAATTCCCACGGATGTTGGGTGCCGTCATACCACTTGTGCGTGCCGGCCTTGCCGTCATAGACGAATTTGTTGCTTTCGCCCTTCGGAAAACCTTCCGGGCCTTTCAATTCCTCCGGACTGCTGCCCGGCGTGTTCCAGGTCCTGCCGCCGTCGTCGGACCTCTGGATGATCTGGCCGAACCAGCCGCTCGTTTGCGAGGCGTAGATGCGGTTCGGGTCCGCGAGGGAGCCTTTGACATGGTAAATTTCCCAGCCCGCGAAATGCGGACCGCTGACTTTCCAGGTTTTGCGCTGGCCATCCGCGGTCAGGATGAACGCGCCCTTCTTCGTGCCGACCAGGACTCGTATCTTGCTCATGGTTTCCTCCGATTGGTTCAGGTTTATGCGTGAACGGGAATTTTTTCGGCCGCTGCCTCCGCCAGCGATTTCATCTGCGCCAGGCCTTTTTCAAACTGGTCGCCAACCATCCTGTCGCAGTTCACGACCAATCCAAACGCCTTGCCAACGAAATTATTTTTGCCGGACATCGTCCAGGTCACGATGGTCTGATCGCGCTCGGGCTGGAACGTGAACTCGGCGGTATTTGTCGCTTTCATCGGCTTTGCGAATTCGAGCCGGAACCGCACCCGTTCGTACGGTTTGCTTTCCGTAATGGTGCTCCGCCCTTCGCCCACTTTGTTGTTGCCGGCCCACGTGTAGCTTGCGCCGGCGCCGGCGGGCGGACCGGCATAGGTCATTTGGCAATCCGGGTCCAACCTTCCCCACGGGTTCCACGCCTCCCAATTGCGAAGTTCATTGACGTACGGAAAAACTTTTTCCGGCGGCGCGGCGATGGCGGCTGACCGCGTGACGCGGAAATCAGACGGCCGAGTGGCGACGAGGATGAGGAACAGTACAATCAGGCCGGCGAGGCCGATGAGTATGGGCATGAGCATAACTTCCTCCTTTTTCAGTTTGGTGGGTTGATGGTTTCAGTTCTTAAGTAAAACGGTCAAGCGTTTAATAAGCCTGGCCCATGGCCCTTCAGCCGCCTCCCGGTTTTGTCCGCAACGCGAGCATGGGCCGATACACTTCGCGATACGACCACGCCAGATAAAGTTCCAGGACCAGGACCACAATGCCCGGCGCGATGGTGGAAGGCATGAGGAAAATGTGGAAGGCAATGATGTTTACGATCACCGGCGCAATCAACGCCAGGGCGAGCGGCACAAAAGCGTTCAGCAGGAGCAATGCGCCGACGAGCGTCTGGGTGCCAAAAATCAGCGGCATCATGTAGCCGCTCTGCATGAATCCCCCCATCAGTGCCATGACGCCATCCGGCATGGGTTCCTTGGGCTGCGGGATGAAATGCAGAAATCCATTGAGGCCGAACACAAAAAACATCAGGCCCATCAGGATGCGGGCAACGGTTGGCAGATGGCGGGCAGGTGATTTCATGGTTTGTTCCTTGTAGTTTGCGGGTGATGATCGGTCAGGTTGGTGTTCAATTATCCGGTTATGAATCACTGGCGCCGGCGTTTGCCGGACGCCCGGTCGGTTGGTCCGTAAGCCTGCTTCAATTTTTGGATATCAAGTTTCACCATTTTAAGCAGGGCCTGCATGACACGTTCTCTTTTCGCGGCGTCCTTGCCGCCCAATAACTCGGCCAGAATCGTGGGCACGATCTGCCAGGAGACTCCGTACCTGTCTTTGAGCCAGCCGCACTGCACTTCCTTGCCGCCGGCGGAAAGCTTCTTCCAATAGCAATCCACTTCGCGCTGGGTTTTACAGTTCACGACGAACGAGACGGCCGCGGTGAATTTGAACTGCCGACCGCCGTTGAGCGCCACGAAATTCTGGCCCGCCAGCTGGAATTCAACGGTCATGACCGATCCCTGCGGCCGGCCTGAAGCCTGTTCGGCAGCTTCGCCGTAGCGGGCGACGTTCAGGACTTTCGATTTCCTGAAGATGGAGGTGTAAAACTTCGCGGCCTCTTCGGCCCGGCCGTCAAACCACAGGAAGGGAGTGATCTTTTGCATGGTTTTTTCGGGCTCAAAACATTCCATTCCTGTTCGGTGAATTTTCCGGCACCGGCTGGCCCACATCCCAAAGTTCCACGATACGCTCGTCTTGAAACCTGAAAATGTGGACCAGAGCGACGCCACGGTCGCCGGGCTTCAATCGCACATGTGAGTGAACCGCGACAAAAGCACCATCCTCAAGCGCTCGTTTTACATCCAGCGCTTTGTCCGGAAACTTCGCCGCGTTTTCTTCCATTCCGTGCATCAGCGATTCGGCATCGCCGGGAAAACAGGCGTTATGATGACGAAAATCCGGCGTGACAAATTTTTGACATGCCGCACGGGCATTGCCGGACGAAGCGGCGCGAAGGAATGAAAGCGCGATATCCTTGCGAGCGATTGCCATAACTCTATTAAGCTTTAAGTGTTAATCCGGAATCTCGGCTTCGACCAGCTTTGCCAGAAGAATGAGCGACTCCTGCCAGCCGAGATAGCACGCCTCGGCAGGAATTGCGTCGGGAATCCCTTCCTGCACGATGTTCAATTCTGTTCCGCAGAACACTTTTTTCAAGGTGATGGTCGCCTGCATTTGGCCGGGCAGATTCGGATCGTCGAATTTGTCGGTGTAGCGAATCCGTTCGTTCGGCACCAGTTCAACGTAGGTTCCGCCAAAGGAATGGCTCCTGCCGGTGCCGAAATTAGTGAACGACATCTTGTAGGTGCCGCCGACTTTGGCGTCCAGGTGATGCACCTTGCCGGTGAACCCGTTGGGCGGAAGCCATTTGGCCATTGAATCGGCATCCAAAAATGCGCGATAAATTTTTTCCGGCGGGGCGCGCAGCACGCGGTGAAGGCGAATGGTATTGGTGGACATGCTTTCGTCTCCTCTCAGTTCTTGTGCCGGGCGATGTCACACAACATGTCGGAATTAATGTTCAAGCCAATGTTGGTGATGTTGTAAACGTGTTCGCTAGCCACCAGCCAGACGATTTCGCAAATCTCGCGTTCGGAATAATGGCGGGCCATGCGGGCAAAGGTGTCCGGGTTGACCTTCTTCTCCCGGGTCAGCTCCGTCACATAATCCAATGCGGCGCGTTCGGCCTCCGTAAAAAGACTGCTCGTGCGGTAGTCCGCGAGCGCATCGAATTTGGCCTCATTCATCGAGGCCTTGATAACAAACGCCCGGCCGATGTCCGTGCAGAAAAGACAAACATTCAGGTGGGCGACCTGCTCGCGGATGAGCAGGATCATCTCCTGCGGCAGTGTCAGCTTTTCATCGAGCTTGCCGATCTTCGCATAGAACAGGCCGAAGGCGGACGGCAGCCGCGCGGAATGCACCTTCACCGGCGTCAGCACCTTGCCGAATTGCCGACGGGTAAAGTAATAGGCCAGTTTCATCATCAGCCCGTGGGGCTGCTCGATGGGCGGAAGAAATGTATCCATGGGTTTTAGCGAATTTGAATTTCTGGTTCAGGTTTTTGCCAGGCAATCGGCGAGTTGTTCAAATGTGCCGCCCCAACCCTGTTTCATGCCTTCGTGCGCAGCATCAAACGTGTGGCGCTCCTCGTCCGATGGATTTAAAGGCAGCCATCGCACGGTCAACTGGGTTTTCCCGTTTTGCTCCGCAAACGTGACGGTCGTCTGCATTTGCAACGGCCAGGTGGGACTCAGCGGATGCCGGCTGATGCCGCCTTCCCGGTCGGAAAAATGCTGGACGTAAACCAGCCGTTCCGGCGCTACGATTTCACGGTAGATAAATTTGCCCCACATTTCGCGGCCATCCGGCGAGCGCAGACAGGAATGACAGGTCCTGCCCGGCCGGAAATCCATTTTGGCCTCCGGCATTGTGGAACCTTTTGGCCCGAACCATTGCTTCAGGCGCTCACGCTCCGCCCACGCCTTCCACACTGACTCACGCGGCGCGTCAAATATGCGTGTGATAACGAAGGGCCGTTCAGCCGTTTGATTGGGTGTTGTTGTCATGTTCGTTCTTAAGTTGATCCTGGTAATGGTGTGGCGGGTTGACTTTATTTCCCTCAGCCGGGCGTTTGCGGCACGAGGATCATCCACATCACACCGAAGCGGTCGGCCACCATGCCGAAGCGCGGCGAGAAGAACGTTTTGGTCAGCGGCATTTGCACCTTGCCGCCGTTGGCCAGGGCGGCGAACAGCCGGTCCGCCTCGGCTTCGGTGGCCACCTCCAGCGATAGCGCAAAGCCATCGAAATGCGGTTTGCCCCCGCAACGTCCGTCGGATGCCATCACCGAGGTATCGCCGATTCGCAAGTTCGCGTGCATCACCTTGTTTTCGGAGCCGGGCGGGTGCATGCCGGGCTGAGCCGGCTCCGGGCTGTCCTTGAAACGCATCAGCATGTCCACCTCCGCGCCGAGTGCCTTGCGATAAAATTCAATCGCTTCCTCACAGCGCCCATCGAAGAACAAATACGGTTCAACATGGGGTTTATTTTTTGTCGTGCTCATAATTTTTTCGTTGGCTGGTTTCGTGCCGGCCCTCCCGCCCGGTGTGACGGGAAGGCCGGCCGGGAGTTCACGCCGTCGCTTCCGTGAGTTGCGCTTCGGCCTCGCTCGCAAGCGGACACTCCGCACGCACGGCCCGGACTTCGACCTTTGCGCCATAGGCCAGTCCCGGACATTCCCGGGCGATGGCCACGGCTTCGTCCATCGTGGCGACATCGAGCAGGAAATAACCGCCGATGGCTTCCTTGGATTCCGCGAACGGACCGTCTGCGACGACCCGCCCGTTCTTGCCCGAAACAGTTTTCCCATCGCGCTCCAGCGGTTGGCCGGCAACGGCCTTGCCCTGTTCGGTCAGGCGCTTGAACCAGGCCATCCATTGCTCGGAAACTTTTTGCATTTCCTCCGGTGAAAGGCCTTTGTGCCAGTCCATGCCGACGAACAGCAACATGTATCCATTTTTGGTTTGTGTATTCATGATTTTTTACGTGGTTGATGATTTTGGGTGAATTTGTTTTGTGTCAGGCTGCAGCGGTGGCCAACAATGCTTCCGCCAGAATCTGCCGTGCCTGCGCCATCGTCGGACATTCCTCCGCCACGGGCCGGACCTCAACTTCCATTCCAAACCGCAGCGTGGGACAGCTTTTGGCGATGGCAATCGCCTCATCCAGACTGTCCACCTCCACCAGGACGTAGCCACCAATGACTTCCTTGGACTCGGCGAACGGCCCGTCAGCCACTATTCGTCCGGTCTTGCCGGAAACGATGGCACCTTCGCGCTTCAGCGGCTGGGCCGCCTTAAGCTTGCCCGATTCGGTCAGCCGTTCAAACCAGCCTTTAATCTGGTCCATGGTCTTCTGGATTTCTTCGGGGGTAAGGCTGCTGTACCACTCTTTGCCCCGGAACAGCAGCAGATATTCATTCTTTGCGTCCATAACGTTCCTTTCATTCATAGTCTGATGATTCCTGGTCATTCCATAATACGACGAATGAGAAATTGCAATCAGGACAATTATTTTGCCTTGTCGTTGCGTTCCCACAGGGCGAAGGTATTGCCTTCCGTGTCCTGGCAGACGGCGAAGTAACCCATTTGCATTACGGCAGTTTTGGGGACACAGACCTTCCCGCCGAGTTTTTCGACTTTGGCCATAGATTCCGTCACCGACGGAACATCGATGTAATTGGTAATGGGCTGTTGCGGATGCATGCGCTTCATCATTCCGCCGTCGGGCGAAGCGTCCTCGCCGCCAGTGTCAATGTGCAGGTAATTTTGCGCTTCGGGGGCCGACATCCCGGGAAACGGCGCGATTTTCCAGCCAAACAGCTTGCTGTAAAAC
>Ga0070730_10003396_pt1 | contig 14309 bp, 13 predicted proteins | sample Coa_R1_3_FD_66447 | JGI IMG/M metagenome (GOLD analysis project Ga0070730, IMG submission 66447) | Surface soil microbial communities from Centralia Pennsylvania, which are recovering from an underground coalmine fire - Coalmine... | ecosystem: Environmental > Terrestrial > Soil > Unclassified ...
AGATAGCGCACACATGCGTGGAAAGGAAGACAATTTATGGATGAAACAGATAGACGTGTGGTCCAGTTAGAAGCCAGGATAAAGAGGCTGGAAGCCGCTATGCGTGCCTTGCTCTTTCGCCTGGATATCAACCCGGCAGAGATCATGCCACAAGAGGCGTCAGAGGCCAGGGGTCTCCACGACGACATCCAGGCAGCATTGCTGGCAGGCGATAAAATAAGAGCCATCAAACTCTATCGCGCTTACTATGGGGTTGATCTGAAAACGGCTAAGGACGCCATCGACGCCTTATAGGGAAATGGGCAGGGATGAGAAAGACGGCCAATCTTACACCAGACCAGGTATAAGATTGGCCGTCTTTCTCATCCCATAAACTAGCAGTAGAGGGGCCGAAAAATCTTAGCTACCTGTAGAGCGACGTGAAGTTGCTGATCGTGGCGTCCGTGTTGCCGATGTTGCTCCAGGCTTTCTACTGGTTCTCTGGTACTGGGGAGCGGCCTCCGTAAAAGAAGGCGCTTTGTATCTTCTTATCGTTCTGCCAGAACTGAGTGGCTTTCCTGCTTCTCTCCTGCCCTCGCTTGTCTGGCCGTTATGCGAGCGTGCCGACAGAGGATATCTGTCTTGCTCCCAGGCTGGTTCGTATTCGTGCGTTGATGTAGCATGGCTCATACGCGCTTGCTCACGCCCTTTCGAGCCCGATACCCTCAGGTCTTCGCGTTTTGGCCGTGCTGCTCGCTCGTTTTCCTGATCCTGCGAGAAGCGTTTACGGCTACCACGAATTGTCTGAGGCTCGCTGTACTTTACGGGCTCTTGCGAGGAGCGTGTGCGATTCCGCTCCTGCTGAGATTCTCCGTTACGCTCAGGCTCCCGCGAGAAGCGTCTGCGACCATCGCGCGTTGGTTGAGCTTCTTCGTTGCGCTCAGTCGTGGGTAACGCCTGTATCTCTAGCGGTGTGGGTGCGTTTGTTGTCATTGCGTCCTCGGAAATTTCGAGCCGCTGCAATGCGACAGGCTGCCCCAAACTGCGTGTCATACGCCGCCATTTCCCTATATCTGATGGTGCCAGCAGCGTAATGGCTTTGCCCTGTTGTCCCATTCGGCCTGTGCGGCCAATGCGGTGTGTAAACAGCTCGCTCGATTCGGGTAGCTCATAATTGATGACCTGATAGATTCCTTTGATGTCCAGCCCACGTGCGGCAACATTGGTGGCCAGCAGCGTATGTACCTGTCCGCGACGGAACTCGCCAAGCACCTTTTCACGAGCGCTCTGGCTCTTGTTGCCGTGCAATGTCCCTACCATAAACCCGAGTTTGCTGAGCTGTTTCCCGAGCTTCTCTACCCCGTATTTCGTCTTGCCAAAGATGAGGCTGCTCTCGCCCTCAGTAGCATGTAAGAGGGTGCAAAGGGCCGCTATTTTCTGGTCCTGCGGTACCTGGTAAGCAATCTGCTCGATGGTGCTTTGTGCACCCATGGCCGGTGTAATTGTCACCATAACCGGATCTTTGAGGAACTTTTCCTGGAGCTTGACAACCCAGTCCGGCATAGTTGCTGAGAAGAGCGCCATTTGTCGCGTATCGGGCGTGGTCGTTAGTATTTGTTCAATAGCTGGCGCGAAACCACTATCTAACATCTGGTCGGCCTCGTCCAGCACGCATATCCGCAGCTGGCTTAGCACTAAGGTGCCGCGATCAAGGTGGTCCTGCACACGCCCTGGAGTGCCTACGATAATCTGTGATCCATAACGCAGCGCTGAGATCTGATTGCCATAGGGCCGCCCTCCTACCAGCAGCGCCGTTGAAAGCTTCTTACTGGCCGCGAATTTGCTCAGCACTGCATTGACCTGGACTGCCAGTTCGCGTGTTGGTACGAGGACCAGCGCCTGGGCTACGCGTTTGTCCTTCGCTAATCTTTCTATTAAAGGGATACCATAGGCAAGTGTCTTGCCTGAGCCAGTTGCTGATTGCCCCACCAGGTCCTTGCCGGCGAGCAGCGCTGGAATAGCCTCAGCTTGAATAGGCGTCGGCTCTGTAATCTGCATACTTGTCAGGACCGCGCGTGTCGCGGCCTGCAAGGGGAAGTCATGAAAAGATGGCATGAAAAAAAATCCTTTCGGCCAATGTGCCCATTATGGGCATGATCCAGTTCCCTGAAGGCACAATGCCACCAGGGTGTACCAGGAGCAGGCCGTAAGGATACGGGAGCAATGCTGCTAGCTGATATCAGATACGAAGTTGCGTGCAGGAAGAGAGTCTTCTATAGAGGATTGCTCAAAGCTCTTTAGTGTCTTTAGCGGGAAACAGGATATCTAATCAACCTGTTTAATACCATGCAAACAATCATAACTATTGCATTATACATGAGAGGGGGCCCATTGTCAAATCTGGCTCAACAATGGCTACCTATCCATTGCGGGAAACAGGAAGGGCCGTCTCTTCACTGTTATTCTGTCTATTCCCCTCCGCTCTTGCGCAGTTGAATGGATGAGGTAATGGCTTACCAAGCCATTACCTCATCCATTCAACTGCGGCTGATCTCGTTTCTCCGATGGAGCGCGGCGATCCCTACTATTGTGCCACCTGGGCAGATGGGCAGAGATGTGAGATTGTGCACTGCGCGCATAATGGCTTGCGAGAAGCGCAGATAGCTCTGCCATGGTAGATGAGCAAATGAGAGAGGTCAAGCCAGTCCTTCTGAGGGATGATGCGCATCAGATCCTGCTCGACCTTGACCGGATCCTCGTTGGTTGTCCAGCCCATGCGCCGTGCCAGGCGGCCTGCATGTGTATCAACCACAAAGCCTACCACGATACCGAATGCGTTGCCCAAAACCACATTGGCCGTCTTGCGTCCTACCCCTGGCAGGCTCGTCAGGTCTTCCATAGTACGCGGCACCTCACCGCCGTACTCGCTAATGATACGCTGGCAGGCAGCGCGTACATTCTTCGCTTTGTTGCGATAGGAACCGGTCGGGCGAATATCCTGTTCCAACTCCTCCTGGCTGACCGTTGCGAAAGCTTCCACACTGCGATACTTCTGAAAAAGTTGTTTAGTAACTGCATTGACCCGCTCATCAGTACATTGCGCCGCTAATTGGGTTGCAATCAGCAGTTCCAGCGCGTTGGTGAAATCAAGCGAGCACTTCGCGTCTGGGTAGAGGCGGCGCAGTTCCGCGATGATTGCGTTCACCTGTTCCGGCGAGCCCGGCTCTGGCCCGGTATATGTTGATGATAGAGCAAGTTCCATGGGGATATATTCCTTCTTCCTGCCTTGAGTGTAGAGATGTTTTTGATCTGTAGGGTCCAGGTTGAGCTATCGCAATATTCCCGGGGGCAGGGCTCGAACCTGCGTCCAGTCGGTCCAGAGCCAACCGCTCTACCACTGAGCTACCCCGGAAGCCGTCACCATTGTAACTGTAGGAAATGTCATTGTCAATGAAGATGGGGTGGCTTGATATGCTTACCCGAAAAGAAACCTGCTTTGCGCAAGAATGTCGCCAGATAGGGATTGCTAATAGTTATGCCATGGACCAGTTCAGGAGTGGGGCGAAAATTTGCCACAGTATTACGGGGCCTTGGTGCTGTCCAGCCAGATTTTTCTGGATCAAGATCGTACTTGCGACAGGCATCCTTCACCATTTGGATTGTGCAGGTTGCTTTCCCCGAGAGCACATCCCACGGTAATGAGAGTTCATTCCAGACATCGGTATTGGTGTCCAGTCTTCCTCCTGCCATGTAGTGCCAGGCTACAACATCAGCTGCCATCAGTCTGAGCACTTTCCCTGGACAAATTTCCGTTAGTATATTTTCCATACCTAGCGCATACAGCAATGCGATCCAATGAGCTCTGGCTCTGTTCCATGCGCCTGCCATGAGGTTCCAGGTACTTGAATCATTACCACGATGGACCACCATGGTTGCTCGCTTGATCTCTGATTTCTCCCAGGTTTCCTCAAGCAATGCTGCGATTTCCTGGAGAGCGGTGAACCATTTTCCTAGCAATTCTCCTTTCTGCTCATCGCTGAGGTGTAGCAGTACTTCCTGGCTGGGATAGACATGCGCGATAGCCCACCAGGCTGTAGTAGCGCTCTCTCGGCAGCGTGCCATGAGCATATGTGCTATCTCATCGTATGGCTTTTGTTGACCAGCAATGGTGAACTCGCTGCGCAGGTTACAGCGTGCTACATAATAAGCAATGAAGCAGGCACTATTTTCATCGGCTGCGAAGTCTTCCCAGGAAAGCCGGGAGCCAAAGCTTGATTTTCCGACCTTTGTTAATTCTAGCTTCTTCCACTCACGTATCAGCGTAGCCAGTTTGGCCTCCATGTGTGTTAGAATCCGGAACAGTTTATTATATCGTCGCCTGGATATATCCATACCAGCAGTTCTGCGAGCCTCATGATTTAAACGATGCTCTTGAAAGTCGTTTTGGCCAAATTCCTTACGGATTTGTTGTCCGGCCAGGCGCAGGTAGGTTTCAATGACAGCGGGATCGTCACATTGATCCAGAGGGGGAGCTTCGGGATAGGGAAATAATTTCCTGGCAACTGTAACCTGGCGAGCAAGACCAACAGGCCGGGCGAAGTCTTCCAGCATGGAGGTATAAGCGATAAATCGCCGCTTGAGAGATCCCTGCGCAGCTTTCTGGAGAATAGCCTCCTGAGACCTGACGAGACGACCTTGCAACTGTTCTACTATAATCTGTGCAATATCCTCCGGCCTTTTTCTCTGGTTAAGCGATGCCAAGAGCTTTTTGAGATTGTTTTCCATATCCATTGTGCCTCCTCTTCTGCCTTTATGAGCATATGAGACAGTATAGCATTTTAGAGTGATAGAATGGGAAGGCCGCATATCATACTATGTTGCTCACACAGAGCATTCGATAGTAGGTACAGCTAACAGCTGTGGCGTGCCGTCAAGCTCGGGGTATGCTACCTGGATAATCTTACCTGTATCTACGAGTATCTGTTCGTTCTGGAAGAAGAGCGGAAAGCGATCCATACTTCTGGGTGCAGGACCATCTATAAACTCACCATCGCAATTAAAATGCGTTCCACACGAAGGGCATTTGAAGCTTTTACATACATCGTGGAAGGTGAGATGCGCCTCACCACGAGTCACACAACGTTGATACAAGGCCAGCCAATAGGAGCCATCTGCATCGCGCACTAATCCTTCTGCTTTCAACTGCTTCTCAAGCAAGGAGCCTGTCAAAAGGAACAGCGTATTCTTATCCAGGTGAATGATAAACGTTTTGGCGAGGACATGATAGAATATACCAGTTTCATTTAATATGAGCTTATCAAGTGTAGCTGGCGGGAATTCTGCTTTGTCGCCTATGTTCAGCACATCTCCAAATTGTCTTGTTATATGAGGATAGAGCATGGCTAACTGCGATGCTCCAATGCATTCAGCCAGTCCGACCAGCACGCCACCAGCTACAATGGCGCCGGTGAGTCGTCTCAATGCCTTTCTTCGTGAGAGTTGTTCGGAAGTTTTTAAGGGCGGGTCAGAAGATATGATCTGTACCATTGTCTTACTTTGCCTTTCAAAAAATATGCATGTACTCATTTCCTTTAATCGATATTAAATGTGTTATGTAAGAAATGGTAGCAAATATTGCTAAACGTTTGCAATGTGTTCTTATTTTGCTGTATAAAAGGGGAGGTGCATTCTTCTTTGCCTGTCAATCTCATACAGGAAAATTGAGGTTGCATTGGCAACGTTCAGCGAGGAGGCCGAGCCAGCCATAGGGATTTTAACGAGCGTATCGCAGAGGTCACGATAGGCTGCACTCATCCCCCATGTCTCGTTGCCAACGATCAGGATAGTGGGTTTAGTGAAATCATGCTGGGCAATCTCCTCCTCAGCCTTCTCATCGCTCCCAACGATCTGTAGCGACCCGAGAGTCGTTCTGATGGTCTCAAGCCAGGGCAACAGTTCTTTTGTGGAGGGAAGCCGTACTGTCGGGAGTGTAAAGAGGGAGCCTGTGCTTGCGCTGATTGTTTCCGAATCGTAGAGGTCGACGGCATGCCCCGTCATAATGAGTCCGTTGGCGCGCAGGGCATCGCAGGAGCGTATGATGCTCCCCAGGTTGCCGGGGCTGGCTGGGCGATCAAAGATCACCACCAGGAGATCAGAGGTCAGGGGGATACGTGCCAGGCTATCCTCCGGCATGGCTACCAGCGCCAGCAATTCGGAGCTTTCGGCCTTGTTACTCAGCTTCTCTAACAGATGCAGTGGCATCTCATAATGTGTGCTGGCCTGTGAGCGAGCCAGGATACCCTCTGCCCAATCGGAGAGGTGTCGTTCGCGCGAGTACGCGAAGGCATTGATCGTCCAGTTGTGAGCCAGTGCCTGATTGATGGGACGCACGCCTTCCAGAAAGAATTCCCTCTGCCGCAAGCGTTTCTCGCGCTTGCGCCGTAGCGTTTCAATATATTGGAACGCATTATTTTCTACATAGATTTTGACAATACTGGGTTTCTTCATCTTCTTCTATCTTCCTCAAGGCGTAGTGGAGCCTGTATTGCGGGCATGCTCGTTATCTGTTGTGGGTTAGCGCTCGCGTTCGGCGCGCTCGCGCTGCTCTCGTAGAAGTGAGCGCAGGGCATCGGCCTGACCATAATTCCAGGCGGCGGAGCGGACCTGGGGCCCGACGATGGGAAGAGAACTCTTCTCGCGGATCTGGGCCGCTCGCTCTCGATGTATAATTTCATGGACGAGTTGGCGATCGCTGAGTTTCCAGCCTCGTTTCTTTGCCTGTTCCGCGAACCACATGATTCGGGCGAAGCCAGCCTGGTACTCGTGGTCGGAGGGATCATTTCGTAGCGGTGTATTTTGCATGATGAAGTTTTCTATCCTTGCCAGAAAGATGGAGTAGGGACTCTGTATGTATAATTCACCTTCGATTATGGCAGAAATTATGCTGTGATGTCAAGCAATTCGGCACGCTGACGGAGCCACTGAAAAGTCAAGGAGGAGGCTCATAAGAGGCCCTCCTCCCTGACCTTGATATGTCTCGTTTGTCAGGATGGCCACTGCTATTGCCAGGGCCACTTCTTATCCTTCTTTTTTTCCGCTTCCTTTTTCTCGGGCTCCGTTTTCTTGTCAGGTTCCTTTTCCGATTGAGTAGCCTCTGTCGTCTTCTCTGGCTCTGGCTCTTTCGATCGATAGTCCGCTTTGCTACGAGAACGCCTATGTTGCTGGTAATACATTTCTTTCGCAGCTCCCGGAGCCATAGGAGCGGATGCCATTTGCTGTCCGATGTTATGGAGTTGCCCTATTTCATCTTGCAGTACCTGATCACTACCAGCGTAACTCGCAACGGCCTGAGCTGCTGCGGCAAGGCTTGATCGGGCTCCCTTGAGATCACCGCGATTATTCTGGCGGATGGCCTCGCGGCGCGCACGATCCACTTCTTGCAGCCCGACCTGGCGCATTACATCTGCATCCTGTGGTTCGTCATCACATGCACTATGACTGGCGTACGAGAAACGAATTTCCTGCCAATCCGTGCTCTTCTCGCTATCGTCGGCGAGCCAGACCAGGCGGGCACGGACTACTCGCTGTTCCTGATGCTCCTGCTCGGGAAAGCCAAAGCGGATAACCACATGTTGCTCTTCGTTTCTCTGAAGATCTCCAATGTTAATTGAACGCCGCAGCGTGTTTTCCTTTGCTGAACTCTCCCAATATGCACTGATTAGGTCTATACTCACTCCTGGCTCTACCTCAAGCTCAAGACGTACCTGCCGGGCCGCGATAGCCAGCAAACTACCCAACTCGCCGACAAAGGTTCGCGTGATCTCATCTGCAGTACGCAAGTGATGGAATTGCCCGCCACCTGCGACCGCCATTGGCCCGAGCAACAATTCGTTGTAGTCGTTGCCGATCCCAAAGGTGCTGGTAGAGATACCTGTGTGCTCCTGGATGCCTGCTGCTTCGCTGGCAATGTGTTCAGGATCGGTGATGCCCACATTGGCAAGGCCATCTGTCAGGAGGAAACAGCGCGCAACCGCCTGCTCCTTTGGGAGCCCAACATCAGCCGCGAGGCCCTTGCAGCCGGTCAGCCAGCCCTCGTGCAGAGCCGTATTAGCGCGTGCCTGAATGGATGCCAGGGATCGGCGCAGCTGGCCTTTGAGTTCTCTGGTGGCGGGAGCCAGTTCCTGTACAACATCAATACGATCATCGAAGATCACTACGGCCACCTTGTCACGTAGCGTGAGTTGATCAATCACTGCCAGTGCCGCGCTTTTGGCTGTTTGTATTTTTTCTCCTTGCATAGAACCGCTGCGGTCCAGCACCAGAGCGAGCTTCAGGGGCAGGCGCTGCTGTTCGGTTTCCCCAGCGATATACTCAACCTGAATATGGAAATCAATAGCGCGCTTACTACCGCTGGAGCGAATAAGTCGGCGCTCAAGGCGAGCCTTGAGCAGTAGAGAAGTTGTTGCATGGGTTTTTTTGTTTGAACCATTCTCATGTTGCATGTGTCCAGGGCCTCCTTGCTTAATAACTACTATTCATTACTGTTCACCAGAGCAACCAAATACCCTGTCTACTACACTTTCTTTATTTATTTGTGTGAAGGCTGGAAAATCATTCCCACCACTCTAAAGAGACGCTCAATCAAACTGCGTTGCCTGTATTCTGCATCGGATCGGATGTGTAGCTCAATGCCAGGAGCCAGTTCCCAGCGTCGCCATGTCTCGTGTGCTGGTGCGTACGGTTGTATCGCAGGCGGAACAACAGGCATCCCCCCAGGTAAGGGTGCAGGAGGTGGTGCGGAAGGTGATGACCGTCGCGCTGTCTGTGCATTTTTGAGCAATTTCTCTATATACTCCTTTGCCTGTGTGTGCTGCTCGACCTGTTTCAATTCGCCCGCACGTTGCTCCTCTTCTTCCAGAAGGGTACGCACCTCGGCCAGTGAGAGGTGTGACAGCAACGTCTGCATTTCTGCCAGTGGCATCCGCTGTTCAGAGAGTCGGCGAATCAGGCGTAACTTCAGGAGATGCTCTTCGCCGTAGATTGCGGCCTTCCCCCGAGCACCCGGGCCTGGTAGCAAGCCTTCCCCGATATAATATCGTATGGTACGTACCGACAAGCCTACCAGTTCCGCCAGTTCTTCAATCGTATAATGTTGTTCAGTCTCTTGCATGTCTCTATTATACACAGTAACACTGTCACTGTCAATAAGTAAAGATGGAGATAGAGCCAGTGCTCTTGTCATCCAATACATGTGACAAGAAATGGTTTCGGAAACCACAATGAGAATCATTCTCGGAATGTCTCCGGGAGACATTTTCGGTACATTCTATCGTTATAAACGATATATGTGATTCAAAATGGCTTCCGAAGCTATTTTTGGTACACTCTATCGTCATCCGATCCATCCGACCTATAAAATGGTACTATTCTTATGTCCAGAAATGGCACTTGTGGCAAGTCCATTATTATGATATCTTTTTCTTAAAAATGATAAGGAATAAGGCACATGCAAGCTGAGCAAAAAGAAAAAGCTACGCGTTTTCGTTCTCTGCACTCCGGCTCTTCTATGCTGATCCTGCCCAATGTCTGGGATGCGGCGAGCGCGCGCATTATCGAGCAGGCTGGCTTTCCAGCCATCGCCACTACCAGCTCTGGTGTCGCGGCGGCTCTGGGCTATCCCGACGGCCAGCATATTAGCCGGGAGATGCAGGTGGAAACGACCGAACGTATCACAAGAGTTGTCCATTGCCCTGTTTCAGTTGATAGTGAAGCTGGCTACGGTCATACCATTGAAGAGGTTATTGAAAGCATCAGGGCTATTATTGCGGCTGGGGCAGTCGGCATCAATATCGAAGACACGACCAAAGGACCGCAACGCGCGCTCGTCGATATTGCCTACCAGGTAGAGCTGATTCAGGCGTTACGTCATCTTGCCACATCCATGGCTATTCCCTTTGTCATCAATGCTCGTACGGATATATTCTTGTTGCCAGGCGACGATCCTGATGCCCGTTTCGCGCAGACGGTGCAGCGTGCAAATGCCTATTTGCAAGCGGGAGCAGACTGCACCTTTCCTATCGGGGTGAAGGATGCTAGCACAATTGCCAGGCTGGTACAGGCCATTCAAGGTCCAGTGAATGTTGCGGCAAGCTTTACTACGCTCTCCCTGCCCGAACTGGCTCAACTTGGTGTGGCTCGTGTAAGCTTTACCTCCTGGGTCATGCGCGCTGTTCTGGGACGCCTGCGGGTAATCGCTCGCGAGCTGTTTGAGCATGGTACCTATGAGAGCCTGGCCAGCGAAGCGCTTTCAAGCGCAGAACTTGGAAAGCTCTGGTAACTATCCCTGCTTGCTTGTTTTCTACTTGTGGACTGAGTGTGAGGTGAGGCATTGGATAGCTTCAGGCTACCCAATGCCTCACCTCACACTCATTTAACCATTGCTCTTCCCCAAACGTATTATCAGTGTTATTGTTGTTTGAACTCTTTAATCGGGAAGGTTATAATCAGTAGTGAGAGCAACAGTCTGTTGCGGCCTTCATCACTTAACTGGCATACCAGGGAGGGAAATTGAGCGTGGCGAAAAAAAGTAAATATATCAAAGCCGATGATGAGCAGAAAGAGAAGCTCAAAAAAGATGCTATGGCGAGTGTCATCCGGCAAACCGTTCGCCCTCGATCAGTGCGCGATTTAGGTATTACTGCTATAAAGAATCTGCCCAAGAATATGACCATGGTGCAGGGCTTTATGCGAGCTGTGAACTGGAAGCAGGCCCAGGAAGAAGTGCTTCAGAGCCTGAACAATACAGTGGTCATTGTGGGTCAGCCCAATACCGGCAAGAGTACACTTTTTAATAAAATGAAAGGGCAGACGCTTTCTCCAGCCTCTCCACAGGCCGGTACAACGCGTACGCTGGTGCGTACCGACTTTGGCCCCTTTACGCTGGTTGATACTCCTGGGCATTTGCCGAGCGTGATGGAAAGCGGAATGGACATAGCGAGTGTGATTGTCCTGCTTATTGATGCCTCGAAGGGCCTCCAGCAGCCAGATCGAGACCTCTATGAGACTATCAAGAAGCTCGAAAAACCAACTATTATTGCTGTGAATAAGGTAGATACATTGCAGGGAGGAGAGGCGGGCGATCAGTTTGCCACGGAGGTCGCGGTCCAGCTTGATGCCTTTGGCGTTATTCCCGTGTCAGCGAAAACCGGCGAAAATGTTGCCGAGGAATTGATCCCGGCCATTATCGAGGCCAGCCCCGAGGCCGCTCTGGCCATTGGACGCGAATTACCTGCCTACCGCCGGGAAGCCGCTCATCGCATCATTCGCAATTCCGCCCTGCTCGGCCTGGCGGCTGGCCTGGAACCCATCCCCTTTATTGATATCCCGATTCTGCTGGGCACACAGGTTCGCCTGGTGCTGCGTCTTGCCGCTTTATATGGGGAACCGCTGGATAGTGCCGATGCCATGTTACACGCGCGCGAGCTGTTTGCGACGCTGGCTGGTGGGATTGGTCTGCGCTTCCTGGCGGAGCAGGCAGCCAAGGCGGTCCCAATTGGTGGTGACTTTGTGGCTGGTGCGATTGCAGGCGCCGCAACCTGGTCTATCGGCGAGGTAGCTCTTGAGTATTATGAGAGCGGGAAGAAAATCAATCCACAACGTATACGCCAGCTTTATGGTGACTTCTATCGGCGTCTGCGCAAAAGCAAGGATATCGTAGAAGAGTTGAGTAGCGGATCATTTCAAGACCTCGATGATACTGATTCTGCGCCACTACTGGATGGACCCAAGAAAAATACTGTAGAAGAAGGGACGGCCTGAGATAGCCCATGCTCTTTCCCTATCAACGTTATGAGAAGCTAACGGAACCTCTGGTAGTTTATTATCCTGCGGCCGAAGAAACGCGTGCTCGATGGATTGCGCAACATGCCAGTGATGCCGGAAAATTGCTCTCCCAATTGCTCGAACGGCCGGTACCCGAACTGGAGATATTACTGGTTGATCCTGCTGATTGGCAAATTGCTCCACACGATGACCCGGAAGAAATAGGTATATTGCAGCCTTTCTGGACAGACCAGACCTCGCCCCCCTCTCTGGTTGTTCCGACAGAGCTTGACCCGGTTTTTGGTGAAGCGACACGGGAAAAGCTGGCCTTTCTCCTGTATCATGGAGTCGCGCTGGCTTTTCTGGAGGCGGACCCCCGCCCCTGGCCCGGCGATTATCCCTTATGGGCAGATGAGTGGCAGTTGAAGTTCGCAGCGCTCTGGCTCTCTTATGAACTGGACGGTGTGCAAGGTACCGTCAACAACGATTTGCTGGCGGAGTATGAGGACATCTTCGAGCCAGAACTGGATGGAAAAACTCCTGATACTGTGCGCGGCTTTGATTGGTATGAAGATACTGAGGCTGAGGATTACCTGGGTTATGAGCTGCTCCTTGAGCAGTTTGCGGCTGATCTTCTTGCTCGCTCTGATCCAGGGCTGCTCCCTCGTTTTCTCGCCCTCTATCGCACCGAGCACGAGACATTGCTGAGCGATGAGGTAACCGAGATGCTGGCCACGGCGCTTGGCCCTGGTGGCGCCGACTGGTTGGAGGAATTGGTCTACTTCTAGACTTAACAGAAGTATTGGTGCTTAAACAAGGGAGCTTGCAACACTTGCAAGCTCTTTCTTTATGATTCTCCCTTTTCTCGTCAGTCTTACAATCCCCGTCTTAACTGGCGAGAAAAAACAGCTTATTGAAAAGAAGGAAATTGAGGGAGTATAATCGGTATAACCTAAAAATACCCCATGTTTTATTGTGTCAGGGAGGTGACTTTGTATGTTCAATCGTGTAGCAATTGTGGGCCTGGGGCTTATTGGAGGATCAATAGGCCTTGCTCTGCGCCAGGGGAAAGCTGCCCAGCAAGTTGTTGGCTATGATCTCGGCAAAGGGGTCAGTAATCTTGCTTATAAAATAGGCGCCATCGATCAGTCGTACGATACGCTTGCCGATGCCGTGCGTGGAGCAGAACTGGTGATACTCGCAACACCTGTTGGAGCTATGCGAGCCTTATTGCAAAATATCGCTCCCTCCCTCTCTCCTGGCGCGGTAGTGACGGACGTTGCCAGTACCAAGGTACAGGTGATCAGTTGGGCAGAAGAATTCTTGCCCTCTTCCGCCTCCTTTGTTGGAGGACATCCTATGGCCGGCAAGGAGGTGAGCGGCGTAAAGGAGGCAGATGCAACACTGTTCCGGCAGCGTATTTACTGTCTCACTCCCACAGCCCGGACACGTCCAGCTGCCGTGAATAAAGTTGTTGCTCTGGTTGAGACTCTTGGCGCTCGCGTCAGATTTCTAGAGCCCTCTGAGCATGATGGACAGGTTGCTGGTGTAAGCCATCTCCCTTTTATTGCCTCGATTGCTCTGGTAAACTCTGTGGCCAATAGTGCCGGATGGGGAGATGCCTCTCTGCTAGCCGCTAATGGCTTTCGTGATACTTCTCGTCTGGCGGCGGGTAACCCTGAGATGTATAGGGATATCTGCTTGACTAATAGTGAGGCCATTACACGCTCGTTAGACGATTATATCGCTACCTTACAAGCTGTGCGTGCGCAGATCGCTGAGCATGACAGAAGCCTTGGTGAGACTTTTGCCAAAGCGCAACAGGCCCGCCTGCAATGGCAAGCAGCACAGGATGCCAAAGGCTAATAAAAGTCCAGAATGATGAAGGCACCGATGCGGTTATGCCCTGGAGTCTTCATCATTCTCTTGATGGATACTAAATTGGCTATATTCCTTGACTGACTATGCCTCTTATGCGAAAATATCGGCGTTGTAAGGAATACGTGGCTATGTGGTCGGTAGGATGGGCGATTAAAAAAAGATTTGCCAAACCCTTGACAAAGTTGGAATTAGGTGGCATACTATGCGAGCGCTACAAAAGACAATCATCAATTCATGTTAAGTTGGTGCTCCTGTCCCGGGCGTAGACGGTAGATCGGCCACGTTAAGGTGGCTCCTCAAGGGATCCTTTCACTCCCCAACCAGCTTTCACAGAAGCCGGGTCGCGCTGACTCTTTTTCGGGTCAGGCGTTCCTTTGTGTCTCTGTGTCTCTTCGGGCAAGGAAACGGCGGTTTTTGCGAACACGCAAAAACCTCTCAGGAAACCCCTTGACAGGATGAATGTTCTGAGGTATACTACCGGAGCTGAAGAAAACGAGCGAAAACGCAAGTCACCCTTCTTCTAGCGGTATTTCCCAAACCACCAGGGATCGCCGGTCGAGAAAACAAGCGACCAACGAACTCTGAGACGACCTGAAAAAGTCGTTGAACACACCCTTGACAGGGCGACC
>Ga0070730_10003397_pt1 | contig 14305 bp, 8 predicted proteins | sample Coa_R1_3_FD_66447 | JGI IMG/M metagenome (GOLD analysis project Ga0070730, IMG submission 66447) | Surface soil microbial communities from Centralia Pennsylvania, which are recovering from an underground coalmine fire - Coalmine... | ecosystem: Environmental > Terrestrial > Soil > Unclassified ...
TCCGGATGGCCGGCGCTCGTGAGGAACGCCGTGCGCGCCGTGCGCCCGGTGATGATCGCGTTGATCGCGTGAGTCGTCCCGTGGACAAAATGGGTGCCGCGCCGCAGGAGCTCCTGCCGCGCAACGCCGAAGCCCTCGGCCGCTAACCCAAGAACATCGAGCAAGCCCTGGATCGGATCGGTCGGCGTCGTGGGGGCCTTGAACATGCGGCGCGTGCCTGCACCGTCATCGACGATGAGGTCCGTGAACGTCCCCCCGGTGTCAACTGCAAATCGCATGCGCGGTCCTAGGCTTCATATTCGATGTTGCCGTCGACGCCAATCAGCTGGCCCGTAATCCGGCGTCCGGCGGACGAGGCCAGGAACACGATCATCGCGGCGATGTCCTCGGGATCGACCATCGTCCGCAGTGACACGTAGCGAAGCAGATCCCGCTCGTAGTCGGCGGCTGTCACGCCGAGCGCCGCTGCTTTCGACGCGATGACCCGCTGAATTCGTTCGCCTCGAATCGCACCCGGCAGAATCGCATTGACCCGGATGCCGTGCGGGCCGAGTTCACGGCAGAGGTTGGTGGTAAGACTCAGGATCGCACCTTTCGTCACGACGTACGGCAGCCTGAGCGGCAGCCCCACTTTGGCGCTTCCCGAAGAAATATTGACGATCAGTCCGCTGCGGCGCGCCTTCATGGTCGGCACGGCACGCCGGGCGCATAGAAAGTGACTCGTGAGATTTGCCTGCAACGACCGGGTCCAGTCCTCGGTCGAAATGTCCTCGACCGCAGCGGTCGGTCCCGCGATGCCGACATTGTTGACCAGTACGTCGACCGGCCCGAAGCGCCGTTCGGCCTCATCGAACACTCGCTGGACGGTGTGTTCCTCGCCGACATCACCCTCGAGCACGGCGATGTCCGCCCGCGCGGCGGCAAACTGTGCCACCGCGCGACCATCCAGGTCACACGTCAAGACTCGGGCCCCGGCATCCGCGAAGGTTTCAGCGATAACGCGGCCGGCACCGGCGGCGCCGGCCGTGACGATGACGACGAGGCCGCTGACACCGGTTGCCGGAGCGATCCCGGTGAGGTGGTTGGCGCCCATTCAGTAATTCACGCTGAGAGAAAGCCCCGCCGTGAGGGGCTGATTGGTCGCAACGCGGTTGTAAGAAGGACCGGTGAACGAATTGATATTGATGTTTTCGAGATCGACTCGTTTGTTGAAAATGTTGGTCGAGTACACAAACAGCGACCACTTGGGGTTCTCAACGCCAAACCGGACGTTGGTGATGTCACGAGGCCCGAGGTGGTTGATTTGATAGGATAAGTCGGTCGTCGCACTCGCGTAGCTATTTTGCAGAATCGCGACGAACTTCCGTCCGGCGATCGGATGTTCATAGTGAATACTGCTGCTGGCGGTTACACGGGGAGCATTGAATAGCGCTTGACCGTTGACAATGCCCGATGCGGCGAAATCCTGCGTGAATGTGGCGGACGCCAACGCAACACTTTGTGTCAGGGTCAGAGCGGAGGAGAGTTGGGCTTGCAGTTCCAACTCCCCACCTTTGACCTGTGCGCTCGGCCCGTTCGCCGTAAAGCCAAGACCACACGCGAGAGCCACAGGCTGCTGGACTTTGGACCATCGGGTATAGAAGAGGTCGGAATTCAGGGTGAGCCGATGGTCGAGAAGCCGGCTCTTTTCGCCAACTTCATAGCTCCAAACCGTGTCCGGATCGAAGAGTGAGGGCGCCGACTCGCGCCCGATGGCCTGCAGGTTGGCCAGACAGACGGACCCGACTTTTCCGGTCGTCGGTACGGGAAAGTTGCCCCCGCCCTCGCGAAAGCCCTTGGCAGCGATGGCGTACAGCATAACGTCGGATACCGGCTCGTAAGAGACATCGACTTTCGGACTGACGCCTGAGGCTGAAGCCGACGCTGAAGCCACAACGGGAGTTTCGCCGCCATACGCGAAACCCTTCGACGAGGAGTTCACCGCGCTCTGATAGGCGAAGTAGCGTGCGCCCGCCGCAATCTTCCAGGAATCGGACACGTTGTACGTAGCGCTCGCGAATCCCGCCTGTTGCTTTACGACCAACGGGATGGAGACGTCGAACAGGTCGGTCGTGCCAAAGGCTCCTCCCAGTGCGGTCGCCAGCCCGGGAATCGTCGAGCCGCCGTGGAACGTGTCCGAAAAGCGGCTGAAGAAGGCGCCCACCAGCCAGTCCAGCTTGCCATGCCCCGTCGACGCCAGCCGGATCTCCTGGGACAGTTCGTCGGTCGTATCGGTCTCATAGGACTGAGCGGCACCGATGCCTCCATCGGCCGTACTGAATGCCGGAAGGCCGAGGCCATCCTGGACGGCCTCGCTCGCGTCCTCGAGCTGGGATGTACGCCGCGTCCAGTAGCTGGTGGCGGAAGTCAGCGCCGCGTGCTCAAAGGCGTAGTTGACCGTGAGGCTGTAGACGGTGAACCGGTCGGAGAATGGTTCAGCGACGTCAAAGGGTTGGTAGTGCGCCAGGGTTCCGGGCACGCTGTCGTAGGTGTTCAAACCGCCCTGCGATATGTCTTGATAGAAGACCAACGGCGTGATGGTCAACGAGGTGTTCGGCTGAATGAGCAGCGAGGCGCGTACGCCCCGAATGTCCGCATCGTTGACGCCGTGGTGGATTGCCGACGCCGCAAGCCCCGTCACATTCCCTCGGGTGAGCCCCCCGTTGGTCTCGATCGGGAAATTCGGAATGACGATGCGGTCGATCCACCCGCTGTCGTGGCCGTAGTTGCCGACGATACGCAGCGCGACGGCATTGTCGATCAGCGGTATGTTGAACATTCCCTTCTGCGCATAATTCAGACCGCCGCCATCGGTGCCCGACACGGAGGTCTCGGTACTGCCATACGTGGACGCAAGATCAGGAGGGTTGGTCACCAGTTTGACCGTTCCCCCCATCGAGGCCGACCCGTAGAGAGTTCCCTGCGGTCCTCGCAGTACTTCAACGCGGTTCAGGTCGTAAAGATCCGGGTCGATCGCCGACTTTCCCGTGGTGGCGCTCGCCGGCGGCGTGATCGGCGTTTCATTCAGGTAAAAGCCGATCGTCGGCGATTCGCCGCCGTCACTCGACAGCCCGCGGATTTCATATTTGGCTTGTCCGGGACCTGCGGAGGCGATGGCTATGCCCGGCACCGCCTGCACGATCTCTTGAGCGCTGTTCAGACCCCGCGATGCGAGGTCTTCACCCTTCAAAGCCGTAATGCTCAACGGAGTCGTCTGTACGGTCGAAGATCGCTTCTCCGCAGTCACCACGATCTCGGTCAGTTCGCCAGTGGCGGAGCCGCTGGACTGAGTCGCCGCAGTGGATTGGCCGAGCGCAGCTACAGGTATAGCAAGTGTGAGCGCTCCGGAAACCGTGACCGCGACAACCAGCGACATTGGACCACGGCCGATCCGGGAACCGCCGTGAACCCTGCGTCGCTCTGCTGTTTCGGTCATCTCGTCCCCCGGTCTCACGATTCGGTTCACGTCTGCTCTGTCATGATCAGATCATAATTTTTGCGTATCCGCAAGGTCTGTTGCGATCGCAACTTCGGTCAGATCGGCTTCAGAGGTTGGATGCAGGGCGATTACATGGCACTTTGGCGGGAATTGTAGGCAGATCTCACGGGTCCTGAGGTTGGCGCGCGGTGGTCGGTGTCACGCCCGGCACCGCAAAGTTTCGCTGCTTGACTTGCGTATCCGCAAGAGTTGTACTAGAGCAAGTGTACATTTCGGATTGCAACGAACAGCCGCCGCGATCGGCGCCGGCCGCCGGGCTTCACTGAGGAGTAGATGTGTTCCAATATTTCCAAGACAGGTACTCATGGAATCTCTCGGTTGCCGCGTCCATTGCGATGGGCGCCCAGATCTCGGAGGTGGATGAGGCGCTCCAGCCGCTGATACCGCTGCTTCAGGCGACCGACAAACACTCGGCCGATGAAGCCTGGTTTCAAAATTGGATTAAGCTCGGAGAGAAGCTCGCGGCCCTGGCCGCTGCCGATGCCGAACGGGGAAACGGCTTTAGTGCTTCCTCGAAGTTCTTGAGAGCGGCAAACTATTTCCTCATCGCGGAGCGGATTGCTTCGTGGACCGATTCCCGCCGGTTGAATGCCTATGGACTAGCGCTCCAAGCCTTCCAAAAGGGGCTCACTTTGTCTGGCGCCAAGGTGGAGCGCGTCGAGGTGCAGTACGAAGGAGCGACGCTGTCGGGCTGGTTGCGACTACCCGACAAAACCACGCGCTCGCCCGCCATTGTTTTCTACAATGGATTCGATTCAGTCAAGGAAATGCACTACCTGATGTTCGCCGATATTTCAGCGCGGCGGGGAATCGCAACCCTCTTTGTGGATCAGGAGGGGACCGGCGAGGCCATTCGGTATCACGGCCTTGCGAAGCGTCACGACACTGAAGTCTCAGCCGGTCGGTTCTTCGACGCCCTGGCGGCGCATCCCGCCATTGATGGCGACCGGATCGGGATTGTCGGCCTCAGTATGGGCGGATATTGTGCGCCCCGAGCGGCGGCCTTCGATCCACGCTTCAAATGCGTCGGGTGCTTCGGCGCATTCTACGAGTTGGACGAGGACTGGCAACGGATTTTGTCCGGTGGACTGGCGGGCTCCGTATCGGATGGTCTGCCGGAAAGCGGTCGTCATGCCATGTGGGTCACGGGAACGACGTCGATCGGCGATGCTATCGCGGCCCTAAAGCGCCGTTCGCTGGAGGGCGTACTTGGACGAATCAGGTGCCCGCTGCTGGTGGTTCATGGGGAGAATGACAGGCAGGTTGCACTCTCCCACGCCAGAAAGATCATTTCCGGGGCCGTTAACAGTACCGATGCCGAATTGCGGGTGTTCTCGCTGCGCGAAGGCGCGGCGGAGCACTGCGGTATCGATGTGATGTCGATGCAGGCGGAATACGTCTTCGACTGGGCCGCCCGCATTCTCGGCGGCACGCGCGCATGAGCGCGCGCCCGTGGCGCGTGACCACGACTCGGCGTCCGGCTGCGATTTCGAATGACGCGGGAGCGTGCCAATGCACCACGCGAGACGCTTAGGGGGCAACCCCGCAATGCCATGAGCCCGGAAAAGCCCTGCTTGGGTTTTGCCGCCAACAGTCGACGCCGGAAACGGCCTGGAAGTTGTATCGGTCAACCGGCTGCGGAGGCCGTCTTGCCGAGTTTCGCCTTCATCATGGCGATCAAGGGCCGAAGCGGAAACATGAACTGTTCCAGGATGGAGAGGCGCTTGCGATCGTCTTGGCCCACCACGCTTGCTTCGCCCTCACGAAACGTCCCGAAAACACGATCGATCAGGATCAGCGAATTGGCATAGTTGCAGCGGGTGTCATTGTAGGGCACTGAATGGTGAAGACTGTGGGCCTCGATCGTCGTGAAAAGGTACGAATACCAGCGGGGAGCCTTGTTGCGAACATTGGCGTGAGCAAAAATCGACACTACGTTGAGAACGTTGAATGCACAGAAGGTCGCATCCTTGCGCAAGTCGAACAGGGCAACCACGCTCAGGGAGACAAGGAATAGCTCAAGCGGGTTGCCCACCAAGCCCTTCGCTGCATTCAGCTGCGTGATGTGATGATGCGGAGCGTGGGTCCACCACACGAATGAATTGTGCATCAGCCGGTGCATCCAGTACTGACCGAACTCGACCACGAAGATTACCAGGGCGACTTGCACGAGGAACGGCGAATGCAGCGCCCAATCGGTGGTGATGCCGAGGGCCTGCTTGGCCGATGCCAGCGGGGTTTCGGCAAGGTGGTCCTCCACACGTTCGATCACTGCGTAAAACAGAACCACGTAGAAAAGGTCGGTCAGAAATTCCAGCCGATACATGCGCCATCCCGCATGCCGCTCAAAGAGGCGTTCCAGCACCTGCACGATCGACAGCGTAGCGATGCTCACCGAGGTCACGGTGAAGGGGTTGTCGATCCAGGATGTGGGGGCGCTTGCCCAGAACAGGACGATCAGCGCGAGCATCGCGGGCTGAAGCAGGCTGTACATCGTTCTCCTCATGTCGCTACCCTACTGGCTAACTCATCACTTGATGGCTCATCAGCTAGGCATCGAGTGCCTTCGATGTGAGCCTTATCCCATTTTTTCTCGGAGAAGTCATCCGTGACCCGCGGATCGAGGCGCTTCGTTTTTCACTGGCCATCGAGACGGACGAGAGACGCACCATGGCAGTGCACATGGCCCCGATTTCATGCAGAAATTGGTGCGCGGGCCCGAGTCTTGATACGAAAGACCATCGACACATTGATCGCGACCAGCTGTATCGAGAAAGGGTTGACATTGCTCTACAATTCTAAGCCGCTTCGGGATGCAAGCGGCTGCTTCGGGTTCGATACCGGCGTCAGCACCAGCTCCCACCGTGGAGCCGAGACGTTGCAGCGAAAGGGGCTAGCGCCCGAGATCTGGTGGTAACCTGATTGTCATGGACGACCGGTTAGAGTTAAGGAGGGAAGGGATGTTGTCCGGAAACTACGAATGAAACTTGATACGCGCGTCCACTTTGCTGGGCAAAAGATACGCAGTGGTGCTTCCGTTCTGTTGTCGGGTATGACCTTGGTCACGTGCGCGTACGCGCAAGCCAGTCACGATCAGCCCGAGACCACCCAGCCAGCCCAGCTGGAGACAGTGATCGTCAACGGAAATCGGCCCGAGTTAAACAACATCCCGATGCAGGCGACATTCAGCGAGAGCGCCATCACCCCCGAGGCGATTCTGAACATCACGCCCAGCCCAGCGACAACCATTCAGACGCTTCTGAATACCCAGCCCTCTATCTATGCCACAACGGGTGCTACCAACGGCATGGAGACGAACATCAAGTTCCGCTCATTTTCCGACGGTGAATTCGGCGAAACCGTGGCTGGAGTGCCCTTGAACGATATCTTCAACAGCGGCGTTACATATCAGGCCGATAACCGCAACAACGTACTGTTCATTACCCGGGACCTCGACAGCGTCAATCTCTATCGCGGTGTCAATAACCCTGCCGTAAATACCTATAATTCTCTGGGCGGTACCATCAATTACATCCCTCGTCAGCCAACAAACAACGCGGGCGGCGATGTCGGAGTCGACTTCGGCAGTTTCGGCACCATCGATTATCACGCCACGATCAACACGGGGGACTGGCACGGTATCAAGCAGACGGTCTCCTTCGAGAGTGATGACAGCCAGGGCTGGCTCCAGAATACGAGTGACCGCAACCTCAATTTCTATTATGCCGGCAATGCCACCATAGGAAGCGACTCCGACGCCTTTGGGTATTTCGTCTACAACCGAAATCATGGCAATGCCCCACAGTTCATTCCGCAGAACATCCTGAACAATAAGGTCGACTTTCAGTGGCCGACCAACCTGTATCAGTCCGACAATCTGGACAAGAACTATCTGGGCATTCTCGGTTTCAAGACGGAAGTCGGCAGCGTCCTCACGATTGAAGATGTGGCCTATGCCGGCGACAACAACTACACCCGGACTTCGTTCTCAAATCCGAACTACGCGGGGCCCTATTTCATCGACGACCAAGGCTCCGGCTACCCGTTCTGGACAGGCTACACCGGCTACGACGGATTCACGAAGTTCCCGTACACGAGTATGCAGGCCTATGGGGAGTCCACCGGGCCGAGCGGCTACGGGTGTGCGCCGACATGCGCCTTCGCCGGCACCGATTATCACTTCTACGGCTATGACGGGTCGATTTACGGCGACCGGCTGAAGATCACCGCAGAGCTGCCGAATAACACCGTAACGGGTGGCGGGGACCTGAATTATGGCAGGCTGCACTCGCGCGAGTACTGGTATGGCAGCTCCCACATGCCGATGACCGTCGGCTACAACGACGCCTGGGACGAGCGTGACACGCGCACGATGTGGTCGCTCTACGCCCAGGACAACATTCATTTCTGGGACGACCGCGTTCACATCACACCCGGCGTGAAATACATTGCGGCCCGCACCAAGGACGATGACGCGCTGGGCTTCTATTACTCCTCCCCGGGTCCTGACAGCGGGAACGAGAGTTTCGTATCGCCGACCATCGGCGGCAGCGTCGAGCCCATCCGGAATTTCACGTTATATGCGGCCTACGGCAAGAATGTGAAGTTTCCGGACATCACGGCGTTCTACAACGCGATCGCCGGCTCGAATACCGCGCCCATCGTCGTCAAACCGGAATACGCAGAGGACTATGAGTTTGGCCTGCGCTTCAAGGCAGACAGGTTTACCGCCGCACTCAATGGCTACCAGGAAGATTTTTCGCACATCATCTTTTCAAGCGCCACGGCCGCAGGCTTCACGCAATATCAGAACGGCGGCAGCGAGCGCTACCGGGGTGTGGAAATGCAATTGACCGACGAATTCGGTCACTTCCTGGTGGGCGAGTGGAAAGGCTACGTGAACGCCTCATACAACAAGGCCATCTGCACTTCGCTCACGAAGTCCGACCTGACCGGACAAAGTTGCCAGTCCGGTCAATCATTGCCCAATGTGCCGAAGGTCCTGGCGAATGCCGGACTCATCTGGGACTTCTCCGGCTGGCACGTGGACGTGCAAGGTCAGTATGTCGGCCCCCAGGGATTGGCGAGCTACTTCACCGGGCTGCCGATTGCAGCGGGCGAACTCGAGCCTGGGCAGAGGACCCAAATTCCGAGTTACTTCCTGGTCAGCGCAGGGGTCATCAAGGTAATCCCCCTCAAGTGGGATTTGGCAAAGGCCGTCCGCTTCGCATTGCATGTCGATAACCTGTTTGACAAGCGCTATTTCTCCTCTGCGCAAGTCAATATACGAAATCTGGACGCGACAGGGGCCAACCAGGCCGAAGATTTCTACGGATTGAGCGGTGAGCCAATCGCGGTATTTGGCAGCATTGCGATATATTTCTGAATCCAGACGGTAGGCGGATGACGAAACCGTTTGCTGGACTTGCTACGGCGTCACATCTGCCCTGCAAGATGTCGCCCTCAACGACGAACACGCCCTGTATCCCGGCAAAAGCAGTTTGCCATGCTATCGCCACGCTGGAGTCAAGTGTGTGGAGGAAAACGCGCGGGCGAGTCATGAGATTCGAACGGAACGTCTAGCAACTCAAGTTGGTGCCGCAAAGAGGATTACTCGGCGCTGCGCGCCTCGCCCTTCGGGTCGGCCTGCGGCCGATCAAATTGGCTGCGCCAATTTGTCGAACCGCCTTTTTGTCCGTCAGGGGTTCGAATAGGACGCGTTGAATATTCCCCGACCGAGGAGCATCACCACGCTGTCTGTAAATTGGTGCCGCAAAGAGGATTCGAACCCCTGACCCACGCATTACGAATGCGTTGCTCTACCAACTGAGCTATTGCGGCGCGCTACCCGGAAGGGTGGGCATTCTAACCCGCTGAGCCGTCGGACGAAAGGCTGCCGACGCGCCTTGTGACGTCGCGCAGGGTTCGGGGCAGGGCGAAGATCACATGCTCTTCACGGCCCTTCAATTCATTGACCACCGAGCCGCCCCACGCCTTGAGCTGCGTGATGACGCCTTGCACCAGAATCTCGGGTGCCGAGGCGCCGGCGGTCACTCCGACCGTCTTCGCGCCGTCGAACCACTCGCGGTGCAGAAACTCGGGTCCATCCACGAGGAATCCGGGTATGCCCACCTTGTCGGCCATCTCCCGCAGCCGGTTCGAATTGGAGCTCGACTTCGAACCCACGACCACCAGCACGTCGCAATGCCCGATGAGATCCTTCACCGCGTCCTGGCGGTTCTGGGTGGCGTAGCAAATGTCCTCTTTCACGGGCGCCTTGAGGCCCGGGAACCGGGTTCGCAGCGCTTCCACGATGGACGCGGTGTCGTCCACCGACAGCGTGGTCTGCGTCACGAACGCCAGATGCGCCGCATTCCTCACTGCCACACTCGCCACGTCCTCGACGGTCTCGACCAGATAAATACTGCCGCCGAACGAGGTGTCGAATTGACCGATGGTTCCCTCGACCTCGGGGTGGCCCGCGTGGCCGATGAGAAATACCTCACGCGCTTCGCGGGCATAGCGCGTGACCTCCATGTGCACCTTGGTCACCAGCGGACAGGTGGCATCGAACACCGTGAGGGCGCGGCGCTGCGCCTCCTGTTGAACCGCCCGCGACACCCCGTGAGCGCTGAAGATCACGGTGGCGCCGGTGGGCACCTCCTCGAGTTCTTCGACGAATACCGCGCCGATGGTGCGCAGCCGATCCACCACATATTTGTTATGGACCACTTCGTGGCGCACGTAAATGGGCGCACCGAACAAGTCGATGGCGCGTTCGACGATGTCGATGGCCCGATCGACGCCGGCGCAAAATCCACGTGGATTGGCGAGAAGAATTTGCATCAGTGTTTCCGCCTCGAATCGAACAGTGCGTCCAGCAAAAGCAGCGCGGCGCCGACGGTGATCGCCGAATCCGCGACGTTGAATGCTGGAAAATACGCCCGATTCCAATGAAAGTGTATGAAATCGACGACATAGCCCAATCGAACCCGGTCGATCACGTTGCCGAGTGCACCGCCGAGCACCAGGGCCAGGCCGCCCGTGAGCAGAATGCTGGCGCTGCGCGGGAGGCGCACCAGCCATACGATGATGGCGATGCTCACGGCGGCCGCAAGCCCGATGAACACCCAGCGCTGCCAGCCGGATGCCGAGGCCAGAAAACTGAACGCCGCACCCACGTTGTGCATGCGCGTGATATCGAGAACGGGCAATACGCGCGTGAACTCGAATTCGCCGTAGTGGCGCGTGATGTAGGCCTTGGAGACCTGGTCCAGCAGCACGATGAAGGCCGACAGCGACAACCAGGCAGTGGCCCGGCTGCGGGATTCGATGATGGTCGCGTTCTCCACGGCATTCATGCGAATTGACGCTCCTCGCCCGGGCCTTCGACATTGACGACACAGCGTGCGCAAAGTTCCGGGTGATTGAGGTCGCTGCCCACGTCGCTGCGCAAATGCCAGCAGCGCACGCACTTCGGCTGGATGCTCGGTTTGACCTCGATCCACACACCCTCCGCGCTCGACGGAACCGCGTCGCTCGCGGGCACGTCGGTTTGCGCAATACGCGCCTGGCTGGTGATGAGGACGAACCGCAATTCATCCTGCACCGCCGCGAAACGCGCCGCTTGGGAATCCGGCGCGTACAGCGTGACTTCAGCCTCGAGCGGCGCGCCGATTTCCCCCGCCGCGCGCAGCCGCTCCAGCTGGCGCGCGACATCCGCCTTGAGCGCGATGAGCGCCGGCCAATCGAGCGGCGACTCGCGTTCCGCGCCGGGCGGGAACTGATGCCAGGTGGTGAGAAACACGGAGGTCGCGGGAACCGCGGGCAGGAAGGTCCACGCCTCCTCCGCCGTAAAGCTCAAAATCGGCGCGAGCCAGCGCACCATGGCGGAAGCGATGTGGTACATCGCGGTTTGCGCCGAGCGGCGCGGCCGGCTCACGGCGCCCGTGGTGTAGAGCCGGTCCTTGATGATGTCCAGGTAGAAGCCGCCGAGCTCGACCACGCAGAAATTATGGATTTTCTGGTAGATGTCGTGAAACTCGTAGTTGCGGAAAGCCGTTACCACGTCGTTCTGCAACGCGAACGATTGGGAGATGGCCCACTGATCGATGGCGACCAGCTCATGCCACGGCACCGCGTGCTCGGCCGGATCGAAGCCGTGCAGATTGCCCAGCAGGAAGCGCAGCGTGTTGCGCATCCGTCGATACGAGTCCGCCATGCGCTTCAAGATCTCGTCGGATACGCTCATCTCATTGGCGTAGTCGGTGGCGGCGATCCAGAGGCGCACCACGTCGGCGCCCAAGGTGCTGGTCAACTTCTGCGGCACCAACGTGTTGCCGATGGACTTCGACATCTTGCGGCCCTTCTCATCCACCGTGAACCCATGCGTGAGGACCCCGCGATACGGAGCACGGCCGTGCATGGCCACCGAAGTGAGCAGCGATGAGTGGAACCAGCCGCGGTGCTGGTCCGAGCCCTCGAGATAAAGGTCCGAGGGCGCAACGATCTCCGGGCGCATGGCCGTCACGCAGTGATGCGCCATGCCCGAATCGAACCATACGTCCATGACGTCCGTGGCCTTGTCGTACTTCCCGGCGTCCGGCCCCAAGAGTGCCGCGGGTTCGAGATCGAACCATGCGTCGATGCCGTCGCGTTCCACCAGCTTCGCGACCGCCTCGATCAATTCGGCAGTCTGCGGATGAAGCTCGCCGGTGACCTTGTCGACGAACAGCGGGATGGGCACGCCCCAGGTGCGCTGCCGCGAGACGCACCAGTCGGGGCGGAGGGCGATCATGCTGCTGATGCGCTGCTCGCCCCAGGCCGGCATCCAGTCCACGTGCGAAATGGCCTCGAGCGCACCCTTGCGCAAACCCGCCTGATCCATGCTGATGAACCATTGCGGAGTGGCGCGAAAAATCACCGGCGTCTTGTGGCGCCAGCAATGGGGATAGGAATGATGATGCGGCTCGCCCTTGAGGAGCCGGCCGCGCTCGCGCAAAACGTCGATGATGTGCGCGTTGGCGTCGAACACTTCCTCGCCCGCGAACAGCGGCGTCGACGGCAGGAATCGCCCATCGCCGCCCACGGGATTCTCGACTTCCAGATTGTAGCGGCGGCCGACCACGTAATCGTCGAGTCCGTGACCGGGGGCCGTGTGCACCGCCCCGGTTCCCGCATCGAGAGTCACATGGTCGCCCAGGATCAGCGGCACCTGCCGATCGTAGAACGGGTGGTGCAACTGGAGATTTTCGAGCGCTGCGCCCTTGGCTTCCGCGACCACCGTCCAGGAGGCGACGGCGAGCGCGTGCATCACCGTCTTCACCAGCTCGGTGGCGAGCACCAGCCGCTCGATCCCGTTCCCCAAGTTGAATTCAATCAGGGAATAATCGAACTGCGGGTGCACGGCGACGGCGCGGTTCGCGGGCAAGGTCCAGGGCGTCGTGGTCCATATGGCCACCGACGTCGGCACATTGTCGAACAGCGCCATCTGGTCCGTCATCGCCAGACCGAAGCGCTCGGCCAGCGCGTCGTGGTCCACGACGTCGAACCGAACGTACACGCTCGGCGAAGTCCTGTCCTCGTACTCCACCTCCGCCTCGGCCAGCGCGGAGCGGCAGTTCAGGCACCAATGCACCGGCTTGTAGCCCTTGTACAAATGGCCGTTCTTGATGATGGTCGCGAAGCCGCGCAGCTGCTCGGCCTCGTAGCGAGGCATCATCGTGAGGTAGGGGTGGTCCCAGTCGCCCAATACCCCCAGGCGCTTGAAGTCGGCTCGCTGTCCATCCACCTGCTTGAGCGCGTAGGCGCGGCAGGCGGCGCGGAACCTCTTCGCATCGATCTTCTGACCCACCCGTCCGTGCGTCTTCTCGACTTGCATTTCGATGGGGAGCCCATGGCAATCCCAGCCGGGTACGTACGGCGCATCGTAACCGTCCAAAGTGCGCGACTTGACGATGATGTCCTTGAGCACTTTGTTGACCGCATGACCCAAATGAATGGTGCCGTTGGCGTACGGCGGACCGTCGGTGAGCACGAAGGCGGGCCGGCCCTTCGCGGCTGCACGGATCTGGTCGTACAGGCGCACGCGCTCCCACTCCGCGAGCATGCCCGGCTCGCGATTCGCAAGGTCGGCCTTCATCGGGAAGCCCGTGCTCGGCAAATTGATCGTATTTTTGTAGTCAGCCACTAATTCACCTTCGACAAGAGATCGCGCGCTTGGGCTGCGTCGACCTGCATTTGCACCTGCATCAGTTCCACCGAATCGAACTTGACCTCATCGCGCAGCTTCGCGATGAATTCAACCTCCAATGCGCGTCCATAAAGATCGCCCTCAAAATCGAACACATGCACCTCCAGCAACGGCTCGACCCCGTTTACCGTGGGCCGTGTGCCCAGGCTCGCGACGCCATTCAGAGGCTGCGCATCGATACCCCGCACGCGCACCGCCAAGATTCCCCACAGCGGCGACTTGCGCCGCCTGAGCCTCAAGTTCGCGGTCGGAAACCCCAGCGTTCGCCCCAACCTCGTGCCATGGGCCACGCGTCCGATCATGGTGTAGCGGCGGCCCAGCAACCGGGCCGCCCCGGCGCAATCGCCCCGATCGAGCCGGTCGCGGACGGCGGTGCTGCTCACGCGCACCCCGTCAACGATGAAGGGATCGATCTGTTCGACCCCGAAACCGTGCAACTCGCCGGCCGCGCGCAGGCTGTCGATCGTGCCCTCCGCTTTGGCGCCGTAGCGAAAATCATCGCCCACCACGACGTG
>Ga0070730_10003398_pt1 | contig 14303 bp, 15 predicted proteins | sample Coa_R1_3_FD_66447 | JGI IMG/M metagenome (GOLD analysis project Ga0070730, IMG submission 66447) | Surface soil microbial communities from Centralia Pennsylvania, which are recovering from an underground coalmine fire - Coalmine... | ecosystem: Environmental > Terrestrial > Soil > Unclassified ...
ATGAAATGAGTGGCCAAGTGTCTCTGGATTTCTGCAAACGTTCTGGCCAGCGCGAGCAGGCCTTCCCCCTGCGGATTGCTCAAATCGCTTTCAAAGCCCTCCAGCAGTTGTTCCATGGCCCGATGTTCAGAGCGGAGCCGGTCGGTGGTGGGGAAGTTCATGTTACTGAGAATTTGCCGCGTTGACAATATCGGTTTCGATCGCCATCCGAGCCGCTTTCATCACGGGACTGTCCATTCCATCGCAATGGGCGAAAAGTCTGCTCGGGACCCAAAACCCAACTGCGAACAGGACAGCCAAACCGGCCAGAAATGTAATTACTCGTTCTCTGTGCATCGCACTTGCTCCTTTCAAGAACGAATCATGATCAAGAGCATCTTGAACTTCTTGACAGCTTTTACAGCGTGCGGCTGGTTGGCTGGCAGGATGACGATCTCGCCCGCCTGCAAGCGGAAGGGCTTTCCGGATATGACGATCTCTACCTCCCCATCCAGCACACAGACACTTGCGTCATAAGGTGCCGTGTGTTCGCTCAAGCGCTGTCCTTCATCGAACGAGAATAAGGTTACTGTTCCCGTTTTCTTGTTGATAATGGCCCGACTCACTACAGAACCTTCCTGATAATCAACCAAGTCCACCAGCTTTGCCGGTACAGCCACGAGTTTTTCAAGCCGTTCTGACTTTTTGCTTTCTTCCATCCTGTGCCTCCGTATTTTGTGTGCAACATTGGTTCTTGTAATGATTTTTTAGCATTTAATATCCAATTTGCCAGGCTCTAGCCGACTGCCAACCCCGCTTCCCCCTTGAGGCTTCTGGCCAGCGCACCCCGGACGACCCAAATTAGTTCTTCGCGACGTATTGGATGGCTAACGTAGTCCAGGATACCCATCTCCAGAACATCTATGCGAACCCCCGAGGGGCAGCTTCCGGAACATAGAATCACCATGCCTTCAAACGGTTTGGGGGTAAGGGAAAGAAGTTCGCGGAATGTGCCATCCTGTGTCTGGGCGGCGCAAATAACCAGGCGCATCGGCTTGCAAAGCAGTACATCTCGGGCTTCATGGATTGTTGACACAAAAATAGCCTTGAGGTTGGCCTCATCGAGAATCTGGCCCACCGTCTGGCGCTCGCTCGTCTCTGAAATGACACCTAGGATATTCGCAAGTGCATCGCGGTTTCCATCGACAGGCAGCGATTTCTTAGCTTCCATATCTTCCGCCCCTTCGAGCAAGCGGAGGACTTCTTCGACCGGGACGCGCGCGTCTTTGCAGGCATCTTGCAACGCCTTTTCTCCGCCATAACAGGAATCAATTTCCATCCGTTTAAATATCATCGTGGAAGCAGGCTCCTCGGCGAAAATGTTCTTCACCGTCTTGTTTATGTCGATGCGCATGGTTTTTCTCCCATGAAACCGGGGACACCCCCTTACCAATACAGTTCAGTTACTATAGTGGGCCCCGGAAATTGGACCATGGCAAAAGTTCGTCTTCCAGTTCCTGCTCCCAAAGGTTGATCGACAGTACCATTGGTGCAATCGCTTCATCAGGAGACACATGTCCCCGACCGGGTGAAATCGTCTTAACTCTGCATGCGGACGTGAGGGATTTCTGTGATCAATCTCACCTTTCGACGACTTGCCATTTCGTCCGTGATGGCTGCTAGTTCGGTTCGGGACAATAACCGCGCAGCTGCCGGAAATACCACGTCCTCCTCCACGCTAATGTGCTGCTGATACATGGACGTGAGGCTGGCGACCGCTTTGCGGAAGCCTTCCACGTCCACCGATGGCAGGCTCCCTCTTGAAAGATACTGCTGTCCCAATCGTTCGACCTCAGCATGCAGGGGAGTTCCCCAGCGATGGTCCTTCTGGAGTTCTTCCAGTCTTGCGAGCGCGGTTTGAACTTCGGGATGACGAACCTGACGCAAGCGAGGAAATAAGGACTCCTCTTCATCAGCAGTATGCTTCGGCGCAGCTTCGCGGAAGTAGCGTAAAGCGGAATCGAGCGCCCGCCTCGTTTCGTCCGTCAGAGGGCCGTCCATGACGTTCGCGACGGCGCCCAAGGAACCGATGAACATCTCAATGCGCCGGTGACAATCGGACAGCAGTCCGGTTGGGTCGGAAAAATTGTGAGTTACTGCTCCAATCTGAACAGGCATACGTGAATGCACCTCCTAGCTGGAACCTGCAACGGTAAAAGATACAGTCGGCGAGCCAAATCCACGGCTGGTCGAATCAGTGTCACGGCTTTTGAACATCACATGCGAGCTGCCGTGGGCGCATCCGGCTCTCGCCGTCCAACCAGAGAGATCGCACCGAGATGCTCTCTATACTTTTGAAAGAGCTGCCGCATGGCATAAACCCGGCGACGGGTCGTCCGGTCTGTAGCCACTTTGAACGCGAATCGCAAACTGCCCATCAATCCTTCATCCTGTAACACACGCCATGGTTTTAGTAGATGCATCGGCGCCTCACTGCTCCAAGTCACTTTCAGTCCGTTCTGTTCGAATAATCTTATCCATTCGCTTCGGGAGAGTGGTTGCACTCCCACACGGATATCTTTCGACATGGCCGCTTGGATCTCATGGCGGAGGCGGTCCGGAATACCGTCAGGCAAGAGACACAACTCTTGGATTCCGTATCGGCCCCCGGCCGCTAGAAGTCGCTGCGCTTCCGCAAAGATCCGATTCTTGTGTTCTTGGCTCTGCATACTAAGCATCGCTTCGCCATAGACTACGGTCGCGGAGGAACCAGGCAGCCCTGATTCTTCTGCCTGGGCCAGCACGATCTTGGCAGGAGTTCCCGCTAACTGCTGTCGAAGATATTCCGCTGCCGCAGGCTCGCGCTCCACACCCCAATAAGCCAACGGATGGCACTGCAGAACCAGTCGGGCTGTGGCACCTAGTCCCGGAGCGAACTCAACCACACGATCCTGTGGGCCGATTGCCAGCGCGTCGAGCATACGCCGTGTTAGTTCAAGCCCACCCGGTCGCAGGATGCGCTTGCCAGCGCGTGCCAAGACCCAATGCCCCTGCATCCTGTCGGGATGTTGCCCTTCTCCAACGAATCCAGGACTGACGAGAGATACTTCCCGTCCAGCACTCTTTGTATCAACATTTGTCATATGATCACCCCAACCACAGCATACTCTTGCAGAATTAATAGCATATGACAAAAGTCACAGTTCGATCGCGAAGGGAGGTCTCGGGCTGATTGTTCCTAGATCGCAAGGTGGAGCACTTCGGCAGTGATGAAGGCCGGGATATTGCCCTTTAGATCAAGCAACGTATGCATCTTGACGGCGGCATTCTGGGCACGGTAGCGAGCCCAAGGAAAAAGCGAAAGGCAGAGGTCGATGGTGGTGCAGTCCAAAGCGAGACGCGTCCCGGACTGGCTTTCATCTACCGGGATCGCAGTGGAAAGGAGCACACCAACCGTCATCTCGGTTTTCGTCTGACTTGCCTGCCCTAAGCTCGACTCGCGATCTCGGCGCGACGGGCTTGCTGATCGACGCCAGCGGTCGCGCCAAGAAGAGGCATTGTTCGCCCGCGCAGGAGGACATTCCAATATAGCCAGGGCAGTCCATATCGCTTCAATAGCCACATGTCGTGCCGCTCCCGGAACGTATTGATCCAGGGAATGCGAGGTGAAGGCTTACCGGAATAGTCGAGTTCGCAGAGCAGCATCCGGCCGTAGGCGGTAGTGATCGGGCAAGCGATATAGCCATCGTAGGTGGCCACGGGCTCCCTGCCCTCGAGTAGGGAGAGCAGATTGGCCACTACCACCGGCGCCTGACGCGCAGCGGCCGCGCCGGTCTTGGCGTTTGGCGTATTCGCGACGTCTCCGAGAGCGAAAACGTTGGGATGTGTCTCATGCTGCAGCGTGCTCTGATTCACTCTCACCCAGCCTTCTTGAGGCTTCTGTGGATCGGCCAGCGAGCTCTGGCGGATGAAGTCCGGGGCGCTGTGGGGTGGGGCGACATGTAGTATGTCGTACGGGATAACAATCCGCTGCCTTGCTGGGTCGCTCTTGAGTTGAAACACAGCTTCTTTCTTATCAGGAACGATTTCGACCAAATCGTGCTGGAACCGTGCGTCGATTCCGTAGCGTTCAACCACCTGATTCAGCACGGTCGCATATTCCTTGCAGCCATAAATGGCGGGCGTGGCCGAACCGTAAATCACATGCGTTTGACGCAGGATGCCCTTTTTCCGGAAATGGTCGGCAGCCAGATACATTATTTTTTGCGGCGCGCCGGGGCATTTGATGGGTGAACCGGGCATGTGGAAAAGGGCGGTGCCGCCCTTGAAATTCCGGATCAATTCCCAGGTCCTCGGAGCGAGGTTGTACCCGTAGTTGCTCGATGCGTTTCCCAGACGGATCGCGTCCTCAAGACCTGGAATCGCGTTCCAATTCAGTTGCGCGCCGGCGGCAACAACGAGAAAGTCGTATCCCACGCTAAGGCCGGACTTCATCGTCAACTGCTGATGATCCGGCTCAACTTCCTTGACCGCATCCTGGATCCACCGCACTCCCTTGGGAATGTAGCGCGATTCGCTGCGGGCACTTTGCTCCTTGGATACAACGCCGGCGCCGACCAGCGTCCAAATGGGCTGATAGAAATGCTGGATGGAGGGCTCGATGACAACGATGTCGCTCTGACCAGCGCGCTGCAGCAAGCTTGCAACGGTGATCCCTGCTGTGCCTCCGCCGATGATTACTATTTTGTGATGCTCCTTGCTCGTGATCTTAACTTCTGCCATGACGTACTCCTTTAAACGATCGATTTTTTTCTTAATTGGATCGGAACGAGAGGAGCGGCTATCGACCTGGCTGGGTCTCAGGTGGAGCTGATTGGCTTTCGTTGCAGGATTTCTATACGAGGAAAGACTCAGCTCACGCCGCCGAGGATAGGAGGCAACAACAACATACACTCATTTGGCGTGAGTAAATCATCTTAAATCGGAATTTCCGCTTTTAATTTTATCTCTACGTCAAAACCATACGCTTGCCGCCCGCGAGTGTCAAGTCAAAATCGACATAACCGTCCTCGGGTTGCATCGCGGCTCGTTTGGCAGTTCCGCTGACGGGCCTGGTCTGCTCCTCCGTTCCACCCTGCCTCCCCTACTTACACTTTTTCCCACGGGATGACTTCTGAGCGCTCGATTCGCTGTCTTTCCTGGTTCGCTGCCCGCTCGGCAGCGGAAGCACCGCAGCCACTATTCGGGGCCTCTTCTGTTCTCCATTTCCGCCGCCAGTCGGGTTTGGACGTTGCTATCCAATGTCCGATCGGCAAATGCCAACAATCCCTGTTCTTCTTCCTCGATATGATGGTGGATTTGATTCCATAACTCCCAACCAAGTGAGGACAATTCGGCACGTCGGGAGAGCGGTAGATCCAAGCCGTGAGGCGCCTGGTCCAAAACCGCCTGAATAGCCGCAGACGTCTCCCGAACATTCGAATGATCGTCTTTGAGTTTGGGAAATGTCGGGTCGGCCGCTGCGAGCTCGTGTTCCATGGCAGGGTAAAAAACCTCTTCCTCTTCAATGAAATGAGTGGCCAAGTGTCTCTGGATTTCTGCAAACGTTCTGGCCAGCGCGAGCAGGCCTTCCCCCTGCGGATTGCTTAAATCGCTTTCAAAGACCTCGAGCAGATGTTCCATGGCCCGATGCTCAGAGCGGAGCCGCTCGGTGGCGGGGAAGTTCATGTTCATGTCCAGTAACGCAGTTGGAATTTCCTCTGTGGCCTTCTATCGGCTCCGAGCGCATACCCATTCGTCGACTATAGAAATATATGCGCACAGGTATCTGATTTCACGGACGCCTTTTGAGCGAACTGCATGAAACCGCGGTGTTGCTCATGTTCCTGCCAGAAACTGGAAACGTTACACACCCCTCGGCCACGAAATCGTGAGCAGGAAGGAGCTGTCTTCCATTGCTTCGACGTCGTGTGGCAGACCGCGTTCGAGGGTAAGAAGACGTCCGGCGGGGAGTTCCAAGGTTTGGTCAGCCAGGTGAAGCTGCAGATTACCAGTAAGGCCCTGAATCGAAATACTTCCATCGGCTTTGTGGCCCTCCATGCGTGTTCCCGACTTCATTGCAATAAGCACGATGCGGAGATCGGCATACTTCACAAGGGTCTTCGCGTTGCGTGACGTGGTGTTCCACGGGTCTTCCCGTCGCAGTTGGTCTGTTTCCCTTGCCAGGTCGAATTGGAGTTTAGAACCAATGAGACCTGGCACCGGGTGGCTTGGCCGCCGGGGGCTTACCTTTTTTGATGAACGCTTTTTCCTGGTTCCAGTCTTCGGCATGTTAGTCCTCCTCGTCAAACAGAATATTATCGCCCGGTCTCGCTCCCACCAAAGTCTCAACCTTCATGAGATTCGCCCAGCGCGCGGCCTATTCCAGAAGAGCGATCCCTGAAATATGTCCTGGCCAATTGTGTGCCCATCGCTCCGATCGGAGCCAGAAGAGCCGAGAGCAGGAGCAGTTCCTTAAGCCGGTTGTGGCGAACCATCTCGATGGCAAGAATCAGCACGGCCAAAAAAATCAACGCCAGGGACATCCCACGATGGAAACGTTGAAGCTCTGATTCAATCCACGAATCGAGGTGGCGCTCAATCTCCCTGCCGGTGTCCGAGTCGGTGCAATTCACTTTGAAGGAGCATTTGTTACAAATATGCGCGGGAGCCTGGTAGCGCACCACTCGCTGGTGGCGGTCCATCTCCTTGCGCGGGAGAAGGTGGCCGGTGGGACATTCCCAATGATCAGGCTGCTGGTGGTATTTGAACCCGGCAACCTGAAATTGTTCAGAGCGTTGGTGCGAATGGCGAGCCAGCCGTTCGAGCGTGATGGCGATGACGACCAGGAATACCGCATATCCCGAGGCCAGAAGCATCTCGATGGGAATCGGCTGAATCATTTCGGCGCCTCGTTCATTTCGACTACTTCGCTGAATAGAATTTCGCTCTCGCCTTCGGCCGCCACACGTGGAACCATGGTGCGAATGCCGAGCCAGCTCAAGTAGAGAATCGGCAATACCCCGCCGACGATAAAAACCGTATCTCCGGGCAATCTTAACCATTCCAGCACGTCGTTGGTGCGGCCGGTGACGAACTCGAGTGTTCTGGCATCGAAGTAACCGTAGCTGACGGAGTGATAGAGTTGCAGAATTCCCAAGGGGAAAAGCGTGGCAAACACCATCCAAAGGAGCCCCAGATTCAGCGACCAAAAGCTGATCTTGGCGGCCCGATCTGACCAGCGTTCCTCCGGGATCATATACCGCAGGCAGAAAAGCGCCAGGCCGACCGCCAGCATCCCGTAAACACCCATCATCGCCGCGTGGCCGTGGTTGGCCGTGAGCGCAGTCCCGATCTCGTAATAGGAAATGATGGGCAGGTTGATCAAGAAGCCGAAAATCCCGGCGCCGAGGAAATTCCAGAACCCCACGGAGGCGAGAAACATCACGGCCCAAAAATGCGGGAAAGGTGTGCGCGAGCGCGCGCCCTGATGGGTCCCGAGTTGGACAAAACTCCAGGCCTCCAGCGTAAGCAGGGTGAGAGGAATAACCTCGGCAGCGGAAAAGAAGGCGCCGAGAGCCATGTGCACGGATGGCTCGCCCGAAAAATACAGGTGATGCATGGTGCCGATGATGCCGCCCGCCGAATAAAGCAGGAGATCGAGATAGATCATGGTGAGCGCGACGCGCTCACGCACCACGCCTATCAAGACGAAGATATAGGCTACCATCACCGTGGTAAACAGCTCCAAAAAGTCCTCGACCCAGAGATGTACGACCCAGAATCGCCAAAAGTCGGTGGTGGTGAAGTGCGAGGCGGGCCGGGCCAGTAATCCAACCGAATAGAATGCCGGAATCGAAAGCGCGGCGAAGAAGAATAACCACGGCATGTTGCCCATGTGTTCGTTGCCCAGCGTTCCACTCAAACCACGGAAGAGAATCACAGCCCAGAAAACCAGGCCCACGGTCAGCAGGATCTGCCAGAAACGACCCAAATCCAAATACTCGAATCCCTGAGCGCCAAACCATTCCCAATAGTTGTGCATCCAGCCATGGATGCCGGCGAACTCTCCCGCCATGCTGCCAAACACTACGACGGCCAACGCTCCGAGGAGCCCATAGGCAAGCCAATGCTGGCCTCGTGGTTCGCGGCCGGTGATCATTGGGGTGAGGAAAATACCAGCCGCGAGGAAGGATGTTGCCACCCAGAAGATCGCGAGCTGAACGTGCCACGTCCGGGCGATATTAAATGGCAAGATGCTACCCAGGTCGATGCCAAAGAAATTTGATAACTCGGCCCGGTAGTGCTGGGTAGCGCCGCCCGTAAGGGTTTGGAGCAGGAACAACAGGGCCATAACAAAGAAATACCATGCGCATGCCCGTTGAGCAGGAGTCAACACGACCTCTCGCGGAGGCCGAAAAGAAATAGCATTTTGCTCGCGTCCGTGCCAGCCGAGGAAATTCCATCTGCCGAAGGCCGCCAGCAGCAGTCCAATACCGCCTAATAGAGCGACCAGGGACAGCACACTCCAAACGACTGTATCCGCCGTTGCATGGTTGTCAACCAGAGGTTCCGGAGGCCAATTGTTGGTGTAGGAATACCCGAGTCCCGGTCGCAACGCAGAAGCCGCCCATGCGGACCAACTGAAGAAAGCCGTCAGTTGGTGAATCTCTTCGGGGTCGCTGATGGCCTTGGGGCGAAGACCAAACTTGGTGCTCGGCTCGCCGAAGACTTCGCCATAATAGTGCGTCAGATCATTGAACGCCCGGGCCTGAGCAGCGCTATACGTGAGCGTTTGAGTAACGCTGTTATATCGGTTGGTTTTAAAATCCTCGATCGTCTGAGTCTTCGCCCGGTCTGACCCGGCGCCGGCGTATTGATCGATCGCAATCAGCGCCGCGCGATGCAGGTAATCGGCTGTGTAATCGGGGCCAAGATAAGCGCCGTGGCCAAAGATCGAACCATACTCCATCAAACCGTTACGCAGGAAAACCTCTTGCCCGCGAGTGACATCGTCTCCGGTAAAGAGAACTGAGCCATCCGGCCCAACGACTTTGGCTGGGATCGGCGGCTCCCCAGTATAGGTCCTGTAAGCCAACAACCCCATAACGAAGAAGCCGCACAACAAGACAAAGATTGACGCTTGAAACCAAGCCTTGGAAACCAATAACTCGCGCTTTGCGCCTGCCATCCGCCGCCTCCTCAGACTTGCACGCCAAATTAGGTGATTTCCATCGACAATACGATTCAGGTTTTTGTTTCCAAACGCATCCGGAAAACCCAACGACGGGACATTGCGAAAACGAAGAACAAACCTGCGGAGCGCGAGGCCGGTATGTGCAACTCCTCAAAACCGGCTCTATGGCATTTCTTGTGATATTCCCACCACCAGGGCCTGTTTCTGCACGTGGCTCGGCTCGAAAAGGAATGTGCCAAAAATGTTTGCCGCAAATGCCGTGATTCCGACAAGCTCGAGAATCGCCGAGGCGGGCAGCACGGACCATGCCCACTCGGCGTAACCCTGGTAAGCGAGAATTTCACAGGAAACGCGCAGGGCGCACCCCACAGTGAGAAATGCGAGCGCGGCGAACATTAGCCGCGTGCTCCACAACAACCGCATGGCTGCAAAGGCGGGCAGGATGCGCTGGCCCACGCTCATCACCATCACCGCAATAAATCCCACCGTGAGCGCGTGTCGGGACGCGCCCCAAATTCCGCCGGAAGAGTCCCACCGCGCCGCCGCCACTCCGAGCAGCGCCGCCACCAGCAGCCAACCGTAGGCCATGCGAATGAAATAGGGGAAGCTTGGGTGGACGCCGCGCGTTTTCGCTTCCTTGCGCGACGGCTCAAACATCCGCAATGCCCAAATCGCCAGAACCGTGCCAGCGACGAAAACCCGTGTGGCGATGCTGCCCCATCCCGCGAACGTCAGGACGACGCCGGCGAAGTTTAATGCCAGCGCACTCAAGAGCACCCAGGGGTACATCGGTTCCAGGCCGAGGAATACCGGCATCCACTTTGCGCTGAATCCCCAGACGAACGGCACTAAAAATCCCCATGCCATCAGCACCAGATACCGTTGGTCAAAGACATGGGAAAAAGCAGGGTCGGCGCCGTGCAGCGAAACTTCCAAACATCCCGCCAGATTCACGACGAGCGCAAGCAACAGACCTGTGCTCGCACTCATCACTACCCAGACCCAGGGCTCCAAACGGTTTTTGCCGGAGCCCTGGGGCCGATGCTGCGAAACCGTATAAAAGAAAATCAAGAAGGCGGCCAATTCGAGTCCGGCTGAAAGCGGAAGCATAACCCGCCAACGCCATCCGTAGATATTGGCGGTCCAGCGGAGCGCCACCCCGATGGTCCACATCGCCCATGTCGCCCACGCCGCGGCGAAAACCGCCTTTGCCGTTCCGCGCAATTTGGGCACCGAATAGAAACCAATGCCCAAAATGAAACTGCCAATCCATCCAAATACCTGCGCGTGTCCATGCGCCTGCAACCACGCCGGTGAAATGGACGCTAAACTCTCGCGTCCGCTAATTTGCAGGAGATTCCACACCCCAAGAAAAGTACCCGGCAGCAACATGAACACGAGACCTGTTGAAATGTAAGCGATCAGGAGGCGCGAAAGAGCGGCCTCTCGCGCTCGAGCCAATTCGAAAATCTCTAAATGGGAAAGCGCATCCGGAGGCTCAGTTGCGGCGGGAACGGCACTTACTTGGAACGGAATTTCCATGTCTTCTCCTTAAATTTAGAGCCGGCTTCCTGGTCGGCATTTTGCTTTCATCCCCGAGTGCCGGCTTCAAGGCCGGCGCTACTCAGGCTGCCGCGGCGTGCGCTTCCATTGCGAGGGCGCGCGGAAAAAGAATATTGTTTTCGAGGTGTACGTGTGTGTGCAGGTCAGCCTCAAACGCTTGCAGTGATTTATAAAGCTCGCAATAACTCACGCAAGCGTCCTGGGGTGCGGTGTAATCGTGGCTGGCCTGGCGCAACGTGCGCAGAGCTTCGCCGGCGATATCGTGCTCCTTCATCATAGTTCGCACGGGGTTTTCCACGGAGCCAAACATGGCGCGTGGCACAGCTTTTTTCTCGAGCACCGCCCGCTCCATCGCCGACAAATATGGAAAGAGGATGTTCTCTTCCTTCATCATGTGCATCCGCATTTCATTGGCTAATTCCTGAAATGTTTTTTGCATTTGGGGAAGCTCAGGGTGCCGTGTAGCGTGGGCGGCGCAAACTTTCACAAAGAGCGCCTCCAGCCGAACCGTTTCTTTGGCCGTGAAGGCATGATGCGTCTCAACAATATGACGCACCAGCGCTGCCAGCGGTGTTTCGGCCCAGTTGCCTGCGGGGGCGGGCTCCGCCTGCGCGTTTTCGAGTGAAGCAAGCACTTCATCCAATCGCACGCCCGCCTTGGCGCAACCCTCGCTCAGCGGAACATTCCCGCCGCAGCAATAGTCTATTCCCACTTTTTCAAAAACACGCGCTGCTCCCGGCATCTGTGCCGCCAGCTCCTTCACCGTTTTATTTGTTGTCGCTATCATTTCGCTCTCCCTTTTATACTTCCCCGAAGATTTGATCCACGTTACATCTTCCAGGTTAGAAGGATTGCGCCGCGTCCGCTATGACTTATGTCACATTCCGGCCCAGTGGACGGCAAACAATGGGGATATAAGTGTCGAATTCAGTAAATTCAGTTGAGGTGAGAATCTGGTAGCGGCGGCTTTACGCCGCCATTTTCTATTGCAGATATTGTTGGGCTGTGGCGGGGTAAACCCGCCGCTACACTCAGGATCAAAAGGGCGGAATATTTCTGCCAGGATTTAATCGGACTCTTCCAATTCTTTTTCGAGCGCCTTCAAATCCAGTATTGTAATCTTGCGGCCTTCAATCTCAATCATTCCTCCAGCCTGCAGCCGGCTCAGGCCGCGAGAGACCAGCTCCCTCACCGTCCCGATTTGCGATGCAAGTTCCTGTTGACTGGCTGGAAGTGTGACTTGAATAAGACCGTGCGGCGTGCATTCCGCCTTGCTGGCGAGGCGCAACAAGAGTGACACGAGCCGATGCCGCACGGTGCTGAATGAAAGCTCTTCAATAATTCCCACCAGTCGGCGCAATCGCCGCCCGGCCACCCGCAGCACCTTCAATGCCACTTCGGGCTGTTTGAGGCAAAGGAGCCGGAAATCTTCCTTGCTAACAAAGAGCAGGGTCGAATCCATTACGGCGGCGGCCGAGGCGGGATAATTTCCACCGTCGAAGACCGGAAGCTCGGCCACCGAACTGCCCGGGCCCTCCAGAGCGAGCACCTGTTCGCGTCCACTTGCGGCTGACTTGAAAATCCTGACTTGGCCCGATTCAATCACCCAGAGGCCAGGGCAAGGATCCCCTTCGGAAAAAATCATTTCACCCGCGTCGAATTTCTTGGAGACAACGCGTTGGTTTATGGAAGTAAGCTCGTTCTCGGCCAGCTCGGCAAAAAGTGGCGTCTTCCGAAGAATCGTCATGCGATCTTTCGCGGCATCCGGCATGGCGCGCTATTATACCTTGCAAAGGCCTTCGAGTGATTGCCAGCCCGCCTGGTTTGTTCCGCTCACCCTTGCGTCTCCCAAGGTCCTGACACACCGTAAATTCGTTGTTGTGACCTACGTCACAGACATCAACCGCCAGTGGGCTAAAATGACCCATATGGAAACCATGGAAAGCACGCTGGCGGCGCCGGCATTCCGAGGCCGCATGGATTTTAACGAACGGCCATTCATTGTGATTTGGGAGGTGACGCAGGCGTGTGATCTCGCGTGCGTCCATTGCCGCGCCTGCGCGCAACCGCTGCGCTCGTCGCTCGAACTATCCACTGACGAAGCCAAGCGGCTGATGGATGAAATTCGCGCCATGCAAGTCCCCGTGTTTATCTTTACGGGCGGCGACCCCTTGAGGCGCCCGGACCTTTATGAACTTGTCGAGTACGCCAAAAGTATTGGCCTTCGGCCGTCCCTGTCTCCCAGCGCCACGCCTTTGCTCACGCGGGAGTCGATTGCGGAACTGAAGCACCGCGGGCTTGCCCGCCTCGCCATCAGTCTGGACGGCTCCACCCCGGCCATCCATGATGCGTTTCGCGGCGTCGCCGGGACTTACGCGCGAGCGCTTGACGCCATCCGATGGGCGCGCGAGCTTGGTGTCTCTGTCCAAATCAATTCCACTGTCACTCGCCGCAATATCGGGGACCTCGATGCCCTGGCGCGGCTGCTTGAAACTCTCGACATCGTATTGTGGAGCGTTTTTTTCCTGGTGCCCACGGGGCGCGGTCAATCCGATGACGTCGTAACGGCGGAGGAGTTTGAGCAGGTTTTTGAAAAACTTTATGAGGTTTCGCGTCGCAGCTCCTTTGACGTGAAAACCACCGAAGCCATGCACTACCGGCGCTACGTGGCGCAGCGCCGCGCGGAGGAGCGCCGGCAAACCGGGACGGCCCCTTCCCCACTTCATACGCCTTCGCCCGATGGGATTGGACGAGCGCCGCTGGGCATCAGCGATGCCAAGGGCTTCGTCTTCGTTTCGCACATTGGCGAAGTTTATCCCAGTGGCTTCCTGCCTCTCTCAGCGGGGAACGTCCGCCGCCAGCCGCTCACGGAAATCTACCAGCACTCTCCCTTATTTGTTTCTCTGCGCGATACATCGAACCTCAAGGGTAAGTGCGCCTTGTGTGAATTTCGAGAAATCTGCGGAGGCTCGCGCGCGCGCGCCTATGCAGTTACCGGAAGCCCCTTCGCGGCAGAGCCTTGCTGTGTTTACCAACCTGAGGCCGCCAACTCGTGACCGGCGGCCAGAGGGTCCAACCCCGGCTGGTGAGCGAAGGCGCCGAGGTGCGAAAGACCACACGCTGACAAACCACAAAATTCAATATTCCAATGCAACCGATGGCCACGAGATTGGTGACCACCAGCGGCAGATTAGCGACGCCACTCAGGCACCACACGACCACCAGGTTTCCGACTACGGAGATGGCGCCGTTCGTGAGATTGAATCGGACGAGCCGCATCAGCACAGGCTTGCAACTCTTTGGCCTGGCAGGGTCAGCCCAAGTGAAACGCTCATGCCATACAAAGTTATGAAGGAGCGAAACCTCCACCGCCCACGCGGTGGCCCACAAATCGCCGAAGCCCAAGGCGCGCCGGAACATCACCACCGCGCCCAATTGGACGACAACGCCCATCGCTCCAACCAGGTTGAATCTTAGCCAGCGATGGAGCACGCAAGCCGGTGCCCCAAGGCCAGATGGATTCCCG
>Ga0070730_10003399_pt1 | contig 14302 bp, 15 predicted proteins | sample Coa_R1_3_FD_66447 | JGI IMG/M metagenome (GOLD analysis project Ga0070730, IMG submission 66447) | Surface soil microbial communities from Centralia Pennsylvania, which are recovering from an underground coalmine fire - Coalmine... | ecosystem: Environmental > Terrestrial > Soil > Unclassified ...
GCGCGGTGGCAGGTCATCAACAGTATCGGCTTTGCGACGGCAAGTGCAGTTGGTCCCTCGGTGGGCGGCTTCCTGGCCGACAACTTCTCCTGGCGCTGGATTTTCCTGCTGAACGTGCCGCTGTGTATCGCGACGGTGGCCGCCCTCGTGTACGGCCTCGCGCGCCGACCATCGGCTGCCGCCCGACCGCGCATTGACTGGGCGGGAGCGATCTGGAGCACGCTGGCCATCGTCGCCATCCTGCTGCTGTGCACCTGGGGTGGTCGCGAATTCGGGTGGACTTCGTGGCCCATCCTCGGGCTGGTCAGCCTTGCAGCGGTTGCCGGTGTCTTCCTGGTGCGGGCAGAACGAGCCGCTGATGACCCGTTGATCCCGGCCCACCTGCTCACCGGTGCGACCCGGGCGCTCAGTCTGATTGCCGCCTTTGGCAACAGCATGGTCTGGTTTGGACTGATTCTGCTTGTGCCGCTGCGCCTCCAACTCGTGCTCGGCGCCAGCGCAACCGAGGCCGGCGCGCTGCTGACGCCAGGTATCGTGCTTGGGCCGCTCAGTTCCGTGGCCGCCGGGCAGGTCATGGCGCGCACGGGTCACTACCGGCTGACCAGCCTGCTGGCAGGCATTTTCCAGTTCGCCGGCGCTGCGTTGCTCTTCTTACTGCCGGCGACGAGCGATCGCGTCTGGATCATCGCCGGCTACCTGGTCGCGTCGGCGGGCACCGGCTTCGGTGGTCCGACGTTCATGATCTCGTACCAGAACGACCTCAGACACGAGCACCTGGGTGCCGGTGTGGGTCTCTTCTCGTTCTGCCGGCAGTTCGGTTCGTCGGTCAGCACCGCCCTGGCGGGTGCGATCGTGGGCACAGGCGTGAGCGAGGCGGGCGCCGGTGGCGTGGTGGACGCATCCGTCCAGCAAGCCTTCCTGCTGCCGATGCTGGCCGGCGCTGTGGTGCTGGGTGCTTCGCTGCTGATTCCGAAGACGCCGCTACGCCGGACCCATCACGACGTGCCCGAGCGCCAATCTCCCGCGGGGGTGCAATGATCCCCCAGGTTGGGGATCCCATGACGCCGCTATAGGCAGATAGTAAGCTCAATGACTCCAACTAGGAAGCCGTGGACACTGCGGCCGCTCCGTCTGCCGTTGATCGCGAGCCTGGCAGCACTCTGCTTATTTTCAGTCCTCGCCGCTTCGGCAGCTGCAGCCCCACGGACCGCGACTGACTGGTTCGTCGGCCACACACCTGCTGGCCAGGCTTCGCCGATCCAGATCGATCCGACGGACGTGACGTTTCGTGCTGACGCCGCGGTCGGGATTGGTTACGCCTATCGAGCAACCGGCGAGGCAGCCGGGCAGGTACCCGGATCCTTCACCTACGAGGAGCACGGCTATCTCTATTTCGCGAATCCAAGCGACCCGACCAGCATGGTCGGCAGCAAGTTCACGAGTGGCGTGTTCACGCTGCAGCCGGTCGGCAACAGCGGGCCGATCAAAATCGCCGACACCTCTCCTGAAACGTACAGGTCTGGCATACAGACCCTTATCGGTAAGCTGAATCCCCAGACACAGAGGGTTGTTGGCCAACTGCTTGGCACGTCAGGCGCACTGACGTTCGGCTACTTCACATTCACCAACGCCGAAGGAACGTTCATCGGCTACGCGACGCCTGACTTCACCAGGTTCGCCATCCAGATCACCTTCCAGACCACGTAGCCGTCTTCAGCCTCCACCCTTCAACTTCCGCCAGCCGCCAGCGCGGTTGTTGGCAATGATCTGCTTGAACATCGCAGTCAGGGCCAGAGCGTTGATGGTTTCGCCGCGGCGCACGCCCACGGTGCGGGCGGTCTTGTTGTCGTGGCCGGCGGTGATGATGCCCTCCGGGTCGGGCACAATCGCACCGTCGTAGACAAAGATATTGACGTGATCCTTCGCTGCGAGCAGGGCGCAAATGTTGCCCTGCAGCACGAAATAAGGACGGTCGGTGCGCTTGATTGTTTCGGTAACCTCCGGGTCCGCCGCATGGACCAGCTCGCGTACCTCGCGGCAGATCGCCTGCTGCCAATCGGCCAGGCGATCGATGTACGCGTCAACGCGGGGGTCGGCGGTATAGCCCCGAGGAATGTGATCGTTGATTTCGTAAGTGTAACCGGGCGCACCGGCGGTCAGGCCACGCGCGTACCGTGCTGCTGAGTTCTGCGGCCTGGGCCACCACGTCAGCGAGCGCGGCGAGCGTGTGGTCGAGCGCGGCTGTTTCAAGGGTGCCAGGTGCTCCGCCCCGCCCTGAATCTGGTGACCGCCTGCGTTTATGCCACAACTGCCACTCGGCGGCCGAGTACCAGCTGTAGTGCATGGTTGAGCTGGCGCGCCTGGACCGGCTTGCTCAGGATCAAGACCGGGCAGTCGGCGGTGTCAAGCAGATCGGCGAGATCTGCCACATACCCCGTTACCGCGGCCACGGGCAGTTCAGCCCAACGCCGCCGGACCGTGCGGATGAAGCGAATGCCATGGGCGGCGGTCGGCATCCGAACGTCGCTCAGGACCAGACCAATCCGGTCGTTCCCCTGGAGGATAGCCAGTGCCGCGGCCGCATCAGCGGCCTCGAGGGCCCGTAACCCCGCTCGACGCACGTGCTCGCGCAGCATAAGTCGGCTGACCGGGTCGTCGTCGACGATCAGGACCGCTACAGGACTCTGGTCGCAGACGAATGTACCGCGGCCGTGTTCTCGAGAAACCAGCCCTTCAGCTTCGAGCTGCGACAGAACGTGACGCATCGTCATCGGCGCGACGCCATAGTCGGATGCCAGCTGAAGGTGCGACGGGAGTTTCTCACCCGGCGCACGCTCACCGTTGAGAATGCTGTCGCGCAGTGGCGCATAGATGCGCCGTGCCCGCGGGCCGAGCTCATAAATCATGGCCCCCAACAACTTCCCTTGGCCAGTTGGCCAACCAGCCCGAGGAAACCACTCGGCTCGAATGGTTTGGTGATGCTGCCAGCTGCGCGCGCGCTGTGTTCCCGACCAATCAGGTCGCCGTACGAGCTCACGATCAATACCGGAATGGCGCTTGTCGCCGATTCGGAGGCAAGTGTGTGCAATACCTGGAGGCCCGATATCGTCGGCAGGCCAATGTCCAGCACGACCAGATCGGGGTGACTGCTCGCCGCCAGGATAAGCGCCTGCTCGCCATTGCTGGCCTGCAGTATTGAGTAACCCGCGGACTCGAGTAAGCCGCACTCGAGCAAGCGCACGGTCGGATCGTCCTCGACCACGAGCACGAGCCGGCGTTGGAGTGGCACGGGATGCATCGGCTGAGGACCGATTGGCGATGTGTAGTGTGCTGGCACACCGTAAGCATCGACCGCCGACAACGAACCTGAAGGGGGCCTTGGTGCGGCGATTGACCTACGCCAGCTCGCGCGCACGTGCGACCCGCTGCAGTGCGCCGCCGGACCTGGAGTTTAGCGCCTGGAGCTATGGCAACGTGCCGCAAGGTATCACCACCAGCCCGCACATTGCCCGCGCGTATGCCAGGATCGCGCTGGGCTACTTACGCGACGCACGAATCAGCCCGCGAGATGCGCCCATCGGTCATGGGCGAGCTAGACCCGGGTGGAGGCTCCCAATAGCTCGCGCGAGCCTCTATCATCGCAGTGGAGATCACTGGTGCACACATGCTGACCAGAGACGAAAACGACGCGCTGTGTCGGGTAGGTCCGGGCACGCTCATGGGCAACCTGATGCGCGAATACTGGCTGCCAGCTCTGCTGAGCTCCGAGCTGCCAGCAGTCGACAGCGACCCGGTGCGGGTTATGCTGCTGGGCGAACCGCTCATCGGCTTTCGCGATTCCAACGGCAAAGTCGGCCTGCTGGCTAACCACTGTCCGCATCGTGGCGCGTCGCTGTTTTTTGGTCGAAACGAAGCGGCGGGTCTACGCTGCGTCTACCACGGCTGGAAGTTCGCCACTGACGGCACGTGCATCGACATGCCCAACGAACCGGCCGAAAGCGACTTTCGGACCAGGGTCAAGGCGGTGGCGTATCAGACGCAGGAACGCAACGGCATCGTCTGGACCTACATGGGTCCGCGCCAGACACCACCACCGCTGCCGGCGCTCGAGGGCAACATGCTGGCTGATGGCGAGTGGAATGTGACTGCGATCCAGCGCGAATGCAACTGGTTCCAGGGCCTCGAAGGCGACATCGATACCAGTCATTTCAGCTTCCTGCACGCCGGCTCCATGGACGCCGCATCGCAACAACCGGGCACGTTCTCCTATTACATGCTGACCGATCGTGCACCGCGCTACTCGGTGGTCGACACCGACTTCGGCACGATGTATGGCGCATTCCGAGACACTGACGATGGGCGACGGTACTGGCGCGTCGCCAACTACCTTTTCCCGTTCTGGACCATGCCCCCGCAGGGCTTGCTCGGCCACAAGGTTACCGCGCGCGGCTGGATACCCATGGATGACGCCCACACCATGTTCATCATGAGCGGCCCGAAGTTGCGCCGGACCGCGCCCGGCGGACCGTGGAATCGGATGCTGCCCAATACCAGCGACTGGTTCGGTCGCTTTCGGCTGGCGGCCAACAGCACGAACGACTACATGATCGACCGCGCAAAGCAGCGGCGCAACTCCAGTATGGATGACTTCACCGGCATCCAGGGCATCCACCTGCAAGACCAGGCGATCACCGAGAGCGAAGGTCCACTCTACGATCGCACCTCCGAGCACCTGGCCAGCAGCGACATGATGATCATTCGCGTACGGCGGCGGCTGCTGATGGCTGCGCGCGCCCTCGCCGAACAGGGCATCACTCCGCCGGGCGTCGACGAGCCGCAGGTTTTCGGCGCCCGCGCCGGGGGCGTGTTTTTGGCCCAGGATGCCGATTGGCTGGAAGCCACCGAAAGCCTGCGCCGCGGCTTCGTTCAGCATCCCGAAGTGGACCCATCGATCACCGGCCCACTGGTCTGACGCTGCATCCTTAGCACGCCGTTCCAAAAGTTTCGATACCTCGATCACCAGTCGCTACGCGTAGGCGTCGAAACGGGCGAATCGCCGCGCGGCGGGGGCGGAGTTTGTGGCTCGGACGTTACAGCCGAACAGTGTGGCCCTCGGCCGAGGACCGCTCGAGAGCCTCGAGCAGCTTGTGCCGTTGCACGGCGTGGGCGAAGTCTGGCTCGAATGGCGCGTGTGCCTCGAAGGCGCTGGCCAGCCGCGCGTAGGCCTGGGCCACGTTGCGCGGCGGCCCGGCGGGCGTGCCGTCCGGCGCGAGCACGAAGCGGGCCGGTGGCTCCATGGCCACCAGCGGGTCCTTGCCGCGCGCTCCCTGCAAATGATTCGGTCCGGTGTTGGCCGAGCCGCCGCTGATGACGAGCGTCCCTTCGCTGCCGTAAATCTCGAAGCGATTGCCGCTCGGATTGAACGGCTGGGTGGTTACCAGGAACGAGACTTCGGCGCCGTGCTGCAGGCGGCCGGCGACGTTGATCCAGTCTGGCGAATCGACTTTGATCGTCTCGCCAGTGTCCGTGTTGTGCCACTCGGTGATCTTCGTCGCCAGGCGGGCGGAGACCTCGGCGAACTCACCCAGAACGAAGCAGAGCGCGTCGATCGCGTGGCCAGCGGCGATCGTCAGGGTGTTGGCGCCGTTGCGACGGTCGGCCTGCCAGATGCGGCCGTTGCCGCGTTGGGTCACGGCTTGACTGACGTAATTGAGGTTGGCCGACAGGACCTCACCGATGTGACCTTGCTGGACCAATTCACGCGCATACATGAGGGTTGGGTCGCTGCGCGCCTGGAGTCCAACCACGGTGCGCAGTGAGCGCTCGGCCGCCAGGTTCGACATCTCCTCGGCCTGCGCGACATTGGCCCCGAGCGGCCACTCACAGAAGACATTTTTGCCCGCTTGTAGCGCGCGCATCACCAGGTCGTGGTGGCCGGGGACACGGACCACGACCGCCACCAGGTCGACATCCGCGTGGCCAAGCATGTCGTCGAAGTTGTGGAATGCGAGTTTGGCCCCGAATGCGGCGGCCGATGCGGTCGCGGTGTCCTCGTGGGCGGTGCACACCGCGGTGAGCTCGTAGTCGGGCAGCACCTGCAATGCCGGCACGTGGGCGTGGGCGCCCCAGCCGCTGCCGCCCGGCGTGACGGTTGCTCCGACGATACCGACGCGAATCTTCGTAGCCATATCGCCTAACGTTATCTCCCTGCGCGGCCGGAACGAGTCCCTGTGTGCGTCCGCGTGGAAGTCTGCCGTTGACATTGCGGAGGATCCAAAGGGGTATGCCCCTGTGAAACCCCGTCGCAAACGTACGGCAGGGCAGGCAGCACCAGGCGTGAAGGGCGTCGTACCATCGCTCTGAAAGGGCCAGAACAATAGTTACTCAAGTGCGCATCTACACCATCAATCGCGGTCAGCTGGACTCGTGGATCAACATGTTCAACGAAAAGATCGTGCCCACCAGCGCACAATACGGGGTCAAGGTCATCGGAGCGTGGGTGAATCGACCGCAGAACGAGTTCATCTGGGTGCGCACGTTCGAGTCCGACGACAAGCTCAAGGTCTACGAAGCGTCGCCCGAACGTGCGGCCTACTCGGGTCAAACTGGCGCCCACATCGCTAAAATCGAGGTGCGGACGGTCGAGGACGGGCTGAAGTCAGGCTAGCTCGCACACCCTGACCGGGCGCGAAATTTCTGTAATCGAATTGACGGCCTCAGTTCGTATACTGCCCGGGTGCGCAGCCTGGCACCCGAGCCACCGAGCAGCGAAATCACGCCCGAATCGCTGTACCTGCGCCGCCGCGAATTTATCAAAAACGCCGTCCTGACCGTGGGCACGGCCGCGGCCTTCGGCAGCGGCCTGGTCTGGCTGGTTGGCCAGCGGCCCCCACCGGACGCGCCCGATCAACCGCCGCTGGCTGAAGCCGAGACGGTGGCCACCGGCCCGAGCTCATTCGACACCGACGAAGAGATGACCCCATATCAGGCGGTCACGACGTACAACAACTTCTACGAGTTCGGGGTCGACAAGGACGAACCAGCGCGCAACGCGCATACGCTCCAGCCGCGCCCATGGACCATCAGCGTCGAAGGCGAGGTCGCGCGCCCGCAAGTCATCGACATCGATACCTTGCTGCACTGGTTCACCCCCGAGCAGCGGGTCTATCGGATGCGCTGCGTCGAAGCGTGGTCGATGGTGATTCCGTGGCTGGGCTTTCCGCTCGCCGACCTGATTAAACGGCTCGAACCGACCGGCAACGCCAAATTCGTTGAATTCACGACACTGCTCGATCCGAAGCAGATGCCCGGCCAGCGCGATCCCATTTTGCAGTGGCCGTACGTAGAAGGCCTGCGGCTGGATGAAGCGCTGCACCCGCTGACCCTGATGGCCGTCGGCCTGTATGGCAAGACACTGCCGAATCAGAACGGCGCGCCGCTGCGATTGGTGGTGCCCTGGAAGTACGGACTCAAAGGCATCAAGTCGATCGTCAAGATCCGCTTCACCGCGTCGCAGCCGAAGACAACCTGGTCGCTCGCCGCGCCAAATGAGTATGGCTTCTATGGCAACGTGAATCCGGCCGTGGATCACCCGCGCTGGAGCCAGGCTACCGAGCGGCGCATTGGCGATCTGACCCGCCGCAAGACGCTGCCGTTCAACGGGTACGCCGATCAGGTCGCGAGCCTGTACGCCGGCATGGACCTGCGCCGTAATTTTTAGAGTGAATTCGCGAACTCACGCTACGTCGCGCCGAAGCGTGGCTCGCGGCGCGCCGCTGCCCTGGCTCAAGCCTGGCGTGTTCATCGGCGCACTCGCGCCCCTGGCGATCATGGTCGTCGAGGGCATGCAGGGCACGCTGGGCGCGAACCCCATCGCCGAGATCGAGAACGTGCTCGGTCTCGCGGCGCTCGTCCTGCTGATGGCGACCCTGGCGTGCACGCCCGCTCGCCGTCTGTTTGGCTGGACGTGGACCGCGCGGATTCGGCGCATGCTGGGTCTGTTCGCTTTCTTCTACGTCTCATTGCACTTCCTGACCTACCTGATCGTGGACCAGGGCCTCGACGCGGGCCGGATCGTTGAGGACATCGTCAAGCGCCCATTCATCACCGTCGGCTTCGCGGCGCTGGTCCTGCTCACGCCGCTCGCCTTCACCTCGACTACGGCTTCGATCCGGCGCTTGGGCTATCGTCGCTGGCAGGTTCTCCACCAGCTGGCGTACGTCGCCGGTGGGCTGGCGGTGATCCACTTCTTCTGGCGCGTGAAGATCGACATAAGCCAGCCACTGCTGTATGCGGCGGTGCTGGCGACGCTGCTGCTCGTTCGCCTGGCCTTCTGGCTGCGGCGGACACCCTCCCGCTGAATGAACCTGGTGATGGTTCAGTTCTTGCTTTCTGAGCGGGGGCAACGATGCAGACCGCCTCCCGTAACCCCGCGGCGCCCGATACCCCGGTAGCCAGCCCCCCAGTAGTCGCCTGGCGGACGCGTCACCTGGTCGCCATCATGCTGGTCGCCGGGCTGATCCTGGTCGGGCTAACGCTCGTCGCCAGCCAGGCAAACCCGAACGCGATCGATCTGGGCGCAACGCACTGGATCCAGCAATTCCGGGACCCGGCTTTTGCCGCGGTCATGTATTGGGTCAGCTGGTTTGGCTGGCCCCCGCAATCGTCGGTCATGCCGCTGGTCGTGGCGGCGCCATTCGCCGTTCGCAGATTGTGGCACGAGTCGGTATGGGTGATCGGTACCCAGCTGGCATCCCTGCTGAATGTGCTCGTCAAGGACGTCATCCATCGACCGCGCCCGTCACCCGACGTCGTCGGCGTGCTGGCGCCACTGAGCGATCCGAGCTTTCCGAGCGGCCACGTCGTGCAATACACGACGCTGTTTGGCTTCACATTTTTCCTGATTTACGTGCTCGCGCAGCGGTCATCTCTGCGCACCGTAGGCCTGTGCCTGCTCGCTATCCCGATTGCCCTCGTCGGTCCGTCGCGGCTCTATCTGGGCCAGCACTGGCTCAGTGACGTTATCGGCGGTTGCGCGTTCGCGGTGATGCTGCTGGTGCCCTACTGCTGGGCTTATGCCAAGTGGCGGCTGACCGCGACCCGGCGGCGATTCAGCGTGGCGGTGGCCCGATGAGCCGGCTGGGCGCCCAGCGCCTGGCCGCGAAAGGCAAGCGCGTCGCGCGCGCGGCCGTCGAAGTCGAGCAGCGCGACGGTTCGCGCGCGCGAGAAATTGTCCGGGCCCAGGCTGCGGCGCGCATCCGCGCGATGTTGCCGCCGGCCAACCAGGTCCACACATCACCGAGTCCACCGCTGCCCGCACTGCTCATCATCAACTCGAAGTCCGGGCCCAAGCGCGACAGCTTGCTGCGCGTCCGGGAGCTCGTCGAGCTGCTGGCCGGACACGGCATCGCCGCCGACGTGCGCGTGAAACTGCACAAGTCGCAGGCACGCCGTGAAGCGCGCGCGGCGGCCAGGGCCGGCTATCCGCTCGTGTTGGCCGCCGGTGGCGACGGCACGGTCGCCGCGGTGGCGCGCGGGCTCGTTGGCACGAAGACAGTTCTGGGGGTCATCCCGCTGGGGACCTACAACAACGTGGCGACCTCGTTGGGCATCCCAACTGGGGCCACCGAAGCGTGCGCGTTGATCGCCGCTGCGCCGGTACGCGCCATCGATGTCGGCGAAGTCTATGCGCGCGGCATGAAGCGCCCGCGCGTGTTTCTCGAAGTCGGCGCGGTCGGCGTCGCCGCGCCGCTCACCGTGGCCAGCCAGGGCTTCGAGAAAGGCCGCTGGGACGCGGTCACCAAACACCTGCCACACGCGGTCGAGATGAGCCCAGCGATCCTCGGGGTCCGCCTCGACGGCCAGGGCTCCGTCCACCGCGCCCATAGCGTGCTCGCCGTCGTGGCCAACACGCCGCGGGCTGGGGCAGGTCTGGTCGTGGCCCCTGAGGCAAAGCTCGACGACGGTTTGCTCGACCTGCGGGTGTATGAGGAGATGCCCCAGTCGGTCCTGGTCACCCATTTTCTGGCAGCCAAGATCGGCACCGCCGCGAGCGATGCACGCATTCGGTATGCGCACGGCCGCAAAATCGTCATCCGCAGCAATCAACCGCTGCCCGTGGTGGTCGATACGAAAGTGGTGGGCAGCACGCCTGCCCGCTTTCGAGTGCGGACCGGCGGACTCCTGGTTATCGTTGGAAACGGGGATGGTCTGGCGCATCCGGCGGCGTCGGCACTCGTCTCGGTCGTCAAAGAACAAGCAGCCCTGGTGGAGGACGCAGGTGATGCGCCCGAAGCTGGAGTCCCGGTGATATCGGCGCGCTCCGCGGGGCTGGAGCGTGGCCGGCGAACTGGTTCGTTGGCGCTCGCGCTCGCCACTGGAGCCGCGGTTGGACTGATGCCATCGCTCTCGCGCTGGTTCAACCGACATCGACACTGAATGGAGCCCATGCGATGAACGTACGGAGTGTGGCGCGCGGGGCATCCGCGCGTAATCGCGCGATTGCTCGAACGGCGACGAACCCGACCGCGGTTTTGATCGGGCGGATCGGCTTCGTCGCCCGCGGCGCGGTCTACCTGATGGTCGGCTGGCTGGCGTTGCGGGCGGCCGTCGGCGTCGGCACGGCAGCCACCGACAAACAAGGTGTCCTGGAGACAATTGCCCAGCAGCCCGAGGGTGTGCTTCTACTTGGCGCGGTGGCTGGCGGGTTGTTCGCCTACGCCGCCTGGAGCCTGGTTCGCGCGGTGTTCGATCCGGAACGTCTTGGCCACGATGCGGGTGGCCTGGTTGCGCGCATCGGCTTTGCGATCGCCGGCTTTTCCTACGGCGGGCTAGCATTCGAGGCCTTGCACCTGGCCCTGGGGGCAGACACCGCCGGCCAGAGTTCGGATGCCTCGACCCAGGACTGGACCGCGCGCCTGCTGAATGCGCCCTTCGGGCCGCCGCTGGTGGTGGTCGTCGGCGTGATCCTGCTAGCGATGGCGGCGACAGAGTTTATCCGCGCGTACACGGCCAGATTTCGGCGCGAATTGAGCCTCGGGAGTTTGGGTCCAGAGGCACGGGCCTGGGTTACCCGGGTGGGCCGCATGGGTCTGGCGGCGCGCGGCGTGGTGTTCGCCCTGATCGGGCTGTTTCTTATTCAGGCGTCGCGCCATGACAACGCCGGTGAAGCGGTCGGCCTGGGCGGGGCACTCCAGAAACTTGCCGAACAACCCTACGGTGAGTGGTGGTTGGGCGTCGTGGCGGCCGGCTTGTCCATGTACGGGCTCTTATCGCTCATCGAGGCGCGCTATCGCCAATTCAAGCGGCAATGATTGTCTTTCTGCTTGGGCTCGCTGTCCTGATTATGATGGCGGTTGCCGCGCACAGCCTGGCGTACTTTCCCGGTGACATAACAGTCTCGCACGCAGCCCAGGCGTACCAGTCAGCTTGGCTGGATACGTTCTTGAGTGGGGTGAGTTGGCTGGGCTTTCCGCCCCAGAGCGATGTGCTCTTCGGCCTGATCGTCGTCACGCTCTTTGCGCTGGGAGCGCGTTGGGCGGCGATGACCGAGGCGATCGCCGCAATGGGCAGTGGCGGATTGTACTTGCTGCTCCAGCTGGTCGTCGCGCAGCCCCGGCCGACTGCCGATCTGGTCCGCGTGGCGGGTCCCGTTCAACTAACCAGCTTTCCAAGTGGACACCTGGCGACATTCACCGCGGTCTTCGGGTTGCTCGCTTACCTCGGCTTTCGCCGGTTGCAGTCATCGCCTGCGCGTTGGGTGCCGGTCGTCGCGACGGCCGTGTTTCTCGCGCTGATGGGCTTCGCCCGGCTCTATTCTGGCCAGCATTGGGCGAGCGACATCCTGGCCGGTTGCTTGCTCGGTGCCCTGTGGCTGGTAGCGGTTATCCGCATCTACGTGTGGGGCCAGGGACGTCATTGGCCGATGCGCGTTGGTGCACCCAGGATGCTACGCTGGCCGCGATTACATGGTCCGGCTGCTTGAAATTCGCGAAACGGTCGAGCCGATGGCGTCGACCATGCGCAACGCGTATATCGACTTCAGCAAGATGACCACCTCGGTGGTCGCGGTGATCACCGACGTGGAGCGTGATGGCCACCGGGTGGTGGGTTACGGGTTCAACTCGAATGGTCGTTATGCACCGCGTGGAATACTCCAGGATCGGATGATCCCGCGCTTGCGGGAAGCTCCACCGGAGTGTCTGGTCAACGATGACGGGTCCAACCTCGACCCGGCGCGGATGTGGCAGGTGATGCTCGCGGACGAGAAACCCGGCGGGCATGGCGAGCGCTCGACGGCGGTCGGCACGCTTGACATGGCGATCTGGGATGCGGTCGCCAAGATAGCGTCGAAGCCGCTGTATATCCTGCTCGCGGAGCGCTATCGCGGTGCTCCGGCAGACGACCGGGTGTGGGTGTACGCGGCCGGCGGGTACTACCAGCCAGGTAAAGACCTCGCGGCACTCCAGGACGAGATGCGCGGCTACCTGGACCTCGGCTACCGGACCGTGAAAATCAAGATTGGCGGGGCGCCGCTGGCGGATGACCTGGAGCGGATCGAGGCAGTCCTGGATGTGCTGGACGGCGATGGCTCGCGGCTGTGCGTCGATGCCAATGGGCGTTTCGACACCCGGACCGCGCTGGAGTATGGGCGGGCAATGGCGGGATACGGTTTGCGCTGGTATGAAGAGCCGGGGGATCCGCTCGACTACGCGCTGATGGCCGAGTTGGCGCAGGCGTACGAACCGCCACTGGCCACCGGTGAGAATCTCTTTTCGCACCAGGACGCGCGCAACCTGCTGCGCTACGGCGGAATGCGCGCGGAGCGCGACGTCGTCCAGTTCGATTGCGCGCTGAGCTACGGACTGGTGGAGTACCTGCGCACGCTCGACACCATGCGCCAGCTGGGCTGGTCGTCGCGTCGGGTCGTACCCCACGGCGGCCATCAGATGTCGCTAAATATCGCGGCCGGGTTGGGGCTGGGTGGCAACGAGTCCTACCCGGGCGTGTTCCAACCGTTCGGTGGCTTCGCCGACGACCTGCGCGTGGACAACGGCTACGTCGGCCTGCCCGACTCACCGGGCGTCGGCTTCGAACGCAAACAGGCGCTCTACGACGTCATGCGCCGCCTAGCCGCCTGACCGCGCGCGGCTTCAGTGCGCTCCAACAGAGCGGCCAGGAGATAACCCTGGCCGGGGCGCGGCGGCTGCGGCTTCGGGCGAACCAGGGTCAGCGCCCAGGCGAGGGCGACCGCCACTAGTCCGAGGCCGACGACCCACGGCAGCAGTACCGTCTGCGGGCGGGCCTCCGGTCGCGCCGCGGGCGGCGCAATGATCGCAAAGACACTGATCCCGTCACGGTTCACGACCATCCGCACTTCGGTTGAGCCGGCCGCACACGAGCAGGAATAGGTCCACACCGCGCGATTGGCGATGACATGCACATTCTGGGTCGTGACGTGCGCGTCGGGGCTGTCAAAGCCGCTGTCAAGCAGGAATTGAGTCAGGCCGTCGCGACCGCGGAAATTGTGACCGCGGGCGTCGGTGGCCGAACCGTTGGGGTCGAACAATGCCAGGGCGGCGCCCAGATCATGGGCATTCAACGCCGCCGAGTAGGCCGCGATCGCCGCGGCGGGATCCGACACCTGCGCCGCCGCGGTCGACGGCAGGCCGCACAGCGCCGCGAGCAGCACGAGCAGCGGGGCCACCCACCTGGCCATAGTTGATGCTACCTTCCGAAGGAGAGGTCGCGCCCGACACTGGGCGCGGGGTGCGGCACCGGGGCGGGGCCGAATGTGTTTTCATCACTCACCGATGCGTGCCGTTGTAACGCGCCCGGGCGCGGGACGAGCCTGGCTGGCCGATGTTCCTGAACCGGAACCAGACGAGGCCGATGACGTTGTCGTACAGATGCTGCGCGTGGGCGTGTGCGGAACGGACCGGCACGTCATGGCCCGGAGCCGCGGCGACGGGCGCGGCTTGCCCACTGGCGACGACTACCTGGTCATCGGCCACGAGGCCGTCGGCCGCGTGGTGCGTATCGGTGCAGGCACCAAGACATTGAAAGTGGGCGACGTGGTCGTGCCAACCGTGCGCCGTGGCTGCGGCGAGTGCGATGCCTGCGCCGTCGGTCAGGCCGACCTGTGCTTCACCGGCAGAATCCGTGAACGCGGTATCGTCGGCCTGCACGGGTTTCTCTCAGAACGCATCGTCGAGCGCGAAGCACATCTCATCCGGGTACCCGAAGAGCTGCGAGACGTAGCGCCCCTGGTTGAGTCGCTGTGCACGCCCGAGAAGGCGCTGCG
>Ga0070730_10003402_pt1 | contig 14295 bp, 10 predicted proteins | sample Coa_R1_3_FD_66447 | JGI IMG/M metagenome (GOLD analysis project Ga0070730, IMG submission 66447) | Surface soil microbial communities from Centralia Pennsylvania, which are recovering from an underground coalmine fire - Coalmine... | ecosystem: Environmental > Terrestrial > Soil > Unclassified ...
GATCCGTATCGGTGTCGGGGTTGGCCAGGAGGAAGGGCAGAATGTGATTCAGCGCCTCGCGGGCGACGGTGCGGGCGGCAATGCTGCTGGCCAGCTCGCCCAGGGCATGCCCGCCCATACCATCGGCGACGACGAACAGGCCAAAGTGAGGCATGGATTCCAGCCCGGCCAGCTCACCGGTGAACGCCAGCAGTACGTCCTCATTGTGCGTGCGCACGCGGCCCACATGCTGGGCTACGCCAATAATCAAGCGTTTGGGGGCCAGGCTGACGGTGGCGCTCCTTAGGGTGTCGACATTGGCATTGGCCATGGAGGCCAACTCCGGCAGGGGAGTGGTCCGATTAGGATCGGGCGGCGCAGCCGGCATAATCGGCGGCGCGGTCGGCGGGCGGGCGACTGGCGCGGGGACCGGCTCACGGTGAAACCAGCCCGCGATTTTCTGGAACACGTTGGGCACGCTGCCTCCCAAACTTATGCCGACAGTGCGTACAGATGATGATCGGTCGAGCCAATGTAGACGACGCCATTGGCGACGACCGGGGATGACGTAATTGGTCCGCCGGAGCGGAACTTCCAGCGCAGCCGGCCACTAGCAGGCTCGAGCGAATAGACGCAGCCATCGACCGAACCAAAATAGACGGCGTTTTCGTAGACCGCCGGCGATGTGTTGACTTGATCACCGGTCTCGAAGCGCCAGGCCTCGCGCCCCGAACGCAAATCGACCGCATAGAGATTCCTGTCGGCCGAGCCGATGTAGAGCAGATGGCCGCCCAGCTCAGGCGATGAGATGATGGCCCGGCCCGTGCGAAACTTCCACACCGACCAACCATTACCGGCTTCAACGGCATACAGCTGGCCATCGACGGAGCCAAAATAGAGCACGGCGTTGTGGAGCAGCGGCGAGGAGGTGATGGCGCGCTTGGCCTTGTTGCGCCAGCGAAATTCTCCCGAGTAATCAAGCGCATAAAACTCGCCCGCTTCCGTTCCGAAGAAAATGCGGTCGGCCGACACAGCGGGCCGGCTGCGAACTGCCGAGCCGGCCTCGGTGCGCCAGGCGCGGCGTCCGGTCTGCAAATTGACGGCATGCAGGTAGCCATCATCCGACCCAAAGAAAACGTGACCTTCGGCCACGCGCGGGGTGGAGCGGATGGGGCCCTCGGTGTAGTACGTCCACTGGATGCGGCCGCTGCGAGCCGAAATGGCGTGCAGCCGTTGGTCTTCCGAGCCGATCAGGATGAGGTCTTCGTAGGCCACGGGCGAACCGGGCAGGCCGCCATCGGTGGCATATTTCCACTTGAGCTGCCCATCGTCGGCGCTGATGCCATACAGATTATTGTCATAGGCTCCCACACAGATCATGCCAGCCGTGAGCAGCGGCGTGCCGCGCACTTCATCTTCGCACTTGAAGCGCCAGATCGGGGCGACCTCGCCCAGGCTGGGACTGACCACCGGCAGCCCCGCGGCAGCTGGAACAAGCGCGGGGCTGCCGGTGGTCAGTCCCAGCCCGGGGTCGGCGGTGCTGGCGACCACGCTGCTCGGGGCGCCGCTGTTGGCCGCGACTGTGCCCGCGGCCGCGCCGGCCGGCGCGCTGGCAAAGGGATTCGTCAGCATGCCGGTGTGCTTGCGCCGCAAGCTGAGCACGGCATCTTTCATCGCTTGGGCCGACCCGAAGCGCTCGGTGGGATTGTAGTTGAGGGCCGTGGCCACGATGGCATCGAACTCGGGGCTGACGCCTGGGTTTAGCTTGCGCAGCGGACGCTCGGCAAAAGAGAAGGGCGGCTCGAGGCGCGGGTCCTGTTTGGTGAGCAGGTGGTGCAGGGTGGCGCCAAGCGCGTAAATATCGCCCGGCGGGCTGGCCTCGCCGCGATATTGCTCGGGCGGGGAGTAGCCTTCGGTACCGATCATGGTGCCTTTTTGGCCTGCTGCAAAGGCCCGGGCGATGCCAAAGTCGATCAGCCGGATGCGCCGGTGTTGGTCGAGCATGACGTTGGAGGGTTTCAGGTCGCGAAAGACAATAGGATCGGGCTCATGGTTGTGCAAGTAGGAGAGCACGTCGCACAACTGCACGGTCCATTCGGCCACCAGGTCCTCGGTCAGCAAACCGGGCGCATCGCCCAAAAAGGCTTCCAGGTCTTTGCCTTCGATGTATTCCTGCACCAAGAAGGAGCGATCACCCTGGGTGAAGTAGTCGTAGATTTGCGGGATGGCCGGGTGGCTGAGGGTGGCCAGGATATTGGCCTCGCGCTCGAAGGTCTTAACAATCATCTCGCGGACCGTTGGATCAGGCGCCAGATTTAGAATTTCCTTGACGGCGACGAGCTTGTTGACATTGGGAAAGCGCAAATCGCGGGCACGGTAAACGGAACCCATGCCGCCCACGCCCAGCACATTCTGAATCTGATAGCGATTCTGAAGTGTGGCGCCAGGCTGCAAGCCACTTTCGGCTTGGCCTTGGCGGCCGGTCTGCATGGACCTGGTAATCTTATGAGTTTCAAACACGCCGCTTGCCCTTAGGAGATCGCCCCTCGCGAGTCATGCGGGGATTATAGCGATGTCTCTGCCTAGGCGCAATTATGGTTATCTGGGGGCTAAGCTGCGAAGTGGCGGAAGAGAAGTAGGGGCAGAACCGTGTGGCTTGGTTGTCATCTGATTGGAAGATGGTTAGGAGCCAGACAGGCCGGTGGGCAGTTTGGCCGGCGCCCCCTGGTGGAACACCGGGTCTTTTTATGTGGGAGGTCGCGCTTGCTGGAATAGTCCGCGGCGCATAAAATCGAGCTTATGCAGCAGGCAGTCGTGATGCGACCCATGGTGTTGGCCTGGGCCAGGCGGATGAGCCGGAGCTGGCGGGCGTGGCTCTTTGCCGATGCAGCCTATTTGGGCGTCTATGCTCTGGCTTTGCGTCTATTTGGCCAGGCTGAAACGCTGTGGTCGTTGGCCAGCCGCGCCGCCATCCTGGCACCCGGCCTGGCCGCGGCGCTGGCCGCGCTGGCGGTGTGGCGGTCAGAAGCGCCAAAGGTGGCCTGGGAGCCGGATGGGCGGCTGCGGCAGGCGTGGCTGTTTATCGGCCTGGGCGGGTTGTTGTGGACGGCCGCGCAAGCCCTGGCGGTGGTCTATGAATTCTCGCTAGGGAGGCCGGCCGCATTGCCGTCAGTGGTCGAGCCTGTCCGCCTGGCCGGCCACGTGTCTATGGGCCTGGGTCTGCTCTCGTATCCGCTAGGGTTGGCGGAGCATTTGGGGCGATTGCGGCTGCGTCTGGACATTGTCGTCACCTCAGGCGCGGGCGCCGCCCTGGGCTGGCTGGTGGTGATCAGGCCAGTACTCGATCCATCGGTTGCGCCGGTCCAGGTGTTCTGGGCCACGCTATACCCGGCGCTAGACCTGGTGCTCCTGCTGATCCTGGTTAACGTCTACCTGGCCTCCCGTGTGGCGTTGGTGCACCGAGCGCTAGCCATTTTGTCGGCCAGCCTGGCGCTTTTCTTGCTGACCGACTTGGCCATGGCCTACCTCGCGCTACAAGGCGAGTATCGCCCCAGCGGCGCGATTGGACTGGGCTGGCTGGCTGCGTTTGTGCTGCTGGGCTTGACGGCCGTGGTGCAGGGGGCGCATCTGGTGCAGGGGCACGAGCCAGAGTCGGAGCGCTGGCAGCGCCTGCGCACAAACTTACAGGCGCTGCTGCCAGTGGCGGCCACGTTGGCACTGGCCTGGTACGCATTGTTGGATTTGCGCACGCCGGGCCAAGCAGACCGGATCAGCATTTGGGTAGCGGTACTCCTGGCGCTGGTGTTGGTGGCGCGCCAGGGTGTAACGGCCGGCGAGCTGGAACTGCGCCAGTATGCCTGGCTGGTAAATAGCGCGGCTGACCCGGCCTTCATTTGCGATGGTGACGGCCGGCTGCGCCTGGTAAACCCGGCCTTGTTGGCCGCCACGGGTTATGAGCCCGAGGCCCTGCGCCGGAAACCGGCCACCATGTTGTTTGCGAACGGTGCGCTGCCACTGGCGCCCGGCCAGGAGCTAGAGAGTGTGCATGCCACCGGCTGGTCGGGTGAAATTGACTGGCGACGCCGGGATGGCAGTGAGTTCACCGTTCACCTGGCGCTGCGGCCGGTGGTGGCCGACTTACGCGGGCGGGCCGTACTGGTGGGTACGGCGCACGACCTGACGGTGCTCAAACGGCAGGAGGCCAGCCTGCGTTCGGCCTACGATGACGCCGCCGCCGCCCGCCGGGACCTGGAAGATTTGAACAGCCAACTGGAAGCCAAGGTGGACGAGGAGACTCGCAATTTGAGCGAGGCTTACACCCGGTTGGCGACCCAGCACGAGGCGCTGCTGACCCTGGACAAGCTCAAATCGGAATTTGTTTCGCTCGTTTCTCACGAACTGCGGGCGCCGCTGACCAATGTCAGCGGCGGGATCGAGCTGGTGCTGAGCAGTCAGAATAACCTACCGGATCGCACGCGGCGCACGCTGAAACTGGTACAGTCTGAGATCCAACGCCTGACCACCTTCGTGGAGACCATCCTGGATCTTTCGGCGCTGGAGGCCGGCCGCTTGCGGCTGGACAGCGTGCCGGTGGATGTGCGCCAGGTCGGCGCGGCGGTGGCCCAACTGCTGGAAGGCCGGCCGGACGGTGACCGCTTGCGGCTGAAATTGCCCGAGGCGCTGCCGCTGGCCCAAGGCGATGAGCGGGCGTTGACGAGCGTGCTGTTTCACCTGGTGGACAACGCGCTGAAATATGCTCCAGAGGGAGAGGTGAACGTGGAGGCGCACCGGGCGGACGGGCGGTTGGAGGTGTGGGTACGCGACCATGGGCCCGGCATGCCAGCCAATATGCTGGAGGCCGTGTTCGACAAGTTTGAACGGGTCAACGACGCTGACAACCGCACGGTCTATGGGCATGGCCTCGGCTTGTATATCGCGCGCCGCTTGCTCATTGCGCAGGGCGGCGATATCATCGCCGCCAACGCGCCGGGCGGCGGCGCCTGCTTCACATTCTGGCTGCCAATTTTTGAGGTGGCGGATGCCGAGTAAGATCTTGCTGGTCGACGACGACAAGACACTCCTGAACTTCTTGGGGGAGTACCTTCAAAATGAGGAGCACACCGTGCTGGCCGCCGGCAGCGGCGCTGAGGCGCTGCGTGCGGTTTATCGTGAGCGGCCAGACCTGGTGGTGTTGGATGTGATGATGCCGGGGATGGATGGCTGGGAGCTGGTGGCGCGCCTGCGCGAGCTGGCGGATTTCCCCATCATTCTGCTCAGCGCCAAGTCGTCGGAAGCCGATAAGCTGCGCGGATTTCGCATGGGCGTGGACGACTATGTGACCAAGCCGTTTAGTTTCGCCGAGCTGGCCGCTCGCATTCAGGCCGTGCTGGGCCGTACCCAGGCGAACCCGTCCACCCTGGGTCCCATGTACGCGGCCGGCAACTTGAATGTGGATATGGCCAAGCGCCAGGTGATGCGCGGCAAAGAGCAGATCCCGTTAACGCCGACCGAGTTTCGGCTGCTGCAATGCTTGATCCAAAAACACGGCCAGCCGGTTTCGGAGGGCACGCTGGCGCAAGAGGTATGGGGCAGCTATCGCCAGAATGAGACCGCGGTGGTGCGGCGCTATATTTGGCTGCTGCGCCAGAAGCTGGAAGATGATCCTACCCATCCAACGCGGATATTGACCGTGCGCGGTTTTGGCTATCGCATGGGCACAGCGCCACTGGCCCCGCCGGACAGCGCCTAGTTCCCAAAGCTAAATTTCTCAATGGCCGGCGTGCGGCCGGGCTAGTTGTCACGCCCGGCCACTGCCGGCAGCACGGCCGCGACCGCCACCGGCACCGCCGTGCCTCCCGGCACGGACGGGAGACGCTGCACCAGGCGTTCGATCTTCCAGCGGTGAGCCGTCGGGTCATACGACATTCGATACACCAGGTCGCTGTCGGCCAGGCGCTGGCGGAGAACGAGACGGCCCGACCAATAGCCGGTAGTCGTGACAAAACGCTCGGTCTGGCGGTCGATCAGCAGGCAGCGCAGGCCGTCGGCCGAGAAGTGGCGCACGCCGAGCAGATGGCTGGCGGTGATGGTCGACGCGAAGCGCGGGCCAGGGCTTTGAACCAGCTGTGCCAGGGCGGACCGCTGGCGCTGGAGATAGGCCCCAGCCGCGTGCTGGTCGAGCTCGGTGGCCAACATTCCCCAGTTGTGGGCACACTCGGCCAGCCAGGATTGGGTGGCGAGATAATCGCGCTTCACTACCCGCACGACCTCGGCCGGCGCCATCCACTCGGCGCGATCACCGGCGCCAGGATTGAGCCGCACCAGCTCATTGGCCCACGGCACAGCCCGTGGCGCTAACAGCCAGAACGCGAGCAACAAAGCACCAAACACGATCAGCAGCGCCGGAACCATGCCGGGATTATACCTGCGACAGTCGTTCCCGAAACGGATCTCGCCGCCACGCAGTCGCGGCGAGATCCGTTTGAGGGCTATAGGTCATCCCCATCCAGTTGGCCATGCCACAAGCGCTGCATTTCTTCGCTGGTTGCCAGCAGCTCATCCAGGCCGCCGATCGCCTCCACCTGACCGTCTTTCATAAGCACAATCCGGTCGGCCAGCCGCAGGGCTGGCCGGCGGTGTGAGACGACCAAACAGGTCGCCAGGCAGGTGGCGGCGCCGAGGCCGCCGGGCACGCCGTTGGGCTCGCGCCGCCCACGCAGCCGCTCCCAAAGCAACGCTTCTGTTTCCACGTCCAGGGCGCTGGAAAGGTCGTCGAACACCAGCAGCTCCGGATCGCGCACGAACATGCGCGCGGCGGCGGCCCGCTGCACCTGCCCGCCCGATAAGCGCACCCCGCGTGGCCCGACCACGGTGTCGAGCCCATGCTCCAATTCGGCTACGTCGGGCTCAAGGACCGCGGCCCGAACGGCAGTAGGCAGGTCGGCGCGATTCTCGGGAACGCCAAGCAGTATGTTTTCACGCAGGGTCTCGCTAAACAGCCGGGGCACCTGGCTGGTGTAGGCGCAGCGCGGCGGAACGAAGAAAGCTGCGCCATCGTCGACGGGAGCGCCGTTCCACAGCACCTGCCCGGCGCTGGGCGGCAGCAAACCGATGAGCACGCGCACCAGGGTAGACTTCCCCGAGCCGATGCGCCCGGTGACCACCACGAACTCCCCGCGGCGAATTTCCAGCGACGCATTCAAGATGCCGCGGGTTGAACCTGGATACTGAAAGCTGAGGCCGCGCGCCGTGAGGACGTTCAACCGGTCAGCGCCGGTCTTGGCCGGGTATGCCGGGTAAACCGGCAGTGAGCGGTCATACACCGGATGCGGCTCAACCAGCTTTTCCGGATTGGCCGGCCGTATCAAATCGAGCATGCGGTCGATCGACACGGCCTGAGTCTTGTAATCGCCGATGAAGGCGCCTAAATAGACCGGCAGGCTGGTGGTGAAGCCGAGGTAGTAAACAAACAGGGCGAAATCGCCCACACTAAAGCGGCCGGCCAGCATGGCCTGGCGCGCCAGCAGCAGCAGCACCCCCACGCCAAAACCCACCGTGCCGGCGTTGATGGCGTCCAAAGAAGCTCTGAAAAGCTTGCCGCGGATGGCAGCCTGGCGGCGGGCAACGTTGAGTTGATCGAAATGCGCGGTGAGGCTGGCCTCGGCGCCGGCTACCTTGACGGCCTGAACCGCTCCAAACGTCTCGGCCAGAAAACCGGTCACCGCGTCGCCGGCTTCGCTGCTGACGCGGCGGTAATGCAGCATACGTCCCCAGGCGAGCCGCGTGAGACCCAGGGTGGCAAATAAGGGCACGAAGATCACAACGGTCAGCATCAGGTTCAAGCTGGCCATGATGGTGATGGCCACCAGCGCGGCGCCAATTTGCCCAATGGCATCCGGTATCCAGGTGGGAAAATCGCACACCTCGCCGATGTCCTCACGGAAGCGATTGACCGCCTCGCCGGGAGAAACCGGCACGGGCGCATCGCCCCGTCTCGACAACAGGCTATCGAACAGGTTCCGGTGGACCAGCATGCCGGCCGCGAACCGAAAGCTCCAGCCAAACCAGTCGGTGCCAACCGCGGTGAGCAGGCGCGCAAACTCCACCCCGATGAGCAGCGCGATGAGCAGCCACAGGCTCACCTGGGCCGGCTGGGCGCCGGTGATTGTGTCGAAGATCGATTTTTGGATCAGGCCAGGCAGCACCTGAAACATGAAGAATAGGATGGCGAATGCCGAGTGAATGGCAAACACAGCCGGGTTCAGCGTGACCAGCCGCCAGTTGACCCACCAGGTGGCCAGGCCCGCGCGCTGCTTTTGAACATTGGGGGCGCTCAACGCGCTCGAGTGGTTGGTCATGCCAGGGCTTCCACCAGGCCGGTTTGCAGCAGATGGTAGAACCGCGAATGCGGGTCGGCGGCCAGGCTGATGCGCGGGCCATATTCCAAAACGCGGCCGTTTTCAAGGATGAGGATATCATCCGCGCGTTGGACGGTTTGCAGCCGGTGGGCGACGATGATGGCCGTGCGCCCCGCCAGCAGCTGATCGATGGCGGCTTCCATGCGCCGCTCAGTGGCCGGGTCGAGGCGGGAGGAGGCCTCGTCCAGGATTACCAGTCCGGGGTCTTTGAGAAACACCCGGCTAAAGGCCAACAGTTGTGCCTCGCCCGCTGAGAAGCCCTGGCCGCCCGAGGCCAGCGGCGCCGCCAGGCCGCCGGGCAGGGCGCGTACCCAATCTGCCAGCCGCGCCGCGTCCAGCGCGCTCCACAGCGTTGAGTCACTCTGGCTATCGTCAAAGAAAGCCAGATTGTCGCGCAGCGAAGCCTGGAAGAGCTGAACATCCTGGGTGACCATGCCCACGCGCGAGCGCAGTTGGGCCAGGGCGGTATCGCGCAGGTTGACCCCGCCCAGCAGAATCGCGCCGCCGGCCGGGTCGTACAGCCGAAACAACAACCGGGTGAGGGTGGTCTTGCCGCTGCCGGTGCGGCCCAACACGCCCAACACTTTGCCAGGCCGCAGTGAAAACGAAACACACTTGAGCACCTGGGCCTCGTCCCCATAACCAAAGTCAACATTGCGAAACTCAACCGACATAGCGCCGCACGGCAGTGAAGCGGCGGCGGGCGGGTCAGCGACCAGCGGCTGCAGGCGGAACAGTTCGTTGATGCGCTGCAGCGCGCCGGAGGCCTGCTGCAGGTTGCGGGCCTCCTCACGCAGCCGCTGCAGGGGCAGGGATAACATGCCGACGTAGGCCACGATGAGAAATGCCGTGCCAATGGAGGCCTGGCCGCGCGTATATAACCAAACGGCCAGCCCCAGGCCCACGGCAAAGCCCACCACGCCCACCAGGTTGGTCAAGTTGAAGATCACACCGCTCATGATCGCGGCGGAGCGGTATTTGCCCAGCACGGTGCGCACGATCAGCAGCAGGCGGTAGATCTGGTATGGTATGGCCCCCAGGGCCCGCAGGTCGTCGGCGCCGGATAGGCGCTCCTCAATGAACCCATACAACTCGGCTTCTGCCTGCCGCACTTGCCGCCAACGGTCGGCAGCTGTGTCCTGCACGCGGGCCAAAATCAGGATTGTGACGGCCACGTAGGCGGTGAGGCCCAAGCCCACCCGCCAGTTGGTGGCATACAGCACGGCCAGGATGCCCACCACCAGCAGGCTGCTGCCGATGGCCTGCACGGCGAACTGCGAAAAGAAGCTGGCCACAGCCGATGCGTCCCCGTCGATACGCTCAATCAGCTCGCCGGGCGTGTGCACTTTGTGGAAGGGCAGGTCGAGCCGCAGCAGATGCAGCGTGAGATCATGCCGCAAGCGGTTGGTCGCATCCCAGGCCACTTGCTCGCCGGCATACAGTGCGCCCAGGCTGATGAGCTGCTGGGACAGGGCGACGCCCACAAAGGCGACCGCGGCCAAGGCCAGGAGTTCCTGGCTGCCGCCCGACTGCACCGTGTCCAGGAAGTAGCGGATGATTTGCGGATTGATCAACTGCACAGCCAGGCCGCCCAGCAGCAGGGCCGCCAGCAAGGTCACCCGCTGCCATTGGGGCTGAAGATAGCGGCGTAACAAGCGCGCATAATCAGCGGGCCTCATGGAGCGTCTTCCCCGGCATCGGCCAACTGGTTCAATAGGTCAAAGGGTTCTTGGCGAGCGGCGCCGTGGCGGGCCCACAGCTCGCGCGCGATGGCGCCGGGGTCGGCACGCAGGCCATAGCGCTCGAAGTATTGGCACAGGCGGCGGATATCGCGCTCGAGCAGCTCAAAGGCCTCCGGGTTTTCGGCCGGCGCGACAGCCTGTGGAAAGTCGATCAGGCGGATATCACCACGCCAATACAGCACGTTGAAAGCCGATAGGTCGCCGTGAATGCGCTGGTTGGCCAGCATGAAGTCAACGTTGTGCATCAAACGCTGAAACAGGGGGCGGGCCTCATCCGGCTCCAGCCGCACCGACTGCAAGGCCGGCGCGGACAGGTCGGCATCCCCAAGGTATTCCATCAAGATGGTGTTGTTCCCGTGCGAGACCGGGCGCGGCACGTCGACGCCGGCGTCGTACAGGAGTTTCAAAGTCTGAAACTCGTGTTCGAGCCAGGAATTGTGCACCAGGTCCTGGCCGGTGGTGGTCTTCTTCTGGATGGCGGCCAACAGGCGCTCGTCGCGCACGACTTTGCCGCGCTCATCCAAATAGCTGCGGCCCTGGCGGTAACGCGAGTCGTTGCGCAACTGCCGAAACATGCGCGGGCGATAGATTTTGGCCGCGATTAAGTCCAGCCCGGTGGCGGGATGCGCGGCGCAGCAATAGACGTTGGCTTCCTTGCCGCCCTTCACGCGTGAGAGCACGTCAGTGATCTGCTTGTCGTCGTAAAAGGCGCCGAGGTAGCTGAGGATCCATTGGCGCTCGTGTTTGGACGACAGGAAGGTGGGGTTGAACACCGCCTCGGTGCCCAGGCGCGCGGGCGCCGCCTCGGCGCCGGAATGGGCCTGGAGCTGATCCAAGAGCATGTGCTCGTTCAGTTTTTTGCGGCGGTGGCGCAAACGGCGCCGCCCGCCCAGGGCGATCTGATAGTCGGCCGCCTCATCCTCGATGAAGCTGGCGGGGGTAAGATTGTTGGTATGCAGAGACATGGCTGGTACCCTTATTCACTCATATACGGCGCAAGTAACACAAAACGGCCACGGTGGTGAACCGCGCCGCTGCGCAGAGTGAGCCTGGGCCAGCTTGTTTATCGGGAGGACAAACAAAACGGCCGCGGGGCAGGCGCGCCCGTGGCCGTTGGGGATTCAAAACCCAAAACGGTTAGCAGGTAGGCGCACTGAGCAGCGACAACAGAACATCACTGTTGCCAGGGACAAAGGTGGTTCTATAGATTGCCGCTTGCACCGTGCGCCTCCTTTCTTGAGGTTTACAACAGCTCGGATATTAGCGGGCAGTCTAGCATGGAAGAGAAGAAGCTGTCAATAGTCGCGTTGTGGTTCTAAGGCGACCGAGCGCCGGCGTATCGGAACAGGCGCAACATGTAATAGCGCCGGACGGGCGCGGGGAGGTAGCGCCAATAGGTCAAGGGCCGCGCGCGGATTTGCGTGGCCGAGACGGGCACCCGGCGGCGACTCGGGTCCACCGCGACGTGACGGGCGCCCAGGCGGCGCGCCAACTCATTACCATAGCCCTCAGACGAGAAGACGACGTCTGGCTCGCGCGGCAGCACGTCGCGGATGGCGCTCACCCAAAAGTCCCAGGCTGCGGCATCGGCGAAATCGACGCGCTGCTCGCGGGTGACGTGCCAGATGGCGGCTTGTGGCACTAACTCGCGCAGCCAGGCCAGCCGCAATTCGCCAGAAATGGGCTCGTCCAATTTGCTAAATAGCACGATATACAGCTCATCGACTTGCGCTTGCGCCACGCCGTACAAGTATAGGTGCCCGGCGTGCGGCGGCATGAACTTGCCGATGACGAGACCGGCGCTCATGCGCCCGCCGCCAGCGCGCCGCGGACACGAAAATACTCCTCGACCACGGCGGTGTGCAGCGAGAAGGCCAGATCGGTGGGCTCATTCAGGATGAGCACCTCCAGCGTTTCGGCATCTAGCTGGAAGGGCGGTAGCTCAGATTGGCGGAGCTGCGGCGCCAGGCCGAACACCAGGAGCGAGCTGTCGGGAACGCTGTGGAGGGCACTGCGAACGGCAAATGGGCGGATGAGCGCCGGGTCGATGGTCACCCCAGTTTCTTCGCGCACTTCGCGGGCGCAGGCCGCCTGCCAGGTTTCGTCGTGGTTGATATAGCCGCCGGGCAGCGCCAGTTGCCCGCGGCCCGGCTGAATGCCGCGCCGCACCACCAGCAGGCCATCGTCCACCGGCACGAGAGTCACGGCCACCAGCAGCGGGTTGAGGTAGGAAATCTGGCCACACTGGGCGCAAGTGCGCGGCCAGGGCGCAGCCGCGTCGAATGGGTGGCCGCAGTAGCCACAATGGGAATTGCGTTGAGTCATTTAGGGACCGAATAAGAAGCGCAGCGCGTTAGGCAGGCGCCTGGCCCAGTCGATCTCGCTGTGGCGCCCGCCTTCCTCGGCCACATACATCAGATCGCGGCCCAGCCGGTAGCCCTTTTCGACCAGCAAACGCTCCAGGCGGGCGGCGCTGGGCTCGCGCGTGCCGTTGTCGAGATAGAGCTTGCCGGCCGCGAAGGGCGCCTGGCGAAGGTAAGTGTAAATTTCGCCGCGGGTGTACCACAGAGACGGGCTCATACCGCCGGCCAGGCCGAACACCTCTGGGTGGCGAAAAAAGCCATACAGGCTGAGGAGGCCGCCCATGGATGAGCCAAAGATGCCGGTATGCTCGCGCTCGGGCCGCGTGCGAAAAGCCGCGTCGATGAGCGGTTTGACTGTCTCGATGATAAAGGCCAGATAGGCGTCGCCACGCGCCGGGCCGTAGCCGGGGAAAGGGCTGTATTCGGGGATACGGGCCTCACCGGCGTTGGGCAAACCGACCACGATGGCCCCCAGGCCCTCGCCGCTGAGCGTTTCCATGGTTTCATCCACCTGCCACTCGTTGCCGCCAAAGGCGGTGCCGCGGTCGAACAGGTTTTGGCCATCTTGCATGTACAGCACCGGGTAACGCTGATCGCCGCCCTCATGGTCGGGAGGTAGATAGACCAGCACGTCCCGCGAGTTACTGAGCTGTGGGCTGTAGAGGCGGGGCAGCACCCGCATTTCGCCGACGGCGGTGTGCTTGGTGTTTCGATACTGATCGTAAGTGACCCAGGTCGCGAGTTGGGAGTCTGGCATTCCGACAATCTTTTCCTATTCGTCTCGGCTGTATTGGGGTTGCTTCCCGTCCGTCGCCGGATCAAGGGGTTCGAGCAGCAGCGACGTCCCCGGTCCGAAAATATTCAGTAGGACCGTGCGCAGCGCCTCTATAGGTGCACTCTCTTGGTCCACGCGCAGGCGCAGACTGCCATCCGCGTTTTGGTGCAGGCGATATTGCGGCAGCGCCAGGCTCTTGAGCGCCTCGGTGACGTCGATATTGTTGACCGGGCGGCCGGCGGCGGTTTTGAAGACCACGGGTGCGCGGCCCTCTAGACCCACGAGCCGCAGGCGCCGCGGATCGCTGTGGTCGAGGCTGGCCCAGTCGCCAGTGCGGTAGCGCAACAGCGGCAGGAACGCGTTGAAACCGCCGGTGAGGGTAATCTCGCCCCGAGCACCGGGCGGGCAGGGCGCCCCGTCCGGGTCGAGCACTTCCACATACAAACGGTGCGACAACAGCCAGTGCCCGCTGCCATCCGGCGCTGCCACGGCGATGGGGCCGGCCTCATTCATCGAATACACGTCCACCACCGGACATTGGAAGCGCGCTTCCAGGCTGCGGCGCAAGCCCGCTAGCAGGGCCATGGAGGTTGATACCAGCGCGTTCGGTGCGGTGGCGAACGGCAAGCGCGCCAACTCGGCCAGTGAGACCGGGTCACCGGTGATAATTTGCGGCTGGCAGGCGTCCAGGAAAGCGGCGCGGTCCGCCGGGTCGCGCCAGTCGGTGGGATGCAGGTTGATCTTAACCAGTCCGGCCTGATTGAGATAGGACGACAGCGCGGCATAGGTGTAGGTGGTGGACTGGAAACACACCACGGCCACGCTGGCCGGCGGAGCACCCTCTACAGCTGGACTCAGTGAGACCCCGTAATCACTGAGCGCAGCGCGCAGCAGCGGCCAATAGTGTGACAGTGCCTCAGGATGGGTGATGATGTTGAGCGGATGGCCAGTGGTGCCGGAAGTCTGAAAGACGATCAAACCATCGAGCGGCTGCGTGTCGGGCACAAACTCCCACGGTG
>Ga0070730_10003403_pt1 | contig 14293 bp, 10 predicted proteins | sample Coa_R1_3_FD_66447 | JGI IMG/M metagenome (GOLD analysis project Ga0070730, IMG submission 66447) | Surface soil microbial communities from Centralia Pennsylvania, which are recovering from an underground coalmine fire - Coalmine... | ecosystem: Environmental > Terrestrial > Soil > Unclassified ...
CGCGCAGCGCCGAAGAGCTGTTCGAGCGTGCCCGCGCGTTGGCCCTTCAACTCCAGGCAGTGGACACCCTGGCCCAGATTCACTTCGAGATGGGCCTCTATCTGCGCGATCACCATCAGCTTACCGAGGCCCTGGCTGCCTTCCAGCAGGCGCTGTCGTACTTCAGTCAGCTCAATATGCCCTGGGCGGATGAAAGCGTCCTGACCTGCAATTACCTGGCCGACGTGTATTGCCACCTGGGACAGCCCGCGAAGGGCGAATACTTCGCCCTGGAGGCGGTGGCAGGAGCATCGCGTGCCAGCAACATTATTCAGCCGCTGCCTTACGTCACGCTCTCGGAATGTTACGCGGCGCAGGCCCATTGGCCGGAAGCGCTGCGGGCTATCAACGACGCGCCAGAAGACTACGCCTCATCAGACATGCCGCTGCGTTTCTGGCTTGGCCGCTGGACATTCGACGGCGGCAATGCGCTGATCGGTTTGGAGATCATGCGCGAGGCCGTCCCGCCTGAAAATGTCGAGTGCATGATGTGGTTTATTGATTACCTCCTGGAAGGGAACTTCACGGAAGAAGCCACGATTCGCCTGCACCAGATGGTCAAGCTGGGGCGCTTCAATGAAGAGATCCGTTCGGCGCTCCCCATCCAGGCCTTTTATGATCGGCTGCGGGGACGCCTTGCCGCTGCCAACAAAGATTTCGCCCGTGCGATCAGCCTCCTGGATCGCGCGGCGCACCAGTTCACGCGGGAAGGCTACGTCCTGTTAAGCGTTTCGACACGGCGCGTGTATGCCGAGGCACTGCTGGCACGGTGCAGTCCTGGCGATGAGCAGGCTGCACGCTCTCTCCTGGAAGAGGCAATCGCCGCGTGCAAAAAGCTAACCTTGCACGCCGAAAACCGCCGACTGCAAACCGTTCTCCGAGCGCACTGGCCGGACGCAACCTCGCCGCGCTAAAAGATCGAAAACCCTCTATGCCCGCCCACTTATCGGCGGGCAAGCTGTGTGCTGCGCCGTCCTCTATGCCAGAGTTGGCGGCTCGGCGGGCGGTAAGACAGTCGTCTTCTGGTCAGGGTCGGCCAGTGGATCGACCGGGATCGGCGCTGGTAAGAGAGTCTGCCCAGGCGGCGGGGTGACAGGGCCGGGCAAAGGCGTCTGACCTCCGGGCGGCGTGTACGTTGTTGCTTGTGGTGTTGTCACTCCCCAGGGAGTCATCGGCGTAGAACCAGGAGTTGTCATGTTCCAGGGTGTCATGGACGCTGAACTTCCAACTTGCGCCAGGATCATTTGTTCCTGGGGAGTCAGGTCGGCCTCCGGTTTGGGAAGGAGGATTGAGACAAACACGCAGATCAAGCCAACCACAATTACGACGGCCACCTGGATCAACACCCCAAGGGCTAATCCTGCCGTGACTGAACTGACCATGCCATGCAACAATGAACCCACGATTAGGGCGCCGTTACCAAAGCCCTGTTGAATGGTTTGTGTAGAGAGGCTCATCGTCCCCAGGCTCAATACCGGGATCAAGGCAAAAAATCCGCTCAGGATCAGCCCCCATCCCAACCAGCGGAACAGTGATTTGGCCGAGCGGATGGTGACCATCATGATGATGGCGAATAATCCAAGTGGGATCAGAAACAGCAGGGCGACGAAACGATTGTCCAGCCAGATAAACGCGCGCACACGGTTCATGTCAACCGGTGGAGGCGGCGCATTGGGGCCGCGCTGAGCAGAGGCTGCAGCGCGTTGCAGGGCATCGCTCAACCTCCACACAGGCGGCAAGTTCGCCCCGATGCTGTTGAAAATCTGGCTCAGCTTCGTTTCGGCAACCGGCTGTAGCTCTTTACCGGGGTTACAAATGGGCGGCGCACTGGTCGGCGCAGTCGAGTCCGAAGTGGCTTTGAATGCTTGCTGCTGATCGCTGGTACAGGTGGGAAGTTTGGGAACAATAATCTGCGATACGCTGCTAACATCCGCGCTACTGAGCTTGTCCTTGAGATCCTTCAGATCCAGTTGGATGTTCGGAGAGTCCGTTGACCCGTCAAGCCATTGGAAAAGATGATCAATATTCTGATTCAGTTGAGTTTCCAGCCAGTTTGACGGAAGCAGGCTGTTTTCAACACCTGCCCAATCCTCCGGCGTCATGGCCTTTGTCAACGATCTCGCCGCATCTTTAATCACGGGATCAGGACTCTGGTTGGCCGCTAGATCCACAAGGGCAGGCAGGAGGCTGCTGTAAAAGTTCTGAGACTTCAAGGCGCCCTTATAGGTCTGGGGATCCATCGCCACGCGCGAAATATTAAATGACCAGAAAGCACATGGCGTCACAATCAAAATGAACAGCATGACAACCAGTCCAACAATACGGCCTATATGTTTCATAGCGGATGCTCCTCACGACGAGTATTGAGAGCCAGCGGCGTAATTTCGGCCTGCCCAACACTGTGGCCGTCAACCATAACGCCAAACTGTGCGCCGACTGCGGCCAGTTCCGGTTTGACGAAGCCCAGGCCCACAACGGAAACGTGTGTGCCATCTTCTATTGTCGCCACGCTGGTAACGATACCGCGTTGTCCTTCGCTGCCTTCAAGCGCTGCGCCCGCCGGAACCGGGGCATTCAGCCGTAGACTCACGAGCGTTCGCGCTAAGCGGTTGCGGCTCTCCATACGGGCAATGATCTCCTGTCCGATGTAACACCCTTTGCTAAAGCTCACCGAATCCCACAAATTGGCTTCAAGGGGGATATAGTCCTCAGTCAACTCATGCCCCGCGCCAGGCAATCCAGCCTGGATGCGCAATTCCTCGTAGTGGGTATCGTCACGCTCTACAGCGGCATGATCTTGAAGCGCCGCCTTGAGAGTGTACAGGGCAGCATTGGGCACGATCAGCGTGAAGCCTTCGCCAGCAAGCGGGAAAGTCCGCGCAATCAGCAATCTTTCGCCGCCGAATGTCCCTTCGACAAAGTGATGCAGGGGCAGGTTGCTTATAGTCGCTCCTGGCACGAGCGCTTCTATGAGTTCCGAGGCGTGCAGGCCCTGTAGTTCGAGCTGCGCCAGATCAGCAGACACATCGCGCAGCCTGACCTTGTCCTGAAAGAAGATATGTTTCTGAAGCCAACTGCGTACCTTCGAGGGGTAATTCGCAATGAGCAGCGCCACATCGCCTCGATGGTAGACGATTAGCCGGTCAATGATGCGCGCCAGGGCTGTAGTCAATGCGGTGGAGCAGCCCTCGCCCGGTTGTAGGCTGGCAAGATCATTAGCAGACATCCGGTGCAGGAGATCCAGCCGGTCACGATCGGTCAATTCCAGGCGTCCTTGCGAATGGGAACGGTCAAACCAATTGAGGGTCATCGCCTTTACAGTCCCTGTTCCTGTCGCCACTGCTTGATATTTTCAGCGTGTTCTTCTTCATGCCAGTATCCGTTTTCCGCGATCAGGTACCAAAGACCTTCGCCTTCCATCCACGGGAATTTGCGTGGGTCGTCCAGCCACTTTTCGTTCACGTCGTCCACCATTTTCAGCAGATGTTTGTGAACCCCATGGAAATCTTCCAGCACCACGTCCAGGCTGCGCCGAACGTTTGCTCGGTATTCCTGGGCGTTAAACTCATCAATATCCTCGATTTGTACGATCTCTGGTACGCGGTCAGGCCATTCCAGTTGCGAAAGTGCCGTGATGAGTTCGGATTGCCAGATAGCCAGGTGGGCCAGAATATCTTTCACAGACCACATGCCCACCACGCCGGGCCTTAACATGGCATCGGGGGATAGACCATCCAGCGCCTGAAGCATCGAAGCACGCGCTTGCTGGATCGCCTCAATGATCTCTGTTCGCTTCAAAAGATTCTAACCGTTCCTAATCTCTCTATACACCCCTCCAATTATCCGTCTGCTGAGAGACAGACGCAACAAAAGCAAAGAATCCAATAGCGGACTCCGGCGCCTGTCCTGTAGCCTTGTCCGAATATGACGGTACAATGTTGGCACTGAAATAATGCTTTTGGGGTGAAGCCGCCTATGCTCGACACGGATGTCCAGGTTCCTGCGCTGTTTGAACAGCAAGTTCGAGAATGTTTAGTCCGGCTCTACGATTACGCATTTCTTCAGGATCATCCTATTGTCCAGGCGCTTGCGCCAGATATGCTCCCTGCGCAGCGTGTACAGGCGTTTCGCCAGATCGTTCTGGACGCTATAGATCAATTTCAACCTGATGCTCGCATGGACTTTCACTCCCGCGAGGCACGGATTTACAACATATTGCTGCTTCGCTATGTGGAAGGGCATGAATCCCAGGATGTCGTGCAGCAGCTTGCCTTGAGCGAGCGCCAATTCTACCGTGAACATCGCCGGGCCTTACAGACCGTCAGCCGGATACTGTGGGAACAGGCGCAACGCGGCACAGTTATACCTGAGCGCAGCTTCGATATGCCAGTACCTGACGACGGTTTTCAGGACGAGACCACTGATAGTTCTTCTCCTTCAATCTCCGTCCAATCGGAAGTCCAGCGTGTCTTCAGCCACCCGGAAACCGTGCATACCGACGTAAATGCATTGCTTGAAGGGATTCTATCGGCAACGCGAAGCCTGGCGGAACGGTTCGGAGTTTTGTTTGAGCTTGCACCGACCACCGACATGCAAGTGGCTAAACTCGACAGTTCGACGTTGCGGCAAGCCATTATCCTCATTCTGGCCTGGGTACTGCCCCGCGCCAATTCTGGCATTAAGCTGCGCCTTGGAGGCGCCATCGTTGAACACCGTCTTGAGGTCGTTCTGTCCCTGATTGGCGAGCTAAAAGATGCCGAAACCATCCCTGCGGCACTCGAAGGACAGGAGTTGTTGCAATACCTGGTCGAAGGCTTGGAAGGACAACTGGTTTTCGCAACGCCGTCGAAGACGCAGCTAGAAATCCGGCTCAGCGTACCACTTAAGAAAGACCTGGTTCTTGTCATTGACGATAACCCGGACGTCGTCGACCTGTTCAAACGCTACTTGATCGGACAGCCCTATCATGTACTATCCGCTCCGCAATTACACGAGGCGATTCAACTGGCACGCGATGAGCAACCTTCAGTCGTCATACTCGACATTATGCTGCCGGGCAAAGACGGTTGGGAGATCCTTCAGAACCTCAAAAACTACCCCACGACTCGCCACATTCCTGTCCTGATCTGCTCGGTCATGGATGTGCCTGATCTGGCCTTTTCGCTTGGCGCCAACGGTTTCCTGCGCAAACCCCCAGGACGGGCGGATTTCCTTACGGCGTTGACTCAGGGACAGGCGTAAGGTTATCGAGCAGGCCCTCTATACAGCGCATCACGACGAGCGGCGGTAAGGCACTGGACTTCAGGACGGACAGTTGCGCTTGGGAGTTGCTGACATTTTCACTTTGCAACAAGCGATCTGCCTGGAGACGATCCGTCATTGGGGCGTCCATCGGCTCCTCGGCAGCAACTTGAATAATCGGCATACTGGACAGTGGTGGGATTGATTGGATTTGCTCAATTAGGCTGATGCTGTCATTGTATGCAGCGGTTTCATTAACGATCAGCAGGTCAGGGCGCCGCTTTCGCATCATCGCCAACGCTTCACGAGCGCTGAAGGCATTCCAGACTTCGTAGCCCGGCGACAGCCGCTTCAGCATCCGCCGATACATTTGCACCACATCCCGCTCTGGAGCGATCACCAGGATATTTTGGATAGGGGTCTCAAGACGTTCGACTGTCTCGGCCAGTTTGTGGAATGAGATTGGGTGGGTAAGCACCGCCACTCGACCCTCCTCACCCCTCTGCTCGTTGGGAAGCCGGGAAGAGTCGTCAGGCATGACAGCCATTCGACAGGTGATGATCGGGATATTGTCGGGTGGAGTTTCTACCAATTGGGCAATTTCGTCGGTACTGTATGATGCTTCATTAATCACAAGCGCCGCTGGACGAGTTCGGGACACAACTCCTGAGATTTCAGCGAGGTCTCTCACGCTAATGGGTTGAAAATTACCGGTACGCCTGTAACGCTCAAACAAGCTAATGAGCGCAGAATCACGTTCAGCCACGATGAAGCAATTTGTGCTGGTTGTCTCATCGCGTGTGACCGTCTGAACGGGCGCCTGCCAGGCCGCAGCCTTACTCGTGACGGGCAGATCGACGTAAAATGTGCTGCCCTTACCTGGCTTGCCTTCACTCTCCACCCATAACCGCCCACCGTGCAGCTCGACGAACTGCTTGCTCAACGTCAGCCCCAGCCCCGATCCCTCGTAGCGCCGTGCTAGCGAACCTTCTAATTGATGAAATTCGACAAACACCGAAGACAGATCGGACTCGGCGATACCCAATCCCGTATCGGCAACGCTGATCCGAAGGGTGCTCGTGATCATCTCTGCGCTCAAGCTGATCTTGCCCTCGTCGGTAAAACGGTTGGCGTTGCTCAACAGGTTCAGGATAACCTGTCGTATGCGCGTTTTGTCCAGCCACAGAAAAGGCATCTGAGGTGGCAGTTTCACCTCGAAAATTAGGCCCTTTCTTTCGATTGTGTCGCGGGCCAAAGCCGCAGCTTCCTTGATAATCTGTGCCGGATCGCAAGCCTCTTTGATAATGGACATTTGCCCCGCTTCGATCTTCGACATATCCAATACGTCGTTGATCAGACTCTGCAAATGCTTGGCGTTGCGATAGATGGCGTGCATATCGGCGCGGTAGGCGGTGGGCAGCGCTGGCCCGTATGCTTCGGGGGCCATAACGATCATTTCGCTGAAGCCAACGATAAGGTTGATCGGCGTGCGCAGTTCGTGGCTGACATTTGCCGCAAATTGCGCTTTGAGCCGACGGCCCTCTTCTGCCGCGTAGCGGGCGTGGCGTAGTTGGCTGTTGCTATGTTGCAATTCAACCTGCGCCTTTTTCAGCGTCGAATTCAGTTGTGCCAGTTGGGCACGGTGTTCGCGTGCCTCGTCCACGCGATTTATGGTGTAATCCAGGTAATTCCAGGTGTTTCTAAGCGCCTGATTCAAGACATGAAAAGAAATGATAACCGTGTAAGCCGTTATCCAAAGCAAGATCATTGCCCAGGCGCCATCAGCGCCGGTCCTTGGACCATTTGCCAGAATCAGGAACGATGAAAGCAGGGCGATGAATACAGCGGGCAGCCTGCCAAGAAGCGCGCAGGCGATCAGTGTCAGAGATGCAAATAGATACAAGAAGATCGACGCGCCAAACATTTCATACGTGACTGCATTGGCAATCCATAGCCCGCCGACGAAAACAGTCGCACTGAGGGAAAAATAACGTTCTCGCAGTGAGTATGAAAGCCCGCACACCAACAAAACGAGGACGCTGAGTAACCGGGATAGTCCTACTGAGGTGGAATCGGAAAGGTTGCTGACCCATAGCCAGCCAAATAGGACGACAGCGAGTGTCAGGATCAGCCACAGCAGGATACGACGCTGTTCTTCCAGCAAGGATTGGCGATGGGCGGATATAGGCAAATCGTTGATCATGTCTCAAAGCCTGAAACGTTATTCCACTTTGGACAATGATAGATCATTCCGTGCCTATGGTTTAGGCTGGAACGATTTATCCCTTCACCGCGCCTGCCGTCAGCCCATAAACAATCCGTCGCTGGAAGATCAACACGAGTATAAGCAGGGGGACGGTGACAATGATGGTAGCCGCCATGATCTCGCCAAATGGCTCCGCATGGCTTACCGCGCCACGGAAATTTGCAATCGCAACGGTAACGGTTTGTACGGAAGGATTGGTCACGGTAAAGGATGATGCGAACAAGAATTCGTTCCATGCCGCAATGAAGGCCAACAGTCCGGTAGTGACCAGGGCAGGGGTTGTCAGCGGTAATAGTACCAAATAAAATGTCTGGAAGAACGTTGCGCCGTCTACCAGTGCTGCCTGCTCGATCTCGTCTGGCAAATTGCGGTAAAAGGTCATCAGTACCCAGGTTGTGAGTGGTAGCGCAAACATCAGGTATGTGGCGATCAATCCGAACAGGTTCCCGTATAGTCCCAGGTCGGCAATGACCTTGAAAAGTCCAGGCAAAACTGCAATCTGTGGAAAGAGGGTCATGGATAGAATGACGTACAGAATCGGACGTTTGCCGCGAAAGTGCAACCGTCCCAGCGCATAAGCGGAAAACGAGCCGAGTATGAGGGAAAGCACCACAACCGTTCCCGCAACCACGGCACTGTTCAGGATACCTCGCAAAATTTCCGGGCTGCTCAGAACATTTTGGAAGTTTTCCAGGCTGATTGTCTGCGGCCAGTAAGTTGCGGGGGGCTGAATCAACTCGTTTTCGGTTTTTAATGCTGAGACGAGCGCCCAATAGAATGGGAAGGCCAGATAAAAGATGACCAGGAGGAGCAGCGCTGCCAGGCTGATTCGTCCCAGGTAGTAAGTGGTCGTGCGTTTTTTCCCATACACACCCCCGCTATACGGGCGACGGCGGCTGATATTGGTCGTAACGTTCATTCGCGAACCTCCTGGTCAACGTGGAAGACGGTCATGTACAAAACCGTGAAAACAAATATCAGAATAAAGATGACGACACCGACGGCTGCCGCATAGCCGTAGGTGTGGTCGTTGATCAATTTCTCCTGGTCGTAGGTTGCCAGCGAAAGGACATCATGGCCGAGCAGTACGGCAAAAATATCGAAGGCTCGCAGAGCATCCAACGTCCGAAAGATCAGGGCCAGCAGAATAATGGGTCGCAGGCTGGGCAGGGTAATATTGGTAAAGCGCTCCCAGACGGTTGCACCGTCTACGGCGGCTGCTTCATACAAATCCCTGGGTATCATTTGCAGCCCTGCCAGCAAAATGAGCGCGACGTAAGGGGTCGTCTTCCAGATGTCCACCAGGGCAATTGAAATAATCTGCAAACGTGGATCAGCCCGCCATGCATAACTCTGGGTGATCAGACCGAAGCGAAACAAAACGTCGTTGAGTAACCCCGCGCGGTTGTCGAAAAGTATCCACTTCCATAACTGGGCGGATACGACTGTGGGAATCACCCAGGGAATGAGCATAATGGCGCGCATCATCCCCTGTCCACGAAAATGGACATTGACGAGCATTGCCAGACCCAGGCCCAGGATCATTTCGGCGCCAACCGAGAGCATGGCAAAAGCAATTGTGTTCAGCAGAGAGTGGATGAAGTCAGGATCGGCGGCTGCAACAAGGATGGTTTTCTCGCCAAATTGAAACCGTGAGAACAAGTAGTAACCCGTTGGGAGTACCTGGGCAGGCCTTTTGTCAGCGGGAAGCTCAATGAACTGGACACTCAAAAGCTTCTGGTAGTTTGACAGCCCGATGTAGTTCACCGTTTGACCAGGCTGAGCGAACTGCTCATCCGTCAGGCTGGCACTAAATGTCCTCAGGAGCGGATATACAGCCACCAACGCCAGCACCACAAAGGTTGGCAAGAGCAGAAGAAAGGCCAGCCGAACCTGCCGCGTCGAGTGGGCGAATCGTTCTCTGCGGGCCGTGTCTCGCAATGCAGCGGCGAAGGTAGTCATACATACTCCTCTAAAACTTAAAACCTTGTTGTTTAGAGCCTGGCCTGCCGGTGTACCTATCGCCCCATCAGCTTAACGAGATTCGATGAGATTCATGAGGTCGCAGGTGTGGCGTTCTGCGTGCTTTCAACAGGCGGCTCTCCTATTGTGAAATTCGAGCCAAGGATGTTTTGCAGTTTCACTTCAAGATCGTCCAATGCGCTCCTGGCATCGGTCTTGCCGCTCAATACGTCGTGTACAGCGCTGTAATAAGCGGTTGAAACCTCGGTATATTTTGCCCCGGTTACTGTCGAAGGACGCGGAACAGCCTGGTCACCTGCCCCCGCAAGTTTTGGCATAAAAGGGTGTACCTGGGCCACTTCTTTATCCTGGTATACGGATTTGTCCGAGGGCAGCCAGTCCAGATTGATCGCGTTGCTCTTTTGCGTCTTTGGCCCGACCAGATAAAGCAATAATTGTGCTGCTTCCTGGGGATGTTTACTGTAGGCGCTCACCCCCAACTGCCAGCCGCCCAGCGCCGCTGCCCCGCTTCCACTGGCTCCGCTTGGCAAGGTTGTCACGTCAAACAGGCCCTTGATCTTCGTTTCCTGGGTACCATCCGGCCCGCCCTGGCCCAGCACATAAGCATACGGCCAATTGCGCATGAAAGCGGCGTTGCCCGCTTGCCACACCTTTCGCGCATCATCCTCCTGGTAGGTTGTCACGCCCGGAGGCGAGATCGTCCCGACCCACTTTGCTGCCCGTTCGAGTGCCGCTTGTGTTTGCGGATTATTGACGCTAATGATCCGATTCGTCTCGACGATTGATCCTCCGCCGTCGCTGTACTGCCATTCCAGCGCGTCACAGGTCAGGCCCTCATAGGCATCGCCTTGCCACACATAGCCCCAAAAATCTGGATTGCCTGTTTTGCGCTCGCCGTCCTGGATGACTTGAGCCATTTGGGTCAGTTCGTCCCAGGTTTTGGGTGGCGCGCTGAAACCGTATTTCTTCAGGAGGTCAGTTCGGTAGTAGAGCAGGCCAGCATCCACGAACCAGGGCAGCCCGACTAACTTGCCGTTGACCGTATTATTCTGAAACAAACGCGAGAAAAAAGCAGTCGTGTCGAAGTTAGCAGCCTTGATAACCGGGTTCAGGTCAACCAGGTGCGGGGCCAGCAAGCCGGGATTGATGACGTCATACATGATAACGTCCACATCCGATGATTGAGTTGCCAGCAGTTGTTCTAGCTGCGAGAGATTGTCGGTTGTGTTCTGCGCCGCAACCGTTACATCCGCCTGAATCCCGGTGTCCTTCGTAAACTGAGTCAGGAGGTCTTTGATGGGCTGCTTGTTGGTGACGTCGCCCAACCATAACTTCAGTGTAAAGCTGTCAGCCCGTACCGGTTGCGCCTGAAGGACATTCAATAGAACGCTGCAAAGCACAAAAATCGGAATACAACAGACCTTGAATGCTCTGATCGTCTTCTTTGAAGTCATCATCATCGCCTCTGAAAGAATAAATTTCTATTGGCGATCCCCATTCAATCAGGCAACCCCGGACTGCGCCAGTCGGCGTCTGGATAGCGCATCCACGATAACGGCTGCCAACAAGACGAGGCCCGTCACGATGAACTGTGCCGCATCGCTGATGTTTAAGAGACCCATCCCGTTTTCCACGCTGGCGATCACCAGCGCGCCCAGGAGAGCGTTAGAGATTTTGCCGCGACCACCAAACAGACTTGCCCCACCGATGACCGCCGAAGCAATGGAGTTGAGCAGGAGCTGCCCGCCGCCTGCGTTGGTATCTACCGAACGCAGCCGAGATGCTAGGATCACACCGCCCACACCTGCTAGCAGGCTTGACAGCATAAATACCAACACCCGCGTCCGCTCAACCTTGATCCCGGCCCTGCGCGCGGCTTCTTTGTTGCCTCCGATGGCGTAAATGTAGCGTCCGAAGCGCGTGCGTTCAGTCAGGAACGTCAAGGAGACCAGCAAGAGGAGCAGGATCACCCCGACCACCGGTACGCCGCGTTGTACGCAAACATTTTGGTCAGAAACGGTATGACACACAATATCCTGGTTCACTACATATACAGCGAACAGGATCACGAAAGCGAAAGCTACAACCTGCACGACAGTAACACTTATCGGTGTGGTGTGCAGCCCTTTCTTACGGCGTGCCCGAGTCCGCAGGTAAGTGCCAATGCCAAACCAGGCGACCACCGCCACTGCCGCGATCCACCCCCACTCTGGTGGGAGATACGAATTGGCGACGCCGAGAATCGTCTGATCCTGGAGAATGAGGGTTCCACCTTCACCGATGACAGCCAGCACGACGCCGTTCCAGGCCAGGAGTCCTGCCAGAGTGACGACAAAGGAGGGAACTTGAAAAGTCGTGATGATCAGCCCATGCAGAATGCCGATAGCCGCGCCGATCAGGAGCGCAATCGGAAGAGCGGTATACCATACAAACATCGTAGGGCTGTCCACTGATCCAGGTCGCAACATTACGACCAGGCTGACGCCTACGACTGCGCTCACGTAGCCTACCGACAGGTCAATCTCGCCCAGGAGCAAAACGAAAACGACGCCGTAGGCAATAGCTGTCACGCCAGCCATCTGAACGATCAGGTTGACGAAATTGTGGGGTGTCAGGAATTTATCGTTTAGGGATTGAAAGATGATCACGATCAGCACCAGACCGAAAATGATCGGTAATGGCCCCAGATCGCCGCCGCGCATTCGTTTGAGGGCTGCGCGCACATACTCTGCTGCGGACTGCGGGGATGCATCGGCTGCCAGGGTCGTTCGACGCGTGCCAGTCGTTGCGGCTGCGTCGTTTACAATGTCGCTTGTATTGCTCATGGTCGGCCTCAATTCATGCCTGGCACACTTTGCAGCGTACCGGCGGTAATGGCGTGGACAACTTCCTGCTGTGTAGTCTGTTTGGCACTGTAGACTTTGACGTTTTGGCCAAGCCGCAGCACGGTGATGCGATCTGCTGCCTCGAAAACGTCATGTAAGTTGTGCGAAATGAGGACAACCGCCAGACCTCTATCGGCCAGTCGGCGTACCAGGTCAAGCACCTGCCGGGTTTGCGCAACGCCGAGTGCAGCCGTTGGCTCGTCCAGGATCACGAGCCGCGAATTCCACATCACGGCTTTGGCAACAGCGACTGCCTGGCGCTGCCCGCCGGATAGCCCGGCTACCGTCTGCCGCACCGAACGCAGCGTTGTCACGGACAGCGAATTGAGTGTTTCGATACTGGACAGTTCCATACTGCCTTCGTCCAGACTGAATGGGGGCCTGACCCGCTCGCGGCCCAGGAACATATTGGCTACCACATCCAGGTTATCGGCCAGCGCCAGGTCTTGATAGACCACCTCGATCCCCAGCGCTGCGCTGTCGCGCGGGTTGTGAATGTGAACTAGCTTACTGTCGAAGTAAATCTCGCCTTCGTCAAATGAATAAATCCCCGCGATGCCCTTGATCAGCGTGGATTTGCCCGCGCCGTTGTCGCCCACCAGAGCCATGACTTCACCCACTTTTGCCTCGAAGTCAACCTTCGAGAGCGCCTGCACCGCGCCAAAATGCTTGGATACACCTTTGAGTTGCAACAGAGGTTGAGTTGAACTGTTTTCTTGTGCCATCGTCTTCTCGTGTGAAAATATTGTAATTTACGTTATTGAATAAATCAGCCTTCAAGGCGTGGAAGTGTGGGGAGAGGTTGCAGATATTGGAAACCTGCGACGCTCCCCCCAGACTCGCCCTGATTGTTCTCTATTATAGGATAAACCGGGCTATCGGATTAGCGAATGCCTTTGTTTAAGGGGCTTTCGTTGCGGCCATGCCAGCGGCCATCATTGCCCAGTTAGCCGGGCAGTACTTGGCAAAATCGCCCACGCAGACTTCTGCCACAGTACGGAAGCCGTCCGCGAGCACGGTTTGACCGACGTTGGACTTGTACACGGCCACAGGAACTAGTAGAACCGCGGGCATTGACTTGTTACCGGCAGCGTTTTTGCCGCCGTCGGTGTTGTCAGCAGTGCCAGTCGCTAGTGCCTTCGTGTCTGTGCCCTTGACCAGGGCAATGGCGAGTGCAGCAGCGGCGTTGGCTTCCTGCTTGACGGCTTTGTAGACGGTCATGCTCTGCCTGCCGGCGATGACCCTCTGAATGCCTTCGACAGTCGCATCCTGGCCGCTGACGGGGACGTAGGGCAGCTTCTGGTTCTCCAGGGCAGAGGCAACAGCCCCAGCCAGACCATCATTGGCGGCAGCCACGGCGTCAATCTTGTTGTTCTGGGCGGTCAACATCTGCTCGAAGATGGTCAGTGCTTTCTGGTTGTCCCAACCAGGCACAGACTGATCTGGTCCCTTGGTGTAGGTTTTGTTGTCGTAGAGCGGTTGCAGGACTGAATCGTAGCCTTGCTTGAACAGCGTGGCATTGTTGTCAGTCGGGGAACCGTTCAGTTCGGCAACCACGGGGTTCTTCAGACCAGCGGCGGCGATGCCATCGACCACGCCCTGGCCTTCCAGTCTACCGACAGCCACGTTGTCGAAGCTGACGTAGAAGTCCGCACCTGGCCCCTGGATGGTCAGGCGGTCATAGTCAATGATGTGAACGTTGGCAGCGCGGGCCTTCGCAATAATGGCTGCGCCGGAGCCACTGTCGAGGTCAACAAACACGATCACTTTTGCGCCATTGGTGATGGCCTGGTCTGCCTGTGTAGCTTGTTTGGTGGCATCGCCTTCGGCGTTGACAATACTGGAACTAACACCAGCAGCGTCGAATGCTGCTTGTAAA
>Ga0070730_10003405_pt1 | contig 14291 bp, 11 predicted proteins | sample Coa_R1_3_FD_66447 | JGI IMG/M metagenome (GOLD analysis project Ga0070730, IMG submission 66447) | Surface soil microbial communities from Centralia Pennsylvania, which are recovering from an underground coalmine fire - Coalmine... | ecosystem: Environmental > Terrestrial > Soil > Unclassified ...
GAATTCGTGCTCAAGGTGACGGGTATGGTGCGGGCCCGGCTGCCCGGCAAGGAAAATCCTAAGCTCGACACCGGCGCCATCGAGGTGGAGGTGCAGTCGCTTGAGGTGCTCAACGCCTCCAAGGCGCCGCCGTTCCTGATCAACGAAGAGCAGGCGGTGGATGAAAACGTGCGCCTGAAGTACCGCTATCTCGACCTGCGCCGCGAACGCATGCGCCGCAATCTGCAGCTGCGCTACCGGGTGATCCGCTTCATTCGCGACTATCTCGACCAGCGGCGTTTCATTGAGATTGAGACGCCCATCCTGTTCAAGACCACCCCCGAGGGCGCGCGCGACTACCTGGTGCCGTCCCGGGTGCATCCCGGTTCCGTCTACGCACTGCCGCAATCGCCCCAGCAGCTCAAGCAGTTGCTGATGGTGGCCGGCGTGGAGCGCTATTTTCAAATTGCGCGCTGCTTCCGCGACGAGGATCAGCGCGCCGACCGCCAGCCCGAATTCACCCAGCTCGACCTGGAAATGTCCTTCGTCAACCGCGAAGACATCATGAGCCTGATCGAAGGCATGTTCACGCTCATGATCGAAACGCTGGTGCCCGGCCGGCGCATCCTCAGCAAACCGTGGCCGCGCCTGAAATATCGCGACGCCATGGACCGCTTTGGCAAAGACGCCCCGGATCTTCGTTTCGGCCTTGAGCTCAAGGACGTCACCGATCTCGCGCCCCAAACGGGCTTCAAAGTGTTCGCCGACACGGTGACCCGCGGCGGGCACGTGCGCGGCCTCAACGCCAAGGGCCTGGGCGGCTACACCCGCAAACAGATTGACGAGCTGACGGAGTTCGTCAAGGGGTTTGGCGCCAAGGGCCTGGCCTACATCGCGGTAGAGGCCTCCGGCGAGCACCGCTCCACCTTCGCCAAGTTCCTGCCGGCGGAGGTGCTGGGCGAATTGCTAAAGCGGCTCGAGGCCGAGCCCGGCGATCTGCTATTGTTCGTCGCCGATCAGCCCACCATCGTCTATGAGGCCCTGGCCCGGCTGCGCGTGGAGCTGGCCGACCGGCTCAAGCTGCGCGACGACAGTGTGCTGGCCTTTTGTTGGGTGATCGACTTCCCCTTCGTGAATTGGTCGGAGGCCGAAAAACGCTGGGACCCCAGCCATCACCTGTTCACGGCGCCGATGGAGGAGGACGAGCACTTTCTTGACAGCGAGCCCGGCCGCGCGCGCGGGCAGCAATACGACCTGGTGCTCAACAACAATGAGGTCGGGGGCGGCTCAATCCGGATTCACCGCCGTGACCTGCAGGAAAAAGTGTTCAAGCTGATTGGCCTGGACCCGGAGGTGGCCCGCGAACGCTTTGGCCACATGTTGGAAGCCTTTGAGTATGGCGTGCCGCCCCATGGCGGCATCGCGCCCGGCATCGACCGGCTGACGATGATCCTGGCCGGCGAGCAAAACATGCGCGAGGTCATGGCGTTTCCGAAGAACCAGCAAGCCATGGACGTCATGGCGGGCGCGCCGTCGCCGGCTGATGCGCAGCAGCTCAAGGATCTGCACATCCAGATGATTGACACCGAATAACCAGCGAAGCCGGGTTTGCTGTGGTTGGCAAGTAGTGGTATACCAAGCATGTTCCTGCCGTGATCGTGAGGTTGCACTTGCGTTTTGAGCCAACACTCTGTAAACGGGGACTTATCTCAGGAAGGGAATGCGTTAGGCCTCGCCAAGGCAAACCCTCCCGGGCGGTTCCCACCCTGCGAAAGCGGGTTCAAAAACTTCGCAACTAACGGCATGGCGGGACGCACTTATGACGAGAGCCACCCACTGGGTGGCTCTCGATCATATTAGTACCGCCGGCGCCCGCCAAACAACCCAAATCCGCGGCTATACCAATAATAGCGGTGTGTGCGCCGGTAAATCTGGCCCCGGAAGCGCGCGGCCCACAGCCGGATGTCGCGGATGGCGATGGCCACCAGCCCGGCGATCACGCCCACCACGATGTTGCTCAAAGGGTCCCAATAATGGATCCACCACACGCCAACGACAAACAGCGCCAGGGTCACGAAATCCCACAGGCGGTTGCTGAGGTTATTGCGCTGGATGGCAAAGACAAAGGTCAACAGCAGGGCCAGGATGACGCAGATTGCGCCGAGAATCGGGGTTGGAATGGTCATGGGAGCCTCCAGTCGCCGATCATACCAGAACCTTGCAGAAAAGCCGTCGCGGTGATAAAATCGTTTCTGCTTGAGGTCGAACTTCGGATATGGATTGACTGGAAACGTGGGCGACCCCCACGTTTCTGCGTATATGGAGCCAGGCGCGGCATAAACTGGGCCGGACCCACTGCGCAGTGAACGGCACGCGGCGCGTGTTTATGAACGGGGAGAAGTGTTTAGGTCATGAAAAGCGAATTTGCCCTAGCGTTCAATGAAATCGCCGAACATAGCAAGCTGAAGCGCGAAATCATTCTCGATGCCCTCGAGAACGCGATGGTGACGGCGTACCGCAAAGCCGTCAATGCCTCCGCTGCCCAGCACGTTGTGGTCAAGGTCGATCCAAACACTGGCGGCATCAAGGTCTACGCGGAAAAAGAGGTGGTGGACGAAGTCCAGGAGGCCAATACCGAGGTGGCGCTGGCCGCCGCCCGCGAGGTGGACCCCGAGGCCCAGTTGGGCGACATGGTGACGGTAGAATCCACACCGCGCAACTTCGGCCGCATTGCCGCCCAGGCGGCCAAGCAGGTTATCCTCCAGCGCATCCGCGAGGCCGAGCGCGAAAGCCAATATCAGGAATACGTCCAGCGCGAAGGCGATATTGTCAACGGCACCGTACAGTCCGTCTCCGCCCAGGGTGTCACCCTGGGGCTGGGCCGCACCGAAGCCACGCTGCCGCGCAACCAGATGGTGCCGGGCGAGCGCTACCACGCCCACGAGAAGGTGCGCGCCTATGTGCTCGAAGTGCGCAAGACTACCCGCGGCCCGCAGATCATTGTTTCACGTTCGCACAAAAACATGCTGCGCCGGCTGTTGGAATACGAAGTGCCGGAGATATATAACGGCGCGGTGGAGATAAAGTCCATCGCCCGTGAGCCCGGCCAGCGCTCCAAGGTGGCGGTGGCCGCGCTGCAAGAGGGCGTGGATCCGGTCGGCGCCTGCGTGGGCATGCGCGGTGTGCGCATTCAATCCATTGTGCGCGAGCTCAACGACGAGAAGATCGACGTCATCGAGTGGAACCCGGATCAGGCTGTGTTCATTGCCAAGGCCCTCAGCCCGGCGCGCGTGACCTCTGTTTACCTCGACGATGACCCACTCTCCGGCCGCACGGCCATGGTGGTGGTGCCAGATGACCAGCTCAGCCTGGCGATCGGCCGCGAAGGGCAAAATGCCCGGCTGGCGGCCAAGCTCACCGGCTGGCGCATCGACATTAAGAGCCTGACCGAAGCCGCTACCGACGCGTACCGCAAGCTGCGCGAGCTGCCGGCCTTTTCAGATACCGCCACGGCTCATCCCGAGATCTACGGCCCGGCAGAAAATATCCTGGCCAAGAAGGCCGAAGGCAAGCCTATCCCGCCCGAGGAATATCAGCTCCTGTCGAAGATGGTGGAGCTGGTCGAAAAGCGCGTGGCCAAGGGCCGCCAGGACGAGCGCGCGGCCAAGGTGGAGAAGGTGGCGGCCATCATGGCCACCATCCCGGCCGCGGCTTACCAGTTGCTGCTGGCCGATGCCAAGCTGCCCGATCGCGTGCTGCGCGCCTTGCTCGACGTGGATTTCAAAAATGTCGGGCAGGTCATGGAGCAGATGGCGCTTGACGAAGATCGTATCCTGGCCTTGGAAGGCTTTGGGCCAAAGATGCTCGACGAGCTTAAAACGGCCCTGGCGGCTGTGGTTTTGCCCGAGCCACCCGCGCCCGAGATTGTGGCGGAACCGCCGGCCGAGCCTGAAACGCCTGGCGTGGTCGTGGCCCCGGCTGAGGCCGCCGCCAACCAACCCGTTGTTACGGAAGGCGCTCCCGTGGCGGCCGAGGCGCTGCAAGGCGCCGCTGCGGCGGCTGCCGTTGCCGAGCAGCCAGCAGCCAGCGGCGTGAGGGCTGACCTGACGGCCGCTGCGCCCGCTGACGAAGCCGCGCCCGCCGCGGAAGGCGAGGAAGAGGCGGAGGGCGAAGGCGAAACGGGCGAGGCGATCGCCGTCGAAGGCGAAGAAGAACTGGCCGATAAAGACTCGGACGACGACGACAAGAAGAAAGACAAGAAGAAGGGCAAGAAGAAGGGCGCGGTCGAAATCACCTTTGACGAGGACCTGGGCATGTTCATTACGCGCAAGAAGCGCAAGCCCGGGCGCGCCAAGGATGAGGTCTTCGGCCTGTTGGAAGACGAATAACGGCCAGCATGGTTTCACCCACGACCACCGGCGCCCGCCCGCGGCACAAACGGCCGCAGCCGAAGCGCGTGCCACAGCGCACGTGTGTGGGCTGCCGCACCGTCCAGGCCAAACGGCAGTTGGTGCGGCTGGTGCGCACGGCGCAAGGCAGCGTTGAGATCGATCCCAGCGGCAAGGCCCAAGGCCGCGGCGCCTACCTGCACGACCGGCGGGAATGTTGGCGCACTGCCCTGGCCAGTGGCGCGCTGGACCATGCGTTGAAAGTGACTTTGACTGAGGCTGAGCGGGCCCGCTTGCGGGCTCACGGCGAACAGTACACCAATGACGACTAACGACGGCGGGTATCGACCGCCGCCCATCACTTTACGGCGGGTGGGCCGCCTTCCGCGCTAACACGCGGCGGCCTGGACCCGGCTCGCTCGCCGCTTATGAATCGGTGCCGCTCGGCACGGTTCACCGGAGGTGTTATATGAGCGAGAACGGGCGCAAAGTGGTGGAATTACCCACAGCGATAACGGTTCGGCAGTTAGCAGACTTGGTCAAGGCCAGCCCGATAGAAATCATCAAGCAATTGATGAGCAATGGGGTGATGGCCAACATCAATCAACAGCTCGACTACGACACGGCCGCCATCGTCATCCAGGAGCTTGGCTTCGAGGCCAAGCCCGAAGCTTTACCCATCACGGAAGAAGAAAAAGAAGAGGCTGCCACCAGCGCGCCGGCCTGGCGCAAGGTCATCGAGGCCGAGTCGGCCGAGAACCTGGTCACGCGCTCACCCGTGGTCACCATCCTGGGCCACGTCGACCACGGCAAGACGTCGCTGCTGGACGCGATCCGCAAGGCGAACGTGGCCGCCGGCGAGGCGGGCGGCATCACCCAACACGTAGCGGCCTACCAGGTGCAGCATAACGGGCGCCGCATCACCTTCCTGGACACTCCCGGCCACGAGGCCTTTACCGCCATGCGCATGCGCGGCGCGCAGGCCACCGACATCGCCATCCTGGTGGTGGCTGCCGACGACGGCGTGATGCCCCAAACCCGCGAAGCCTATGCCCACGCCAAGGCAGCGCGTGTGCCAATCATTGTGGCCCTGAACAAGATCGACAAGGCGAATGCCAACCCCGACCGGGTGAAGCAGCAGTTGGCCGAGATTGGCCTGGCCCCCGACGAGTGGGGCGGCAAAACCATGGTGGTGCCCGTCTCAGCCCGCCAGAAGACCGGCATCGACGACCTGTTGGAAGCGATATTACTGGTGGCTGACGACACGATCATCAAGGCCAATCCCAGCGCGGTGGCCTCCGGCACGGTGATCGAGGCCGAGCTGGAAAAGGCGCGCGGCGTGATTGCCACGCTGTTGGTTCAAAACGGGACGCTGCACGCTGGCGACATCCTGGTGGCCGGCACGTCCAGCGGCAAGATCCGCGCGATGTTTGACGATCACGGCAAGAGCATAAAAGAGGCCTCGCCTTCCACACCCGTGGCGGTGCTGGGGCTTTCAGATGTGCCCATGCCCGGCGATTTATTCAAGGTGGTGCCGACGGACCGTGAGGCGCGTGTGATCGTCGGCCAGCGCAAGATGGACCAAAAAGCGGCCGAAGCGAAACCGTTGAAGACCATGAGCCTGGATCAGGTGTTTGCTAAGTTCCAGGCCGGCGAAGCCAAAGAACTCAACTTGATCGTCAAAGCGGACGTGCAGGGCTCGCTCGAGCCCATCGTCAGCCAGCTTGAAAAGCTGTCGTCCACCACCGATGGCCCGCGCGTCAATATCCTGTATGCCGAAACCGGCAACCTGACCGAGAACGACGTCATGCTGGCCTCGGCCTCCAATGCCATCATCATCGCCTTCTCGGTGGCCGTGGATGCCGCCGCCCAGCGCGTGGCCGAGACGACCGGCGTCTCGATCCGCCAGTATGATGTGATCTACCGCGTGACCGAAGACATCGAGAAGGCGCTCAAGGGTTTGCTCGAGCCCGAGTACAAGCAGGTGGTCATCGGCCGGGCCGAAGTGCGCGCCGTGTTCAAGATCGGCAAGCTGGGCAACATTGCCGGCTGCATCGTGCGCGAGGGCGAGATCAAACGCAACGCCAAGGTGCACGTCATGCGCCAAAACAAGCAAGAGTTCGACGGCGAGATTTCGTCGCTCAAGCACGAGAAGGAAGACGTGCGCGAAGTCCAAAAGGGCTTCGAATGCGGCATTGGCATCAAGGATTTCGACGGCTTCAAGGTCGGCGATATGCTCGAGGCCTACACCACTGAACGGGTGAACTAGACGCATGCCCTCGGCCCTCCGCCAAAAGCGCGTCTCCGACCGGCTGCTGCAGGAGATCTCTTCCTTGCTGCTGGGGATGAACGACCCGCGCTTGAGCCTGGTCACGGTCACGGTCGTCAATATCGACCGTGAGCTGGAACACGCCAACGTTTTTGTCTCGACGGTGGGCGACGAAGCTCGCCGCAAAGAAGTCATGCAGGTCCTCAACGGCGCCAAGGGTTACATCCGGCGCGAGGTCTCGCACCGCGTCCAGTTGCGGCGCTCGCCGGAGCTGCTGTTTCATTGGGACCCCTCGCCCGAGAAGGCCGAGCAGATCTCGCAGATCCTCGACGAGCTAAAATCGAGCGGGCCGGCCGCGTCTGCGCCGGCCGCCGCGCCCGCTCCGGAGACCCACAAAGCCAGTGACGACCAACCCTGATCTCGATGCGGCCCGCGCGTCGATTGCTGGGGCCCGGCGCGTGTTGGGAATCACGCATATTAATCCCGACGGGGATGCCATCGGCTCGCTGCTGGGTTTTGGGCTGGCCGTCCGCGCCGCTGGCAAGGAAGTGGTCATGGCCTGCGCCGACCCGGTGCCAGACATGTTCCAATTTCTGCCCTCCGCCAACGAGATCACCTACAAGCCGCAAGGTCCGTTTGACCTCGTGGTTGTGCTGGACGTCTCAGACGCGCCGCGCATGGGTTCAGTCGGCGCGGCGCTGGAGCGGCCCCCGGATATCCTCTTTGATCATCATGTCACCAACCCCGGCTTTGCCCGGCTGAACTTTATCGATGTGGCGGCCGCCTCGACCGCCGAGCTGGTGACCGAGCTGCTGCCCGATCTTGGGCTTCAGCTTTCTGAGCCGGTGGCGGAGTGCCTACTTACCGGGCTGGTGAGCGATACGCTAGGCTTCCGCACCTCCAGCACCACCCCCAAGAGCCTGGCCCTGGCGCAGCAATTGATGGATGCCGGCGCCATCCTGCACCGGGTTTACGACAATTCGCTCTACAAACGCTCGTATAGCGCCGTGCGGCTGTGGGCTGAGGGCCTGTCCCGCATGGAGATGAAGTATCGCATGGTGTGGGCGCGGCTGCCGTTGGAGGCGCGTCGGGCCTCGGGTTACCAGGGCTTCGGCGATGCCGACCTGATCAATGTGTTGACTTCCGTGCGCGAAGCCGATGTGGCGCTCATCTTTGTCGAGCGGCAGGATGGCAAGGTCAAAATAAGCTGGCGGTCGGTGCCGGGCGTCAACGTAGCCGAAGTCGCAGCCCAGTTTGGGGGCGGGGGGCATGCTGCTGCCGCGGGCGCCGAGATCGCCGGCAGCATGGACGAGGTAGAAGCGCGGGTGCTTGCGGCCACCCGCCTGGCGATCAAGGCGGCCAGCACGGTGTAAATGGCAGCGCACTGGGGGTTGATCCTCCTCGATAAGCCCACCGGCCCCACCTCGCATGATATGGTCTACGCCGTGCGCCGTGGCGCCGGCGAAAAGCACGTTGGCCATGCCGGCACGCTCGACCCGCTGGCCACCGGGCTGCTGGTGATGTGCCTCGGCCCGGCCACGCGTTTGAGCGAATACCTGTCTGGAAAGGACAAACGCTACACCGCCCGGCTGCGCTTTGGCCAGACCACAAACACCTATGACGCGCAAGGCGAGGTGACGGCCACCAGCCTGGCCCTCCCTGACCGGCTGGCAGTTGAGGCCGCCCTGGCGGGCTTCCGCGGCGCGCAGCAGCAGGTGCCGCCGGCCTTTTCAGCCATCAAGCGCGGCGGCCAAAAAGCCTACGACCTGGCCCGCCGCGGCGAAGCGGTGGTGCTCGAGGCCCGCCCGGTCGTCATTCACGCGCTCGAATTAGTGGACTGGCAGCCGCCCGAAGCCTTGATCGAGGTGCACTGCTCCGCCGGCACTTATATCCGTTCCTTGGCTCACGACCTGGGTCAGCGGCTGGGCTGCGGCGCGCACCTGACGGCGCTGCGGCGCACGGCGTCCGGCGCTCTGCGGGTGGATGACGCGGTGACCTTGGCGGCGCTGCAGGAGGCATTTACCCGGCACGATTGGCGCCAATATCTGCGGCCGGCGGATCTGGCCGTGGCCGATTGGCCGGTGGTCCAGCTCTCCGCTGACGACGCCATGCGGGTCAGGCGCGGGCAAACCGTTACCATAGAAAGCAGCCTGATCGACCTCCCCGGCGAAGCCTTGGGCCGGGCGTATAATCCGGCCGGCGAATTCATCGCCGTCTTGCGCGCTGACCCAGCCGCGCGCGCTTGGCGGCCCGACAAAGTCTTCAGCCCTGATTAACCGATGCGACACGTAACCTCCCTGGAAGAATTGAGCCTGTCTCAACCCAGCGCCATGACCATTGGCGCGTTCGATGGCGTGCATCGCGGCCACCAGGCGCTGATCGGCCAGATGGTGGCCGAGGCGCACGCCAGCGCCCGGGCAGCCGTGGTGCTGACGTTCTTCCCGCACCCGTCGGTCGTGCTGCGCGGGCGGCGGCCGTCGTTTTATCTCTCCAGCCCCGAAGAAAAAGCCGAGTATCTCGCGGCCTTAGGGGTGGACGCAACTGTCACGCACCCGTTTAGCCTGGCCGTGTCGGAAATTACGGCCGCTGAGTTCGTCGACCGGCTGCTGCGGTATGCCAAACTGGATGAGTTGTGGTGTGGGTCAGATTTCGCCCTGGGCCACAACCGTGAGGGCACCGTCGAATATCTCGAGGCTGAAGGGAAACGGCGCGGTTTTCGCGTGCGGGTAATGCCGCCGGTCTTGATCGATGGCGAGGTGATTTCTAGTACCCGTATCCGGCAGACGCTGCGCGATGGGGCGGTCGAGCAGGCGGCGCGCTACCTAGGCCGGCCCTTCCGGCTGGCGGGACAGGTGGTCGAAGGCGCCAAACGCGGGCGCCAGTTGGGCATCCCCACCGCTAACCTGGCCGTCAGCGAGGAGCACGCCACCCCCGCTGTCGGCGTCTATGCCTGCTGGGCGAGCGCGCCAGGCTGGCAGGGGCAGGCGGTGGTCAACATCGGTTTTCGGCCCACGTTCGAGGGGGCCGAGGCGCGGCCAACCGTCGAGGCGCATCTGCTCGACTTCTCGGGGAATCTGTACGGCCAGACGGTGGCGCTCGATTTCATCGCCCGGCTGCGGCCGGAGATCAAGTTTCCGGGCGTGGAGGCTCTGTTGGCGCAAATCCAGCGGGATATTCTGCAGGCCAGGAGCATACTGGCATGAAGCGTGACATTTATCTGCTCAGCCCCAAGGCGCTAAGCCCAGAGACGATTGCCGTTGCTTTTGCCAAGACCTCGCGCAGCCCGGAGTCGTTTCGGGACATTGCCGCTGGCCTGAGCGATGAGAAGTCGGCCCAGTTTCACGAGAAATGGGTCGTAGGCTATGGCCATTCTTCGGTGGCCGAGCACGCCGTGCTCCACATCGCGGTGGAGAACGTGTCGCGCCTGGCCATTGAAAGTCTCGAGTCGAACCGCCTGGCCTCCTATACCGAAAAATCCACCCGCTACCAGGTTTGGGACCAGCAGAGCTTTTTCACCCCGCGCGCCATCGCGGAAAGTCCTGTCGCGGATGACTATCAATTGACCATGGCGCACTTGTTTGAGCAGTATCAACGCTCACTCGGTCCGCTGAAGACCCTGATCCAGTCCCGCTATCCGCGTAAAGACGGCGAAAGTGACGCCCGTTGGGACGGGCGCATCCGCTCAAAGTATGTCGACTGTTGCCGCTTTTTGCTGCCGGCCGCCGCCCTGGCGAATGTGGGCGTGACCGCCAACGCGCGCGTCCTGGAGAGCACCATTCGCAAGCTGCTGTCGCACGCGCTAGAAGAGGTGCGCGAGATCGGGGCGGAGGTCAAGCAAGTGGCGCAGGCTGAAGTGCCCACGCTGCTCAAGTACGCCGATGGGGTGCCCTATCAGCAGGCTACCCAGGCCGCCCTGACCAGCGCCGCCGTCCAGGTGGGTGCGGCGGAGCGCGATGGCGCTTGCGTGGCCCTGGCCGACTATGATCCTGGGGCCGAGGATAAATTCCTGGCCGCCTGTCTCTATCGGTTTGGACACGGATCGCTGGCCCAGTGCCGAGCGGCGGTCCGGGTAATGTCGGCTGAACAGCGCGCCGCGCTGGCGGCTGACGCGCTGGGCAAGCTGGACCGCTACGACGTGCCACTGCGCGAGCTGGAACACGTTAGCTATACCTTTGACGCCGTGATGGACCAGGGCGGCTACTTCGAGATCAAGCGCCATCGCATGATGACACAAAGCCCGCAGCGGCTCACCTGCGATCTGGGCTATGCCGTGCCGCGCGCCATCGAAGAAGCCGGCCTGCGAGCCGAGTACGACGCCGCCATGGAGACGGCCCGCGGCCTGTATCAGCGCCTGGCGCCGGCCCTGCCAGAAGAGGCCAGCTACGTGGTGCCGAACGGCTTCAACCGGCGCGTGCTGCTGACCCTAAATCTGCGCGAGGCCTTTCACCTGTGCGAGCTGCGCGGGGCGGCCACAGCGCACTTTTCGGCCCGCCGCACCGCCGGCCAGATTTACGATCAGATTGCCCGTGTTCACCCGCTGCTGGCCGGCTACATGCGCTGCCGCGACAATGCGCCCTGGCAATCAATCGAGCAGGAGCACTTCGCCGCCGTTGCGTAAGCGAATTTGACGTTTCTGTCTCGAAACAGCATAAGCGCCGCCACTTCATGGCGGCGCTTATGCTGTTTCGAGAATCCTGCTTGTTCTAAATGCGACCTGGCAGGTGGCGCTTCGCCACCTTGCACACCATCGTGTAAGCCGGGTCAAACACATTTCCCAGATCGTATTCCACGGTTTGACCCAGCAGCGTGCCGGCAGCCACGCCGTCCAAGCCATAATCGGCCTTCAGCCAGCGCATCATTTCCGTGGTGGCGTGCTGCAGGGCCTGGTCCAATGGGCGCGCATTGCCAACGGTGAAGATGTAGATCTGGTTTTCGCCGCGCGGCCAATAGCTGCGCTTGCCTTTGAGCAAGCGCGCGCGAAACGTCACGTCAAACGAAATCTCAACGCCGGTGCCCACGATCTCGCCATCGCCCTGCGCGGCGTGCCCATCGCCGACATGGACCAGCGCGCCAGGCGCCAGCACTGGAAAGTAAACAGTCACCCCAGCCACAAAGCCGCGGTAATCCATGTTGCCGCCGTGTGGGCCGGAGGTGGCGGTTGAAATGGCCTGGCCACGGTCAGGCGCCACGCCGAAGCAGCCCAGCATTGGCGCCAGGGGCACCTTTAGCCCGCTCAGCGCAGCCGGCGGCTGAACCAGGCTGGCGGTGCCTGCCGCCACGTCCACGTGCCAGGTGATCTCGCTCGAATTAATCAGCTCCCTGGCGTAGTCCGGGTCCACCACATTGGCGGCCAGGGTGTCGCGGCTCCAGCCTTGGGGACGGTTGGGAACCAGGCGCAGCAGGTCCAGGGCCAGCGTATCGCCGGGTTCGGCCCCATCCACGTAAAACGGACCGGTTTGCGGGTTGCCGCCCGGTGTCACGCGTTCGCCGGTGCTGTCGCGGCCGGAGGCATCGACCGTAGTGGTTTCGACGGTGTCGCCATCGGCGATGTGTAAGACCGGCGCGTGAGATCCGAGGGTAATGTGATAGTGGGTGGGTGTGAACTGGTGGGTAGTCATATTGGGGCTCCGTGGCAGGGGGTACCGCTTTTCCTGTGGCGGCAGTGGCGGCAGTGGCGGAACACGACAAAAACGCAAAAAGGTGTGGCGGAAATTTTGGGGTACTAGTGGCGGGTTACATAAATCAGAAAATTGCATTAATGGGCAGGGACGGTTGATGTGGCTTCGCATAGCCAATATGGCAGATTGCCTGCTCGTATGGCAAGACATTGAAGCGGTCAAGACTATGCGAAGCCAACTAAACCATTATTGATAGTTGGATCACGACCGGGCGACCACAACCCCGCGTGTGTTCCAAGATGTGTATTCCGGGAAAATCTGCGCCAGGTTGTCGGGGTTGCCCAGGCGCTTCTGAACGATCTCTCCTAAAACGTCCCTGAAATCGGTGGTCACGGCCAGGTCGCCGGTGCCATAGAGTTTATCTTTGGACAGACCCGGCCAGTCGCCATAGACCTTGCCGCCGTTCACGTTTCCGCCGGCGACAAACATGACGTTGCCGTGCCCATGGTCGGTGCCGGCGCTGCCGTTTTCATAGGCACGGCGGCCAAACTCAGACATGGTCACCAGGGTCACGCGCCTGGCCAGGTCGCCCAGGTCAGTGTAGAGGGCCGCGATGCCGCTGGAGAGTTCGCCCAGCAAATTGGGCAGCTCGCCATCCAGGCCACCCTCATGGTTGTGCGTATCCCAGCCGCCAATGTCGATGCAGGCGATTTCCATGCCGATTTCGGCCTTGGCGATTTGGGCGACCTGCTTGCACGCCAGGCCAAACTCTGTCGCGGGGTAGCTGGCGCCACCGGCCGGCGTGTAATGGGCCACATCGATGCCGGCCAGCAGGTCAGTGGCCGAAAAGGTGGTCGCGGCGGCGGCATCCAGGTTCGAGCCCTGGCTATACAGCGCGGCCAGCGTCTGCTGGAGGCGGGCCAGGTCCTGGGTGCGGCCCTGGAGGTGGAAGTTGGCGATCGATTGCAGCGTTGTCACTGGCACCGGACCGCGCAGCGAGGCTTGCATGATGCCGCCCATACCAATCGCGCGAAAAGGCGAGTCGTTGTGCCAGGGCGCGGTTTGCAGGTGCCGGCCGATCCAGCCGGTGGCAATCTGTTTTTCGCCGGGTGTGCCGCGCTCCATGTAATCCATCGCGTCAAAGTGCGAGTGGGTGGGGTCGGGCGAACCCACCGCGTGCACGATCGCCAGCGCTTTCGCATCCCACAAATCCTTGAAGGGGCGCAGAGCCGGGTGCAGACCAAAGAAGCCGTCCAGGTCGATGCCGGCGTTGTCGCTGCCGGAGGCGGGCTCGGGGATGGCCAGGGCCGAGCGCAAATGGTAATACTCGGCGTCGCCATGCGGGATAACGGCGTTTAGACCATCCATGCCGCCGCGCTGGAAGATGGCCACCAGGATGTCGCCCTGCGGCTCGACCCCCGGCGGCGCGAAGGCCATGCGCGGCATCCAGGATGGATATTTGATGGCGTCGGGCGCCACCGCCCAGCCGCCCAACCCGGTGGCCAGTTTGAGAAAATTCCGCCGCGAAACCGAGCGGCCAGTTTCAATTGTCATCGCTACACCCTCCCACCAAGACACCCATCCATCAGCGAACTTGAAAGTGCGGCGACCCCAGGATCAGGCCGGCCAGGGGCGCCAGGTTGTTGCCCAGGCCGCCGGCGCCGGCAAAGTCCACCAGGATCGAGCGTGCATCCTCGGGCAACTTTTCGCCGGTCAGGCGGATGCTCAAGACGTCCACCACATCGGCCGCAGAGCCGGCGTCATGCGTCATGGCCGCCAGATCCACTTTGGTTCCGGCCAGCGCATTGGAGGCCAGCAGCATGCCAAAATTCCAGCGGTTCAACAGGCCGCCGGTCGTCGCCCAGTAGCCAGACACATCCGGATAGCCGTTGGGCATTTGCCACTGAAATGGCGCCTGGCCGAGCAATTGAAGCTGATTGAGGACGGCGCGCGGGTTGCTGGTGAATTGTGCGCCGGTGAGCCGCAGCGCCGAGACCAAAAATTCCAATGGTCGTTTTAGTTTGAGCCCGGCGGACG
>Ga0070730_10003409_pt1 | contig 14277 bp, 11 predicted proteins | sample Coa_R1_3_FD_66447 | JGI IMG/M metagenome (GOLD analysis project Ga0070730, IMG submission 66447) | Surface soil microbial communities from Centralia Pennsylvania, which are recovering from an underground coalmine fire - Coalmine... | ecosystem: Environmental > Terrestrial > Soil > Unclassified ...
CCACGGGCCAAAGCCGGTTCACCGCAAATTGGGTGCAAGAAAGCGGACCCTGCGCGATCTTAAGAGGTGCTTCCAAACGCCTTGGACTGATATCTGCGTGTTACTCTCAAGACAATTCAAGAAAAGGAACGGCAAAATTACCGATGGACGACGCTCCCAAAATTGAACTGGTCCGTGAATCTGACGATCATGAAGTGAAAATAGCGGAGCCCTCCACCCGGGCCCGTATCGACCATTGGCTATCGGTCCTGGTGGAGCGTGCGGGCAGCGATCTGCTGCTGGTTCCGGGGGTCCCGGCATGTATCCGTATGGAGGGCGCGGTGCTCAATATCGAGAGCCGACCGCTGACTGGCCCGGAGATTGAATCGTCTGTAACTCCCGCGCTCACGCCCCATGCCCTGCGGCTGTACAAAGAAACCGGAATCGCGGACTCTTCTTACCGCATTGCCGGTGTGGGCCGCTTTCGCATCAATCTGCACCGCGAACGGGGCCGCGCCGCCGCTTCAATTCGCGCCTTGCCCACCAAAATACCTTCACTGCATGATCTGCATTTGCCGCCGGGAGTGGAAGCCCTCGCCCGCCTGCCGCGCGGACTGGTGCTGATTGGAGGCCCTGCCGGTTCTGGCAAATCCACCACTATGGCGGCCTTGATTCATGAGATCAACCGGCGCGAGGCCCGACACATTCTCACGATTGAAGACCCTATCGAGTACGAGCACACCCATCTGCGAAGTGTGGTGGAACAGGTGGAGATTGGCATCGACGCACCCGACTTTCCCACAGCCTTACGAGCTGCGCTACGGCAAGCGCCAGACATTTTAGTCGTGGGCGAGATGCGCGATCCGGAAACCATGCGCATCGCCGTGGCTGCCGCTGAAACCGGACACTTGGTGTTTTCCACCCTGCACACTACGGACGTAGCTTCGACCATCTCTCGCATCTCCGACTCTTTTCCAGCGGAGAGACAAAACACCATCCGCCAGGAATTGGCGATGGCGCTGGCCGCCGTCCTGACTCAGATCCTGCTGCCTAGCAAATCTGGCGGACGCTTCCCCGCAGCCGAGATGCTGGTGGTGGGCTACGGCGCCCGCCAGCACATACGGCGAAACGCGCTCCAGCACCTGCACCAAGAAATCACCATGACCAAGAAAAACGGATCGTTCAGTCTAGAAGAGTCTCTGACTGATCTGCTGGTGCAGGGGCACATAGGCCGCGAAGATGCGTTGCTCTACGCTGTCCACCCTGATGACCTGGATACGATGGTGAAAGCCAAAGGGCGGAGACCAAGCTGAACTTCAGATGAACTCACAATGGCGCGCCTTTATCTAATTCGACATGGCAAAGCGGCGGGAAGTTGGACTACCGATCTTGATCCCGGCCTTGATGATGCCGGACGTAAACAAGCCGAGACAATGGCTGCCGCGTTGACAGTGCAGAGATCGTTACCTGTAGTCACGAGTCCGCTGCGCCGCACTTGGGAGACCGCTGCTGCGCTGGAGCGGCGTTGGGGCATAACCGCCCGTATTGATCCGCGAGTTGCCGAAATTCCATCACAAGCGACAACCGCACTGCACCGGGGCGAGTGGTTGAGAAAGATACTCCAGGGCCGCTGGCTGGACCTTGATCAATCCGTGGGGCTATGGCGGACCCAAGTATTGAACGCGCTGAGGGAATTCACGCAAGATACAGTCGTGGTTTCCCATTTTGTCGCCATCAATGTGGCCGTGGGGTACGCACTAAGTGATGACCGGGTGACCTGTTTTCGTCCAGAGAACTGCTCCTGTACTGTGCTCGACATTGAAGACGACCGTTGGAAGATCGTGGAACTGGGGATGCAGGGCGAAAACAGGATTCTCTAAATCAACAGCATAGCCTGCCCTGCATGGATTCATCAGTTTGGACAGGCTAGTCAACCAGCGCCGCAGGCGCGGCTGAAAGTAGCCCGGTATGGAGCGTTAGCGGAATGCCGGGTAAACAATCCGATACCACAAAGTCCCGCAGGGACGGCTGAGTTATTTATTCCCCAAAGGGACCATCCCATGCCGTTTCAAAATCATCTTGAATTCATCATCAAAACTCTTCCTGGCATGATGCTGCGCCTGATTACCGATATAACGAATTGTGACTTCTTTCTATGATGCTCCGATGGTAAACACCCCATATTTTTGCTACCGTCCGAACCATTTTGTTCTTTTCTGATCGTTCATTCATTTGGAGGAACCTGCCTTAGGGCTTTTAGAGTCTGCGTGAGAACTAAAAAATCAAGGTACCGGTGTGGGCTGGGACGAGTGGCCGAAGAACCCCTACAAGGCTACGCCCAAGTTGAACAGCCGCGTTAAGTTAAATCCGATCGCTGCTAACCCAAACTCATTATGTACCTTCCACAAGCCTCGTAACCCGAACCCTCTCATCCCCCTCTGTTCCTTCAAAGTTCCGAATGCCGGTTCCACCATTCCTTTCTGCCCGCGGTACACCTCTGCCGGGACTGGGTATCGGTATTCAACATCAGCCTTCCCTTCGTTTATTTATGTTTATTGAATCGTTTTATAAAAGAGTGTAGAGTAAGAGACCTTCCGGGCGGGACGCCGGGTTTCTATCGATCCCGCATTTGCCAGATCTCGGCGCCCCTTAGCGATTCTGCTCCGTTTGAATGACCGGGCTGCATCCGCCTTCGCGGAACTGCTGTCTGGTGCGATCAAAAAACCTAAATCCCAAGGAGATTCCCCCAAAATGAGACGCAAATCGACCCTGGTTCTTAGCATCACAGCTATCGTTTGGCTGACCGTCGCTACAGCTTCAGCGCAGACTATCCCTGCCTGGCAGCCCAACACCACCTACGCCGCCGGAGCGTTGGTGACATTCAACGCACAGGAATTCAAATGCCTCCAGGCCCACACCTCGCAGGTGGGTTGGGAACCGCCCAATGTTCCAGCTCTTTGGCAGCCGGTGAACGCAGGCTCGCCGGACTTTTCGATATCGGCCACGCCTGCGTCGCAATCGGTAGCCGCGGGTGGCAGCACCAGTTACACAGTGTCCGTAGCTTCCTTAAATGGGTTCAGCGGCACGGTGTCATTGAGCGCTACCAGCTTGCCAACCGGGGCCACTGCCAACTTCAGTCCAGCTTCGATTCATGGATCGGGGCCATCGACCCTGACTATATCCACGACAAAATCAAGTCCCGCCGGGAGCTTCACCCTCACGGTGGCTGGCACGAGCAACAGTTTGAGCCACAACGCTACGGTGATGTTGCGGATAAATTCATCCAATCCGGACTTCTCTCTGTCCGCCACGCCGGCGTTGCAATCGGTGACGGCAGGAGGCAGCGCCAGCTACACAGTTTCGGCCGCGCTGTTGAATGGATTCAACGGCACGATATCACTGAGCATCGGCGGCCTGCCGAGCGGGGTCACGGCCAGTTTCAATCCATCATCCATCAACGGCGCGGGAACCTCGACGTTGACTCTCTCCACTACAAATTCAACCCCTGCGGGCAGCTTCACTCTGACGGTTACAGGCACGAGTGGCAGCCTAAGCCATACAGCGACAGTGATTTTGAGTGCAGGCAACGGAGCGCTGCCAGGAGCCACTACCGGCGCTGTTCACTTCCACCTGCTGTTGGGCGTGGGCAACGCGCAAGACACCTTGACCCTTGATGGTGATAACTTCACCGACCTCATCATGTCCAACATGATTGCCGGGGTCATGTACGGTCACCTGGTCCAGGAGTACGCTCCGATTCCCAACCTCCAGTTCAACAAGGATTATTTTTACGGATCGATCATGGCCCAGTTGCTGCAAGAGAACCTTGCAACTCAAGATTACCAATCCAGCAGCAACCTGATTGATCCTTCGCCCGACCAGCAGGCTGTAATGGCAACCGGCCAGGGCGGGCCTTATCAGATCAACAACTATGCCGTGGACCTGGTCGCTGGAGGAACAGCGCCGGCCGGTCATTCACTCATCAACTACGTCGCAATCCAGAAAAACATCGGCTATACCATGGCTGCCGCTTCCAGCCAGTTTCAGAAGCCGACTCCACCGTCGTTCAACAACAAATTCTATGGACCCATGCTGCCGGCATTCTTCCATTACAACGACATGGTCGCACTGAACGTGATCGGCAAGGGACCAGGGGCATTCACCACTCCATGGCAACCGCAGTATGACCAGGCACTGGGCAACTTCGTGAATCTGCCGAACAGCTTCCTCGACGTTATTTTGAACGTCGCTTATAACCAGGGTTATTACGGTGGATTGGTCGCTCAATACAGCACGCAGGGCGCAACCGCAACGGCCGCGACGGTGACATCTGTAAATTCATACAGCTCGATCTGGGGAAATTCCAGTACTTTTGCGCAGTACCCCTACCAGGTGCATTACTACCTGGACCAGATGTATGACAATCCGGTTCCAACCACGGGCCCGACAACCCTGGTTACGCCGGCCAACCACATCCTCTTCAACATGACTACGCTGGAAAATGTCTTTTCCAACGTATTCCAGATGCTCGACTTCTCGAACGGCGCCAACCCTGCGCAGTTCTTCACAGCAGTCCAGGCACAAGCAGCATTCAACTCCGCCTTGGCGCAACATGGGGTTGCGAGCACAGCCACTCTCGATCTGGGCAACGCTGCTCAACGTGCAACCATCTTTGCAGTGATCGACAGCGCTATCGGCAACCTGGAAACGGCTGTCGGTATGAAGTTTAACGCCACGACCAATTCGCAGCTCTAACACCCGTCGGCAACACCGATCAGCCCCAAGACCACAGTGGTTTTGGGGCTGAATCATCAGCGGACAACGCCGAGGCAAGAAAAACGGCCTCGTCATACAATAGATGGTCGTTTAAACCAACCCAATGAAGGTGCCTGAATGCGATCCCCCAATTCAGCTTTCTCCATCGTTGCTGCCTTACTCATGCTGTCCCTGGGAGCCTTTTGCCTGTTGGCTATGACCGCCGGCCCAAAGGCAGTCAATGTAATTACCGGGAAAGCGGCCCTTGCCGATTACACTCAACAGAAGCCGGGGACCTTCCGAAAAATCACCCTGGCCGATCTGCCGCAGCCCTTTGAGAGCGAGTCGGTAGACAACGGCCCGCAACAAACGGCACGTCCTGCTGACGCATGGCCGCAGGCGCTGCCGGGATTCAAAGTGGAGATGTATGCAACTGGCCTGGACTATCCGCGTCTTATGCGCACCGCTCCCAACGGCGACATCTTTCTTGCCGAAAGTCATAGTGGAGAGATCAAAGTTTTCCGGGGTGTGACCAGCGACGGCAAGGCCCAGCAGACCGAGGTCTTCGCCACCGGGCTGAAGCGCCCATTCGGGATTGCGTTTTATCCCCAGGCCGATCCTCAGTGGGTCTACGTCGGCAACACGGATTCCGTGGTCCGCTTCCCTTACAAAAAAGGAGACATGAAGGCGAGTGGGCCGCAGCAGGTGATCGTCGCAGAATTGCCCGGAGGCGGCCTGCTGCGGGGTGGCGGCCACTGGACGCGCGACCTCGCATTTTCCCGCGACGGCAAGAAGATGTTTGTCTCGGTGGGATCAAATTCCAATCATGATGATATGGATAACAATCCGCGCGAACTGCATCGCGCCGACATTCTGGAGTACAACCCCGACGGCACAGGCTTCCGCATCTACGCATCCGGCATCCGAAATGCCGTGGGAATTGCTATTCAACCCGAGACCGGAGATTTGTGGTGCTCCGTGAATGAACGCGATACGCTGGGTGACGATCTGGTTCCCGATTACATCACCCACGTTCAAGAGGGAGGCTTTTACGGCTGGCCCTGGTTCTACATGGGCGGAACCTGGGACCCCAAGCATAAAGATAAGCATCCCGAACTAAAGGACAAAGTCATTACCCCGGACGTGCTTTTGCAATCGCACTTTGCGTCTCTGGAGCTGACTTTTTATGAAGCCAAGCAATTCCCGGCTGAATACCGCGGCGACATATTTGCAGCCGAGCACGGCTCATGGAACCGCAAAAAACGTAACGGTTATGAGGTAGTCCGTGTGCCGCTCACCAAGGGCAAAGCCACCGGCGAATACGAAGACTTCCTTACCGGCTTTGTTACGCCCGAAGGCAAAGTCTGGGGACGTCCGGTGGGCGTGACCGTGGGTAATGATGGCTCACTGTTCGTGAGTGACGATGGGTCTAAATCGATCTGGCGTGTTAGTTATACGGGAAAATAGCATTCAGCAGTCAGCACTCAGCATTCAGCCCTGGAACATTCAGTAAGTCCTCAAGGGAAGCTGGCAGAGTTTATAGCTTGTATTTGGCCAACTGCTATTTGCCAATTGCTAATTGCTTTTCTGGCTAACTGTTGAATGCCCCACAACATGAGGAAATACAATATGGAAACAAAGACAACCGATATAAAGCCCAAGTTAGTCGAGATTGTGCAGTTCTCTGATTCCGGCGAGAGGCTTGCAACTGAGCGTGTGCCGAAGATCGTGAAGACTGAAGAAGAATGGCGGAAGCAACTAGGGGCAGAAGCCTATGAGGTCACCCGGCGCTCCGGTACGGAGCGCGCCTGCACCGGCCAATATTGGGACAATCATGACCGGGGGCTCTACCGCTGCATCTGCTGCGATACGGCTCTCTTCATTGCCGACACCAAATTTGATTCCGGCACAGGCTGGCCCAGCTTCGCTGCACCCATAGCCCCGGAAAACGTCGCGACCGAGGAAGACCGGAGCTACGGGATGCGTCGCATCTCCGTCTCCTGTAAGCGTTGCGACGCGCACCTTGGACACGTATTCGATGACGGGCCTCGGCCCACAGGGTTGCGTTTCTGCATGAACTCTGCAGCGCTGCGGTTTGTGAAGTTTGCGTGAGCAAAACTAGAGCGATTTCATGGTTGCTGTAGACCGAAATCGGTGGAAGAACGACCCTTTAGAGCAATACTGTTGATTTAAGCAAGAGGAATCTACTAGCTGGGCGGCGGCTGTGGAAGGATTCTGTCGTCATCTTATAAACCAAGTGCCGGTAGGCACGACCCGAAAGTAGCCCGGCACGTAGCGTTAGCGGAGTGCCGGGTACTTGTTCTACCCGGGATGAGAGTCCCGCAGGGACGACTGAGTCTTTACAATGACGCTCTGCCAAAACTGTGGGCGTATATGGGTGGAATCGCCCGCACCAATAGCATGAAGGCATTGATGGTGATAAAGTGTCGCGGTCTACACTCACTCTAAAACCGCTCTAAATCTCACCCCGGAGGCGCTGATTTGCGCTGAAAAACGCTGATCCGAAAAGAACTCTTATTCAAAACTCAACTTGATTCCAGCGCGGGCCAGAATTGGTGATCCCAAGTTGATGTTCGGCGTCCGGGCTACTACGGCGCGGGAGTTGAAGATGTTTTCTACGGCCGTGAAAGCCTCGACTCTACTGCTCACCCGTTTGGAGGCGTAGGCGTCCATCTGGAAATAGGCATCGAGGGGAAACTGGTTGAGATCATCATCAAACTGACGGTTGGAGGCCCGGCCTTGCACAGCAAAGGTCCATCGATGAGGCGCATGATAGAGCGTCTGAAAACTGAATTGATGCGGAGCCACCTGCGGTACTTCCAGCCCTTCCAGCAGCCGGTTGGCAGGAAAACTTTGGACTGTGGCATTCACGAATTGATACCCGGCCCGGATTTCGAATTGACTGGAGTGCCACTCAGCGTCTGCTTCCACTCCCTGGGAGAGCGTCCGTCCAAGATTCTGGCGCTGGCGAGTTATCAGCTTGGGCGTGGAAGAGAGTGTCACTGAGGCCACTGGATCGGAGATTTGGGCCCAGAAATAAGCGGTGTGAAAGCGCATCCTCTTAAAAAACAGATTGGCCCCGGATTCAGCCCCAGACAATCTTTCCGCACGCAGCAGCGAGTTGGCCTGGGTCACGGTATTCCCCAGCCGAAAAGTCCGATACAACTCGTTGAGTGTTGGAGCACGAAACGAGCGATAAGCAGACGCCGTAAGAATCAGATGATCATTGGCGGAGACAAGCAAGGCCACGCGTGGGCTGAAGGCATGCTCGCTTTCATCAGCAAAATTAGTCAGACTGGATTTGACCGTGGAAGAAAAGGAGGCGGTTTTCGCCTGCGCGTCGTAGTTATTCCAGTTACTGTAGCGGCCCCCAGCGGTGAAAAGAATTCGACGCGCCAGCTGGATTGAGTCCTGCACAAAGACCCCAGAAGAAAGCTGGCGTCCCCCGGCGCTGGTCGCGGAGGTTACGGCCCCCAGGTTAGGCGCTGTCGAGCTAAAGTTAATTTCATTGCTGAAGCCGCGCACCTGCCGGACGTCGGTCCCAGCCACCAGCGAGTTGCGGCTCCATAACTTATCTGTCCAGACCAGGCTGCCACCGATCTGCTGCGCCGGTACATGCTGTGCATCAACCAGGGCCTCCGAATTGCGGTTGGCAGCGACCGAAGAAAAAGTCTGGTTATAGCTTTGTCCGGAGCTGAATCCGCGAACTTGAAGGTTGCCCGCCCGGCCCTGGATGTTCACTCCACTGCCGATCTGCCACCACTGCGTATCGTTGATCTGCACGGGGGTTCCGTTATTTCGATTCTCGTTGTAGAAAGAGATCTTCGTAAATAGATCATTCTGGGCAAAATTACGTCGCACTTCGAATCGTCCGGTCTCGTGCTCCGAGTTGATCGCAGTATCTACCAACCCCTGCTGACTTTGAGGAATAAGGACGAAGCCTCCAGTATGGAATACCTCGCCGGAACTCAGGAGGTTCCAACAACCGAGTTGCAACGAATCAATTCCAGAAAAATCTCCTGTCGACTCGTTGCCACCGGAAAATTCACTGGAAAAATAGTTACGCCGAGGCGCGAGCCCGACGACGTTGACTACACCGCTGAGAGCATCACTCCCATACAGGCTCGAGGCGCCGCCGCGCAGGACTTCGACGGAGCCGATTGCTTCACGGGGAACATGTCCCCAGTAAACCCATCCGCCAAACGGATCGTTCAACGGAATGCCGTCTTCAACGACAAGGGCCCGGCTGGCCCCACTGGCGCCGGTTCCGCGCAAGGAAACCCCCTGGGTGGTGGGGTTGGCCGTGCGGCTGCCGGAGCGGCGAAACAGCGTAAAGCCGGGAACCTGGCGCAACATGTCGTCAACAGTAGCGGAAGCCGTGGCCGCAATCTCCTCGCGAGTCAACAAAGCAACGCTCTCCGCAGTCTCGCTCAGGATGGCTTCCGAGCGGTTGGCTGTGACATTCACTTCCTGGGCCAGGGTCTTGGGCTGAAGCGTTATGTCGACCGCGTGTTCCTGGGCCGCAAGAGTCTTATCGAGAGGCGCAAAGCTGGCAGCGTCAACGCGCACCGTAAGCGCAATCTCCGGGACCGCCTGGAGCAGGAAACCGCCGTCCTTATCGGTCAGCACCGATTTCTGGAACCCGTTGCCTGCAACGCTAACTTTGGCGCCTGCCACCACCGCCCCGCTTGAATCACGCACTGTTCCGCTGACCGAGCGCGAACCCGCCTGGGCCAAGACGAGCGGAGCCAGACATGCGATCAGAACTATTGCCACAACTTTCAGTTTCAATGTCGATCTCCTGAATCTTGAGGCAGATAGGCTACCACGGAAGCGGCTTGCTTTGTGATCAGTTTGTAGGAGGAAGGAGCCTCAAGACCGTGCTTTCTTCAGCCAATTTCGAGTTGATCGGTTGGCACTCGAAAAACACCCTTGATGTTTTTTGGATTCCGGACGCATATCTGAATGTGGGTCTTCTCGTGGAAACCGGAGGTTTCGTAGACCGGCTTTCCTTCCAGAAAAACACACCTTACGGTATCAAATTCCAGGCGATTCGCAGTTTTGTTCACGTCATGAATGTGATTCATAACAGCACAATCCAGATGGCGCAAAAATAAGTCATTTCCACCTTCATTTTTCGGCATCCTGGTTCCGGTTGCTTTCATTACTTCGGCTAAATCCCTGTAACCCGCTTTTACAAATTCGAGACCAGTAGAAGAGATCAAATCCAAACAGTAGCCAAGCTCTATGACTGCCCCGATTACACATGGCTCCTTGATTTGGTTTAACTTTCCTTTGCCATGTTGTTGGAGTTCTCTAGCCCATGCCAAGCCGCGAGACGGGTTGGCTTCCCAAAAATAAATGCCGGAGCCCAGCCAGTCGTAATCATTTTCGCTCGGCTGAAAAGGCTTGTTGAGTAGAAGGTCTTCCGCGATGCGCCGGTCGCAGCCATGGTAACCAAGAATAAAGGTTGTGGAGAGCTAACGTCCGTCCGTTCAACGACACCGATCCCAGGTTGGGCCAGCTTCCACAACTGGGACTGCTGACGCTGCTCAGATCAACTTGCGAGCCGGATGCAGTTTGGAGAAGATCAAAACCTGCGCTCTGGCCGAACCCAAACAGCGAGCACGCAAACAACATCGCGATCGCTAAGGCTACATACCACGGAAAAGCACGCTTCATAGGGACACACTCCTTGACTGTGAATTGGAATACAAAAAGTCATTACACGCGTCCTGGCTTGAGGCCGTCTTCTCCTGGATTGCTAAAAACGCGATAAGAAAGGAATTAAGAAGAAATGTGAATCCGCATACATCCACGAAATCCGCGGGTAAGGTTTTGGTTGTAACTTAATTCCCGCCAAGCAGTGCTTCCGGCGCAATAGGAGCAAGCTGGCGAATGATTCGGTCGCCTTCCACCACAGAAATAGATTCACCCATCGAGTCAACCAGTTTCAGGAAGTCCGGATCGAGCCAGGCAAGTGCCTCCACCTCTTCAAAGGCAAACAGCTTGTAGGATCCTGGGCGCACGCCGGTAAAGGTAAATGTGCCCTTGTCCTGGGTAGTGGTCGCCCGGTACATCTCTGCAGCTTGCTGCAACTCGGGTGCTGTGGGCGCGAGAACCACGGTGGCGCGGCGCGGCTTGCTGTCCTCGGCAACTACGCCGGAGATCTGGGCGCCGTTTCCAGCCAGCACGATGCGCAACAATCCGGGCGGACCCGCCGGCACATGAAGCTCTCCGCCAATAACGTCGGCAGCCCCAAAAGTTGCCGCTTTGATCCAGACTCCCTCGGGAAGCGAATCAACGGTGAAGCTCCAGATTCCCGGCGTCACCCCAGAGAGTCGTATGCTTCCATTTGCGCCGGGTGTGCTTACGGGTTGTGGTCCCAGAGCGAGACCTTCGAAGGGCGTCAGACGGACGGTGAGATGCGGAAGGCTGCGTGGAGCGCCTTCCATTTCCACAATCCCAGGGATGTCGAAGCCGGGCGTGAGGGCCACCGACAGATTTTCCTGCGCGGCCGTGCCGCTCACCTCTACTGGAACACGCCCACCCAACGCATACTTGCCGTAAAGCTGCGAGGCCACCAGCCAATAGGAACCGGGCGCAACGCCTCGGAACTCAAACCGCCCGGTGGCTTTGTCAATCGCAGCCGACTCCCGGTTAATATAGGACGCAGCCTTGCCCTCAACGTGGGCCAACACTACCTGGATCTGGCCTCCGGCAAAGTCTTCAACCGGGCTCAAGATACGGCCGCGAACGGTGGCAGCGCGTACTCTCGACAAAGCAAAGTTGACGTCGGCAAGTTCGCCGCCTTCCGGAAGAAAAATCTGCGAAGCAGACGCCAGGTCCGGCACCCCTGGATAATAAAGGGCGGCCAAAGGCTCCTGGACTTCCGGAATCAGGGCATTGCTGTCAGGCGGATGCGTCAGCGGAGTGCCGCGTGGAGTCGCTAGCAGAGAGTAGCGTCCAGCAGGCAGCGCGTATACACGGTACTCTCCATGGTCGTTGGAAACCGCCCCGCCGACTGGAATCAACTGGCGCTTGCCGGTGGCGTAGCTGAACCGCAAAACCTGAATTCCTACTCCTTGGATGGGATCGCCCTCTTCATCGAGCACGCGCCCAGAGATTGCTCCCAAGGGCACGACCCGGATGATCACATCGCGCATTCTCTGTCCGGACGAAAGCATCAACGGTTCCCCCGCGCCCTCCGGCGTACGGGCGCCATAAACCTGGCGGGCGAAGCCGGGCTTCTCTACCCAAAGCCGGTAATTCCCCGGCTCAAGCTGAATAGCAAAGTGGCCGTCACCATCGGTATCTGTGCTGATAGGCGATGAAAGCTCACTGCTCGCCCCGGCCTTTATGTAGATCACGTGAGCATGTTTCAGCGGAGCGCCGGTAACTCTGTTGACCACCGTTCCCTCCACCAAACCAGCAGAAGATGGCGCGGATGTCTGGACAAGAAGCCCGCCTAGGATTGCGATAAAGGTGACTATGCGATGGCAGTTGATCAGCACGTTTTTCAGAACTCGCGGAAAGTTAATGAGATGACTGTCAAAGAATAGATCAAAAAGAAGAATGGAAGAGATGAGTCTTCAAAGGACAGGTGATCATTCTTATCAATAGCAGAAAAGATCAATAAATAGCCATGCATCGGACGTTACACCCGCCTTTCGCTATCACGTTGACTCATGTTCTAAAATGCCATCTCTGCCCGAACAACCCAATAACGCTACCTCAAGCTCCTCCCCGCTGGCGCGGCGGCTCGGCCTCTTCGACGCTACCATGCTCGTGATGGGCGGCACCGTGGGCGCCGGCATCTTCATGAATCCGTATGTGGTGGCCCAGCAGGTGCACACCTCTGCATTGATTTTGGGCGCATGGATCTTGGGCGGCGTGATTGCACTGACCGGCGCGTTTATCTATGCCGAACTGGCGGACCGGATGCCCAACGTCGGCGGCCAGTACGCTTATCTGCGAGAAACCTACCATCCTTTAATTGCGTTTCTCTACGGATGGGTGCTGCTGCTGGTCATCCAAACCGGTGGCATGGCTGCTGTCACCGTAACGTTTGCGCGTTATTTTCTCGAACTGAGCGGGCTCTCCCTGGCGGACTGGCAGATCGCCGTGGTCGCGCTGCTGATTCTTACGGTGATCAATTGCCTGGGAGTGCGCGCCGGAGGTACGGTGCAGAGCGTCTTGATGATCATGAAGATCATCGCCATCGCCTTGCTGGTGCTGGCCGGCGGATTGCTGATCCGGGCCTCTCATCTGTCCTTTCAACCGCTACTGGAACAGCCGATCTCGCCAAGCCTGCTGTCCTCTTTTGGCGCAGCCATGGTGCCGGTGATGTTCGCTTACGGCGGCTGGCAGACGGCCTGCTTTGTGGCCGGCGAACTGAAGCAGCCGCGCCGGGATCTGCCCCGCGCGCTGGTTCTAGGTGTGATTGGCGTGGCGCTGCTCTATACGTCGGTAAATTTTGTCTGCCTGCGCGCTTTAGGCGCTCAAACTCTTTCCCATACTGAAACGCCTGCTTCGGCGGTGATGCGGATTGCCTGGGGAAATCCCGGAGCCACCATCATCGCCTTTGGCATCGCAATCTCCACTCTGGGATTCCTGAGCCAGAGCGTGCTCACCGCGCCGCGCGTCTACTTTGCTATGGCGGAAGACGGCGTATTTTTTCGCCAGCTTGCCTGGCTGCACCCCCGGACTCAAGTTCCGGTAACAGCTATTGTCCTGCAGAGCGTATGGACCGTAGTGATCCTGCTGTCGGGACGATATGCCCAGATCCTCAACTATGTCACCTCGATGGATTGGATCTTTTTCGCGCTCTCAGCAAGCTGCCTGTTTGTACTGCGGCGCCGAGACCCGTCGGGAGCCAAGGTGCGCATGCCCGGACATCCGTTTACTACTGCGTTTTTCTGCCTGGCCTGCGCCGGCCTGGTGGCCAACACGATTTACAAGTTTCCCAAAGATACGTTGATCGGCATGGCCATCCTGGCTTCCGGCGTGCCTGTGTACTACATTTGGAAGTACTACATTTCGAAGAGGTCTTTGCACGCATGAATCCTTCCCGAAACGCTGCCCATTCTCCTTACATGGAATGGTCCAAGCTGCACTCCGTGGCAAAATTCAACTTGGCCACCAGCGGCATGGTGAGCTTCCCTTTGGCGGAGCTGGATGTACGAATCAACGAACTGGAGATCAACGGCGTCAATCCATACGGCTACGCCCCTTTGCTGGAGGCCATCTCAGCGCGCTACCGCGTTCCCCAGGAATGCGTGGTCACCGCCACCGGAGCCTCGCTGGCCAATTATCTGGCGCTGGCCGCTACCACCGAACCCGGAGATGAGATTCTAGTGGAGCAGCCCAGCTATGATCCCGTTCTCGGCGCGGCCCGATACCTGGGACTGGAGATCAAGCGCTTCCGACGACCGGCCGAGCGCAATTTTGAAATTGACCTGGAAGACCTTGAGCGCAACCTCACCACCCGCACCCGGCTCATCGTGATCACCAACATGCATA
>Ga0070730_10003410_pt1 | contig 14275 bp, 11 predicted proteins | sample Coa_R1_3_FD_66447 | JGI IMG/M metagenome (GOLD analysis project Ga0070730, IMG submission 66447) | Surface soil microbial communities from Centralia Pennsylvania, which are recovering from an underground coalmine fire - Coalmine... | ecosystem: Environmental > Terrestrial > Soil > Unclassified ...
GGTGGTCGGATGCAGCCGTTCGTCAGACCACCGTCGGACCACCTTGACCTGGGCCATACTTTTGAGGGTTCGATACAGCTCCTGAGTCGCGGCCTGTCCGGCTGGACCGTGACATGGCTTCTGGAGCACGGCGAGCACGCCGGCCTCGAGCGCTTCGAATGCGAGACGTTGTTCGGCACCATACGCCCCGGCGGACTCGCCGGTGACCAGGACGATGGGGGTCGGCGTCTCCTGCAGGATCCGGCGGGTGGCTTGGAGGCCGTCCATGACGGGCATGCGCAGGTCCATGGCAATCACGTCCGGCTTCAGCAGCGCCGTCGCGCGCGCAGCGTCGGCGCCGTTCGCGGCCCAGCCGATCACCGTCAAGTCGGCGTCGGCGTTGATGAGCGCGACCAGCGCGCTGCGCTGGGTGACCGAATCATCGACCACCAGGACGCGCGTGGGGAGATTCACACGAAACGACCGACCGTATCCAGCAACAGCCCCTGCTCAAAAAGGCTCTTGACGATGTAGGCATCTGCGCCCACCGCGACGCCGCGCTCGCGATGCTCTCGACCAGCCAGCGACGTCACCAGGACCACCGGCGTGTTTCGCAGGCGTTCGTCCCGCCGGATCGCCTCGGTGAGCTCGAACCCATTCATGCGCGGCATCTCGACGTCGGCGACCACCAGGTCGAAGGCGCCGCGCGGTTGCTGTTGTTGGAGCTGGGTCAACGCGTCCAGACCATCGGTCGCCACCACCACCTGGTAGCCCGCGGCCGCGAGGATGTTGCGGAGCAAGGTGCGGGTCGTCAGCGAGTCGTCCACCACCAGCAGGCGCGGTACGCGGCGCGTCTCGGCAACCCCCGCGGCCGCGCCCGACCCGAGGGCTACGGCCGCGAGCCGGGTGCCGTTGCTGAGCAGTTCCGATGGGTTCAGGATGACCACGGTCTGGCCCGAACCAAGCACGGCGGCGCCGCTCACGTTGGGGACGTGCCGCAAGGGCCAACCGAGGTTTTTGACGACGATCTCCTGCTCGCCGACGAGCTTGTCGGTCAGCACGGCCAGCCGACGCTCGCCTTGCTGCAAGACGACCAACGGCCGCCACTCGTCGGGCTGGTGGCCGTTGACCGCTGGTCGCTCCAGGACGGTGGCGAGCTCCACGACGGGGACTGGCCGCCCTTCGATTGGCACTGCGCGGCGGCCCTCGAAACTGACGATGTGCCGGTGGCGGACGCGCGCGCTCCGCTCGATCAACGTCGTGGGCAGCGCCAGGAGCTGTCCGGATTCCTCTACCAGGACAGCGCGCGTCGTGGCCAGCGTGAGCGGCACCCGCAAGGTGAAGCGGGTACCAACACCTGGGTCGCTGCGCACCGACACCTGGCCGTTGAGTTGCTGGACATGTTCGCGGACGACGTCCAACCCGACGCCGCGGCCCGACAGCTCGGTGACCACCGTACGGGTGGAGAACCCGGGCTGGAAGATGAGGTCCAGCACGGTCGCGTCATCCAGGGCGAATGCCTGGTCGTCGGTCAGGAGCCCCTTGCGCACTGCGCTGGCCCGCAGCTGCAGTCGGTCGAGACCGGCCCCATCGTCCGACATTTCGACCTCGACGAAGCCGCCGTGCAGCGCCGCGGTCAGACGCACCGTTCCGCACGACGGCTTACCGGCCGCGAACCGCACCGCCGGTTGCTCGATGCCATGGTCAACGGCATTGCGGAGCAGGTGCATCAACGGATCGCGAATGTGCTCGAGGATTTTGCGGTCGATCTCCGTCTCCGCACCGTCGACAATCAGCTCGACTTCCTTGCCCGTCGAGCGGATCAGATCGCGCAGCGTGCGCTCGAGCAACGTCGAGACCGTGGCGATCGGCAGCAGCCGCACGGCCATCACTTCACCCGCGACGGCACGCGTGACCATCCCGAGCTGTGCCGTGTCGCGGCCGAGCTCAGCGGCGAGCTCGTCGATGTGCTGCAGCAGCACCATGCTGCGCTGCTCCGCCAGCTCGACCAGATGCAGCAGCGTCTCCATCTGGCGCCCCGGGCGACTCCCGCGCCGCAAGCGGGCGCGCAAGCCGCGGGTCTTGCGCCAGTCCCGCTGCGAGGCGTCGGCCTCATCTCGCACACTCCGCAGCTCGCTCTGGCGCTGGCGAACGCGGAGGTGTGCGACCGCCAGCTCGCCGGCCTGGGCCAGCAATGCGTCGAGTTTGTCGACGGCCACGCGCACCGATTCGACCGCCGCGCGCGGTAGCTGAACCGGGGCGAGCGGGGGCTGATCCGCGTCGACGGCGTCAGCGGGCTCCGCCAGCGCGGACGCGCGCAGGCCGGCGAGGGTGTCGACGACGGCGTAGGCGTTGTCGAACCACGCGGCGGACGGCGGCTTCTCGCCGGACCCGCGCGCCTCCGCCACACTCGTTTCCAGAGCGTGCGCGGCGCGTTCCACTCCAGCCTGGGCCACCGTGCGGGCAGCCGCCTTGAGGTTGTGCGTCTCACGGAACAGGTCGCCAAACGCGGCCGCACGCAGCCCAGCGTCTGACTCGGCGCGCTCCAGGCGCAGTAGCGCCCGGTTCAGCGCCGGTACGCGCGCATTGAGCTCGGCCGAAAATGTCTCGCGGACTTGCTCTTCCCGCGAGTCAGGCTGCATCGCGATGCTCAGACCTTGTACTGCGCGACGGTGCGGGTCAGGCCGCCAGCCAGCGTCGTCAGGTGCTCGGCGGCCTTCCGAGTGTCGGCGGTCGCCGCGAGATTGTGGGTCGTGGCCTGGTTGATGTTCACCATCGCGGCGGCCACCTGCTCCATGCCCACCGAGTGCTGACGGACCGAAGCCGCGATCAGGTGGGCCGACTGCGACGCCTGGTCGATGACGTGCGCCAACTCGCCAATCGTCTGCCCGGTCTTTTCGACCAGCCGTATCCCATCGTCCACGCCGCGCGTGCCCTGCTCAGTCGACAGGACCGTCGCGTTGGTGGCGCGCTGGATGTCGCCCAGAATGGTGCGTACCTGGGCCGTCGCGGCCTTGGATTGCTCGGCCAGGTTGCGGATCTCGGTGGCGACCACGGCGAAGCCCTTGCCCTGTTCACCGGCGCGGCTGGCTTCGATCGCGGCATTCAGCGCGAGCAAGTTGGACTGGTCCGCCAGGTCGCTGACGGTAGTAATGATTTCGCCAATCTTCTGGCTCTGTTCGGAGAGTGCCAGGATGTTCTCGGCGATAGATTCGACCTTGTCGCGCAAGTCGGTCATGCCGTCGGCCGCGTGCTGGGCGGCCTGAACACCGTCGCCGGCGACTCGACTGGCCTCCTGGGCGGTGTCCGAGACGACCATTGCCATCTGGACCGCCTGCTCGGCCGAGGCTTTGACCTGCGCGACCGTCGCGGCCGTCTGGGCGATTGCCGCCGACTGCTCGCTCGCGCCCGAGGACTGTTGCGCGACCGCGGCGAGGATCTCATTGCTCGCCACCGAGAGTCCGCTGGCGCCGGCCTGGATGTCGGTGGTCACCGTGCGGAGGCGGCTCACCATGTCGCGGAAGGCGTCGGCCATCTGTCCGATTTCGTCTCCCGAGCGCACGTCGAGGGTCTGGTTGAGGTCTCCCCGGGCCAGTCCCACGGCCGCGCGCGCGACCTGGCTGACGCCGCGGGCGATGTGCCGCGACAGCAGGTAGGCGACCGCGACGACGACCACGAGCGCGAGCGCGCTCACGACCAGGATCCCGTGCGCCGCCAGATCGCTAGCGCCCGTGACATCTGCACGCTTGGCGGCGGCCGAGTCGATCTGGAGGCCGATCAGGCCCTTCAAGGCATCCACGGCCGGGCCCAGGGTGTCGCTCGCGTCGCCGTTGCGGAGCAGCGTCGCCGAGTCCATGCGTGACTGGTCAACCAGGGTGATGACCTGGCGCCGTGAAGCCAGAAAGGCCGGATAGGCCTGGTCCCAGGTCCGCATGGCCTGGCGCTCCTGGCTCGATACGTCGTAAGACGCTATTCGCCGCATCGTCTCGTCGATGAGCGCCAGACGTTGATTGTCCGCGGCGATCAATGTGGCGCGCTGACTCGCGTCGGACGAGGCGTACACCACGGACATTGCCCCAAGCCGCAACTCGTACAGCAAGCGCAACGCCGTACTCAGATCTTCGAGTTGCGTCAGCTCGTCGTCGTACAGGTTGGCGAACGCCGCCGACGAAGTCACGGTGTTGTGCCAACCGATCCCGCCGACGATGGCCAGCAGCACCAGCACGGCGCCAAAACCGGCCCACAGTTTGGCGCTAATCCCGCTGGTCATGTGGATAACTCCTGGTCTTGCGCTCATGGCTCGAACCGCCTGTCTGCCAGCAAAGCTTCGAGATCGAGCAGGACTGTCCTGGCTTCGGCAATCCCGCGTGTGGACTCACCACCCGTCAGTGCCCGATCCAGCGAATCGAGCGCGATCCGGCGCACCCCGAGCACCTCGTCGACCAGCAGCCCGACGCGCACCAGTTGGGTTTCTGCCAGGATCACGTCGCGCTGCTCGCTTCGCTCCGCCCCCGTCAGGTGTACCTCGGCGGCGCCCGACGATGGATGTGCGCTGAGGGTGTTCCTGAGGTGTACCTCGGCGGCGCCCGACGGTGGAGGTGCGCTGAGGGTGTTCCTGAGGTGTACCTCGGCGGCGCCCGACGGTGGCTGTGCGCTGAGGGTGTTCCTGAGGTGTACCTCGGCGGCGCCCGACGGTGGATGTGCGCTGAGGGTGAGCCTGAGGCCGATTGCCGCGGCGAGATCGAGCACGGTCAGGATCTCCCCCCGCAGATTCAGCAGCCCGGCCACAAACGGGGGCGTGCACGGCACGGGCGTCAGTCCGATGGCCGGATAGACCCCATGCAGCAGGCGCAGCTCGATCGCGTACTCCTCGCTGCCAAGTCGGCACACCAGCACCTCGATGGCCCGACTGGCGTCCGCGGCGGGCGGGACCTCGGCCAGCCGGCGGGCGCGGTCATTGAGCCGTGTGTCGATTGCCGCCTGTTCGGCCACGGTCGTCATCGCGTCGTGAGTCGCCGTCACGAGCGGGTCCTGTCGAGGTCCGCCAATTGCGCGTCGACCGCGTTGCGCAGCTCACGGGTGACTCCAATCCCGCCGGCGAGCGGCTGGTCGTCGGCCAATCCAGCGAGCAGGCGGCGGGCGCGGGAAAACGCTGACCGCGACCGCGATGGATCCCCGATCTGGCGATAAGCGGTACCGAGGCTGAATTGGACAAGGGCGCTCGTCTCGTCCAGAAACGCGGCTCGCCGGAGGCTATCGATCGCTTCCGCGGGGGCGCCATCGCCGAGCTGGACCATCCCGGCCTGCAGATGCACCAGTGGGTCCATTGACGCGTTCGCTGGGTTACGCCGCTGCTCCGAGGTGGCGGCAGACGGGTGCTTGACGCGGGCAGGCACTCGGGGCGTCGACGGCCGCCGGGCCGCGGCTGCCCGGGCAGGCGAGCGAGGTGGCACCAGCCTGGCCAGCTGGCGCCGGCGCCAGACCAGGGCGCCGTTCAGGGCGGTCACGTCGAGTGCCGACGCGTGCGTCGGGACTGGATCGGACGGCCCCAACACGAGCCAGCCGGCGGGATCGAGCGCTTCCGCAAACCGGTGATACAGACGCTGGGTAGCGTCCTTGCCGAAATAGATCGTGACATTGCGACACAGGATGAGGTCAAGGCGTTCGCCACCCGATACAAACGGGAACGGGTCTTCGGCCAGGTTGAGGTGGGCGAAGCGCACCATGCCGCGGATGTGATCGTTCAGCCGCCATTGCGGTGCGGTGCCCAGGCTCCGCTGCGCTCCGCCGGATAGAAGCGTGAAGAACCGCGTGCGCAGATCGAGCGGCGAGTCGCGGAACGACCACTCACCGTAGACGCCCAGGCGCGCCACCTCGAGCGCGGCCCGGTTGAGATCGGTGGCCACCAGTTGGACATCCCAATCCTGAAGTCTGGGAAGCTGCTCAGAGATGAGCATCGCCAGGGTGTAGGGCTCCTCGCCGGTCGAGCACCCGGCCGACCACACGCGCAGTCGACGATCGGTCGTGTGGCGGCCAATCAGGTCGGGCAACACCACCCGCCGCAGCGCCTCGATCTGCGGTGTGACGCGAAAGAAGTGGGTCTCCCCGATCGTCATGCTGGTCGCGAGAACCTCGAGCATCTGCGGCAGCAACCCGGCCGCCAGCGCGGTGTAGAGGTCGGCTGGGTCGGTGTGCGGGCTGGTCGCGAGCAACTGCATCACGGTTTCATCGAGGTGCTGGGCCTGGCTGGCGTCGCGACCCGGCCGCAGGCCGAACTGTTGCTCGAGCAGGTGGACATAGGCCGCGTGCATCGAGGCAGTGAGTTCCGGGCCAGTCATCGCGGGCCGGTCGCGGCCTGGACGACGTGCCCGGGATCGAAAGTGGCCGGCGACAGCACCGGCACCAGCTGCCCGTCAATGCGCGTGATGAACGGTGCGCTCACCGGCCCATCGTCAGTGTCACTCACAACTTCCTCGAGCGTGGCTGCATCCACCGCCACGATCGTCTCGATGCAGTCGACCCACAGCAGATAGCGCCCGGTCGCGCTCAACAGCAGCAGGTGGTGTTCGGGGCGAGCGGCCTGCGCTGGCAGCCCCAGACGCGGCCGTGGATCGACCACGGCCAGGGTGTCGCCGTGCACGTCGAGGAGGCCCGCGACACCCGCCGGGAGGTCGGCGACGCGAGTCACGGCGGCCATCGGCAGGACGCGCTCGACATGTGTGGCCGGCCACGCGTACCGCTCCGAACCAATGCGGCCGACGACAAGCAGCCGCGTTGTCGGCGCAACCCGTGACGTCCTGCTCAATAACGACCCATGCTGTGGCGTTACTCCAGTCTCAGCAGCGGCCAGGCCGTTGTCATGAACTCCTGTCATATACGTGCGGGCGTCTAAAGAACGGCCGACGTCTTCCGATACTTGAGCGATGGACGACACGCTGCTGCGCACCGGGCTGCCGGCCCTGGCCCTGCTGGTCGTGGCCGCGGTCGCGCTCGCGCTGGGCGTCCACGAGACGCTGGCTCGACGGCGGGTCAGGCGCACCCGGGCGGGCACGTCGCGGCTCGCCGACGTCGCCGAAGGCGACCTGGTGGTCGCGGTCCAGGTCTGCGCCCACGACCTGGTCGGCGCGGGCGAGACCATCCTGGCGGCGATGGCCCTGCATTCCTCGGGCGTCGGCGCGCAAATCGCGGCCGTGGCCCAAACCACCGCGACCGTGGAAGAAGTCAAAGCTTCAGCCCAGCACGCCCGGCACCTCGCCGAATCCGTCGCGACCACCGCTCGCGAGGCCGATCGCATCGCGGCCGAGGGCGTCTCGGCCATTCAGGACGCGACTGTCGGTATGACCCACATCCGCGAGCGGGTCGAGTCCATCGCCGACCAGATCCTGGCGTTGTCTGAACAGAGCCAGCAAATTGGCGAGATCATCACGACCGTTGGCGAGCTCGCCGATCAGTCCAACATGCTCGCACTCAACGCGGCCATCGAAGCCGCTCGGGCCGGCGAGCACGGGCGCGGGTTCGCCGTCGTCGCCCAGGAGATTCGCGTCCTGGCCGAACAATCGAAGCTCGCGACCGCTCAGGTCCGGACGATCCTCTCCGACATCCAGCGCGTCACCAACGCCGCGGTGATGGCGACCGAGCAGGGCACCAAGGGCGTCGATGCCGGCGCCAGACTCATCGACCGCGCCGGCGCGACCATCACCGGGCTGGCCGACGTCATTCAGGACGGATCGGCTTCCGCACAACAGATCACGGCCGCCGTCCAGCAACACTCGCTTGGCATGGATCAGATCGTGGCCGCGATGATCGACATTCAGGGTGTGACCGAACAGAACGGCATGGCCGGCTCGGCTTCGCGTCAGGCAGCCGACTCACTCATCGAGCTCGCGCGTCGGCTCAACCTCAGCGTCGCGCGCTATCACGCGACGCCAACTGCAGCTTAGGGCCGGTCGTCGATCAGCGCCGCCGCGGCGGTGCTGGATAAACCCGCGCGTTCGACCAGGTTCTCGGTGATCGTCCGCGCGAACGCGGGTTCAGTCCGAATGAGCTCGCGCATCTGCACCGCCGAAATCTCGATCACCACCGCGTCGGTCAGGACGTGCACGGTGGCGCTGCGCGGGGACTCGAGCAAGGCCGACAATTCGCCCACGTGCGCGCCCTTGCCGACCCGAGCCAGGAGCATGTCGCTGCAGGGCTGCATGCGAAGCACGCGCACCAGACCCGATTCGAGCACGTACATCGGCCCGGGTGGGTCGAACTGGCGCACCAGGAGCGCCCCCGCACGCAGACGACGCCGATGGCCAATCGCGGCCAGCTTCTGTAGGGTTGATGCCGACGCGGTTGGCTTGTTGTTCATCGCGATGAGTATCGGCAGTTCCGCTTAGAGCGGGAGACTGACGACGAAGCGCGTACCCCCGTCATCGGGAAACTCGGCGCGGATCTGGCCGCCGTGCAACTCGACGATCTCGCGGCTGATGTGCAGGCCGAGGCCCATGCCGCTCTGGTAGCCGTCGCCGTGCGCTTGATAAAAGCGCTCGAAAATCTGGTCCCGCTTGTCGGGCGGAATCCCGACGCCGTGATCGCGCACCGCCAACTCGACGTTTCCGTCGGGACTCCGCAGCAGATGCACCTCGACCTCAGCATCGTCCGGGCTGTATTTGATGGCGTTGTCCAGCAAGTTCGTCAGCACCTGCTCGAACCGCAATGTATCCGCATTCGCCCTGAGCGATGGCGGACCGTCGAAGCTGATCGGGTGCTGATCGCTCCAGTCACGGGCGTTGCGGACGGCTTGTTCGACCAGCCCGGCCAGATCGGTGGTTTCTGGCTCGAGCCGGAGCTTGCCGGCCTCGAGCCGCGACAGATCGAGCAGTTGACCGACCAGCCGGGCCAGCTTGGCAGCCTGATCGTTGATGGCCTCGAACGTGCGCACTGCTCGTTTAGGCTCCAGGTGCCCCTGGCGGGTGAGCCGGCGCAGCGCAAGCTGGGCTTGCCCCGACAGCACCATGATCGGCGTCCGGAGCTCGTGGGAAGCCGTGGCCAGGAACTCATCTCGAGATCGCAGCGCGGCTTCGGCCGCGGCGCGCGCGACGCGTTCCGCCTCCAGGGCCAGCCGCAGTTGACCTTCGGCGCGCTTGCGCTCGGCAATCTCCGCTTGCAGTGACTCGGCCTGCTGCTGCAAGACGGCGACGGCGCGCAGCCGGTCGTCCTGATCGGCCAGGGAGGAATAGCTCTCCGCGGGGACGACGCGCGAGTGCTCCTCGCACACGTCGCCAAGCAGCTCGGCGAGCGCCTCACCGCCAAACCGATCCATCGGGTAGCCACAGAACAGTGAGAACGGGTGCCGGTGCTGCAGGTCGTTCCACAACTGTTCGAGGCGAATGGTGGCCACGTGGTTGCCCGACCCCGCCAACAGCGCAACCATCTCGCCGTAGATCCGAACGCGCCGCTGACCGGCCGCCGCCCCGACGACCAACGAGCCAACCACGTCCTCGAATCGGCCCGCGTCGGGCTTGGCGTCGTCCATAAAGCGGGCCAGGGTCTCGGCCGCATCCAGGCTCACGTACTGGCCGGCAGCGCGCGCGGCCCCCAGGTCAAATCCCTGCGCCGTCAGGGCGTCTTCAAGGCGCGCTAGATGGACGTTCGTCGCCACCACGATACCGGCGTTGCCCGTCCGCAGCGCGGGTCCAATAAATTCACTGACGGCGTCCAGCAGGAACTCGTCAGATTCGTAAAACTGGACAAAGTGCTCGGTCGCAGTGCCAAGTGCGCCATCCGCATCGGAACGCCGATCCGCGTCGGTGTGCGGGATTGACCACGACCGATAGCCCGAGGGTCCAATCTGGACCGGCAGCCGTTCGAGATCCTCGCGTTTGATCCGCGCGGTCCGGTGGCCGAGGCGCACCACTGAGAGGCGGCCGGCGCGCACCCAACGCCAGATGCTGACGCGGCTGACGCCGAGCAGTTCGGCCGCCTGCGAAATGCTGTAGTAGGCGCGGGCCGGCGGGGAGCCAGCTACCTCGAGCGCGACGGCCTGGGATGCGTCGCTAAGCGTAACCATGGGTTGCGTAGCGTAACACCGCGGAGGTGTTCAGCGCCAGTCGAGCCGAAATAGATCGCGATCGCCGCGGTCCCCAGGTGCAGGATATTGTCCGGGTCGAGCAAGCGCCCGATGGCCAGGAACCCCAGCACCCCGGCGAAGCCCAGCACCGCCAGCAGGGCGTACGTGATACCCAGCAGCAGATTGGCCGTCTTCGCCCAGGCTCTGACCTGGGACGCGACGAGCCAGACCACGCCAACCGCAAGGTGCAGCAAGTTGTGCAGCGTGTTCACCGCAAAGATGATCAGCACGCCGTCGCGGCCGCCCCCGGCGACGTCCGACCTGGTCACCGCGAAGCCGACAATCCCGACCAGTAAGTAGACGACCCCCATCGCCAATGCAAACAGTTGGGCCGGCGTCCTGGCGCCAGCAGCTTGCCCGTACGGCATGTGGTACCCCCCAGTTGCTTTCAATCATCGGGGACCGGCCGCCGCCGCCGCCGCAATTCACGCCGCCCGACGGCGCGGCAAGCGGGTTTCGGCCAGCCGCGCCGACAGCGCCGCGGCGTCGAGCGGCCGATCGAAGTAGTAGCCCTGACCCAGGTCGCAGCCGAGCGCCCGCAACACGTCTGCCTGCTCCGGCTGTTCGACACCCTCGGCGACCACGCGCAACTTCAGCGTTTTGCCGAGTTGAATGATTGCCCGGGCCAGGCCCGCGCGATCCGACCGATCGGTGATGCGGTCGACGAATGACTTGTCGATCTTGAGGATGTCGAGCGGGAACCGTTGCAGGTAGCCCAACGACGAATAGCCGGTTCCGAAGTCGTCCAGTGCCAGCAGCAGGCCCTGCGCCTTGAGGGCGCGCAGGGTACTGGTGCTGGCTTCGAGGTCCTGCATCATCACGCTCTCGGTGATCTCGAGGACCAGACTCTCCGGCGGCAAGCTCCAGGCCTGCAACAGCCCGGCGACGCGATCGATGAGCTCAGGATCTTGAAACTGCCGCACCGAGAGGTTCACGCTCATCGACAGCGGCGCATCGTCCGGGTATTGCGCGTGCCACACCTCCGCCTGCTTGCAGGCCTGTTCCAGCACCCAGCGTCCAATGGGCAGGATGAGCCCGGTGTCCTCTGCGAGCGGGATGAACTCGCCTGGGGCGATCAAGCCACGTTCGGGATTCTGCCAGCGCACCAGGGCCTCGACGCCCACCATCTCTCCCGTCTCGAACAGAATCGTCGGCTGGTAGTGGACGACGAACTCCTCGTGCTCGATCGCACGTCTGAGACCAGCCTCCATTTCGAGACGCTCGAGGGCCTGGACGTGCATGCCAGGTTCAAAGACCTCGTAGCGGCCCTTGCCCTGGCGCTTGGCTTTGTACATCGCCACGTCCGCGCTGCGCAGGAGCTCGTCAGGGCCCTCGTCCGATCGGATGGCGAGGGCGATGCCGATGCTGCAGCTGATAAAGACTTCGCGACCCTGCACGCTGAAGGGCAGGCGAAAGAGCTCAGCGATCCGCTCAGCCGCTTGGGACGCGGCGTCTGGGGCAGACACTTCGCACAACAACAGCGCGAACTCGTCGCCGCCGAATCGGGCGATCGTGTCACCGCCCCGGACGCACGTCCGGAGTCGCTCGGCAACGATCATGAGCACCTCGTCACCGACCGCGTGGCCCAGGCTGTCGTTGACGGTCTTGAAGTTGTCGAGATCGACGAAGAGCAAGGCGATTCCGTCGTGCTCACGGCGGGCGCGCTCGAGGCCCTGTTCGACGCGGTCGCGAAAGAGCACGCGGTTGGGCAGGTTGGTCAGCGGATCGTGGAAGGCCTGATGCGCCAGCTGGTCCTCGAGCCGTTTGCGGTCGCTGATATCGCGGGTAGTCAGCACCAGGCCGCCAACATTCACATCGTCAAGCAGATTGTTGATCAGGGTTTCGACGTGCCTCCACGTACCATCACGATGCTGCGCCCGGTACTGGATTGGTGGGGCAACGCCCGGCCGGAGCGCGGTCTCAGCCAGGAAGGCGGTCACCTGTGGCAGATCTTGCGGGTGCAACAGCTCGAACAGCGCGGTCCCGATGTGGAGGCTGGGCGAGTACCCGAGGATGCGTTCGATTGACGGGCTCTGATAGCGGATGGTGCTGTCGGCGTCGATGATCCGAATGACGTCTGATGAGTTCTGGACAAGCGACCGAAAGCGGGCTTCATTCTTGCGGCGGTGCAGGTCCGCCGCGCGCTCACGGGCCTCGAGTGCCCGCGTGACCTCTTCACCAAGGGCCTCGAGCGCGTGCCGGTTCTCGCCGAACAGACCCGCGTCGCGCACCGACTTGCCTTCGGCGCAGCCGCTGGCTAGCAGGGCGAGGCTCGCGTCGAGCGCGGCCGCGTAGATCCCGGTCTCGTCGACCGCCACGCTGAGTGCCGCGCGGGCAACCTCGAGCGTGCGGTCACACGCCGCCGCGCGGCCGTTGCGGGTCAGTGTCACTGCCAGGAACTGCATCAACCCAGCCACGAGCAGGACGCCCGGTCCCTGCTGCCAGACTTCGGGACGCAACAGACTGTCCGGCCCGGCGGCGGCCGACAGGGCCACGCCGCCCAGGTGGGCCGCCAGATAGACGAGCGAGACGCCCAGGGCGTCCTTCACCGAGCCATACAGCGAGCGGAACGCGAGCGCCATGTACAGGACGCCCAGGATGTCGAGGGGGTCATTCAGCGCCAGACCCAACACGAGCAGTGCGGCGCCTTCGGACACGCAGCCCGCGACCGAAAAGCCGCCAGCGGCGTACCCACGCAGCCAACGCCAACCCAGCCAGGCCAGAGCGAGGCTCGCCAGGGCGTCTGGCACCAGGCCGCGTGTGCCGAATAAGAAGACGGTGCCGATCAGGCGCGCGCCGACGAGCAGGACCACCAACAGCGCGGCCCAGCGGACGAGACTGACCAGCTCGCGGGGTGGTCCGATGCGATCAAACGTGAGGCTCGCACGGGCGCGGGCAAGCAGTGGCATCTCTCTTCGAGTATCGGGAGCCCCCTGCGTTCGCGTGAGTCTCGGAAGGACTCCCCTGAATGGGGGGGCCCAATGGCAGCGCGGACCGGGCCTATCGGCTCTGCGGTCAACGTTTCCGGTCGCCCAATGTAATCCATCTGGCGCAAAGTTGGCATCCCTTGCAATCTACGCTGAAAACATCGTCCACGCGACACTCCCTACATACCCCTGAAGACCTTCGGCGAGAGCCGAGTTATCCCATCTGGATGCGGCTGCGCGATGGCGACGTCAGCGCCCGCGGCGAGCTGGTGGTGCGCTATACAGCGCTCGTCAAATACGTTATCGGGCGGATGGCCATCAGTCCCTCCGGCGCCATGGATGCCGATGACGTACTGGCGGCGGGGACGATCGGCCTGTTGCACGCGGTGGATCGCTTCAACCCCGACCAGGGAGTCCGCTTCGAGACCTATGCGCTGCAGCGCATCCGGGGCGCCATCATCGACGCCATTCGTTCGCTCAGCCCGATCTCGCGCACGGCCCTGCGACGCATGCGACTGCTCGAGGAAACGACGGCCAGCCTGGCGCAACACCTCGGTCGTGCGCCCACCCGCCAGGAATTGGCCCACGAGTTAGGCGTCGCTCGGGCCGAGCTGGGGCGGATGCTGGTGCAGTCCGCGCATATGGTCGTCTCGCTTGACGGCGGCAACGAGGACGACAGCGACGCGCCGTCGATGCGCGAGCTGCTGCACGATCCCGACGCACCCGCCATCGACGACGAGCTGTTCGAGCCGGACGAAATCGTGAGCCGCTTGAGCTCGGCCATGGAGTCGCTCTCGGAACGCGACCAGTTGGTGTTGAACCACTACTACAAGCAGGAGCTGACGCTCAAAGAGATCAGTCGCGAGATCGCCGTGTCCGAGTCGCGCGTCAGCCAGATCCGTTCGGCGGCCGTTGAAAAACTCAGCGTCCTGCTGCGCGATAGCCAGCCAGCCTGGGCAGCGTAACGCCGCGTTATGACGGAATGTCATGACAGCGTGCCCGCGTGCCGCCAGGCTGACGACAGCAGGGTGCGTCTGCTAGCCGTCTAGATGAAGGGGTCTCCGTCCATGTCGCTCATTCGTCGTTTCGCCGCGCCCATCGTGGGTGCGACTCTGTTGGTCGCACTGGCGATGCCGGCCTCCGCCGCCCAGGAGTCATCCGTGAGCATCGCGCCCGCCGCGGGCTCGCAGTCTGACACGTTTACCGTCGGCGGGGCTGGTCTACCCGCTGGCCTGGCACTGGACATCAACTTCAC